>Ga0335078_10001601_pt1 | contig 34104 bp, 28 predicted proteins | sample Lox_Sample_32_FD_206711 | JGI IMG/M metagenome (GOLD analysis project Ga0335078, IMG submission 206711) | Soil microbial communities from Loxahatchee National Wildlife Refuge, Florida, United States - Lox_Sample_3.2 | ecosystem: Environmental > Terrestrial > Soil > Wetlands | place: USA...
TGTGCCGAAATTCCCGAGCTCTCAAAGCGGCATCAGCACTCAGGCAGACAATCCCCGGGCTGGTATGAGCCTACTGTACCAAACTGGCGTGAGACTTCGTAGCGCAGTTTTGTGATAGAAATGCGCTGATGGTGCGCCCGCCTGCAGTTGCCGGACTCTTTTATCCCTCCGATCCCCAGGAACTTGCACAGCTGACAGGTGAATTCTGCCCAAGTGGTCCTGCGAAATCGACGGTGCGAGGCTGCGTGGTGCCGCATGCGGGCTACATTTACTCCGGAAGCGTCGCCGGCGCCGTCTATTCGAGAATCGAGATACCGCAGCGGTGCATTCTGCTGGGTCCCCGGCATTTTCCGCAGGGGCAGCCGATGGCGATTCTCACGGAGGGAAGTTTCGCAACTCCGTTCGGGGAGGCGCCGATCGATTCAGCCCTGGCGAAAGAACTCGCGAATGCGTGCCCGCTGCTTCGAGAGGATCCGGTCGCCCATGCCCGCGAGCACTCCCTCGAAGTGCAAATTCCGCTCCTGCAAAAGCTACGGCCGGATGTTCGTTTCGTGCCCGTAGTGCTCGCAACGGACCGCTACGGAGCGATTGAGGCGCTTGGCCACGCGGTCGCGGAGGTTGTGAAAGCTCAAGCAGAGCCCGTGCTCGTGATTGCAAGCTCCGATATGAATCATTACGAAAGCGACGCGGTCACACGCGTGAAAGATCAGCGCGCAATCGCGCGAATCCTCGCGCTTGATCCACAGGGACTTTACGATACCGTGAGGCGCGAAGGGATCACGATGTGCGGCTATGCCGCAACGGTTGCGATGCTTGTCGCTATGAAAGATCTCGGTGCGACCGAGGCGACGCTCGTCCGTTACGCCACTTCGGGTGACGTAAACGGCGAACTCGAACGGGTTGTCGGCTACGCCGGAGTCATCCTCCGCTGATTCTACGCAGCCTCAGTTAACGGCCTTGCCTCATTGCACGACCAACTGGAACTGCATCACTGATGAAGTGTTGCCGCTCGAACCCGTAAGGTTGACGGTAGTTGTTCCGGCCGGTGTGCCGCCGTTCCCGCCACCGCCTCCTCCGCCTCCACTCCCACCACCGCACCCGGCGGCTGCGATGGCTAGAGACAATGCCGCTGCTGCAAATGCCGCCGTAACCCATCGCTTTTTCGCGTTGTAAGGCCGGAAAAAGAGCAGCGCAGCGCAGCAAAGCGAACCAAATGTGATCAGGCCAGCGAATGTCCAGTTAATTGGCGCACGGACCCGGCCAGAAGGCGCCAATGCCGAGGGGGCAGTCGTCGAGACGGTCACCGTAATTTGCGCGGTAGTCGTGCCGTTCGTCAGCATAGCGGAGGACGCCGGAGCGAAAGAACAGGACGCACCCGAGGGCAGCCCCGAGCAGGCCAGATTGACCGTACCTGCAAATCCGTTCACCCCCGTGACAGTCACCGTAATGTTACCCGAGCCTCCGGGACTGACCGTGGTCGAGGGATTCGAGGAGGTCAGGTAGTATGTCGGTCCCCAGGAGTTGGACAAATTCGTCACATTGAGGGAGCCCAACCCTGTAGCGAGATCGTACGCGGTGCCTGCGTTGTAACCTGTTAGAACACCTACTTGGTTGGAGTCAACGATCGTGCAGCTGGGGCTGCCACTTGCGCACGGCATTTCAATCGTGCCGTTCGTGACGTCGTTGAAGACGCAGGATGCAGCCGGCGTGGAAGCATTGCAGTTGGCGGCGGCTTGCTGCGCTGCCAGCGAGTAAAGAGTCGGGTTGATATTGCCCTGCGCAGATCCCGTCTTTTGGTCGATCAAAGCAACGATACCGGCCATGACTTGAGCCGAGACGGAGGTTCCTCCTACGGCGACGAATTCTTCGCTGCTCAAGCTACAGGGAGCACCGACAAAGTCTTCCTCGCAGTCAATGTAGAAGCTGCCCGAAATCAATCCATCCGCGGCGAACAAAGAAAGGTCGGGAAGGTCGCGCGCGCCGTCGTTAGGCACGCCGGGGCCGGTCTGCCAGGAAGGCTTGCTGTAGCCACCCGCACAACTGGAAGGGATTGATTGATTCGAGACGATGCAGTTGCTCATTCCACCGGAACCGCCGATGGGAGCTATCACGTCGATACCGTTTTCCTCGTCGAAAACGACGACGTTTGGATCGTTGCAAGTGGTAGCCGCGTTTCCATCTCCAAAGAAATTGATGATGACGGAATTGGTGCAGCTGTCGTTCCAGGTCATTTCAGGCACGTAACCGAGAACCGACTGCTGCGTGGCACCGTTGTTTGTAGTGCTCCAATAAGTGCTTGGGTTCGGATCGTTGAAATCCGTTCCACCAACGGCAATGTTGTAGGGTGTAGACGCGATTCCGTTCACCTCAAGTCCGAACTCCGCAGGCTGAGTCGGTGGCCCGTTGACCTCTACGATGTCGCACCCGGCTGCTCCGTTGTCACCAGAGGAGACCAGCACGGTGATCCCTTCACCCGCCGCCTGCTGCCACATCGAGTTGTGCATCTGGTTTCCGGCGTTACCAAGCCCCAGTTCACACAATCCATAGCTGAAGCTCAGGATTGGAGCGAGCTGATTGTCAATGATGTATTGGGCTGACAGATCGCCACCGAATGTGTTTCCTGTCGACGCTGTAACCACAAGATCAATTTTTGCACTTGGCGCTATGGCACCCGACCATTCCGAATCCAACACAGCCTCGACTTCGTCGCCGTCTGGACCAGAAACGCCGGGGTCTGTAGCAGGGTCGGTCTCAATTTCCTCGAAATTTATCGCGGGTAGATTGAAGATCGTTCGAAACGCGTCCACGTCACTCGGCTGGGTTGCGTTGCCATTCGACAATGCTATGTCGCTGTCGCTGACGATCGCGATGGTCTCTCCGGCGCCGGTAAGGGAGGAGGACGGGACGTTATATATCTTGTAGAAGTCCGCTGGGCCCACTCCATAGGAGCAAGGGTTCTGATTCGACGATGATGTAGACTCGCTACAGCCGGCTGGAAAGGTGTAGAGAGGCTTGTGTTTCTGCATCTCCCTTGCGGCTGTCGCGCGGAACTGCGGCTTGGGGAAAAAATTGTGGAGCGAGGCGACCCCGGCAACGGCGGGAGTCAGCGCGGTGGGTATCGCGGGATCGTTTGCATTCGCCCAGTGTTCCTCGCCATTGACCACATACTTGTGAATCGCCGTGTGAAACGTTTGCTGGACCTGTCCGGCCGTTCCCGAAAACTGAATGGTCATCTTCCCTTTGGCGAGATTGACGCCCGTAAAGCCGTGCGACCCAAGCCAAGAAGTCACCTGCTGGATATCTTCGTCCGACGGCCCATACTGTTCGCCAAACTGAGCCGGCGTGAGCCACTTGTGGTAGTTGGGCGAAGTTCGGTCGAGCTGCTCGGCCAGAAATTTCTCGAGTGCTCCTTCTTGGGCAGGGCTGCGCTTCAGCACCAGAATCATCTTGTCCATCGCAAGACTGGCGGGGGCCGGCCCTTTGTCAAACTCGGGGCGCGCGAGGGGGTGCGTATTGCCGTGCAGGACCGTCAGCTTCGACTCATCGACCGGCTGCGTGATGAGCGGCTGGACATTTCCTTGCGCTAAGAGGGAAACAGAAAAGAGCAGAAAAGTTGTTGCACACAACGACATCTTGGCTGCAGGCCTAGGCCACATGCGCATCGTTCGCACACCTTTCACAGGCTATATCGGGTACTTATCGGACAAGTGAGATGCTATCAGGCGGCGCTTTGGATGGATAGCTATGTGGCCAAACTTGTAACAGATTTGTCCTTTCGGACAGCCACTGTTCGCCGGATCGGGCGCAGAAAATAAGCGGGGCACAGAGCATCTCGTAGTTGTATTTCGTGAAGCATTCCGCGAAGTTCCACAAAATTCGAATGGACTGGCGCGTCCAAGCCGCAAGAAACAGACGAGTACGTTCGGGGCCCCTAGTGCTGCGCCCGGATCCTCGCGGCGAGACCACGGGCGCGTTCGCGTGCGATGTTGATGTAATGCGTGTCGGCGGCGAGCTGATCAAGCGAAGGAAGCAGCTGCTCCGGCTGAGGCAGCAATTTATGGTCGTAATCCTTCTCGATCTGAATTAGGACGTCGTTCACGCCCAGCCGGTCATATTTCATGGTGCGAAGGAGATCGGAGGCATCGGTCAGTTGCCGCGAAAGGCTCTCGAAGATGTCCAGCAACTGTTCGGCATTGTGATCGGTGGTGTAGTTGAAGCTCACGGAATGCGTTTCAGCTCCGCGATCGTAACGGAAAGTCTTTTCGCCCAAGTTGGCGATGCGGCGATGCATTTCAAGCTCGATGCCGTCGAAATCGCGGAGCTTGGTGGAAAGATCGAAGATTTTTTGTACGAGCGCGGGATCGAGTTTCATCGGTTGCGGAGTGGATTCTTCATCGAGTTGGCGAATGTCGTAAGTACCCATGCCTGATTGGTCCACTTTGATCTCGACGAATTCGGGATAGCTGGATTTGAAGACCTTACGGAAAGTGATCGTCGCGCCGGACTGCGATCCGATTGCACCCGGTCCCACACCGGAACTCAGCACGAGGCAACCAAGGATGATGAGCCGGCGGCCTGCGGTCACAGCACTCACCGTCCGGTGGAAGTTCCTGCGCCAACCGCGCGCGATCGCGCCACAGGCACTGATGCGACCTTCCTCGTCGCGGGTACCCCTGCCGCCAGCCGCTCCCGCGCCCGCGCCGCCTGCGCGTGACACAATGCCACGGCCAGGGCATCTGCGGCGTCGGCCGGTTGGGGATCATCCGGCAATCCTAGAAGTGATCGGACCATCTGCTGAATCTGCTGTTTCGGCGCGCCGCCGAATCCGGTCACGCTGGCCTTCACCTCGCGCGGAGAATAACTGTGCGCGGGAATCTGCGCCTGTGCGGCAGCCAGCAGGACCACGCCGCGCATCTCTGCAAGCTTGAGCGCCGTTCGAATATTCAGCGCCGCGAACACCGATTCCACGGCAACGGCATCGGGGGAAAATTGCTCGACGAGCCCGGATATGAGGAAGTGGATCTCGCGCAGGCGCACAGCGAAAGTAATCTCGTCCGGGAATCGCAGCGCGCCGAACCGCATCGCCCGCGCCGAGGAACCCTCGACTTCTATTACACCGTATCCAGTCCGGCCGGCGACGGAGGGGTCTACACCGAGGATGCGCACCTTGCGCCCTGGTTGTGCCGGATGTCCGACCTGAACGGTCATATCAGCGGACACAAGTGTACGTGCGCGGCGGAATCGGAGGAAAGCGTTTTTTCGAGATAGAGAAAGAGTGCGGACTAGCCGGCAACAGCAGCCTGGATTTCCTTTTCGTCGATGTCGAAATTCGCATAGACGTGCTGCACGTCGTCATGATCCTCAAGCGACTCGACAAGCCTCAACATCTGCTGCGCCTGCGGACCGCTGAGTTTGACGTAATTCTGGGGCAGCCAGGCCACTTCGGCCGATTCGGGCTTAATCCCCGCGGCCGCGAGCGCCTCGCGCACCTTCTCCATCACCTCGGATGGCGTGATCACTTCCCAGCTGGAGCCGTCGTCTTTGAGGTCTTCTGCGCCCGCGTCGAGGACAATACCCATCATCTTATCCTCGTCCGCCTGATCCTTGGGCACCACAATATCGCCCTTGCGGTGGAACATCCAGCCCACCGCACCGGTCTCCGCCAGGTTGCCGCCGTTTTTCGACATGAGGTGGCGAATCTCGCTGACGATGCGATTGCGGTTGCTGGTGACGACTTGTATTAGCACGCCCACGCCGCCTGGGCCGTAACCCTCGAACATCACTTCGTCGAGCGTCTCTCCTTCCAGCTGGCCGGTGCCGCGCTGAATGGCGCGCTCGATATTGTCATTGGGCATGTTTTCGCCCTTGGCCGCGAGGATAGCCGTGCGAAGGCGGGGGTTCGAATTAGGGTCCGCTCCTCCGACGCGAGCGGCAATCGTCAACTCTCGAATCAGCTTGGTGAAAACCTTACCGCGGCGCGCATCGGTAGCCGCCTTTTTGTGCTTGATTGTGGCCCATTTCGAGTGTCCCGACATGAAGCGAACCTTTACAGGAAATCTGACAGAAGTGGCAACTCAACTCTTGCCGAGACATTCTAGCACAGGGTGAATGACTGGCAAGCGAGTCCGGGTCAGCGCGGCCGGACATTTTCACCGCGCTGTCACAAGCCTATAACAATCGCCCGCTAGTGTCTTCGCCCGGGGAAGTGTTGCCAAGACGCAAGAAACTCCGTTTGCTGTCGAAAGTCTTCGCGCTCGCGCCCTGCCTCTGCCTTCCTGTTGCAGCCCGGGCGCAGGCTATGAAGACGAAGACGCTGAACGTCTGCGAGCGCCCCGCTCCGGGCAGCTTGGTTCCCGAGCCCGAAGACCTGCGCAGCGAAAATGGTGTTCTCAAGGTCGAGCTTGCCTATCGGAACTTCGTCGGTCCCGCCGGGCACACCAAATACTGCTATGTCTACAGAGATGGCAGCGAAGCGCCCACCTTGCGCCTGAAACCCGGTGATGAACTAATACTCGATCTCAAAAATGAATTGAGCGAGGGGCCACAGCCTGCGGCGCAGAAGACAGCGCAACCAGCCCACGAGTCCATGTCGATGACGGTCAGTAATCCCTGCGCGAGCGGCGAAATGAGTTCGCTCTCGACCAATCTCCATTTTCACGGCCTCACGGTGCCTCCCACGTGCAACCAGGATGATGTCCTGAGAACCTATATCCAGCCCGGGGATCCTCCATTCGAATATCGCTTCAGAATCCCGGAGGGCGAGCCTCCCGGTTTGTACTGGTATCACCCGCATGTACATGGATTCACAAAGGCGCAAGTCCTTGGCGGCGCTTCCGGGGCGCTGATCGTCGAAGGCATTGAAAGGGCAACTCCGGAATTGGCCGGTTTGCCCGAACGCGTCTTGATCGTGCGAGATCAGGATCTGGCCAACCCGGACGCACCCGCGTCAGATGTAACCGCCGTCAAGGTCCCCAAAATTATTCTCGATGCGGATGGGGACGTGGTCAACACAGGCACGGGCACAGGTAAGCCAGCCAAAGACCTTTCGCTGAACTTTGTTCCCGTGCCATATCCGGACTATCCGCCAGCTGTGATCAGGATCAAGCCCTCGGAAACCCAACTCTGGCGCGTTCTGAATGCGTCAGCCATCACCTATCTCAATCTCCAGGTGTTGTTCGACGGTGCCCCGCAAAACTTGGGCGTCGTGGCGTTGGACGGAGTACCCACCGACGAGAACGGGTCACCCGCCAACCGGGTTCTTTGGCAAAGCCATCTGGGCATTCCGCCCGGCGGCCGAATGGAGTTCATCGCCAAAGGACCGCCCGAGGGTGTGACAGCAATGCTCGTCACTCGGAGCGTTAATACGGGTGCCGGCGGCGAAAATGACCCGACGAGACCGATCGCCAAAATCATCGCTTCTGCTGCGGCGCCGGAGCCTGAGTCGAGGCTTTCCGCAAATCCCGAACCGCTACCCAGTCCAAGCAAAGTCTGGCTGGGCGACGTAAAACCCGTTCGGACCCGCAAGCTCTATTTCTCTGAAAAACTCCGCGATCCAAAGGATCCAGCCAGCGCGGTGGAGTTTTATATAACTGTGGACGGCCAGACACCTAAAGCGTTCGATCCGGCATCTGGCGAGCCGAATATAGTCGCGCACCAGGGCGACGTGGAAGATTGGATCATCGAAAACCGCACTCAGGAAGTGCATGCGTTTCACATCCACCAGATTCACTTCCTGCTTTTGCAATTCTTCGGTCTCGCGGTCAATGAACAGTTCCTGCGCGATACGGTGAACGTGCCTTTCTGGGACGGCAAGAGCCCCATCTATCCCAGCGTGAAGCTTCGCATGGACTTTCGCGATCCCAACACAGTCGGCACCTTTGTGTATCACTGCCATCTTTTGGAACACGAAGATGGCGGCATGATGGGACTCATCCGGGTTGAGCCGAACGTCCAGTCAAGGGTTCGACAAAACGAAGCGGCTCGCAGCCGCCTCTGCGGACTTCCTGAACATCCAAACAGCCGCGCCGTTAGCTCGCTAAAGAACTAACAAGTTCCGTGAACTGCCTTTTCGGCAAGAAATCCACAGCAATGTAAACAGTCGATGACTAGACGCTGCACTTTTAATCGCGCTGTCATCAGCCAATAACAACGCTCGCGTATCCACCTCAGGCACGCGTTCGATTCTCGGGCGACCGGAATGCGCATCGGTATCGCTAAGTGGGAAGCTCTTCCGAACGCAAACTCTTGTTAACAGGAGATTTCATGATCCGAAAGAACTTGCGTCTCATGGCGGCTGCGATACTGGCAGCGAACATCGCCATTACAACGGCTCCCCTTGGTGCGCTTGCGGACCCGCCGCCACAGCGTGGCAGCACTCCTCCGACTACAACTCCGATCAAGCACCTGGTCGTGATTTTCCAGGAGAACGTGTCGTTCGATCACTATTTCGCGACGTACCCCGTGGCCACGAACCCTGGCGGAGAGTCGCAGTTCACGGCGCGAGCCGGGACGCCGACGGTAAACGGCCTGCCGCTCGGCTTGGCGGCGCCGCAGAATCCGAATAGCGACAGCACTGGCAATGTCTACCAGCCGATTCGGCTCGACCCCAGCCAGAACTACACCTGCGACCAGAATCACGATTACACGCCGGAGCAGGAAGCCTTCGACAGTGGCCTCTTGGATAAGTACCCGGAGTACACAGCCACTGCGTGCTCTGCCAAGACGTATCCGGGCGTTTCAGGGCTCGGGCTCGGAGTAGTGATGGGCTATTACGACGGAAACACCGTTACGGGCCTCTGGAATTACGCACAGTACTATGCGCTGAATGACAACCACTACGGAACGAACTTCGGCCCATCGACACCGGGTGCGATAAACGTTGCTTCCGGAATGACGGGCAATGCCGATCCCAATTTGCAGGTTAATACGGGAGGCGACGTCGTCAACAACACAGTCATCGGTGACGCCGATCCCTATTTCGATGACTGCCACGGCTCCGAGTACGTCGGCATGTCAGATGCAAATCTGAATATCGGCAACCTCTTGAGCGACGCCGGGATTTCCTGGGGTTGGTTCCAAGGCGGATTCACTCCGTCCTCAGTAACTCCAAATGGAACGGCCGTTTGCGCGACGACGACGAGCCGGCTGGACGGCGCTCCGGAAACCGCCTACAGCGCGCACCACAACCCGTTTGAGTATTACGCGAGCACGGCCAACATCCACCACACACCGCCGACCGGTTTGTCTGAAATCGGCCACGGTGGGCCAGCCAACCACATGTATGACCTCAGCTGGTTCGCTCAGGCTGCCATGGCAGGGGATCTCCCCGCAGTGAGCTATCTGAAGGCTAACCGGGCGCAAGACGGGCATCCAGCGAATTCCTCGCCGCTCGACGAGCAGAAATTCATTGTTGACACCGTGAACCTGCTCGAATCGCTTCCCACGTGGCGGCAGACGGCGATCATCATCACCTGGGACGACTCGGACGGCTGGTACGATCATCAAGCCGGTCCCGTAGTAAATCAGTCCAATTCCACAGCCGATGCGACCGCCGCAGTGGGCTCTGGCCTGTGCGGTTCCGGGGCGAATGCTTTGGCTGGTGTCCAGGCTCGTTGTGGATATGGCCCTCGCATCCCGTTCGTAGTGATTTCGCCTTACGCGAAATCGAACTTCGTGGACCACACCACAATCGATCAGAGCTCGGTGGTGCGCTTTATCGAAGACAACTGGAATCTGCCACGTATCGGCAACGGTTCCTTCGATGTGATCGCCGGCTCGATCGAGAACATGTTTAATTTCACTCGTCCCAGCGCTCCTGGCCTGCAACTCAACGATCTGACGGGGCAAGTCGTCTCCGTCACAAACCCGTAGGAGGGCGACAGATTCCCCTGTAGTCCCTCACTCCAAGCAACGCCCCCCTGGCTCGTCCCGCAATCCTCCGGGACGAGCCAGTCCGTTTTTGGCCCGTCCAAGCGCGACACTCGATTCTCCTGTAAACTCGGTCTGCATCCGCCTGCTTTACGGAGCTGGGAGTGCCCCGAAAACCGCGAAGTCTGGACCTGACCCAGGTTACCGAATGGGACGAAGGGAACCGGCGGCGCAAGGAGGACTATCTCGCCGCCGAAGAGCCGCTCGAAATTCGCGTCGGCGATGACCCGCTCAGCGTAACGATGCGCACGCCGGGGCACGACCTCGAGCTGGCGGCCGGCTTCCTTTTCACGGAAGGGCTCGTGGCCAAGCGCTCGCAGATCGTTTCGCTCGACGACCGGATTGAAAATGGCGAGCCAAATCGCGGCAATGTGGTCCGCGCGATTCTGGCGCCCGAATCCACCCCCGATTTCGAAAAAATGCGACGCCACTTTTTCGCCGCATCGAGTTGTGGGATCTGCGGGAAGGCGTCCATCGACTCGGTCCGCGCTCGAGCGCTTGAGCCGCCGAATCCTGATTTTCGGCTCGATGCGGAAGTTTTGGTGCGGCTGCCGGATGCGCTGCGAGCATCTCAGGCCGTTTTCGGCCGCACGGGCGGCCTGCACGCGGCGGCGCTTTTCGACGCGAAAGGCGATCTGCTCGTTCTGCGGGAAGACATTGGCCGGCACAACGCGGCCGATAAGGTGATCGGTTGGGCGCTGCTGGACGGCCGCGTTCCGCTGAGCGACGCCGTACTGCTCGTCAGCGGCCGGGGCGGCTTTGAGATCGTGCAGAAGGCGATCGTTGCGGGATTGCCCGTCGTCGCCTCGGTTTCGGCGCCTTCGAGCCTCGCGGTTCAGCTTGCGCGGGAGCTAAGGCAAACGTTGATCGGTTTTCTTCGCGGACGGCGATTCGTGATCTATGCCGGCGAGGAACGCATCGAAAGCGCCTCACCGCGAAGTTCGCCGGGCTAGATCTCGCCGCTCACCTGCACGTCTTGCCCGCACTCGTTGCCAGCGAGCCGGAGCGTCCGGCGCCGATCATTTCGGCAAACGCATCTAACAGCCTTCGATTCCACCAGCCCCGCTCGCACTCCTCGTACATGATCTTCAACGCCTCGGAAGATGGCGAAGCTGTGCGGTAGGGGCGATTCGTCGTAAGCGCGTCATAAACATCGGCGAGTTGCAGGACCGCGGCAGTCAACGGGATCTGCGATCCGCGCAGCCCGTCGGGATACCCCGATCCATCGTAGCGCTCGTGATGATGCCGAATAATCGGTAAGACCAGCCGGAAAGTGCGCAGCGGCGCGCAAATGCGCTCGCCGACTACGGGATGTTTGCGCATCACCTGCATTTCTTCCGCCGAGAGAGGGCCGGGCTTCAGCAATATTTCGTCCGGCACGGCGACTTTGCCGATGTCGTGGACGATTCCAGCTCTGCGCAGCGCTTTGATATCATCTTCGGGCAATCCGAGTTTTTGCCCCAAGCACGACGACATATTCGCGAGCCGCTCGCAATGTCCTCCCGTGTAGGTGTCGCGGGCCTCGATGCTTTCAGCCAGGCTGAAAAGAACGCCCTCGGCGTGCTCCAGCTCGTCCGTGAACTGCTTCAGGCGCAATAGAGATCGCGTGCGTGCGAGGAGTTCATTGAAATCGATCGGCTTGCTCAGAAAATCGTCCGCGCCCGCGTTGATTCCTTCGATGCGGTCTTCCGCGGCGCTAAGCCCCGTGATCAGCACGACCGGCGTCAGCCGGGTTTCGGGCGTCGTCTTGATCCTCCGGCAAACCTCGAACCCGCTGATCCCCGGCATCAGGATGTCGAGTAACACTAGATCCGGGCGAAAGGTGGCGCAACGGGCCAGAGCCGACGCGCCATCGTGCACTTCGTCCACTTCGTATCCCTCGCGCCGCAGCAGCGTCGCGAGGGCGAGGCGCGCCGCCGATTCATCATCCACAATCAGAATTTTTCCTGGCATCGAAACGATTCCTGATCTTAGTTCCTGATGGGCCGCCGTAGCTCCGGAAGATGCTGAAAGATCACGCGCGGTTGGTCGGCCGCCAAACCGCAATCAAACTTCCTCGCTGGGGCGATCAAATGTATCCTGTCGGGTCGATTTGGACAACACTCGCCCGCTTGAATCAAGCCTTAGCGGCGGGGCCAGCTTCACGCAATGAACAGGTCGCTAAACCCCGAATTCCTGCGCGAGATCACGACGCGCCTGGAGCAGGCGCATAAGGCGCTCTCGCGCCGTTACCCGGGAGCCAGCGGAGAACGACAGCCGATGCACGTCGTCTATGGCGGCGCGCACCTGTTTCGCTCCGGCACGGCGCGGCGTCTTGGTGAACTTGCGCTGAAATCGCTCGACGATTACGGCGCCGATTTCGCTGCATTCGCAAAAGCAGCCGGCCTTACCGGCTCGAGCGGCCTTCCCGATTCGAGCGATGCGGTAGCCACAATCGCGAAGTCAATCGAAACTGATCCACAAGCGGTCAAATGCGAAAATCCGGCCGCCTGGCTCGCCCACACCATCTACAAACGGATCCGCGAAAAGCTTCGCCGTGAACCAGTCGAAGACCTGCGCATTGACTTCGAGGATGGATACGGCAATCGGCCAGACGATGAAGAAGATGGTCACGCCGCGGCGGCCGCCTCCGAACTCAGCGCAGGCATGAATGCGGGTGAGTTGCCGCCATTTATCGGCATTCGCATAAAGCCGTTCAACGAAGAATTGCGCGATCGCAGCATCCGAACGCTGGATATTTTCCTCACCGAGCTCGCGGCGAAGTCGCGTGGCCAGTTGCCGGGACATTTTTACGTTACGCTTCCCAAAGTCGCGTTGCCCGACGAAGTGGCTGCGCTTGCGGACGTTTGTTCACGCCTCGAGCCGCAGCTTGATTTTGAGCCCGGTGCGCTCCGCATCGAATTGATGGTCGAAACGCCGCGTGCGATTCTCAATGAGCGCGGCGAGGCCAATCTGCTCGCCCTCGTCAGCGCGGCTCGCGGGCGCTGCGCCGCCGTTCACTTCGGCCCCTACGACTACACTGCTTCGCTCCATATTGCCGCGACATATCAACCGATCACGCATTTCTCGTCGGACTTTGCCCGGGGTTTCATCCAGGTCGCACTCGCGGGCACTGGCATTCGCACCGCCGATGGCCCCACCAATATCATGCCCATTTCCCCGCATCGTCCAACGAAAGACGGAACAGTTTTGAGCAAACGACAGCTCGAGGAAAATCGCGAAGCGGTTCATCGCGGGTGGCGGATCCATTTCGAGAACGTCCGCCGGTCGCTCGCGAACGGTTACTACCAGGGATGGGATCTGCATCCGGCGCAGCTTCCGGCCCGCTACGCCGCCGTCTACTCCTTTTTTCTGGAGAATCTCGATCCCGCCGCCGAGCGTTTGCGCAATTTCATCGACAAAGCGGCGCAGGCCACGCGGGTGGGCCAGGTGTTCGACGATGCCGCGATGGCGCAGGGGCTGCTGAACTACTTCGTGCAGGGAATCAACTGCGGCGCGCTTACGCCGGACGAAGTCGAAAGACTCACGACGCTTTCCGCTTCCGATCTTCGCGCCGGCTCATTTCTTAAGATTCTGACGCAACGGCAAGCCTAATCGGTTTCCCATCCCGCGTAGACCTAAGATCGCCCTCTCTGCTTCATGACAAACAAGAGGGGCAGAACGCACAGGCAAATCGTACCCATCAGCCGAAAATTGTCGACGAACGAAAGCATCATGGCCTGGCGCTGCAGTTGGGCGTAGACCAGCGCCTCGGCGCCAGACAAAGCCCGAGCGGCATCTGCTCCGTGGGCCGCCAGCATTTGCGTGATGTGATGCAGCGCCGCCTGATAACGCATATTCCCGCCGCGCAGATACATGGAAAGAACATTCTGGTGAAATTGCGAGCGGCGATCGAGCATCGTGGTTACGAACGAAATGCCCGTGCTCGCGCCGACGTTCCTCGCCAAATTGATCAGGCCCGACGCATTGTTCATCTTTCCGCGCGGCACGAAATAGAACGCCATCACATTGATCGGCACGAATAAAAACGCCGTCCCCATTCGCGAGACGACCCAGTCGAGCACGGGCGATCGCGGGCTCGCGTTCAGGTTCAGGTGCGAGAGCTGGAAAAGCCCGGCGGCCATAATGAGAAGACCGGCCGCGATAATCCAGCGCGGCGAAAAACGATCCAGCAGCGCTCCCACAAACGGCAACGCCGCCAGCAGCACCAGTCCTCCCGGCAGCAGCACCATCCCGCTTTCCATCGCTGTGTAACCCATCAGTGTCTGCAGCAAGATTGGCAGCAGCAGCGTGGTGCCATAAAGCACCACCCCCAGCGTGTACATCATGAACGTCGAGATGGCGAAATTGCGGTCGCGAAAAAGGTGCAAATCGACCACGGGATCCACCGTAGTGAGTTCGCGAATTACGAGCGCGATAAGTGACCCCACGCAGACGATCGTCGCCCATGTGATGAACGTCGAGCCAAACCAGTCGTCGCGTTCTCCCTTATCGAGAATCACCTGCAGAAGACCGAGACCGAGGCCCAGCAAGCCCAATCCCAGAAAATCAATGCGCAGTCCGTCTTTGAACGTCTTGCGCACCATGTGCGGAGGATCGAAGATCAGCAGCGCGATCATGATCACTGAAATGACGCCTACCGGCACGTTCAGCAAGAAGATCCACCGCCACGAGTAGTTGTCCGTGATCCAGCCGCCCAGCGTAGGCCCTACCGTGGGCGCGACAACGACGCCCATTCCGTAGATCGCCATCGCCATGCCCTGTTTCTCGCGCGGAAAACTGTCGACGAGAATCGCCTGCGACATCGGCTGCATACCCCCGCCGCCCGCTCCTTGCAGCACCCGAAAGAAAACGAGTGCGGTAAGGGACGGGGCCATTCCGCACAGCAACGAGCTGATCGTAAAGATCACCACGCAGGCGATGAAAAACTGTTTGCGGCCGAAGAGCGCGGAAAGCCAGCCCGTCAGAGGCAGCACGATTGCGTTCGAGACCAAATAGGAGGTGAGAACCCACGTGCTCTCATCCACGCTGGCGGAGAGGCTGCCGGCGATATGCGGCAGCGAAACGTTCGCCACGCTCGTGTCTAGCACTTCCATGAACGTGGCCGAAATCACCGTAGCCGCAATCAGCCACGGATTCACCAGCGGCAACGGCCGGAGAGATTCGGCGGTAGCGCTCATCCATTAAGGCGCAATCCTCCTGCGCCTGCTTCTCCCTTTAAATTGCGCTTGAGCAACGGCTGAAGGCGATGAATATCGATTAAATCACAGAATTCAATTTCGTGCGGCGGGCCCGGTGAGTTCGATGAGCGGTTCCGATGCATTTGGCGGAAGCGAGTCGAATGTCTGCGGCGCGCGCCATCGGTCGATCACCGAAATCTGATGAACGCAGGAAACGGTACAGCGCGGCGCGCAACCTTTCTTCGTCAAAAACTCGCGCCGGCGCTGCGCCTCCGAATACTGCTCGAGCGGAACGCCCGGATACCCACGCTGCTGCGAGCAATAATGGACGAGCCCATCCTCGCACACATACAGATAACGTGAACCCGCGCGGCATCGCCAGTCATTTTCCCGCCCTGCGGCGATATTGTGCTGAAACCCGTTTACGCGTGAAAACGAGCGTTTGCCGAGCGACATGATCTCTTCGAAAATCTCGCGCTCGCGCGTCCCGAGCGGCCGCAGCTGCCCGCTCCCGTCGTGAATAATCCCCACCGTGGACGTAAAACCTAGTTCCTGCGCGCGGTGCGCAACCGCCAGCGCATCTTCCGGATTGTTGACCCCGCTACCCAGCACGGAATTGATGTTCACTTGAAATTCGGCGTGTTCCGCCAACAGGACGAGCTTCTGATCGAGCACTTTGAGGCTCTTCTTTGAAACGTCATCCGGCTGCACGTTGTCGATGCTGATCTGCAGGTACTCCAGGCCGGCGCGGTTCAGGCGTTCGATTCGCTCGGCGACGAGCAAATAGCCGTTCGTGATCAGTCCGGCCATAATTCCGTTCTTGCGAATGCGCGCGATAATTGCGTCCAGATCCGGATGGAGTAATGGCTCGCCGCCGCTGATCGTGACGATCGCCGTTCCCATCGCGCCGAGTCTGTCAATCCGGCGGAACATTTCCTCCGTCGCAATGGGCTTTGAAAAGTCATCGAACTCGTTGCAATACGTGCAGGAAAGATTGCAGCGCCGGATGGGAATGACGTGAACCAGCAACGGATGCTGTGTCGAAAGCAGCCCTTTCACCACCATGCGCGCTTCGCGCAGCTTGCGGTGCGCCGCGCGCAATTTTCTTCGAATTTTGCGCTGAAGTGTCACGGGTTCAATTTAAAACGATCCTTGTTCGTCCATTATGCCACACGCTCCGGTCTCGTCATGGCAGTTCGGATCAGAGACCGTCGGACCATTTCGAAACAGCCTCTCGCGTCGATACTATCCAGTCCTGACGGTAACGATCTCATTCTAAATACTATCGCGAACCAGCGGAGCCGCTATTTGGTTACGACCGTGCAGTGCCATCTTGGGGGAAACCGCACGTGCGCCTACAGGAAGAACGGGCAATCAAACTGGTCTCTCGTTCTATAGCTCACGTTGGCTCAAGACCATTTCGGGACATTCGCCTGTCGTCGGCGCTCCTTTGCTTCTTCCTCCTTTCTTGTTCGGCTCTCGCGCAAGACTCGAATTCGAATCAGCCCAGCCTGAGCGGAATGAGCATCGAAGATCTTGCGAAAGTCCAGATAGAATCGGTTTACGGCGCGTCGAAGTTTCTTCAAAACGCTTCCGATTCCCCGACTCCCATCACCGTCGTTACGGCCGAACAGATTCAAAAGTACGGCTACCGCACGCTCGCCGATGTGCTCAAGACTGTCCGTGGTTTCTATGTGATCTACGACCGAAACTACACCTACGTTGGCGTTCGCGGCTTCTCGCAGCCCGGCGACTACAACGTGCGCATCCTATTCTTGGTGGATGGCCACCGCATTAACGACGGCGTTTACGATGGAGCGTACGTAGCGACCGAGTTTCCTCTGGACGTGGACCTCATCGAGCGCATCGAGATTATTCGCGGCCCCGCTTCATCGATTTATGGTGCGGGCGCATTTGCAGCCGTTATCAATGTGATTACCCGGCGCGGCCGCGACCTAAGCGGCGCGGAGCTCTCCTCCGAGGCGGGTAGTTGGAATTCGTACAAGGGCCGCATCACCTACGGCGCCCGTTTCGACGCCGGTATGGAGTTCCTCATGTCGGGCTCCTTCTACGACAGCCTCGGTCATAACGCCCTTTTTTTCCCGGCATTCGATAGCCCTGCAACAAACAACGGCATCGCTGAGCATGCAGACAGCGATCAGTCCTATAACTTTTTTGCCGATTTTATTTACCGGGACTTGAACATCCATTTTGTGGATTCTTCACGCGACAAACACGTCCCCACGGGATCATTCGGCACGGTGTTCGACGACCCGCGCACTCAAACCACCGACGCGCGCAGGTACATTGACGTTCAGTATCACCGTCATTTCGGCTCGTGGGAGACGCTCGCACGCGCATCCTACGACTGGTCGGGCTATCACGGAAACTACTTCTACAATTATTCGGGTAGCGAGCCGCCGCCATACACGGACAATTACGACGCTTCGGACGGAAGCTGGTGGGACCTGCAACTCGATGCATCCAGAACTCTTTTCGCGCACCACAAGATCACGACAGGCCTCGAGTTCCGTCAGGATCTGAATCAGCATCAGTGGGACTATGATGTAGCGCCTTACCATCCTTATCTGAACAATGACCAATCCTCCTGGGTCGCCGCGCCTTACGTTCAAGACGAGTATTCCCTCCGCAGCAATCTGACCTTGGTATTCGGGTTGCGCGCGGACTGGCATGAGCGGTTCAAAACGAATTTGAGTCCGCGCATCGGGCTCCTGTTCGCACCCACCTCAACCACGTCCATCCGAGCGAATTACAGCTCCGCGTTTCGCGATCCCAGCGCCTTCGAAAGCTTCTACGCGGTGAACTACTCGAATACGCCGAACCCGGATTTGCAGCCGGAGACTATCCGCAGTTGGGAAGTCGATTTCGATCGTCAATTCACCAAGACGTACCGCGTCTCGGTGGCCGGTTTCTTGAACCATTTCGATGATCTCATCACGCCATCGATCGATCCTGCGACGGGCAATCCGGTCTACCTGAACTCGACTCCCGTTCAGACAAAAGGACTCGAGTTGGAGTTGGGTGCCGATTGGAGCAACGGCATGCAGGGCGTAATTTCGGATTCTATGCAGGAATCGCGAAATACGATCACTCAGGCCGTCCTGACGAATTCCCCCACGCATCTGGGCAAGGCGAATTTCAGCGCGCCGGTCGTGCAGCGCAAATTCTTCATCAGCGCGGACGCCCAATATGTGAGCGCGAGAAGGACGGTGGCGCAAACAACCTTGGGTGGTTATTTTCTGGCGAACGTCACCTTCTTCACGCGCAATTTGGGCAATCATTTCGACATTTCGGGTGGTCTGTACAACGTTCTCAGTAAGCGGTATTCCGAGTCGGGTAGCCTTGACACAATCGAAACGGCAATCCCACAAGACGGTCGAAGCTTTCGCATCAAGTTCGTCTACCGGCCATTTGCTGGAGGAAAATGAGCCTGCGGACGGGGAATATCCTGCAGCCCTGGAGGCATGATGCCGCCACTCGTCACTTGTGGCGCAGATCGATCTGCCCGTGCCTCATGATCTGCGCATTGCTTACGCACGTTGTGGCACGCGTTTCTTGCGCCGCCGAAGAGAACTCCGCGGGCGAGTATGAATTGAAAGCAGCCATCCTCTATAACCTGGTCAAGTTCGTTGAGTGGCCTCCGTCGGCTTATCCCGGCGCGCATTCACCGACGGTTCTTTGCGTGCTCGGCTGGGATCCATTTGGGACTTCACTTACGTCTTTAGTTTCCGACAAATCGATCGACGGGCGGACCGTTCAAGTTCGATATCTCAAGAATACTGACAAGGCTCGGGGGTGCCAGATCCTCTACATCAGCCCCTCCGAACGAAGACGCGTCCCTCAGATTTTGTCGGACCTCAAAGCCTCGAGCGTGCTCACGGTCGGAGAATCGGGAGATTTTGCGGCTCGCGGCGGCATGGTTGAGTTGTCCCTCTACGACAAACGGGTTGTTATGGAAATCAACGTGGACGCCGCCAGCCGAGGCAATGTGAAGATTAGCTCGAGACTCCTAGCCCTCGCGCGCATTGTGAAGGACGAAAACGAGAATTGAACCGGAGGTTCTTGGCCACCATCTGCATTGACCCCAGACCTCACTGTACCGTTCCTGCTACCGATCGCTTTAGCGGGCCCACTCCGAAAAAGCCCGTCAGTCCCCGCGCTCCCTGCTAGAATTCCGCTTCTCGTTTGTTTAGACTACTTCTAGCGTGGGGAACGTCTACTTTGCAAAAATTACAAGCAGAAAGCGCGCAAAAGATCGGCTGCTTTCGCTCAGGGGGTGAGCCTGATGCCTGATCCGGTCGCGGAAAAAGTGATCGCCACGCTTGCATCCGTGAAGCGCATCCCGGCGGACAAGATCACGCTCGATACGAATTTGCAGGACATGGGCATCGATTCCCTCGACGTCTTCAGCCTTCTCTTTGAACTTGAAAACGCGTTCAAAATCTCGATTCCGGACGACGACGTCCGTTCGATCAAAACGGTCAACGACGTGGTCGAGGGCATCAAGAGGCTGCTGGCCGCAGCGCCTCCTTCGGACACTTCGATGGGTTCCGCCAGCCCGGCCAACTGATGGCGTCACGACGAGTCGTCATCACGGGCCTCGGCATCGTCTCCGCTTTAGGACTCGATCTCGCGGAAAACTGGAACGCTCTTTGCGCAGGAAGGCCTGCCATCCGGCCGCTGGAGGGCGTCGCCAACGGCGCCCGCGTCGGCCTGAAAATTCAGAACGCTGCGCAGGTTCGCGGATTCGATCCGCTGAAGCATTTTCAGGGCGGCAAGGACGCGCAACTCGACCGCTTTGCGCAGTTCTCCGTTGTGGCGGCGCGCCAGGCAATTCTCCATTCGGGAATCGAACTCACGCAGGAATTGCGCGAGCAAACCGCGATCATTTGCGGCTCTGCCGTGGGCGGGCAATCGGCGATTGAAGCCGGCTTCGAAGATCTGTGGGTCAATGGCCGCGGCCGCGTCCACCCTTTGACAATCCCGAAAACGATGGCCAATGCGGGCGCGAGCCACATCGCCATGGATCTCGGTCTGAGCGGCCCGGCGTTCACCATTTCGACCGCATGTTCCTCGGCCAATCACGCAATCGGCAGCGCCTTTCGCACGGTACGCGATGGCGAGGCCGAAGCTGCTGTTACAGGCGGGGCAGAGGCCTTTTTCACCGTGGGCATGCTGAAGGCCTGGGAAGCCATGCGAGTGATTGCTCCGGACACTTGCCGCCCCTTCAGCAAGGATCGCAAGGGAATGATCCTCGGTGAAGGGGGCGCGATGATGATTCTCGAACCGCTGGAAGCCGCGAAAGCGCGCGGCGCCAAGATCTACGGAGAGGTATGCGGCTTCGGAATGACGGCGGACGCCCATCATCTCACCCAACCCACCGTCGAAGGGCCGTCTCGTGCTATGCGCGCTGCACTGCGCGAGGCAAATCTCCAACCCGAAGAAATCGGCTACATCAACGCCCACGGTACAGGCACACCCGGAAACGATCCGGTGGAATCGCGAGCGATTCGCGCAGTCTTCGGCGGTCACGCGGACAAAATCGGCGTTAGCTCCACGAAATCGATGCACGGCCATGCCCTCGGCGCAGCAGGCGCGCTCGAAGCTGTCGCCACCGTGATGGCGCTCGTTCACGGAATTCTTCCGCCCACCGCCAACTTCACCGAGCCCGATCCCGAATGCGATCTCGATTACATTCCCAATCAGTCCCGCAAAATGCAAATCGGCGCCGCGCTTTCGAATTCTTTCGCGTTCGGCGGTCTCAACGCAGTCGTCGCCTTCCGCGCGGTGCCACGCTAGCGGGCCGCCAAACTCTCAACGTCGATGTTGATCGCTGGAATCAGAGCAAAAGCTCTGACCCGCAGATTCGCGGGTCCAAAACCGCTGCAACTCATTGAATTTAAGGATGATAACGATTCGACCGGCGATTGCAGGGAGTGGCCCTCAGAAGTCTGGCAAGAACGTCGACTAGAAGATCGAGCGCGCGATGTGCTCCACCGACGTCCAGCCCTGCGGAACGATCTCCCAGTGGCGGGTCAACTCATCGGAGCACGAAAGCGTGATCATGATCCCGAGCCAAAAAAATGCGCCGACGATGATGATGCGGGTCAGCCCAGAAGAGTATTTCACGTGCATGAAGAAGAGAACGACGAGAAGCATTTTGCAGACGGCAATCGCCAGCGCCGCGACCGTGTTCCATTTACCGAGGTCGATGTACGCAACCCCTGTCGTCAACGCAGTGAAGGCCATTAAGGCGAGAAACACCGCTACGTAAACGCCGACCGGGACGAGGTGGGGTTCATGGTAATCCGAAGCGTGCTGGTGTGAGTGTTCGGCCATAGATAATCAGCTCCCCGGGTAGCGCCCGCCAATAAGGTAGAGCAGCGGGAAAAGGAAAATCCAGACGATATCGACGAAGTGCCAGTAAAGCCCGCTGATCTCAAGCGGTGCGTAATATTCAGACGAGAAGCGGTTGCGCGCCGTCATCAAAACGAGCACGGTGAGAATTCCCAGCCCGACGACCATGTGCAGCGCGTGCAGGCCGGTCATGAAAAAATAAAAGCACATGAACATCTTCACGCCGGGCGTGTGCGTCCCGCCCGGAAGCCAGCTGACCCCGGGGATCAGTCCTTCCGTGTAATCGCGGTACCATTCATACCGAAGTTTTATCGCAAGGAAGGCCGCGCCTAAGATCATCGTCAAAATCAGCCAGAAGATGATTTTTCGTTTCGACCCACCTGTCTGCGCGGTGCGAATTGAAAGCGCCATGGTCAAGCTGCTGCAGATCAGCACAGCGGTGTTCGTAGCGCCGAACTTCACAATCAGTTCGTGGCTGCCCATGACGAACGACGGCAGATGGAGCGCCCGGTAGATAATGTAGGAAGTGAACATCCCGCCGAAAAACAAAATCTCGGTGGCCAGGAAAATCCACATTCCCAGCGTGCCTGCTTCGCGCTGCTGTTCGACTGTCTCGAACTGATGCGCGAAGCCCGGCGGATGCGCGGCGTGCGCGGCCATTTCAGACACGGGCCACCCCCGGTGCATTGGGATATTCGTGAGGTTCAATTGCCGGATAGTTGTATGCGTCTTCCGTGACGATCGGAATCTCCTCGAAGTTTTCGGGCAGCGGCGGCGATTGAGTGGTCCATTCCAGCCCCTTCGCCTTCCACGGGTTCGGTCCGGCCACCGGGCCATAGCGCATGGACCACGTCAGATAGATGAGCGGGATTATGTACCCGATTCCCAGGATCGAAGCGCCGGCCGACGACAGGACGTTCAGCACCTGGAATTCGGCCGGGTAAACCGCATAGCGCCGCGGCATGCCGAGATAGCCCAGCATGAACTGCGGGAAAAACGTCAGGTTGAAGCCAAGGAAAATAATGGCCGCGGAAATGCGCGCCCACATGTCGGGGTACAGCCGCCCGCTTATTTTAGGCCACCAGAAATGGATTCCGCCAAGATATGCCATCACCGCGCCGCCCACCATGATGTAATGGAAATGCGCGACAATAAAATAAGTGCCGTTCAAGTGAACGTCCGTGGCGAGCGACGCCAGGAAAAGGCCGGTCAGACCGCCAATCGTGAAAAGCCCAATGAAGCCCAGCGCGTACAGCATCGGCGCTTCGTAGGAAATCGAACCCCGGTATAAGGTCGCCGTCCAGTTGAAGACCTTCACGGCGGAGGGAATGGCGACCAGGAAGCTGAGTACTGAAAAAACGAGGCCGGCATAGATCGACTGGCCCGTCACGAACATGTGATGGCCCCAGACGATAAAGCTGATGACCGCGATCGACAAGCTCGAGAAAGCCACGAAGCTGTAGCCGAAGATCTTCTTCCGCGAAAAAGCGGTGATGAGTTCGCTGATCACGCCCATGCCCGGCAGAATCATGATGTACACGGCCGGATGCGAGTAAAACCAGAACAGGTGCTGAAAGAGCAGCGGATCGCCGCCCACAGCCGGGTCGAAAATCCCCACGTGAAGAAGCCGCTCGAGCGCCAGCAGGAAAAGCGTAATAGCGATAACCGGCGTGCCGAGAACGAAAATCAGGCTCGTCGCGTACATGGCCCAGATGAATAGAGGCAGGCGAAACCACGTCATCCCGGGCGCCCGCATTTTGTGAATCGTTACGATGAAGTTCAGGCCCGTGAGAATCGAGGAGAAGCCGGCAATGAAAATTCCCATGGCCACCGGAACGACATGCGTCTGCGAGTACAGGCTGCTATAGGGTGGATAGAACGTCCAGCCGGTATCCACACCGCCGGAAATCGTTCCGTAAAGCGCCAGCGACGCTCCTGTGATGAAGATGTACCAGCTCATCAGATTGAGCTTGGGAAAAGCCACGTCGCGCGCGCCGATCATCAGCGGGATCAGGAAGTTTCCGAGTGTCGCCGGAATCGATGGTACGAGAAAGAAAAAAACCATGATGATCCCGTGCGTGGAAAACATCTTGTTATACGTTTCCGGCTCGAACAGCGCCCCCTGCGGCTCAACGAGATGCAGGCGCATCAACGTGGCAGCAACGCCGCCAACAAGAAACATCACCGTAATCGACGCGAGATACAGCAGCCCGATCCGCTTGTGATCGAACGTCAGCAGCCAGGACTTGATGCCGTAGCTGTTGTTTAGATAATTGACGGCGGGTTCCGCCGGCGCGGGGTTGAGGTCCGCAGTGGCCGTGCTCATTTCCCGTTCCTTTCTTCAGAACCCAGCGACTTCACATAAGCGATCAGTTGGAGCATTTGGTCCTGGTCGATCTGTCCCTGGTACGTCGGCATGATCGGCTTGTAATTGGGGAGGTGGACGGAGTTGGGTACCAGGATGGCCTGCTGTATCAGCGTTTCGTCCACCACCTTCGTTTCGCCGTTCTGCAATTTCTCGGGCTTGCCGTAGACGCCTACGAGCGAAGGCGCCTGGCCATTGCCCTCGGGCACGTGGCAATTGTTGCAGCCATACTGGCTAAACAGGCGTGCGCCCTGCTGCGCCAGCGATTCAGACTTTTCGCCGCCTGCCAGCCAATTGGCGTAATCCGTCGGCGTCATCACGTACACCCAGCCGATCATCTCCGAATGATTGGTGCCGCAATACTGTGCGCAGAAAAGATGGTAGGTGCCCGTCTCCGTCGGCGTAAACCATAGAGAAGTAAACCGGCCCGGCAACGCATCCTTCTTCACGCGGAAAGCCGGAATATAAAAGTCGTGAATCACGTCCTGCGACGTCATGGTGATCTTGATCGGGACGTTCACCGGTACGTGAAGCTCGTTAATTTCCCGGGGCCCTTCCGGATGCTGCAGGTGCCACATCCATTGCTTGCCGATGACGAAGACCTCGACAGAGGAAGCCGGCGGACGCCCGTTCCGCACGTAAAGCGCCGACGCCCAGACGAACAAAACCGCGCAAATCAGCGAAGGGATAATCGTCCACGTCAATTCGACCAGCAGGGGGGTATGAGTGGCGATTGGAATTTCGTCGTCTTTCCGGCGGCGGTACTTGACCATGAACACGAAAATGCAGGAGAAAATCAGAACCGTGAAAAAAATCGTGATGCCGGAGAGAACGAGATACAACCTATCGATATCCTGCGCCGTGGACGATGCCGCAGGCGGCTGAAATGGCATCGTCATCGCCAGGTTGCAGAGCGCCGAATGTAAGAGAGCCATCATCACCTTTTCGTCACAATCTTTTTTGAGGGAGCAAGGGCTGCCGTGAGAAGGTGGTCACGCGCCCCTTCCTTGCAGCGAGTAACGTTCCCCGCGGAACAGCACGATTAAGAAAATTCCTCCGATCAGTAGGGTGGCCAGTCCTCCGAGCTGAATCACACGCGAAATGAGCAGTCCGTATTTCCCGGTATGAGGATCGTAGTGATAGCAGAACAGCAAAACTTGATCGACTGGCGACCCGATCTTTCCATCTGACGCATCCACCAGGCCCAGGCGCATATCCCGGGCGGGATACGTCACGCCGTAGAAATACTTCGAGAGTTTGCCTTCCGGCGTGAGGACCATGATCGCGCTCGCATGCGCGTACTGTTTTGAATCAGGGTCATACGCATAACGGAATCCCACCGCCGCCGCGAGCTGCTTGATTTGCGATTCCTCACCGGTCAGGAAATGCCATCCCTGCCCGGATCCGGGCCGGTTGTACATTCCCAGGTACACGGCCTGCTTGGCTTCGGCGAGCGGAGGCTGCTCGGTCGGATCAATACTGACCGTCACGACGTCAAAATCTCTCCCGATGCTTAAAGGAATCTGTTCCAGGCTGCGATCGAGCCCGTTGAGCACCTGGGTGCATAGCATGGGGCAGTTGTAATAAACGAGCGTGAGAATGACGGGCTTGCTGCCGAAATATTGTGCCAGGGTGACCGGCTTGCCGTGCTCATCGCGAAACGTGAGATCGAGCGGGATCGCGCTGTTAAGTTTCTGGTCGATGCCGACTTGTTTGAGCAGCTCAGGCCGCACGCCGATCGTCTGATCAGGATCCGTGAATTGTGCTCTCGCGCCAGCGGGCAGGCCCAGAAAAACGACGGCTAGAGCCGCTGCGGTTATCCAAGACGAATTTGAAATTGCTCCAAATCTTCCTGCTATTTTCACTGCTTTCCCCATTTCCAGACTGCCTTTTCACCCCAAACGAAACTGCTATTTCTTCTGTCCCGCTTCTTCGTTCCCTGCGGTTGGCCTCGGCTCGGTCAGGTAACCGCACTGCCCTTCCACGTCTGTTTGGCCGGCGACCATCGGCGGCGCGAGGGTTGGCGCTCCCGCCGGCGCATCGCCGGGAGCGCGCGCAGGCAGGCCGCGCGCGAGAATCAGGTCCATCGCGCGGTCGACCGGAATATGCACGACGCCGGCTTGCTGATTCACCCAGCCATAGGAGTTAACCGCTTGCTGCTGATCGGAGCAGTAGTCAACCAGCTCGTCATGAGGGTGAACTTGCAAGCGAGGGCTCGGCGGCAGCTCGCGGACATTTTCCTGCGCCAGCGGCGAAGCCGGCTGACCCAGCGGCTCGATCTTCTTGATGTAATCGAAAAAGAACCTCATCGCGAAAAGTGTTACAACCAGGACAACCGCCATCCAAAACGCGAACTGGAGCAAGCCCTTAACGCTCGCGTCTCGCCGCTCGTAACCCGGGCCGCGGTCGGCCGGAGGATTGCCTCTGTGTTGCTCAGTCGCCATGCTGATGCTCCAGGAAGCTCTCGAATCGCGGATCATGCAGAGGAAGAAGCGGCAGCTTTGCAAGCTGCGAATAGAATGCCGCGAGCCACAATCCGCCGACGCCGATCACCGCCAGCACGTCCATCAATCGAAATTGCGGCGCATTCTGTTCGTACGCCGGCGCGACCAGCCAGAAAATATCGATCAGCGTCAAAATCAGCATCCAGGCCGCCACAATAGACAGGCTCGCCAACCGCCTCTTCACCCGCCGCTGCAGCAGCACGAAGAATGGCAGGAAGAAATGGAATAGCAGCAGAATGACGGCCACGCCTCCCCACGGTCCGCGCGCGCGAATCGTGTACCACGGAATTTCGTCCTTCAAATTGCCGGACCAGATAATTAGGAATTGCGAGAAGGACATGTAGGTCCAGAGCAGCGTAAAAGCCAGGACAAGGTTGCCAAGGTCGTTGTAATCCTTCGGCCGGACGCAATCCTTGAGCGGCGCCTCATTCGATAGCGTCCGCAGAACGACAATTGAGAACGTAAGGCCGGCCAGCGCCATGATCACCATGAACAGCATTCCCCAAATCGTGGAATACCAGCGCGGCTCGAGCGACATCACCCAGTCCACGGCAGCCGCGCCCACCGTGAGGCTCCAAATCACCAGCCCGGGACCGGAGAGACTGCTCATCTTGGCCATTTTCGCGGGGGCGAGATCCGCGGTGCGGTCCTGCTCCGCGGACCACTTGTTCAGCAGATGCGCGATGATCGCCCAAATCGCAAAATAAATGATCGCGCGCAGGATGAAAAATCCCGGCTGCAGGTAGATCCGCTTGAAGTGATTCACCGCATCATCGGGAATCTGGCCCGGCTGCGTCCAAGGGAAGAGAGCGTTCGCTCCCCCGTGCAGTGAAGCAATCAGCACGGGGATCGACAGCACTGCCGCCAGCCAAAGCGTTCGCGTGCCGGCTTCGAGAATTCGCCGAATCGGAAGTCCCCACGGCCCGCCCGTCAGATGATGCATCATCAGAAATCCGAGGCACCCCAGCGGAAAGGAAACCATAAAAACGAACGCAAACAGGTACGACTGAAAGAACGGCTGCCAGCCATGCCCCACGCGATGCACGTCAACGAAACCCCAGACCACCACCCCGATCACGCCGAGCACGCCAAGGCTCAACGCGCGTTTCTGCGCTCGATCGATTTGCGGCCGCATGGCGTCCGACGGACTCATTGCGAATTCCCCGTTTCCTGAACCTGCGCGTGCTCCGCGGAGGTATTGCTCGAATTCAAATTCTGGCGCTCCGATTCCGGGACATCGTCGATCTTGGCGTTTTGGCTCAATTGCAACACGCGAATGTAGGCGGCGATTCTCCAGCGGTCCGCCGGCTCGATTCGGGCCGCATAGCTGTACATCGCGCCGAAACCGTTGGTCATCACGTCGTAGAAGTGGCCTACGGGAGCATCTCGCAAACGCTGTATGTGATATGACGGGGGCTGCGGGAATCCGCGCTGCACGATCATGCCCCGGCCGCTGCCGGTGTAATCGTGGCAAGGCGTGCAGTAAATATCGAAACGTTCGCGCCCGCGCTCGAGGTCAGCCCGCGTGATGGGAAACGGGAACTTGTCCACCGTGACCCCGTTTTCGCGACCCGTATAAAAGAGCTCGTCCGTGCGCAACTGCCCCCGCGCCACCGTGCCCGGAACCGGCGGGCGCTCCGAGCGGCCATCCGAAAAAAAGCTCGTGGGTTCGTACGGCAGGTACTTGGGCTGTATGTGCATGTCGATGCGGCAACCGAACAAAAACAGGAGCGCGCCGCCCAGGCACGCCAGCCGCAGCGAGCGAGCAGCCGCGGGACACCCATTCATTTCGAGTTTAGTCTTCAACTTCATACACACCGTGCGGGCGCAGCTCCTGGAGAAAGGCCTTCGTCTGCGCCAGATCGAATTTCTTGTCGCGCGCCTTGATGCAGAGGAAAAACCGGTCGGTGGAGGCAAGCACAAATCGCTCGACGTTAAATAACGGATGATAGGGTGTCGGCAATCCGTTGAGCGCCAGCATGCCGATCACAGCCGCAAGGGCAGCGCCGAGGATCGTCAGTTCGAAGGTAATCGGAATCCACATCGGCCAGCTGTTGGGTGGCTTGCCCCCTATGTTCCAGGGATAGCTGATCACGTTGGCGTAATAGCACATCCCGAACCCCGTGCAGCCGCCGAGAAATCCGCCGCAGAAGACGATAATCGGCACCGCTGTCCAGTCAAAACCTACCGCGTCTGCAAGTCCCTCGACGGGAATCGGGCTGAACGCGTCAAAACGCCGGTAGCCGGCCGCGCGAGTGCGATGCGCCGCCGCCAGAATCTGCTCTGGCGTATCGAATTCGGCCAAAAGTCCGTAGACCGGTCTGCGCTTCATATCCCTAAGCGAAACTAATCCTTAATCTCCGGATTCGGATTCTTGACGCGCGCGAGATAAGTGGTACGGGGGCGCGTGTTCAAGTCCTCCAACAATCCATAATTCCGCGGCTGCGCTTTCAGTTTCGAGACCCGGCTATTCGGATCGTTGACGTCCCCGAAAACGATCGCCTCGGTCGGACACGCGCCCTGACACGCGGTGACGATTTCGCCGTCGCGAACCGTGCGATTCTCTTCCTCCGAGCGGATTTTCGCCGCGTTGATGCGCTGCACGCAGTAGGTGCACTTCTCCATCACTCCGCGGCTGCGTACGGTGACGTTCGGGTTGCGCACGCCGTAAAGGCTTGGCGTCTTGTAATCGGAGAAAAGGTAGAAATTGAACCGGCGAACCTTGTAAGGGCAGTTGTTCGAACAATACCGCGTGCCGACGCAGCGGTTGTAGACCATGTCGTTCAAGCCCTCAGAGCTGTGCGTCGTTGCTCCCACCGGGCAAACGTATTCGCAAGGCGCGTTCTCGCACTGCATGCAAGGCATCGGCTCGAAATAGGTAGCGGGATTCTCGAGGCCCCCCTGGAAATACGCATCGATGCGAATCCAGTGCATGATGCGGCCGCGCGCCACCTGATCCTTGCCGACTACCGCGATATTGTTTTCCGAAACGCACGCCGTCACGCACGCATTGCAACCGATGCAGCGATTCAGGTCGATGGACATGCCCCAGGCGTAGCCGTCGTACTTGACCTTGGGGTAGATCGTTATGTCTTCCTCCAGCTCGGGGTTGCGCGCGAAGTTCGGATCCTTGCGAAACTCATCCATCGTGGTGATGCGCACGAGGTCGCGGTGTTCGTTGAAGGCGGCCGCGCTTTCTTCATCGTGTATTTCGTTCAGATGGCTTTCCACGTCGATCGTGTTTCGAAACTGCATTGAGGCAAATTCATAAGACTTGCCGGTCGCCTCGACTTGCGCGCCGCGGGCGATCCATGGCGCGGACGACGTGCGAACGAGATAGGCATCGAACCCCTGGCCAGTCCCGACCGTACCGGCGCGCCGTCGGCCATACCCGAGATGCAGTGTGATGGAATTGTCGGCATGGCCGGGAACAATGAAAACGCCCGCGTGGACGTATCCGCCGTTGACGCTCAGCTTTACGTAATCGCCTGACTTCAGGCTGCGCTGCTCGGCGGTCGCAGGACTGATGTACGCGGCATTGTCCCAGGTAATTCGGCTGATCGGTTTCGGAGTCTCTTGCAGCCACCCGTTGTTGGCGTAATCGCCGTCTCCGACGGTCGGATCGGGTCGGAAGACCACTTCGAGCGCATTCGGATCGCCCGGGGTTTGCGCGCTTCCCTGGCTCGTAAAATCGGCTCGAACAGGAACCGCGACGGCAGGCAGCGCCGTCCCCGCCATCACGCCGTCGTGGAGCGACTTCTCCCAGAAGTCCTCGAATGCTTTGCCCTTTTCCGGACGCTGGCCCTGCCAGTAATTGCGGACGATGTCGTGAGGCGGCGTACCGGAATCGGGCGTAAACAGCGCAACGATCTCGTGCGCGGAATGGCTGTCGTAGAGCGGTGCGATGAGCGGCTGAATGATTCCCACTGTGCCGTCGTAAGCGCGTCCGTCGCTCCAGGATTCAAGATAATGCGCTGCGGGGACGTGCCAGTGCGCAAATTCCGCAGTTTCGTCGTTGTAAAGCCCCGAATGAACGAAGGTTTTCAGCGAGCCGGATGTAATTGCGTTGCGCAGCGCCGAATCGAATCCGAGATCGGCCGGTGCGTTGTAAGAGGCGTTGCTCGCGATGATCACCAGCATCTGCACCTGGCCGGATTTCAGGTCATTGACCAGCTCGCGGAGCGAATCGATCTGATCGACCGGATTGACCTCGATCGGCTCCGTATAAGTGACCGTTTTCCCGACGTTCCCGAGCTTCTCGTTGATGGCATGCGCGAGAGCATGCACGAAGGGCGGCTGCTGCTCGCCCGCAATCACGATGCTCGAACCCTTGTGCGCCGCAAGATCGCGAGAAACCGCGCTAACCCATCCCGCGGGAATCTTCGGGCTGGCGTTCGCGCTGGGCGGCACAGCTACACCCACGGCCGCCGCCAATTGGCGCGCCAGATCATCGATATCTGAAGAGCGCAACGCGATGCGGTGATCGGCGACGGCTCCGGTGCTCGTCGACATGCTTTCGGCCACGTACAGCCGGTTCAGCTTTGAATCCGGGCCAGCCGCAAGGTCCCGGCGCGAGCCGAAGTCCCGCGAGTGGCGTACGTATCCCGAACCATTCACCAGGAAATCCGCGTCGAGCGAGACGATCACGTCCGCCTGCTCGAAATGGTAGACCGTGTTCACGGGCCTGCCGAACGCGAGCCGCGCGCCCTCGCGCACGTTATGCCCGCCGCACGGCTCCCACTGATGCCATTTGGCCTGTGGGAATTGCTTCATGAGGCTCTGCATCTGCGATGCAAGCGTCGGCGAGGTTGCTGTGCCCGTCAAAATTCGCAAACCGGCGCCGGTGGGGAAAAACCGCGTGCGCGCGTTGCCCATCGCCGCGATGAAATCGTCCCACGTGCTGACGCGCCCCTCATGCAACACCGACTGCGAGCGATCCGGGTCGTACATGTTAAGGATCGATGCCTGCATGAAAACGCTCGTACCGCCATTGCTGCCCGGATGTTCCGGATTGCCTTCGACCTTGGTCGGGCGCCCCATGTGGCTCTCAACTAGAACGCCCGTCGATACGCCGTGATGCGGGAACGAGGTCGCGTAGAAAAGTGGCCGCCCCGGGATGATCTCCTCGGGGGGATGCGCATAAGGAACGATTTTCTCTGGCGGCAGCTTGGTACAGGCGCTCAGCCCCGCTGCCGCAGCCGAAGCGGCCATCAGCTTCAGGACGTCGCGCCGCTCGAGCGAAAAGGTCTTCCTATCGGATTCGGAATTTGCCGGGAATTCGTTGTCGCGAAAATCCCGGAAAGACTTCGTATCCGATAATTCCTCGATGCTCTGCCAGAACCGCGGAGCGTCGGGCCCCGCAAGCTTGGCGCGCGCGGCAGCCAGATCAACCGTATTCTTAGGTGTTCCTTCTTCGTTCATCGCTTCGCTTTCACCGGTGGCATGTCGAACATGATTCCAAAGTCTTCAACGGCTGAATCTTGTATTCCGTCAGCAGGCGCCGCCCGAGCGTTTCTTGGCTCGAGTAGCTCACGCCTTCGAATTCGACCGGATGAGTCTTGGCCGGCTGATCGTAGAAAGGATTGAAAACTTCCGATTTCGGCCGGATGTTCTTTTCCGGCTCGCGGTGGCAGTCCAGGCACCACGACATATAAAGGGTGCCGGCGCGTTGGGTCAGCGGCATCTCGGCGATCTGGCCGTGGCAGGTCGTGCAGCCGATCCCCTTGGCCACGTGAATGCTGTGATCGAAATAGACGAAATCCGGAAGCGCATTCACCCGCTGCCATTCGAGCGAAGTGTCGTCGCGATAGCTTGCCCGCACCGGCTCGAGCATCGAGGCGTTCGTCCAAATCTGCGAATGGCAGGTCATGCAGGTCTGCGTCGGCGGAACGCCGGCGAACGACGACTTCTCGACGCTCGTGTGGCAATACCGGCAATCGATTCCCAGCTCGCCCGCGTGGTGCCGATGGCTGAACGGCACCGGCTGCTGCAATTTCATGTGCTGCCCCGTGTACCACGGCGAAAGCGCAATCTCGTACAGCGCGAACCCGAGCACGGCGATAAAAACCACGGCGCCGTAAATGCTCACCCGCGAAATCAGGTTCGTGCTGCGATGAAAAATCTGCGCCATCGACGATTCGCGCTCTTTCCGCCTAGTGATGCACGTTCTCTTCGCTCGTTTCGTGCACCAATGACCGCACTTCCACGATCGAAATCATGGGCAGGAAACGCAGGAAGAGGTAGAACAAGAAAAAGAACAATCCAAACGTGCCGAGGTACGTCGACCAATCCCACTTCGTCGGGTAATACATCGCCCAGGACGAAGGAATGAAATCACGGTGCAGGCTGACCACAACGATTACGAACCGCTCGAGCCACATCCCCATGTTCACAATGAGCGAAATGAAAAACAGCCAGGGAATGCTCCGGCGCAGCCTTCGGGACCAAAGGGACTGAGGCAGGGCCAGGTTGCAGAAAATCAGCAGCCAGTAGAGCGGTGCGTAAGGGCCCGCGAGGCGGTTCATCATCATGTAGCGCTCGTACTCGTTGCCTCCGTAGAAGGACATGAAAGTCTCAGAAATGTAGCCATATGCGACGATCAGGCCCGTTGCCAGCATCACCTTGGCCATGATGTCGAGGTGTCGGTCGGTGACCAGGTCCTCGAGGTGGTAAACGCGCCGAATCGGAATTGCCAGCGTCAGCACCATGGCGAAACCGGAATAAATCGCGCCGGCCACGAAATACGGGGGGAAAATCGTGCTGTGCCAGCCGGGAATAATGCCGATCGTAAAATCGAAGCTCACTACCGTATGAACCGAGAGCACCAGCGGCGTTGCCAGGCCGGCCAGGAGGAGCGAAGCCATCTCGTAGCGCGACCAATGGACTGCGGAACCGCGCCAGCCCATTGAAAGCATCCCGTAAATGATCTTCGCGGCTTTGCTTTTCGCGCGATCGCGCAGCGTCGCCAGGTCCGGAATCAAGCCGACAAACCAGAAGAGCAGTGAAACTGTGAAATACGTGGATACCGCGAATACGTCCCAAACCAGCGGGCTGCGAAACTGCGGCCACAGCCACATCGGGTTGGGATACGGCATCAGGTAGAAGAAGAGCCAGGGACGGCCCATGTGCAGCAGCGGGAACATGCCGGCGCACATGACGGCGAAAATCGTCATCGCTTCCGCGAACCGGTTAATCGAGGTTCGCCAGGTCTGATGCAGCAGGAGAAGAATTGCGGAGATGAGCGTTCCCGCGTGGCCGATTCCGATCCACCAGACGAAATTGACGATCGCGAAGCCCCACGCCGTCGGAATCTTGATGCCCCAGATCCCCACGCCCTTGATCATCAAGAGCGTGACGACCAGATTGAGGAGCATCAAGAGGCAAAACGCGATGAAGAAACCGAAGACCCAGCCCGGCGTCGTGCCTCGCTTCAGCACGATCGAACTGATTTTGTCGGTTACGGTTTCAAACGTGTGGCCCGGACCTATGAGAGGTTCAGGCTGATAAGAGCCTTTCGAAGCCACTCAGTATCCCCTGCACGCCTTTGAATGATTCGCGTTACTAAATGGGGGCGTTGAAAATCATCCCGGGACCACCCAGCGCGGATATGAAACCAATACTTCGAAATATTGCGCTTCGCGCCGACTGCTTATCCCGGCAAGTCCGTTCATCCGACTGCTATCGAACACACCGGCTTATCTAGGACGGCATAGCATAAGACCGGACGCGCTCGGACGCAAGTTCAAATCAA
>Ga0335078_10001602_pt1 | contig 34090 bp, 23 predicted proteins | sample Lox_Sample_32_FD_206711 | JGI IMG/M metagenome (GOLD analysis project Ga0335078, IMG submission 206711) | Soil microbial communities from Loxahatchee National Wildlife Refuge, Florida, United States - Lox_Sample_3.2 | ecosystem: Environmental > Terrestrial > Soil > Wetlands | place: USA...
GGAGGACGGCGGGGTCACCTTCGTCAAGCTCGGGCAGGTGCTGTCCACTCGCCGGGATCTTCTCCCGGCCGAGTTCACCGCCGAGCTGAGCCGACTGCAAGACGACGCCGCCGCAGTCCCGTGGCCCGCGATCGAGCAGGTGCTGCGGTCCGAGCTGGGAGCGGAGGTGGGCGAGGTGTTCGCCAGCTTCGACCCCGAGCCGATCGCCGCCGCGTCCATCGCCCAGGTCCACGCGGCGACTCTGCGGTCCGGGGCCCGGGTCGTGGTCAAGGTACGCCGCCCGGACGTCAGCCAGATGGTGGGCAGGGACCTGGATATCACCGGGCGGCTGGCGGCCCGGCTGGAGCGCAGCACCAGCTGGGGCCGGGCGGTCGGCGCCGCCGGGCTGGCCGCCGGGTTCGCCGCCGCCCTGCGCGAAGAACTCGACCTGCGGATAGAAGCGCGCAACATGACCTCGGTGGCCGCCGCGTCGGACAGCCGCGGCGGCATCGCCATCCCGGTGCCTTACCAGCCGCTGTGCACCGCCCGGGTGCTGGTGATGGAGCGCCTGGACGGGCGGCCGCTGGCCACTATCGACCCGGGTACCCCCGCCGGGGTGCGCGCCGCGCTGGCCCGCGGCCTGCTGGACTGCCTGCTCCGCCAGGTCATGCTGGAGGGGACCTTCCACGCCGACCCGCACCCGGGCAACGTCCTGCTGCTGGCCGACGGCCGGCTCGGCCTGCTGGACTTCGGGTCCGTCGGCCGCATCGACGCCGGGCTGCGCACCGCACCGCGCTGCAGCGGCTGCTGCTGGCCCTGGACCGGGGCGACCCGGCCGGGCTCGCCGACGCGCTGCTGGAAGTCCTCGAGCGGCCCGGGGAGCTGGACGAGCCGCGCCTGGAGCGGATGCTGGGCCGGTTCCTGGCCCGGCACACCGGACCCGGGATCACCCCCGACGTAACCATGTTCACCGACCTGTTCCGCATCGTCTCCGAGCACGGGCTGGCGGTACCGCCGGAGATAGCCGCGGTCTTCCGGGCGCTGGCCACCATGGAGGGAACCCTCACCCAGCTCGCCCCCGGCTTCGACGTCGTCGCCGAAGCCCGCCGGTTCGCCGCCGGGCAGCTCGCCGAACAGTTCAGCCCGGACGTGCTGCGCAAAACCGCGGCCGACGAACTGATCGCGCTGCTGCCGACGCTGCGCCGCCTCCCCCGGCGCATCGACCGGATCGGCGGAGCGCTCGAAGCCGGACGGCTCAGCGTCAACGTCCGCCTCCTGGCCGACCCGGCCGACCGCCGCTACCTCACCGGCCTGCTGTACCAGGTCATCCTCGTGGCCCTGGCCGCCACATCCGGCATAATGGCCGTGCTGATGCTCGGCCTGCACGGCGGCCCGGCCATCACCAAGACCGTGACCCTGTACGCGTTCTTCGGCTACTGCCTGCTCGTCATCGCCGCGATCCTCGCCCTGCGCGCGCTGGTGCTCGTCTTCCGCCCGGACACCCGATGACGCGCCGAGGCAGCCGGCCAGCGACGGCGAGGAGGCCGCCAACGACAAGGAACCCGGCGGCGCGCAGCGTAAAGGAGTCCGCGATGGCTGGCATCAGCACCGGGCCGATGGCAGGCCAGACGGTCCTGGTCACCGGCGGCACCAGCGGGATCGGCAGGGCCACCGCCACCGGCCTGGCCGCGATGGGCGCCCGGGTCGGCATCACCGGCCGCGACATCACCCGGACCCGGGCCGTGGCAGCTGAGGTCGCCACGGCATCAGGCAACCCGGCGGTGGATCCCTTCCCCGCCGACATGTCCTCCCAAGCCGAAGTGCGGCGGCTGGCCCGCGAGGTCCTGGCGGCCTACCCGCGGCTGGACGTGCTGGTCAACAACGTGGGCGGGTTCTGGGCCACCCGCCGCCTCACCGCCGACGGTCTGGAGCGCACGTTCGCGGTCAACCACCTGGCCCCGTTCCTGCTCACCGGGCTGCTCCTGGACCGGCTCACGGCCAGCGCCCCGGCCCGGATCGTGACCGTGTCCTCCGGCGCCCACGCCACGGGAAAGATCAACTTCGGCGACCTGCAAGGCGAGCGCCGCTACTCCGGACAGCAGGCCTACAGCCAGTCCAAACTGGCCAACGTCCTGTTCACCTACGAGCTGGCACGCCGCCTGCACGGTACCGGCGTCACCGCCACCGCGGCGCATCCGGGCGTGGTCCGTACCGGATTTAACACCCCCAGTGGTCGCCTGCTCCGCGGTAGCGGTCCGCAGCGCCTAGCCCTTCTCCTATTGCCGCCAGGCGACCTTGACCGTGGCCGGGTCGAACGGACGGCGCGCTCCCCGGCCCGGCGAATGCAGCGTGATCGCCATCAACGTCTTGATGATCGCGCGCCGGCAGCTCAGGTCCAGGTCCGCCCAGACGGCGGCCGCGTTCTCGGCGGCCACCAGGGGGGCGAGCACGTTCTCCCGCGCGGCGTGCTCCAGCTCGGTACCGATCTCGTCCAGCCGGATGTTCGCGCGATCGGCGGCGGCGAGCATCTGCGGCCGGCTGATCAGGCCCAGCGCCCGGTCAGCGGCCATCTCCTCCAGGTTGCGGCGGATCGCCGCCGCCTCCTCCCGCAGCGCCACCACATCCGGCCCGCTCTCCGGGACCGCCACCAGATCGGCCGCGTCGGCGCGGGACAGCCGGCCGACCACGACCTTGGTGATGAACTCCTCCACCGGCACCGCCTGCCGCGCCACATGCGAGCCGGGATAAGCCCGGTTGCGGGTAGCCGGGGCGCACCGGTAGATGTGATGCCCGGTGTGGGACGGCATCCCGGCGACCACATTCCCGCACGGGCACACCGCCAGCCCGCCCAGCAGCGTCCGCACCCCGCGCGGCGGCTTACGGGACGGGTCCTCCAGGATGCCGCGCACCGCCCGCCACGTCTCCTCGCTCACCAGCGGCTCCCAGTTGCCCTGCCCGACGATCTCTCCCCGGTACACCGACAAGCCCGCGATCCGCGGATTCAGCAAGATCCCCCGGATGCTGGTCCGGTTCCACCGCGTCGTGCCACGCCGGTCCCGCTGCGGCGGCGCGAGCTCCAGCTTGGTCCACTCCCGCATGACCCCGCTGACCGAACCACCGCCCAGCAAAGCCACGCACGCCTCGGCCACCGCCGGGCCTTCGACCGGGTGCGCGGTCACGTGATCGTTGCCGTACCCGAACGGGCGCGGCCCGCCCAGGAACCGTTTGCCGTTGATCGCCGCCTGCTCGTTGGCCAGTTTCTGCCGCTCGGCCTTGCGCTCCTGCTCGGCCTTGGCCACCGCGATCAAGATCCGCGCGGCCAGCCGCCCGGAGTCGGTGCCCAGGTCGATGTTCCCGTCTACCTCGGCGAACCGGACCCCGGCCTTGTCGAAGCGGGGGATCAGGTACTCCAGGTCCAGCGGCTCGCGGATGAACCGGTCCCACTTAAAGCACAGCACCGCGTCCACCGCCCGCGCGTCGACCAGCCGCATCGCCTCCTCATACCCCGGCCGGTACTTCCCCGGCTTGGTCGGGTCCTTGCGGGTCACCCCGATGTCGTTATCCGACAGCCGGTACACCACCGTCCAGCCGCGCTCGCGGGCCTTCTGCTCCAGCTTGGCGAGCTGGTTGGCCACGCCGTGCCCGTCGTGGGCCTTGTCCATGCTGATCCGGACATAGATCAGGCACCGTACTACGGCGTCTGCCGCCAGCCGCGTTGCGTCACCGATCGTCATATGTGTTAATATAACTAATAGGAGCCTTTCTGCCGTCATCACCACCGGTGTAAACAGGCCGAAGGCCGAAGGCTGGCGGCTGGAGCAGCCTGAACCCGGCATCCTGAGATGGCGCACCCCGTCTGGCCGCACCTACACCACCACGCCCACCCGCTACCCGGTCTAGCCGCCGCGGGGATGACCAGCCGAAGGCAGCGGCGTTACGCTGGGCCTGCATCCTGCTGGCGGGAGGTGCCGGTGACGACAGGGCCGGGAGACCAGAGGGCAGCGCGCCCGGCGGCCCGCGGGCGCCTGCGCGCCTCGCACGCCGACCGCGAGCAGGTGATCGGTACCCTCAAGGCCGCGTTCGTGCACGGCCGGCTGGCCAAGGACGAATTCGATGCCCGGGTGGGCCAGGCGCTCGCGTCGCGGACCTACGCGGACCTGAGCGTGCTCACCGCCGACCTCCCCGCCGGGCCGCCCACCGCCCGGCCGCCGCGCGAGCCCGCCCGGGTGCGGGCCGGGCAACCCGGGGCCAAGGGCATCAGGTCCAGCGTGCGCGTGATGAGCGCGGGAACAGTCCTTACGGCAAGCGTGTGGATGGTCGCCCTGCTCACCGGCAGCCCGGCAGTATTCATCCTGGCCTTCGCGCTCGCCATCGGCTATCTCGGAACCCTGCTTCTGGCCGGGGCGGTGCTGGCGGAGTCGCGGCGTGAGCAGCGCTCCGGCAGGCAGTTGCCGCCGCGGTCCGGGCCCGGGGGAGGCGGCTGCCATCCCGCGGTTCCCATCTAGCCGCCAGGCCGGGCCCTGGGAAAGACTGAGGCATGGACGAGCAACCGGACATCGTGTCGTCCGGGCCGCCATGGCGCCCCGGTATCCGGTGGCCCGGGCCGGGGCGCCATGGCTGGATCGTGATCGTCGCGCTGGGGGCGCTGCTGGCCTGCCTGGCCGTGACGGCATACCTGGCGCTGCTCCTGGCCCACCGGGACAGCACGATCGACGGCCTGCGCGCGGCTCTGGGGACGGCCCGCCAGGCGCGTCACCCAGCGCAGGCCCCGGCGGCTTCGCCAGCCCTGCCCGCCGTGACCGGCAACGCCGCCTTCACGCTTCCGGGCGGATCGTTTTCCGTGGTCGCCGTGGCCGTCGGCCCCAGGCCGGGCTCGGCCCCGCTTACCTGGGTGCTGGTCTACGGCCGGCACGCCAGTCCCGGCGAGCGTTACGGCTTGCTGGAGGGCACCTGCGGCGGCCAGTTCGTCACCTCGTCCGACCTGGCGGACGGTACCGCGGACCGGGACGGCAACGTCACCATCGTCGCGCCCAACCTGGCGATCAGCCCCCGGGCCGCTGACATCTGGGTCCTGGTGTACCGGTGGCAAGACGGCGTGCCGCTGGGCGGCGTCCAGGGTCCGCTGATCGGCCCCGGCGCCAAGATCTTCCGGTCCACAGCGCCCTGCTGAGCGAACCAGGGCCCCTGGGCGGAGCCGGTCCTGCCGGCTCAGTCCTTGGCGGCGACGATGTAGGCGTTGACGATGTCGCCGTCGAGGCGCCTCGCCTCGACGGAGGTGAAGCCCGCGTCGCCGAGCATCTTCCGCGCCGTCTGCTCTCCCCACATCGTGCCGAGGCCCATTCCGCCGTCGGCGAGGGAAACGGTCATGCAGTGCATGCATGACACGGTGTACAGGAACGTCGCGAGCGGGTGATCCAGGTTCTCCGCGAGCTTGCTCGAAGCGGAGGTGTCGACGCACAGGTAGACCCCGCCGGGGCGCAGCGCCCTGGCGATCCCGGCGAGCATCAGGTCCGGCCGGGCCTGGTCGTGCACGGCGTCGAAGGTGGTGATGAAGTCGAACCGGGCGACCTCGCCGAGGCGCGCGGCGTCGCGCTTCTCGAAGCGCACGTTCGCCAGGCCCTTGCGCTTGGCCTCGGCCGCGGCCGCGGCGAGCCCGGCGTCGGAGAAGTCGAAGCCGGTGAAGCGCGACCGGGGGAACGCCTCGGCCATCAGGTTAGCGGCGTGACCCGAACCGCATCCGACGTCCGCGGCGTCGATGCCGTCCCTGAGCCGGTCCGCCAGCCCGGGGACGAGCGGCAGCGTGACGTCGATCAGGGTAGCGTCGTGAACGGCGCCGCTGTCCTCGGCCATGACGGCCTGGAACCTCGGGAACGCCGAGTACGGAACCCCGCCCCCCTGCCGGAAGCAGTCCACGATCTGGTCTTCCACCATCGCCATGAGCCCGATGTACTGCATCCCCGTCGCGAGGTTGCTCATGCCGGCCGCCCGGGTGAGCCAGGCGGCGTGCTCGGCGGGCAGCGAGAACGATCCCGTCGCGTCGTCGTGGTCGACGATCCGCCCGGTGGTCATCACCGCCAGCCATTCCCGGACGTACCGTTCGTCCAGCGAGGCCCGGGCCGCGATCTCGGCGCTGGTCGCGGCCGGCATCGCGGCCATGACGTCGAACAGTCCCGTGCGGTGGCCCACGCTCAGCATCAGGGCCAGGGCGGCCTCGTTCATCGTGCGGAGCATCCGCCTGGCGAAGTCTGCCGGGTCCCCCGCTCTTGCCTCAGCCATCCTTGACCTTCTCCCGCTCGCGGATGGCCGTAATCGTAGCCCGGCGCCCCGGGACGGCATCCCGGGACGCCGGCGCGGCTTGGCTACATGTACAGGCCGCCGTTGACCGGGTAGACCTGGCCGGTGATGTAGGACGATTCGGGGTCGGCGAGGAACTCCACCACCCGGGCGACCTCGTTCGGCTCGCCGAGTCGGCCCACCGGGATCCGGGCGGCGATCTTCGCCAGCGCGTCGGCCGGGACCGCCGCGGTCATGTCGGTGGTGATGAACCCGGGCGTCACCGCGTTGACCGTGATCCCCTTCGACGCGGTCTCCAGCGCCAGGCTCATCGTCAGCCCGAACAGGCCGGACTTCGCCGAGGCGTAGTTGGCCTGGCCGAACCCGCCGGCCGAGCCGATGATCGAGGAGATGTTGATGATCCGGCCGTAGCTGCGGTCCAGCATGCTCTGCAGGACCCCCTGGGACAGGTAGAACGCGCCGGACAGGTTGACGTGGATGACGTGGTCCCACTCCTGCCAGGACATCTTCCGCACTGTCTTGTCGATGGTAATGCCGGCGTTGTTGACCAGGATGTCCAGGTGCCCGTGCTGGCCCAGGACCTCCTCGATCACCCGCGCACAGTCATCGTGGGAGCCGATGTTGCCCTGGTGGATGGTGACGCCCCGGTCGGCGTACTTATCAGCGAACTCCCGGGCGTGGTCGTGCCGGCCGGCGTACCCGGCCGCCACCGTGACGCCGCGGTTGATCAGCCGTTCGCAGATGGCCAGCCCGATGCCGCGGGTCCCTCCGGTCACCAGCGCGACCTGCCCGGTCATGTCTGCCACGTTTTTACCTCCGATCGATCGGTGTCGTCGGGGCAGCCCGCGTTTACCCGAACACGTACTCGCCTGGCGCGTCCGCGATGGCCGGGTGCTGCTTGCTCCCCATGTGCGGCGGCTTGATGAGCTCTCCGGCTCGCGTCTCGGACCAAGCGGTCCAGTCCTCCCACCACGAACCGCGGTGCTTGCTGTTCGCGGCCCGCCAGCCCTCGGCGTCGAAACCGGTGTCCTCCGCCGCCTCGTACCAGGCCTTCGGGCCGGGCGGGTTGACGATGCCGGCGATATGCCCGCCGCTGGACAGCACGTAGCGGACGTCGCCGCCCATCAGCGCCCCGGTCTTGTACGACGCGTGCCAGGGCACGATGTGGTCGTTGATCGCGCCGACCACGTACGTGTCGTTCTTCACCGACGCCAGCGACAGTTCCTCGCCGACCACCTCCATCTCGCCCCGGGCCAGCTCGTTGCGCATGTACAGCGAGCGCAGGTAGAAGGAGTGCATGGCGGCCGGCATCCGGGTGCTGTCGCCGTTCCACGCCAGGATGTCGAAGGCCGGCGGTTCCTGGCCCATCAGCCAGTTGGACACCACGTAGTTGAAGATCAGGTCGTTGGCGCGCAGCATGTCGAAGGTGCCCGCCATCTGGCTGGCGTCCAGGACGCCCTTCTTCGCCATCTGCTTCTCCAGCCGCCGCACCGTCTTCTCGTCGGTGAAGGCGCCGAGGACGCCGGGCTCGCTGTAGTCGAGCAGGGTGTTGAGCAGCGTGATCGTGCCGATCCGGTCGTCACCCTTCTTGGCCAGGTAGGCCGCCAGCATGGCGGTGAGCGCGCCGCCGAGGCACAGCCCGATGATGTCGATCTTGGGCGCGCCGGTGATCTCCGAAATGACGTCGAGCGCTTCCCGCGGGCCGTGGATGAGGTAGTCGTCCAGGGTGGTGCCGCCCATGGAGGCGTCCGGGTTGCGGTAGGAGATCGCGAACACGGTGCGCCCGTGCTGCACCGCCCACTCCAGGAAGCTGCGGCCGGGCGCCAGGTCCATGATGTAGTACTTGTTGATCCACGGCGGGCTCGCCAGCACGGGAACCGAACGCACCTGGGGTGTCTGCGGCGCGTACTGGATGAGCTCCATCAGGTGGTTCTTGAACACGACCTTGCCCGGGGTGGCGGCGAGGTTCTCGCCGACCTTGAACGGCTTGGTGTCGACCTGGCGCGGCCGGCCGTTGTTGTTGAGCAGGTCGTCCACGAAGTGGCTGGTCCCGGCGACCACGCTGGCTCCGGCGGTCTCGAACGCCCGCTTGAGCGCGGCCGGGTTGGTGAACAGGAAGTTCGTCGGCGCGAGCGCGTCCATCACGAAGCCGGTCATGAGCGCGGCCTTGGCATCGTCCACGGCGTTGCCCGCTCCGGCCTCGAGCAGGTCACTGGCCAGGCGCGACGTGGCCAGGTGGACCTGCCGGAGGGCGAAGAAGGCCGGGTTGTCGGTCCAGGTCTTGTCCGCGAACCGCTTGTCGCCGTCCGGGATGGGGACCGGCGGCGGCGCGTCCATGCCCATCCAGCGGGCCACGGCGACCGGCCCGGCCGTCGCCATGCTGGTCCAGAAGCGCAGCGTCGCGGATGCCGTGGCGCCGGGCTTGGTGGCGGCGCGCCGCATCACCGCGAACGTGGAGGTGCCAAGCCCCGCCGCGTCCACCGATCCGAGCACGTCGGCATCCGGGGCCAGCACCGCCGCGGCGGATTCCGCGGTTTGCCACGCCGTTTCCTGTGCGGTCATGTTCATGCCTCCTGGGTACTGCGCTGCGCAGGGAACGTCTCCGACGCTACTTCGCCCCCGCTGTCCACGTAAAGGACCATGGGCCCCGGCCGGCAGGACGATAGGCTCCCCGGCGGCAGCGCGCTGAAACCGGATTCCGGTCAGTGCCAATGAGTAAGGGGCACCGGGCCCCGGCTCAGCACGGTGCGGATGGCGAAGGTGGTGCGGGCCTGGGTGACGGCCGGGATGGCCAGGATCTGGTCCAGCAGCACCCGTTCGTAGTCGGCCAGGTCACGCACCGCGACCTCGACCATGAAGTCGTCCGCGCCCGAGACCACGTGGCAGCTGACCACAGCCGGGATCGCGGTCAGTGCCTGCTCCACCTGCTGGGAGGTCTCGCGGGAGTGGCCCTGGACCCCAAGGCCGATGAACGCGGTCAGGCCCAGGCCGGCCTTGGCCCGGCTGACCTCGGCCCGGTAGCCCTCGATGATGCCGCTGGCCTCCAGCGCCTTGACCCGGCGCAGGCAGGCCGAGGGGGACAGCGAGATGGCGTCGGCGAGATCGATGTTGGCGATGCGCCCGTCGTGCTGCAGCGTGGCCAGGATGGCGCGGTCGATGCGGTCTCCAGGTGGCAGTGGCATGAAAGTAAGCTTATCGTCCGTTCAGCCGCACAGAATTGCTTATCGCATGCTCTAGGACGCAATCTTTGCCATCGCATGCGGCGCGGTTTCGCAGATCCTAGACATATGAGCACCTCACCTGCACAGATCCTTCCGCTGTCGGTGCCGCGGGCCACCGCGCTCTACATCGGAGCCCTGCTCGGGCCGGGACTCCTGCTGCTGCCCGGACTGGCCGCCGAACAGGCCGGCCCGGCCTCGATCATCGCCTGGCTGGCGCTGCTCGCCCTGTCGGCCATCCTCGCCGTGGTGTTCGCCGCGCTGGGCCGGGCGGTGCCGGGCTCGGCCGGCGCGGCGGGCTACGCCGCGGCCGGGCTCGGCCGCCGGGCCGCCGCGATGACCCGGTGGTGGTTCCTGGCCGGCGTCATCGCCGGGGCGCCGATCGTCTGCCTCATCGGCGCCAGCTACGTGACCGCGCTGACCGGCGCCGAAATTGGGCAGGGCCCGCTGGCCCGCGCCGCCATCGCGGCCGGGCTGCTGCTCGGCGTGCTGGGGCTGGCCCTCGGCGGGGTCCGGGCGAGCGCGCTGGCTCAGCTGCTGCTCGTCGCCCTGCTGATCGCGGTGGTGGTGACTGCGGTGGCCGGCTCGGCGCACGCCGCCAGGCCGGTGAACTGGACCCCGTTCGCCCCGCACGGCTGGCTGGCCATCGGCCGGGCGGCCTCCACCCTGATGCTCTCGTTCGTCGGCTGGGAGGCCGTGGCCCCGCTGACCGGGCGGCTGCGCCCGGGGCGGCTGTCCCGGGTTATCGGCATCGCGTTCACCGTGACCGCAGCGCTCTACCTGGGCCTGGCCGTCGCCACTGTCAGCTGCCTGGGCCGCGGCGCGAACCTGGCGGTGCCGCTCGCCGACCTGCTGCAGCTGGCTATCGGCCCGGCCGGGCGGGCGATGGCCGCGGCGGCCGCGCTGGTCCTCACCGCGGGCTCGGTCAACGCCTACCTGTCCGGGGCCACCGAGATGCTGCAAGAGCTGACCGCCGTACCCGGTCGAATCGGGCCGAACGAGCTGGGCCAGCCGCCCCGGCACACGGCTCGAGTCTTCCTGGCCTTCATCGCCCTGGCCGGCCTGGTGCTGATCGCGCTGTCCGCGCTCCGGCTGGCCGACACCGCCGCCCTGGTCACCGTGCCGACCACGATGTTCCTGTGCGTCTACCTCAGCTGCACGATGTCCGCCGCGCGCGTCCTCGCGGAACGCAAGACCCGCGCGGCCGCCGCCGTCGCGGTGCTGGCGGTGCTCGCCATCCTGGCGTTCTGCGGCTGGGCCCTGCTGGCCGCCGCCGTGGTCGCCGTGCTGGCCACGGCGACGGTACGGCCGGATCAGACGTACTCGCGGCGGCGCATCCAGGCCAGGGTCGCCCAGCCCCAGACCGGGGGCAGGTAGGCGGTGAAGAACCGCTCGATGAGCACGGCGGCGACGGCCTGCTCCTGGGGGATGCCGGCGCTGGTGAGCCCGGCGATCAGGCCGGCCTCCACCACGCCGAGGCCGCCGGGCACGGGCACGGCGCCGCCGACGATGGCAGCCAGCGTGTTGACGGTGATCAGGGTCGCGATGCTGGCATGCTCCCCGACCGCGTGCAGCGACGCGCCCAGGGCCAGGATGACCAGGAGCTGGGCCAGGGTCGAGCCGGCCAGCACGTATACGATCTTGCGCGGCTCGGTGGCGATGATCTTGACGTTGGCCCAGATGTTCAGCAGGTGCGGGCGGACCTGGCGGCTGACCAGGCGGCGGAGCCTGGGCACCAGGGCGATCAGCGCGACGGCGATCCCCGCGGCGAGGATGACCGCGAGGATGATCCAGACCGCGGCCTGGTTGCCGCCGGACGATGACGGGGCGTGGAAGGACCCCGCGGCGAACGGGATGGCGATGAGGAACAGCAGGCTCTTCACGGTCCAGCTCGCCGTCGTCGCGATGGCGCCGGCGCTTACCGCCGCCTCGGCCTCGTACCCCTGGCGCTGGAAGAACCTGACCCGCAGGGCGAACACGGCGACGTCGCCGCCGACCAGCGCGGTGAAGGTGTTCGACGTCTCCAGCGCGACGCAACGGCCGAACGGGATCTGGCCGACGGCGGCGCCGAGCAGCGCCCAGCCTTCGGCCACCACCGGGAGCTCGGCGAAGACGAACGCCAGCGCCACCCAGCCCCAGCTGGCGCCCTTGATGGCGTCCAGGGAGCTGCCCGCGTCGGACAGCACGCCGATGATCAGCCAGATGCCGATCAGCGAGCCGACGGCGAACAGCAGGTTGGCCCAGCTGATGCGCTTGAGCTCCGCGAGCTCGGGCACGTCGATGCCGGCCTCGCTGGCCACGGCTTCCCGCAGCCGGGGGAGCAGGTCCTTGCGCTGCTTGAGCGCGGCCACGGTGCCCGGGTCCAGCGCCGAGCGCTGCAGGTGCACCAGGGCGCCCCGGGCGGTGCCGGGGTCCAGCACCCGGGCGGCCGCCGCGCCGGTGCGCTCGGCGCCGGCCCGCACGGCCATCGCCCCCAGCGCCGCCGCCAGGTCGCTGTCCAGGCGGCTGGCCGGGGCCGCGGCGGACGCGCGGCGGAAGTCCCGGATGCACGCGCCCTGACCGGACACGATGATGGTGTCTCCGCCCAGCGCCCCGTGGGCGATGCCGGCCTGGCGCAGCCGCAGCACGGCCAGCAGGATCTCATCCAGCGTGCCGTCAGCCAGGCCATCGCCGGCCTCGGACAAGGCAGGTCCGTCCGGCAGCCCCGTGACCAGCGCCGCGTCCCGGCTGGGCCCGAACCGGCCGGCCGCGAGCACGTCGGGCACCAGGACCCCGGCGCGCCCGGCGATCAGCGTCAGGTAGGCCTCGTGCTCAACCTGCTGCAGGCGGTCGAGGATGAGGGTGGGCCCCGAGTCCCGGTACAGGCAGAACCGCCACAGCTTGGCCAGCACCCGGGCGTCGGATGCGTCACGGCCGTAGACCGACAGCTCGATGGTCCCGCCCGACGCGTCCCGGCCGGTGAACTGCTCGACCCCCCACGCCTGGCGGGGCGCCCGGGTGACGTCCCGCACCGCCACGTTGAGGTCCGTGACCCACTCGCTGATCTCCGCCGCCGACGGCAGGCCCAGGGGGGAGCCCACCGCCAGGTGCAGGGCCGCGGCCACGCCCCACCCCAGCGCGACGCTCGAGATGGCGTTGACCGGAAGCGCCTGCCCGCCGCAGACCCCGGCCAGCACCGCCACGGCGATCAGGAACGACACCAGCCGGTGCACCGGACGGCTCAGGTAGGGAAGCGCGGTCGCCGCCACGGCGATGGTGACCGCGAGCTGGGTGACCGGGTAACCGGCGTTCAGCCCGGCCAGCGCGTCGACCGGAGGCCGGCCGGCCGCCGGCCCGAGCACGACGCCCAGCAGCGCGCACACCCCCCAGGTCAGCACGCCGGCCAGTGCCGTCCAGCGGACCGCGGTGAGCCGCGGGACCAGCAGCCCGACGATCACGAGCAGCGCGATCACCCCGGCCGAGCCGAGCCAGAACACCGAGGTGACCAGCCAGCTGACCGCGGCCGGCGGCGGATTCAGGGCCCGCACGATGCTCAGCTCGGCCGCCGAGTTGGCCCGCATGACCGGGATGGACACCGCCACCACCACGACCGCGATCCCCGCCCGGCACGCGTCGGATGCCCGCCGCCGGGTGGTGCCCCCGCCCCGCGGTCCCAGCATCGCCGCGCGCAGCCGCCGCTGCAGCTGATGGCGCGTCCCGGGCACGCCCTCGCTGGCCACCGCAGTCATCAGGCTCCTCCTGAGTGCGATAAGACTTATCCTGCCACGTCCGCAATCATCCCCAGGGGATGATGACGGCCGCGGCGCCGCAGACGAGGATCTGTAATCGGCCTGACCGAGGGGAGATGCGACCATGGCGCTGCATGACCGCGACACCATCCGTGATTCGTTTGACGATTGCGTGTTCGCTGATCGGGATCTGACCAGGCCGGTCGCTAAGTACCGGTTCCCGCAGGAGGGGACGCTGCCGCGGGATGCGTTCCAGCTGGTGTCCGATGAGCTGATGCTGGATGGCAACGCGCGGCAGAACCTGGCCACGTTCTGCCAGACCTGGGAGGAACCCGAGGTGATGGCGCTGATGGCGCTGGCGGTCAACAAGAACATGATCGACCGGGACGAGTACCCGCAGACCGCCGAGATCGAGCGGCGGTGCGTGCACATGATGGCCGACCTGTGGAACGCGCCCGAGGCCGCCAACACCATCGGCACCTCGGCGATCGGCTCGTCGGAGGCGTGCATGCTGGCCGGGATGGCGGCCAAATGGCGATGGCGGGCCAAGCGGCGGGCCGCGGGCCTGCCCGCGGACAACCCGAACTTCGTGTGCGGCCCGGTGCAGGTGGTCTGGCACAAGTTCGCCCGCTACTGGGACGTGGAGATCCGCGAGGTGCCGATGGCGCCGGGCCGGTACATGATGGACCCGGCCTCGATGCTGGAGCGGGTCGATGAGAACACCATCATGGTGGTGCCGACGCTGGGGGTCACCTACACCGGTGCCTACGAGCCGGTGGAAGCGCTGTCGAAGGCGCTGGACCAGCTGCAGGCCGACAAGGGACTCGACATCGACATTCACGTGGACGGGGCCAGCGGCGGGTTCCTGGCGCCGTTCTGCGCGCCGGACGTGGCGTTTGATTTCCGGCTGCCCCGGGTCAAGTCGATCAGCGCCTCGGGGCACAAGTTCGGGCTGGCGCCGCTGGGGGCCGGGTGGGTGGTGTTCCGGGACGCGGCCGAGCTCCCCGACGACCTGATCTTCCACGTGAACTACCTGGGCGGGGACATGCCGGTGTTCCAGATCAACTTCTCCCGCCCGGCCGGGCAGATCGTCGCCTCCTATTACAACTTCCTGCGGCTCGGGCATGAGGGGTACCGGCGGATCCACCAGGCCTCTTATGAGATCGGCCAGTACCTGGCGGCCGAGATCGTCAAGGCCGGCCCGTTCGAGCTGCTGTGCGACAGCAACCCGAACACCGGGATCCCGACGGTCACCTGGCGGATCCGGGAGGGGGAGAATCCCGGCTACACGCTGTTCGACCTGGCCGACCGGCTGCGCAACCAGGGCTGGCAGGTGCCCGCCTACACCCTGACCGGGCAGGTGTCCGATATAGCCGTGCAGCGCATCCTGGTCCGCCTGGGCGTCAGCCGGGACATGGCCTCGCTGCTGCTGGATGACTTCCGCGACGCCGTGGCCCACTTCAGCAAGCACCCGGTCACCGTGTCCATGACCAAGCAGGAATCGGGCGGGTTCAGCCACCTGTGATCCACCGCCAGGAAGAGGTGACGGCAATGGCCACGGAGTTCAAGATGGGGGCCAGGGCAAGCTGCTCGGACGGCTCCTGCGGCGAGGTCAGACGCACCATCCTCGACCCGGGCACCCGGACGATCACCCACCTGGTCATCGAGAACAAGCACGAGAGCGGGTCCGGCCGGCTCGTGCCCGTCGGCCTGATAGACGCCACGGGTGACGAGATCAGGCTGCGGTGCACCCTGGCGGAATTCGGCCAGCTCGATCCGGCCGAGGAGGTCGACCTGGCTGAGGGCGTCGACTACGGCGGCGGCTACGGCCAGGCGGAAGCGGTCCAGGGCTATGGTGACATCGGCAGCATGGGGGTCGGCGGTTCGGCCTCCGGCATGGGGATCGGCATGGGCATAGGCCACCGGACGCAGACCGTCATCACCGACAACGTCCCGCTGGGGGAGGCCCAGGTAGCTCGCCATGAGAGCGTCCACGCTCTCGACGGCGAGATCGGGAAGGTGGAAGGCTTCGTCGTCGATGCCGGCCACAAGGTGACCCACGTGCTCCTGCAGGAGGGTCACCTGTGGGGGCGCAAGGAAGTGGCGATCCCGGTCAGCGCCGTCACCGCCGTGGATGAGGGAATCCGGCTCAACCTCACCAGGCAGCAGGTGGAGGACCTGCCGCCGCTCGGCTGAGCGCCGCTGTCACCTGCCGCCCGGCATGCAGGTTCACCGGGGCGCGGGAACGCGGGAAGATGCCACTGCCCCCGGCCGGCCTTCCGGTGATCTGTCAATTTAGGATTGACACGGGCCATTTTCTCTTGACGTGAGAACAGCCGCGCAAGAGCATAGAACGGCAGATCGTCTGGAGACGCGGTTTGGGGGCATGGAGGACAGCGACGTCCGTCAGCGACCCGGCCAGCCGCGGCAGCGGGCTGGCCGGGGGTTTGACCTTATCTCGTCGAAGCTCCGCCGGCCCCCGGTGCGGCCGGGGACGGTTCGCCGGCCGTCGCTGCTCGAGCGGCTGGCACGAGATGACTCCCGTCCCATCGTCTCGGTGGTTGCCCCGTCCGGCTATGGCAAGACGACACTGCTGTCGCAGTGGGCCGAGCGTAACGGCCAGGCCTTCGCCTGGGTGTCGGTCGACGAGAAAGACAACGATCCCAAGGTCCTGCTCAGCTACGTGGCGACGGCGCTGGACAAGGTACAGCCGGTCGGCGGGCAGGTGTTCGAGGCGCTGGCCTCGCCGGTGAGCTCGGTGCCCGGTTCGGTGCTCCCCCGGCTGGGGGCGGCGTTCTGGTCGATGACCACGCCGGTGGCGCTGGTGCTGGATGACGTGCACCTGCTGCATAGCCGGGAATGCCGGTCGGCGTTGTCGGTGCTGGCCGATCACGTGCCCGCGAAGTCGCGGCTCGTGCTGGCGGGCCGGGACGAGCCGCCGCTGCGGATCGCAAGGCTGCGTGCCGAGGGCCGGATCACCGAGATCGGCCCTGGTGACCTGGCGCTGAGCCGCGAGGAGGCAGCCTCGCTGCTGCGCGCGGCTGAGGTGCTGCTCGGCGAGGATGACGTGTCGGTACTTCACCGGCGGACCGAGGGGTGGCCGGCCGGGCTGTACCTGGCGGCCCTGTACCTGCGGGAGGGCGGCTCACTGGGCGGCGCGGCGGTTTCGTTCGGCGGCGATGACCGGCTGGTGAGCCAGTACATGGAATCCGAGTTCCTGGCCCGGATCTCCCAGCGGCACCGGGTGTTCCTGACCAGGACCGCCGTGCTGGACCGGATGTGCGGGCCGTTGTGCGAGGCGGTGCTGGAACTGCCGGGCTCGGCTGCGGTCCTGGCCGAGCTGGCCCGGTCGAACCTGCTGCTGGTGCCGCTGGACCGGCGCGGCAAGTGGTACCGCTACCACCATCTGTTCCGCGACATGCTGCTAGCCGAGCTGGAACGCACCGAGCCCGGCCTGATGCCCGCCCTGCGGTCCCGCGCGGCCCGCTGGTGCCTGCGGAACGACCGGCCCGAGGAGGCGCTGGAGTACTCCATGGCCGCCGGGGACGTCGGCGCGGCCGCCGGGCTCGTGGGACAGCTCGCGTTGCCGGCTCTCCGGCAGGCCCGGGTTACCACCCTTCAGCGCTGGTTCGGGTGGCTGGACGGCCGGGGCGGGATCGAGGGACACCCGATGACCGCCGTGTGGGCCTCGATCCTCGCCGCGCAGCTGGGGCGGCCGGCTGAGGCCGAGCGGTGGGCCGATGTGGTCGATGGCCGGGAGTACCGGGACGGGACGCGGCCCGATGATCCGGTCGGCGAGGCGTGGGCCGTCGTGCTGCGGGCCATCTTGTGCCGGCACGGGGTGAAGCAGATGCGCGCCGATGCCGACGAGGCCGTGCGGAAGTTCGCGGCGGCAGGCATCGTGGCGCCGGTAGCCGAGCTCTGCCAGGGGCTCGCGCTGGTCCTTTCCGGCGACCCTGAGGCCGGTGACGCGTCCTTCGAGCATGCCATCGGCATCGGGGAGGGATTGGGCGCGCCTGATGTCCTCGCGTACACGTTCTGCGAGCGGTCGCTGCTGGCGATGGCGCGCGGTGACTGGGATCAGGCCGAGACCTTCGCCGGCCAGGCCCGCGCCGTTGCCCGCCGGGCCGGGATCGAGGAAGCGCTCACCTGCGCGGTACATGCCCGTCTCGCCTGGCACCGGGGCGACGTCGCGGCGGCCGGGCAGGAGCTCGTCAGCGCTCAGCGCCTGCGGCCCTTGCTCACCTACGCGTACCCCCACCTGGCCGTCCAGGCCAGGCTCGAGCTCATCCGCGTGCACCTCGCGCTGGCCGACATGTCTGGGGCCAGGACGCTGATGCGGGAGATCGACGAGATGCTCAAGCACCGGCCCGACCTCGGGACCCTGGCCGGCGAGGCCCGGGCCCTGCGGGCCCGGCTATCGGCGGAGCGCGCCCCCAGTGCCGCCGGGGCGTCCTCGCTGACCGCTGCCGAGCTGCGCGTCCTGCCGATGCTCGCCACCCACCTGTCCTTCCCCGAGATCGGCGCCGAGATGTTCCTGTCGCCGCACACCATCAAGTCGCAGGCGATGTCGATCTACCGGAAGCTGGGCGCGTCCTCACGCAACCAGGCGGTCGTCCGGTCCCGGGAGCTGGGCCTCCTGGAAGGATGATGGCGGCCTTTCATGCCATCGGTGGGATGCCGCCCTCCCCGGCGCGAGGTGGAATGGTAGCCGTAGCGGCCGAGCGGAGAAGTATGAGCCAGACGGCTAGATTCCAGGAGATCCTGCGCAGGCTGGCGATGATCGATGAAGCCTTCGTCGGGGACCAGGCCGGGCTCGGGCTCGGCCCGGCCGGGACACCGGCCCTGGACGCCAAGACCGCCTCGCTGCTGCAGCTGGCCGTGTCGGTGGCCGTCGGGTCACCGGGGGTCTGCCTTGAATGGGGCACCACCCGGGCCCTGGCCGCGGGCGCGACCGACGACGAGATCGCCGACGTGCTGCTGGTGATCGCCCCGGTGATCGGGCTCGGCCGGATCGTCTGTGCCGCTCCGGGCGTGGCGACCGCGCTCGGCTATGACGTCGCGGCCGCGCTGGAGGAGCCGGGCGATCCTTGACCGCTCCCTCAGGCACGGGCGAGCGCCGGGATCAGGGCGCGATGCGCTGCCTGATGTGCTCGCCGACCCGCAGCGCGTTGGCCATCGCGGTGAGCGCGGGGTTCACCGCCCCGATGCTCGGGAAGAAGCTCGTGTCGACCACGTAGAGGTTGTCCAGTTCGTGCGCCTTGCAGGTGACGTCGAGGACCGAGGTGGCCGGGTCGGTGCCGAAGCGGCAGGTGCCGGCCTGGTGCGCGCAGCCGGCCACCGGGATGCTCATGTCCATGTAGAAGTTCTTGCCCAGGACGTGATGCTCGGCCATCCCGGTGTGATTCATGATCTTCTTCAGCTCGTGGTAGAGCCGGTCGACCTCCTCGTTGTTGGTCGGGGCGTAGGCCAGGTGGACCTGGCCGCCTGCGTCCACCGTCACCCGGTTCTCAGGCACCGGCAGGTCCTCGGTAGTCAGCCAGAAGTCCACCGCGTGCCCGGCCACCTCGGACAGGGTCCATTCGGGGGCGAGCTTGGTGAGCCTGGGCTTCTCGCCCCGCATGGCCTCGGCGTTGGATTTGCCGATCATCTGGATGTTGCCGATGGGCCACTGGTAGTCCTTGGCGCCGAAGTAGAAGTCGTTGATCCCCAGCGTCTTCTGGAAGACGGTGTCGTTCTTCTCCTTGGACAGCGCCACGACCGCCTTGCAGTTGTGGAACATATAGTTGCGTCCCACCTGGTCCGAGCCGTTGGCCAGGCCGTGGGGGTGGGTGTCGCTGGCCGAGTTGAGCAAGATCTTGGCGCTGTTGGCGGCCCCGGCGGACACGGCCACGATGTCCGCCTGGTAGACCTCGCGGCCGCCGTCCCGCGAGACCACCACGCCGGTGACCGTGCGCCCGGAACTGTCGGTCTCCAGCTTCGTCACCTCGGTCCCGGTGAGCAGGGTGACGTTGTCCCGGTCGAGCACGGGCCGGACCGCGATGACGTCGGCGTCGGCCTTGGCGTGCACCAGGCAGGGATAGCCGTCACACCAGGCGCAGCGGATGCAGGTGCTCTTGGGCCGGTCGGCCTCGTTCAGCAGGATCCCGCACGGCGCGTGGAACGGGTGGTAGCCGCCCTTGGCCAGGTCGTCGGAGATCTGCTGGATCCGGGGCTCGTGCGAGACGGCGGGCCAGGGGTAGGGCTCGCTGCGGTGCCCCTCGGTCGGGTCCTCCCCGCCGTTGCCGTGCACCTGGTACAGGCGCTCGGCCTGGCTGTACCACGGCTCGAAGTCGTCGTAGGACAGCGGCCAGGCCGGGGAGATCCCGTCGGCGTGCTTGATCTCGCCGAAGTCTCCGGGCCGCAGCCGGTACAGGGCGGCGCCGTACAGCTTGGTCGCCCCGCCCACGAAGTAGTGGACCTGGGGCTGGAACGCCTTGCCGTCGGAGTCGAACCAGGTGTCCTTGGAGATGTATTTCCCGTCCACGAACACCGGCTTCGGGTTCCAGTTGTCCATCTCGCGGGGCAGGAAATCCCCCCGCTCGAGCAGCAGGATCCGCTTGCCCGAGCCGGCCAGGGCGTGCGCGAGCGTCCCGCCCCCGGCCCCCGAGCCGATAATGATCACGTCGTAGTGCTCAGCCATCGCTCCTCCTCATGCCGCCGGATTCAGCCTCCCGGGACGTCCCGTCCCGGGAGGCGACGTGCGGGCGCACGTCTATCGTCCGGGCGGAAAGCCCCTGCGGCATCCTCCCTGATGGATGAGGCGGGGCCTGGATTTCATGCCGATGGCATGATGCCCGGCCGTGCCGCCTGGCGATTGGATGGGGTCAGAGGCGAGGAGCCCTCCATCACGGCCGGGATCGGGGCCCGGCTGGTAGATAGCGTGAACCTGCTGGCCGGGAGGTATCGATGGCTGCCCATGTCGCCAACCAGACGCCGGCCCGCGGCAGACGGTCGGCAGCGCCCGCGGGTGACCCCATCCTGGCATCCAAGATCACCGCGCCGAGCGTGCCGGACTGGGCGGTCCAGCGCCCGCGGATCACCAGGCTGATCGCCGAGGGCACGCGGTGGTGCCCGCTGACGGTGGTCACCGGCCCTCCCGGTGCGGGTAAGACGATGGCCCTGGCCTTGTGGGCGGCGGCCGAACCGGGGGCGGTGGCCTGGGTCTGCCCGGATGAGTTCGATAACCGGCCGGGCGTGTTCTGGTCCTACGTGGTGGCGGCGCTGCGCCGGGCCGGCGTTGCCGTCCCCAAGGCGCTGCGGGCCGTCCCGCGGGACCAGCTGGGCGATGAGGGGTTCCTGCTCCGGCTCACGGCGGCGCTGGCCGCCCAGGACCCGCCGGTGATGCTGGTCCTTGACGACCTGCACGTGCTGACCGACCCGGCGGTGCTGAAGGGGCTCGAGTTCATGCTGCGGAATGTGGGGCCCGGGTTGCGCCTGGTGGTCGCCTCGCGCTGGGATCCGCTGCTGCCGCTGCACCGCTACCGGCTGGCCGGGCAGCTGTCCGAGATCCGGGCCAGCGACCTGGCGTTCAGTATCGACGAGGCCGGCCTGTTGCTGGCCCAGCACGGCACCATGCTGACGGCGGAGTCGCTGGAGAGCCTGACCGAGCGGACCGAGGGCTGGGCGGCGGGCCTCCGCCTGGCGGCGATCTCCCTGGGCACTCATCCCGACCCCGGGCAGTTCGTCAAGGAGCTGATGGCCGAGGACAGCGTCCTGATCGGCTACCTGGTGGACGAGGTGCTCAACGTCCAGCCGCCGCAGGTCCGTGACGTCTTGCTGAGCACGTCCATCCTGGAGCACGTCAGCTCCGACGCCGCCGTGGACCTGACCGGTGATGAGCAGGCCGCGGGAATCCTGGCGACCTTGGTGCGTACCAACGCCTTCGTCCAGCCGATCGGATCGGGGTGGTACCGCTACCACACGTTGTTCGCCGAGATGCTGCGGCTGAAACTGCGACACGATCATCCGGACCGGGTGGCCGCCCTGCATCAGCGGGCGGCCCGCTGGTACGACCGGAACGGCCTGATGACCGACGCGGTAAGGCACGCCGTCAGGGCCGGCGACTGGCAGCTCGCCGCCGCCATGGTCATCGACCAGCAAGCGATCGGCCAGCTCATCGGGCCGCGGGACGGCCATTCGCTGGCCGGGGAGTTCGCCGGCCTGTCGCCTGGCCAGGACTGGACGAGGCCGCAGCCGTACCTGGTCGCCGCGGCGCTTGCGCTGGCCGCTGACCGGCCGCGGTCGTGCACCGCGGCACTGGATGCCGCCGACGGCATGATGGCGCGCCTCCCCGCTGATGAGCAGGCCAGCTGCCAGCTCGCCGCCGCGGTGGTCCGCCTCACGGCCTCCCTCCGCGCCGGGGATGTGACGGCGGCGGCGTCGGCCGTCAGCCGCGCGGAGCTCATGCTCGGGCGGGTCGCCGGCGCGAAGCCCGCCTGGCGCCTCGATCTGGCCAGGCGCGTGCTGGCCGGCCGGGCCGCCGTCGAGCTGTGGTCCGGCCACCCGGACCAGGCGGCCGGCGCCCTCCAGGCGGGGATGGCCGCCGAGCCTGCGTCCGGCGAGGAGTATGAGCAGGCCGTCTGGGCCGGGTATCTGGCGCTGACCGAGGCCTTGCGCGGTCGGCTGCGCCGCGCCGCGGCCCTGGCCGACCGGGCGGTCCTGACCGCCGGCGAGCACATGCCGCCCGGCTGTCCGCCCGATCCGGCTCCCTTCGTCGCGCTCGCCCTGGTGCACCTGGAGCGCAATGAGCTGCGCGGGACACGAAGCCGCCTCAAGCAGGCGGACGCCGCCCTCGGCCAGAACCCGGACAAGCTGATCAGGGCGGTGGCCTACCTGGTCGCGGCGGGCGGCGCCCTGGCCGAGGGGCGCGCCGCGGTGGCCGTGCGGGTCATCACCCGGGCCCGGTCCGGGGGGCCCGTCCCGGGCTGGCTGGACCAGCAGCTGAGCCTGGTCGAATCGCGGGCATGCGCCGCGGTCGGCGACATCCAGGCCGCACTGGCTGCCGCCGGGCGGGTCGGGAACGGCACCTCGCCGGAGGCCGCGGTCGCCCTCGCGCACGCCTGGGCGGCCGCCGGTGACGACGGCAACGCGGCGCGCTCGCTCGCCCCGGTACTCACGCCCGATAGCGGGGTGCCGGAGCGGGTACGCGCGCAAGCGTGGCTGGTGGACGCCCGGCTGAGCTACGCCGGCGGCGACAGTGCGCGTGGTCGCCGGTCCCTGGCCTCCGCGTTGCGGATGGCCGAGCGCGAGCAGTTCAGGCTCCCGTTCGCGATGGAACGCGGCTGGCTCGGCCCGGTGCTGCGGCGTGACCATGAACTGGCCCGCGCCCACCGGGGGGTGCTCGCCCCGGTGCTGGGCCGGGAGCAGCTTCCGGCGCCGGCCGAGGTCCCGGACCAGGTCCTGGTGGTCGAGCCGCTCACCGAACGCGAGCGGGAGGTGCTCCAGCACGTGTCCGGCATGCTGAACACGGCCGAGGTGGCCAGCGAGATGTACATCTCCGTCAACACCGTTAAGACGCACCTCAGGAGCATCTACCGCAAGCTGGCGGCGGATCATCGCGGCGAGGCGGTCCGCCGGGCCCGCCAGCTTCAGCTGATCTGACCCGGATCGGCCACCCTTCCGTCTCTCAGCACGATTACCTGGTCGACCTGATCGAGCCCGTCGAGATCGTGGGTGATGAGCAGCGTCGCGCGCCCGGCCGTCGCGGCGAGCAGATCTGCGGTGAGGGCGCGGCGGCTGTCGGGGTCCAGGTGGGCGGTGGGCTCGTCGAGTATCAGCAGCGCCGGGTCGGCGAGCAGGGCGCGGGCGAGGGCCAGCCGCTGGCGCTGGCCACCTGACAGGGCAGAGCCGTTCGCGCCGACCTGCGTGTCCCACCCGAGCGGCAGCGACCGGATCCAGTCGAGCAGCCCGGCCCGGGCGGCGGCGTCGGCGAGTTGCTCATCGGTGGCCGTCGGCTTGGCTAGCTTGAGGTTGTCCCGGAGGGACGCGTTGAAGATGTGCGGATCCTGCGGGCAGCCGCCGATCCTGGTCCGGACGTCGTCAGGCGCGTAGCTGGCCAGGTCGTGCCCGTTGAGCGTGGCGGTGCCCGCGGTCAGGTCAGTGAAGCGGAGCAGGATGCTCGCGACCGTGGACTTCCCCGCGCCGTTGGGGCCGACCAGCGCGATCCGCCGCCCTGGCGGCAGGTCGAGATCGATCCCGTCGAGAGCGGCCCGGCCACCGGGCTGATAGCGGACCCGGGCCCCGCGCAGCGTCACCCGGATAGGGCCGTCGGGCATCCGCCGCGGCCTGGAGGGCTCCCGGACCGGGACAGGCGCGTCCAGGACCGTCGCGACCCGGCGGGCCGCCACCCGGGCCTGCCCGAGCTGGATCGCGGCGGCGGGCAGCCCGGTGACCGCCTCGAAGGAGGCGAGCGCGGTCAGCGTCAGCACCGCGAGCGGGACCCTGGTCAGCGCGCCGTCTCCGGTGGCCGCCACCCCGAGCAGCAGCACGCCCCAGAGGCTCAGCCCGGCGATCGCGGAACTCAGGCCCGCGCTGAGGCCTGACACCGTGGCGTTCCGGTAGGCCTGCCTGGTCAGGTCCGCGTCGGCCGCCGTCACCGCGGCCAGCGCCTGCTCTTGCGCGCCGTAGGCGTGCAGTTCGGCCGCGCCCGCCAGCAGGTCGGTGAGATCCGCCGCCAGCCGGCCCCGGGCCGGGGCGGCCCGCCGGGCCGCGCCGCGTGCTGCGGCGGCCGCGAGAACCGGGACGCCGATCCCGGCGGCCAGCAGCCCGGCGGCGAGCACGGCCCCGGCTGGCGCCAGGATGAGCAGGCAGACGATGACCGACCCGGCGCCGACCAGCGCCGCGGCGCACGGCGGGGTGATGCCCCTGATGAACAGGTCCTGCGTGGCGTCGACATCACAGATCAGCCGGGCGAGCAGGTCACCGGAGGAGAAGGCGGACAGCCCGGCCGGAGCCAGCCGTTCCAGCCGCCGGTAGATGCTGACCCGGACGTCGGCCAGGATCCGGAACGCCGCGTCATGGGAAGCCAGCCGCTCGAGATAACGCGAGACTCCGCGCCCGACGCTCAGCGCCCGGACCGCCACCACGGCCGCCGAGATCGCGATGATGCTGGGATGCTGCGACGCGCGGGCGAGCAGGAACCCGGAGACCGCGAGCAGCGCGACGCCGCAGCCGGTAGCGGCGGCACCCGCGGCCACCGCGAGCAGCAGCTGGCCGCGCCATGGCCGGGCGAGCCCGATCAGCCGCAGCAGCGGATCGCGTGCAGCCGGCCGATGGGTGGCGGTCACGGCGCGGCCGCCAGTCCGGCCCCAGAGGCAAGCGGGGCGGCCAGCCGGCCATGGTCGAGGGTCAGGACCTGGCCGGCCCGGCCGGCTCGCGGCGGCTGGTGCGTGATGAGGACGACGGTGCGGTCCGCCATCTGGGTCTCGATCGCGGCCATGACCTGGGCCGCGCTGGCCGGATCGAGGTGGGCGGTGGGCTCGTCGAGCAGCAGGACCGGGGCATCGCGCAGGAACGCCCGGGCCAGGGCGATTTTCTGCCGTTGCCCCGCCGACAGGCCGCGGGCCCCCTCGGTCAGCGCGGTGTCGTAGCCCTGGGGCAGCTGCCGGATGAAGTCGTCGGCCCCGGCCATGCGGGCGGCCGCCATGATGTCGTGCCTTCGCGAGCCGGGCTGACCCAGGGCGATATTGCCGGCCACGGTCGTGGCGAACAAGTGCGGGTGCTGCGGAACCCAGGCTATCTGGGCCAGCCAGTGATCGGCCGGGATCTGGGCCAGCTCGGCGCGGCCTGCCGTTATGGTCCCGCCGGCCGGAATGGCGAAACGGAGCAGCAAGGCCAGCAGCGAGCTTTTCCCGGAGCCGCTCGGGCCGGTCAGGATGATCTTCTCCCCGGGCCGGATGGTCAGGTCGATGCGGTCCAGAGCCGGCCGTCCCCGGCCCGGGTAGCGCAGGGTCACCCCCCGGAGCGCGATCTCCTCCCGGCTCAGGTCGACGCCGGCGATGTACGGCAGGTCAGAGCGGCCAGGCAGCGGGGTATCGAGGATCTGGAAGGCGCGCTGCGCCGCGGCGGATCCCTCCGTGCTGGCATGGAACTCGGCGCCGGCGTTGCGCAGCGGCAGATACGCCTCGGGGGTGAGCAGCAGGACCAGCAGCGCCGTCTGATAGCTGACGTGACCTGCCAGCAGCCGCAGGCCTATCTCGACCGCGACCAGCGCGGTAGCCACTGCCGCGGTGAGCTCGAGGACCAGGGCGGACAGGAACGCCACCCGCAGGGTCGCCATGGTCGCCTTGCGGTGCGCGCTGGTGACCTCCCCGATCACCGCGGCCTGGGCCCTGGACCGGCCGAACAGCTTCAATGTCGGCAGGCCCGCCACCACGTCGAGGAAGTGGCCGCCGAGACGGGCCAGCAGCCGCCACTGCCGCCGGGTCTGCGCCTGGGTGTGCCATCCGATCAGCGCCGCGAACACCGGGATGAGCGGCAGCGTGATCGCGATGATCACCGCGGAGATCCAGTCCGCGAACGCCACCCGGGCCAGGACCGCCAGCGGGACCGCCACGGCCAGCACCAGGCGCGGCAGGTACCTGGCGAAGTAGGCATCCAGTCCGTCCAGGCCCTTGGTCGCGAGCGTCGTGATCTCTCCGGCCTGCTGGCCGGACAGCCATCCCGGGCCCAGCCGCAGGGCATGGGCGCTGAGCCGCCGCCGCAGCCCCGACTTCACCACGGCCGCCGCGCGCAGCGCCGCGGCCTCGCCTCCGGCGGCGGCCGCGGCCCGCCCGGCCAGGACCACCCCCAGCCAGGCCAGCGTCCCGGCCAGCGCCCTGATCCCGGTTCCCCGTGCGGCGCCCGCCAGGGCCTGCGACAGAAAGCCCGCCTGCAGCAGGATCAGCACCGCGCCGGCCAGGCCGAGCCCCACCGTGACGGCCAGGTACCCGCGTGCCGCCCCGGCCTGCCGCAGCAGTCGCGCATCAACCAGCCTCACGTTCCGAGACTGGATGCGCGCCTGGTCCCGGTCATCACCCGCCACGAGTGATGACCCGCCTGCCCAGGCGGACGTAGAACTGTACAGACAATGGCGACCTACGATCTGCTGGCTCCTCACTACGATGCCGTGACCGGCGATTCCGTGACCGAGGCGGCGTTTGTTCACGGCATCATCGAGCAGTGTCATGGCCAGCAGGGTCACGGCCAGGCCGCGACCCTGCTCGACGTCGCCTGCGGCACCGGCGCCGTCACCGCGCTGCTCGCGGGCGCCTACCAGGTGAGCGGCCTGGACATATCTCCCGGCATGCTGGCTGTCGCCCGCCAGAAGCTTCCCGGCGGGACCCCGCTGTACCAGGCCGACATGACCAGTTTCCAGCTCGGCGCCACATTCGATGTCATCGTGTGCGCCTACCAGGGCGTCAATCACCTGCTCAGCCTCTCCGCCTGGAAGAGCTTCTTCGATTGCGCATACGACCACCTCAACGACGGTGGCGTGCTCGTTTTCGACATCGCTACCGTCGGGCACCTCGCGAGGATGGCGACCGGCCCGAGGATCGTGCAGCAATTCGCCGATAACTACCTGCTGATAACCGTCAGCACCGCCGACGGGGCGGTGTTCGAGTGGCAAATCGAGGTATTCGAGCTCCAGCGGGACGGGGCATACAGGCTGCTCGCGCAGACCATCGAGATGAGATCATTTCCGGTTGACCGCATACGGGAAGCGCTGCGCCCGAAGTTCACCGGCGTCAGGACTATCGATCCGGACGGCGGCTCAGCCGACCACGACAACCAGGACCGGATCTGGTTTGCCTGCGCCAGGCGAGGCTTAAGATCCGGGCGGCCTCGGCGGTGCCGCGTCACTCTGGCCGGCCGGGGCGCCGTACGCGCCCGAGGGCACCAGCACGTCGTCGATGGTGAAGGTCCGTTCCCGGCGGATGTCGCGGGTGAACGCGAACCACCAGCCCAGGATCGCCCCGATGCGGTTGCGGTAGCCGGTGAGGAAGCCGATGTGGATGAACAGCCAGACCCACCAGCCGGCGAAGCCGCCGAAGTTCAGCTTGAACGCCGAGACGACCGCCTTCCCGCGCGAGATGTAGGCGGCCGAGCCCAGGTCTCGGTACTTGAACGGCTTGTCGAACGGTTTCCCCTGAGCCTGGTGGCTGATCCTGCGCCCGGCGTAGAGCCCGGTCTGCATGGCCACCTCGGCGACCCCGGGCAGCTTGTCCAGGCTCATCATGTCCCCGGTGACCAGGATCTCCGGGTGACCCGGGATGGCGCAGTCCTTGCCGACCACGAGCCGCCCGGCCCGGTCCTGGGTCGCGCCGGTGGCCTTGGCCACCGCCGCGGCCAGCGGCGGCGCCTCCACCCCCGCGGTCCACAGCACGTTGCCGCACACGTGCCGGGTCAGCTTGCCATCGTGGTCCTTGACCTCCAGGCCGTCCGGGTCCACATGGGTGACGATCGAGCCCATGTGCAGCTCGACCCCCAGCGCGCCCAGCTGCCGGGCGGCCATGCCGGACAGCTTCGGGCCGAACATCGCCAGCGGCGCCTCGCCGCCGTCGAACAGCAGCACCCGGGCGTCTTCGGGCTTGATGTGCCGGTACTCCTTGCGCAGCGTCTTGGTGGCGACCTCGCGGATCTGCCCGGCCAGCTCCACCCCGGTCGGCCCGGCACCGACCAGGGCGAAGGTGAGCCAGCGTTTCCGCTCCTGCGGGTCGTCGGCGGACTCGGCCAGCTCGAACGCGCCGAACACCCGCCGCCGGATCTTCATCGCGTCCTCGATGGTCTTCATCCCGGGCGCGATCGGGGCGTACTCGTCGTGCCCGAAGTAGGACTGCCGGACCCCGGCCGCCAGGATCAGGTAGTCATAGCCGAACTCGATCGGCTCGCCCAGCGGCCGCCGGGCCAGCAGCCGCCGCCGTTCCGCGTCGATGCCGTTCGCCTCGGCGATGACGAACTCGACGTTGCGGTGCTTGGCGAGCAGCTGGCGCAGCGGGGCCGCGATCTTGCCCGGGGACAAGATGCCGGTGGCGCACTGGTACAGCAGCGGCTGGAACAGGTGATGCTCAGCCCGGTCCAGCAGGGTCACCTGGACCGGCGCCCGCGCCAGCATGCGGGCGGCGAACAGTCCCGCGAAACCGCCGCCGACGATCACCACCCGGCGGGAGCTGGATGCCTCGGCCATGGCTGTCACCGTCCTCGTTCGGCCTCATATCTCCGGGTCGTGGCAGGACCGGCCTCAGCCCGCCGGGTCATGCCAGGTATCCCGGTCGGGCAGCAGCCGGTCCGCCTCCTTGGGACCCCAGCTGCCCCGGGCGTAGGGATGCACCGGCACCACGTCACCCAGCACCGGGTCGACGATCCGCCAGGCGGCCTCGACGGTGTCCTGCCGGGCGAACAGCCACCGGTCCCCGTCCAGGGCCGCGCCGATCAGCCGGTCGTAGGGGCGGATGTCGGATCCGGGCTGCTGCGCGAACGCGAGCTGCTCGGCCAGCGGCTCCCATCCGGCGCCGGGCTTCTTGCCGTGCACGGTGAGGCTGACCGCGGTCTCGGGCCAGATCCGGAACTTCAGGGTGTCCTCGGGGACCATGGGCTCGATCCCGAACACGTCCTGCGGCGGCGCCTTGAAGGTGATGCAGATCTCCGTGGCGGTGACCGGCATGGTCTTGCCCGCGCGGATCAAGATGGGCACCCCGGCCCAGCGCCAGGTATCGGCGGACAGCCGGATCGCGACGTAGGTCTCCACGGTGGAGTCCGGGGCCACGCCGTCGACCTGGCGGTACCCCTCGTACTGGCCGCGCACCGTGAGCTCGGGGGTCAGCGCGCCCAGCGCGTTCACCACGTTGTTCTTCGCGTCCCGCCAGCCGGACAGGCCCGCCCCGGTCGGCGGCTCGGCCAGCACGGTGGCCAGCACCTGGAGCATGTGGTTCTGCAGCACGTCGCGGATGGCGCCGGTCCGGTCGTAGAACCGCCCCCGGTCGGCGACGTCGAACGCCTCGGACATGGTGATCTGGATGGATTGCACGTAGTTCCGGTTGAGCAGCGGCTCGATGACGGAGTTGGCGAACCGGACGAACAGCACGTTCTCCACCGGGTCGAAGGCCAGCCAGTCGTCCACCCGGAAGATGGCCTCTTCCGGGAAGTACCGGTGCATGGTGTCGTTGAGCTGCCGGGAGCTGGCCAGGTCGGTGCCGAACGGCTTCTCCACCATGACCCGGGCGCCGCGGGCCCGCTCGGCGCTGGCGATGCCCTGCGCGATCCGCCCGAACAGCTGGGCCGGCACCTCCATGTAGAACAGGATCTTCTGGCCCGCGCCGACCTGATCCGACATGGCCTTGTAGGTGGCGTCGTCGCCGAGGTCGCCGTCCACGTACCGCAGCAGGCTGAGCATCTTGACGGCGTCCGGGTCGGCCGGGTCCATCCCGTTGAGCTTGAGCGAGGCGACGGCGTAGTCGCGGAACTGTTCCAGGCCCCAGCCGCTCTTGGCCACCCCGACCACCGGGACGTCCAGCACGCCCCGCTTGACCAGCCCCACCAGCGCGGGGAAGGTCTCTATCTTGGCCAGGTCCCCGGTCGCCCCGAAGATCACCAGCGCGTCGACCTTGTCAGACATGTCATCCCTCCAGACCTCGGTGCTATTAGATCGCGGCTGCCCTGACGGAGCATCGCCCGCGACGGGCGATACGGGCCGCGCTCAGCTCCCTGGCACCGCCGGGGGAGAGGTGGGCTGCGGGGCCGGCTCCGGCTTGGGCACGGCTCCGGACGATGGCCCGGGCGGCTGGAATTCCTGCTTGCTGACGCGGCGCCGGAACACGTAGTAGGTCCAGGTCTGGTAGGCGAGCACCACCGGCAGCAAGATGATCACGACCACGGTCATCACCTTGAGCGAGTACCCGCCGGACGCCGTGTTGTGCACGGTGAGGTTGTAGGCCGGGCTGGTGGAGGAGACCATCACGTTCGGGTACAGGTCGGCGAAGATCGTGATGATGCAGGACGCGATCGTGACCGTGGTCGCGGCGAAGGCGAACCCCTCGTGGTGGTCCCAGACCAGCCAGACGGCGGCCAGGATGGCCAGGATGGCCAGCAGCTCGATCACGTTGAGCCAGAACGCTTTACCGGCGGTCACGTGCGTCCAGATGACGAAGCCGATGACGAACGCGCAGGTGAACGGGGCCACCCGGCGGGCCAGCTGCCAGGACCGCTCGCGCATGTCGCCGGTGGTCTTCAGGCACAGGAACGTCGCGCCGTGCAGCGCGCAGAGCAGGACCAGGGTGACCCCGGTCCACAGCGGGTACGGCTTCAGCAGGTCCCAGAACGATCCGGTGAAGTTCTGCGCCGAGTTGATCGGCAGCCCGCCCAGCAGCCCGGCCAGGGCCACGCCGATCAGCAGCGGGGCCAGCACGCTGCCCACGGTCAGCAGCACGTCCCAGGTGCGGCGCCAGCGGGCCGCGTCCCGCTTGCCCCGGTATTCGAACGCCACGCCGCGCACGATCAGGGCGGCCAGCAGCAGCACCAGCGCGAGGTTGTAGGCCGAGAACATGGTGGCGTACCAGCCGGGGAACGCGGCGAACATGCCCGCCCCGGCCACGATCAGCCAGACCTCGTTGCCGTCCCACAGCGGCCCGATCGTGTTGATGGCCGCCCGGCGGCCTGCCTCGTCCCGGCCGACCACGCTGTGCAGCATGCCGACGCCGAAGTCGAACCCTTCCAGGATGAAGAACCCGGTCCACAAGATCGCGATGACGATGTACCAGAACGGGACGAGACTGCTCATCGCGGCCTCCTAGTACAGGACGGCCGGTACCGGCGCGTCGGTGTCAGCCTGGGCACGAGGGGGCGGGAGCTCTTTCCGCGAGTACCGCAGCATCAGGATCAGGTCGACGGTGGCCAGCGTGCCGTACAGCAGGATGAAGGCGATCAGGCTGATCCACAGCGTGGTGACGCTGACCGTCGGGGAGATCCCGTTCTTGGTCAGCATGATGCCCTGCACGATCCACGGCTGCCGGCCGCTCTCGGTCAGGAACCAGCCCGCGGTGTTCATCAGGAACGGCAGCACCGCGGCCCAGATCGCCAGCCAGAGGAACCGCCGGGATGTGGCGAGCTTCTTGCGCCGGATCAGCCACAGCCCCCACGCCCCGATGAGGAAGACCACCACGGCCAGGTAGGCCATCACCCGCATCCCCCAGTACTGGATGAACACGTTCGGCACGTAGTAGCCCTTGCCGTACTGCTTGTTGTACTGCTGGTTCAGCGGGGTCATCCCGACCACCTGGCCGTTCCAGGAGTTGGTGGCCAGCAGGGACAGCAGGTGCGGGATGGCGATGATCTCGGTCGGGGTCTGGTCGTTGCTGCCGCCGCCGATCTGGAACAGCGAGAACGAGCACGGCTGGCAGGTGGTCCACTGCGCCTCCGCGGCCGCGATCTTCATCGGCTGGTACCTGGCCTCGATGACCCCGAGCTCATCGCCCACCAGCATGGTGAACAAGATCGCCGGGACCAGCACGATCAGCGCCAGCCGCGCCGACCGGCTGAAGGTGTCCCGGTCCCGGCCGTTCCGCAGCTGCCACGCCGACACGGCCAGCATGACCATGGCCCCGGTGACCAGCGACGCGAACAGCACCTTGGTGTACCCCCACAGGAACACCGGGTTGGTGAACACGGCCCAGATGTCGTTCAGCTGCGGCTTGCCGTTGACCATGGTGTAGCCGACCGGGTGCTGCATCCAGGAGTTCGCGGCCATGATGAACGCCGCGGACAGGGCGCTGCCGAGCGAGACCGCCCAGATGGTCAGCAGGTGGATGCGGCGGGGCAGCTTGTCCCAGCCGAACAGCCACAGCCCGAGGAACGTGGATTCCAGGAAGAACGCGGCCAGCCCCTCCATCGCCAGCGGGGCGCCGAAGATGTTGCCGACCAGCCGCGAGTAGGCGCCCCAGTTCATCCCGAACTGGAATTCCTGCACGATGCCGGTGACCACGCCGATCGCCACGTTGATGACCAGCAGCGTGCCGAAGAACCTGGTCAGCCGCAGGTACTCATCGTTCCTGGTGCGATACCACGTCGTCTGCAGGATCGCGGTCAGGAACGCCAGCCCGATCGTGACCGGCACGAAGAAGAAATGATTGATGGTCACGAACGCGAACTCGACCCGCGCCAGATCGACGTTAGTCATCGGCTGCCTCCCGTCGCGCCCTGATGCATCCCATCATCTGGGTCCGCGTCCGCCGGAACCTCATCCGTGCCGGGTGGTGCCGGCCCTTAATCACCCCGGCCGGATGAGGTGCGCGCTGGTCACGGCCAGGCACCGTGGCAGGACACGACACACAGCGGACCCGGCGGAGGTGACAATGGCTGCCACCAGCGGTGAGCCGAACCCGGCCGTCGAGAACACCGGCCTGAGCCAGAACGAGCGAGCCGAGCTGGAACGGCTCCGCGCCGAGTCGGCCGGGCATCAGCACCAGGGAAACGGCACGACGCATCGGCGGCACTTCAGCTGGCGGACCCCCGTCTCCATCGTGCTCATCGTGCTCGGCTGCATCCTCGCCCCGGTCGCCGTGCTCGGTGTCTGGGCCGGCAACGAGGTTTCCGACACCGGCCGGTGGGTGGCGACCGTGGAGCCGCTGATCCACGACCCGGCGATCCAGAACGCCCTGACTGACAAGATCACGAACGAGATAACCAGCCAGCTCAACCTGACCGGGACCATCAACCAGGCCTCCGCCCAGCTCAACAGCAAGGGGCTGACCCGCATCAGCTCGCTGCTCACGACGTTCGGCCCGCAGATCGCCAGCGCCGTGACCGGCTTCATCCACAGCACCGTGCACACGGTGATAACCAGCCCGGCCGTCGCCAAGATCTGGGTCCAGGTAAACACGGTGGCGCACCAGGCGCTGGTCAAGGTGCTCTCCGGGCAGGGCAACGGCGCCATCAGCACCAGTAACGGCCAGATCACCCTCAACCTCGGGCCGTTCATCGCCGTGGTCAAGCAGGACCTGATCCAGCACGGTTTCTCGCTGGCCAGCAACATCCCGCCGGTCAGCCCGACCATCGCGCTGTTCCAGGCCAAGGATCTCGGCAAGGCCCAGGCCGCCTACCGGCTGATCAAGGCGCTCAGGATCGTGCTGCCCATCCTGGCGCTGCTCCTGCTCGCCGCCGGGGTGTACGTCGCCCGGGGCCGCCGGCGCGCCCTGGTCGGAGCCGCGCTCGGCGTAGCCGCGTCCATGCTGATCCTGGGCATCGGCCTGCTGATCGCCCGGAGCATCTACCTCAACAGCGTCCCTAGCAATGTGCTGCCCGCCGATGCCGCCGCCGCCGCGTTCGACGCGATGGTCCACTTCATCAAGGTGGGGCTCCGGGTCGTGCTGCTGGTCGGGCTGGTCGTCGCCATCGGGGCGTTCTTCACCGGGCCCTCGCGCACGGCGATCCAGACCCGCTCGGCCTTGAAGTCCGGAGCGGACTGGATCCGGCACTACGGCGAGCGCCGGGGCGTGTCCACCGGTCCCGTCGGCGAGTGGACGTACCTGCACCGCAGGAGCCTCCGGATCGGGGCGGTGGCGCTGTTCGCCCTGATCTTCGTCTTCTTGGGCTCGCCCACCGTGCTCGTGGTCATCGTCCTGGTCATCCTGCTGCTGCTGGTCCTCGGGCTGATTGAGCTGATCGGCAGGCCCGCCGCCGCCGCCGAGCCTGAGACCGCAGATCAAACCTGATCGCGAACCAAGCCGGAGCCTGACCGCACAGCAGGCCTGACCGCGAACCACCTGGCCGCCTGTCCCGCATCATCCGCGGCGCATGATTTGCCGACCCGGCAGGCGGGCTACCCACCCGGGTCGCATAGGGCCTGCGCGGGGGTGGTCC
>Ga0335078_10001603_pt1 | contig 34076 bp, 29 predicted proteins | sample Lox_Sample_32_FD_206711 | JGI IMG/M metagenome (GOLD analysis project Ga0335078, IMG submission 206711) | Soil microbial communities from Loxahatchee National Wildlife Refuge, Florida, United States - Lox_Sample_3.2 | ecosystem: Environmental > Terrestrial > Soil > Wetlands | place: USA...
GCCTAGGCCGGCATCGAGATAAATAGCACCAACCATGGCTTCGTACGCATCGGCGAGCAGGCGAAGCTTCTCGCGACCGCCAGTTTTTTCTTCCCCGGGGCCGAGCCGCAAATGCCGTCCCAGCATCAGCCGATTGGCGGCGGCGTGAATCGAGGTGCCGCTGACTAGCTTCGCGAGCCCTTTCGATAGTTGCCCCGCGTCCCATTGCGGAAACGACTCGAAGAGCTGCTCGCTCGCGACGAGACCCAGAATACGATCGCCCAAGAACTCGAGGCGCTCGTTATCGATCCCTTCGTTGTTTTGGCGGTGCGAGCGATGCGTCAGAGCGCGTTCGAGCCGATCGGGATGCTCGAAGCGATAACCGATCATTGCTTCGATCTCGCCGCGCTCTTCGTCAGTCATCACGCGATTGATTTACCGCGCCTGTTTCTTCGCGGCGTCCGCGCTTTGCTTGCAGCGATCCTGCAAGGCACTGGGAATTTGGCCGCATTGATTGAACGCATCGGCCGCTTCGCCGAAGCGGCTCAGGTTTTGCAGGTCGACTCCGAGAACGAATAGATCGGTGGGATCGGGAGTCGGCGCGCTCTGCGTGGCTTGCTGAAGCTCCTTCGCTGAGTCTTCGGGTTGCTGGCGGCGGAAGTAAACGAGGCCCAAGCCGCTATGCGCTTGGCTCAAAAGCATGGCCTTGGATTGCGCGAACTGATCGTCGGCCATCGTGGCGGGCTTGGCCATGGTGCCAATCACCTCGATTGCGTGCTTTTCGTATTTCTCGGCCTTGTCCAGATCGGCGGAAGCGTTGGGATTATCCTTATCGAGCGTGTGCGGAATCACCCAGCCGATGATGACCAGAACGGACGGGTCGTCCGGATTGAGCGCGAGGGCTTTGTCACCCGAAGCGTAGAAATTCTTCCAATCCTGCTTCGCGTAATAGGCCCGAGTCAGCGCCGCGTAGACGGATTCGTTGTAGTGGCTCATCGGATATTTCTGCACGAAAGCTTCGCCGAGTTTGATGCGCGTGTCGGCATCCTTTTGGTCGGTAGCGTAGAAAGCTTTATAGTCGGCTTCTTCCTGAGGATCTGCTTTTGGAGCGGGTTGCGCGTTCTGCTGGTCCTGCTTCTCGAGCGTCTTCTGTTCCATCTGCTGATTCGTGCTCTGCCGCTGCTCGAGCTCCGGAACATAATTCGGATTCGTGCCCTGGGCCTCAGCTGGCCTGTTCAGGATGTAGCTGGCGGCGAAAATCGCGGCCAGCACAAGGATCTGACTGTTTCGCTTCGACTGCTTCATGTTCGTTTCCTTCCCGGGCCAGGCCTTCGATTCACTTCTGCTGACTGGAGATTTTTTGCGATTCGGCGGCAGAGTCCTTGCAACGCCCCTGCAATTCGCTCTGCATGGCGGCGCATCGGTTGAAGATATTCGTTGCTTCGCCGGGCCGCTTCAGATTCTGCAAATCCACTCCCAATACGAACAGGTCGGCCGGATCCGGATGCGCACTCTCAACGGCCTGTCTTAACTCCTTCTCGGAATTATCGTAATCCTCGCGGCGGAAATAGACCAGACCTAACGCACTGTGCGCTTGCAACGTCTTTTGAGTCTTAAGGGCGGCAAACTGAGCGTCGGAGACGCCCGCGGGTTTGGGCATGGTCGCCATCAACTGAAGAGCGTGCTGCTCGTACGTTTCGGCTTTGGTGAGAAGCGCATCGGCGCCAGGATCATCCGCTTGATAGAAATGCGGAATCACCCAACCGACCGTCGTGAGCACGTCAACGTCATCCGGCTTCAGCGCCAGGGCCGCATCGGCTGAACTGTATGCATCCGGCAAATCCTGGCGATCCACATAGGCATCGACAAGTTCGGCGTCAACGGCTTCAGTCAGAGTGCTTTGCGGATATTTCTGCAAGAAAGCTTTTCCGAGCTGGATCTTTTTCGCCGGTTCCGAATTCTCGGTGTAGAACGCCTTGTAATCAGCAAATTCTCTTTTGTCCACGCCCGGCGGCTGCTTTTGGACGTCGGTCAACATATGCAACTGAGTCGCAAGCGAATCTACTCCGTTGCTCTGTGGGGTAGCCTGCTGTCCACCAGCAACGGCCATTTGCGAGAGCGCCCGGGGCGCTAAACAGCCCAGACCTACGACCAGCACTGAGATAAGCCGGATTGCGATTCGCGCTGTTGAACGCTTCATGGCGACATCTCCCCCGTGCGATGCCTACTGAACGATTTGAAGGTGAGACGCGGCTTCTACTGTTTCGGTTGCTGGCCGTCGCCGGGGCGTGGGGGGGCTTTGTATGGCGCGTCCGTGCCGTTCTGAGCCGCTGTGCGAGCCGCTTCGGGAGCGCCGTCAACGGAAAGGGCCGCCCGATATTCGTTTACCGCGTCGTCACGCTCATCGGCGAGGTCGTGCATGCGTCCCAGGTAGACGTGGGACCAGGAGACGATTCCTGGATCGAGCGATTTTCCAGACGCTGAATTTTGCAGAGTGATGATTTTCTCGAACAGGGTCCGCGCGTCGTCCGCATCGCCCTGCATCACCGAAGAAATGGCCAGACCGTAGAGGCCGCGAGGCTCGTCCGGATATTTCCCGAGAACGGTCTGAAACGTCGCGGTCGCGGCGGAAACGTCTTTGCGCGCCAGTTCGCGATCGCCCTCGGCGAGCCAACGATCCAGCTCCGACTGCTGCGTCTCTGCGACTGCGCCATGAGGACCAAGCGCCGGTCCCGAATCCAGGGGAGCATACGCAAAATCTTTAAGGCGCTTCTGTTCTGCGTCGACGCTGATGCCCGCCAGGAGATCGGGAAAGTAATAGGTCATGGCGGGTTCATCTCTTTCGAATTTCTGAAGTCCGACGACGAACGGGCGGACAAGAATGAAACCGTCCTCATCGGCTTCCTTCATCGCGGCTTCCAGGCGCTCCGGCCCGAGATGTTGCAGTCGCAGTTCAACTGCCTTGATGAGGCATTCATCCGTGAAGGAAACTATATCGGTCCGATACTCTTCGGGCAGCCGCGGCGCGCGGCCGGCAACGTTTAACAGATCGCGTCGTATGTCGATCGCGGGCCGATAGCGCAGCACGAGTGGATCGAGCTTGAAGTGCAGAAACGCGTGTTGGATTGCCTCGACGCGCGAATCTTCGTATCCGCCAACGACAACGTCGTACTGATCGCCAAAGTTTCGGAAGTTCGTGCGCGTGCCGACGAGCGGCTCGACATAAACAGTAAACGTCCGGCCGCTCGATGGCCGCTCGACCTCGCGCAAATATGCGTCAGTAACGGTAACGATTGTTCGGACCGGCGGGCGATAGCGCTCGATGAGCGGCTCGTACTCGGGCTGAATCTTGGCCCATCGGAGGTCAAGACGAGCCTCTTTGTAGAAAGCCGCAAGGACGGCCTGAAAGCCGTCGATCGCCAGAACGTCGGGAGGAAGAAGTTCGCGGTCCATTTCGAATTCGAAGGTTGGCGGAGGCCCCGCCGCGAGCGAAAACGTGATGTAGCGGGAAAGCGTATCCGACGGATTTGCGAGAGCGTGGTCGCGATAAAACTGCCGCAGGGAATCAGCCGCCGGACCCTGAATTTTGAGAAGGTCGCCGCGCAGAGCAAGGCGCTCGGGCATTTCTGAGAGCGTGCTCTCGTCCGCGTCAAAGCCGGCGGCGTCCATGGCGCAGATCGTGGCGAAGATCTGCGGACTGGCTTCAACGCGGATGCCAAACGCTTCGGTTTGCGCCGCAAGGATCTTTGAGCCGGCAACGATCAGAGCCGCGAGGAAGGCCATCGCGCACCAGAGGCGCATGATTCTCAAAATCGAAGGGCTGTCCAAGAATGATTCCTAGTCTGAAATTCCATCCGCCGCGCGAGCAAGTTCCGGATTTGCGTGTCCGTCTGCGGAATTCCCCGTGTGCAGACAAACTCTAGCGAGCGAACTGAATGGAGTCAAGAATCGCGGAAAAGGTTGGATCGACGGTTGTATCCAACGAGGGATTAGCCGCGAACGCGAACTTCGTTGAAGTTCAGCAGAACGCGCCCGCCGCCCATCGGACGGCCGAAGCCGAGCTTCGGGCGAAAGCGCGAAAACAGAAGCAGCTGGTCGATCTGCCGCTGAACTTCCGCGTTCGACGGACCAGAGAGAATCTTGTAGTAGACCACCTGCCCTTGCGCATCGAGCGTTGCTTCGAGCAACAGTCCGCCGCCCGATGGCCCGCCGGCGCCCGTGATATCCGCCACGGGGAACGGAGCGAGGCTTTCGAGCTGCGCCGGCTGAACAAGATTCAAGCTACCGTCGTCACCGCCATGAATCGCCGGTAATCCCACCAGCATGCCCTGCGTGACAAAGAGGAAGACGGCGATGGCGGTCACGACGCCGCCTGTTGCAGGAAACGCGAGAGGCTTGAGAATATTCTGGGACATCACCCGCGTGCGAGCCCAAAGTTCAGAAAGCCCGGGCCACCAAGCACGCTTGCGAGAAGCGCGCACGCGAATTTGCAGCGCCAAACCGGCCGGCGGCAAGAAGGGCTCGACCTTGGCAAGATTCCCGGAAAGAACGCGATACTTCTCGAGCTCGCGGCGGCAACTCCCGCACGAGTCCAAGTGCTTCCGCACGTGAGCGCGGTCGCGCGCCATGACGGCGCCGTCGAGATAGCCGGGGAGATAGTGCTGGGCTTCGCGGCAGTTCATCGCTCGCCCCCGTTCATTTCAGCCGCCTCATTCATCGCGGAGCGCGGCGCGCCAGCCGTATCGGCGGGCGGAAGGAAGTGAATCCTCTCGTGCTGCTGCCGTTGCGTTGCGTTTCTCGGCCCGGACGTCGGGCGGGGCTCCGAAACGTGCAGGAGCGGATCGAGAATCTCCTTGAGCATGCGGCGGCCGCGCAGAATGCGTGACTTAACGGTGCCGACCGATACTTCGAGCACTTCGGCTACTTCTTCGTAGGACAATCCCTCGAGATCGCGCAAGATTACCGCGCCCCGAAAGACCGGCGGAACTTCCGCCAATGCCCTCCGCACGCTAAGCTGCGTTTCGTGGGCGGCGCATTGCTCGAACGGCGTCGCCTCGTGGTCTTCAATTTCACAGATCGGACCGTGCTCCGGGCCGTCCGCGTCGATCGAAATTTGCTGGCGATGATGCCGCCAGAACCAGCGGCGGTGGTTCAGAGCCTGGCGAACCGAGACCCGATAGAGCCACGTCTTAAGCGAGCTGCTGCCTCGGAAGCCGCGAATACCGCGGAAGACGCGCATGAAGACTTCCTGGGTGACGTCCGCAGCATCCGCAGAGTCAGCCAGAATGGAATAGACCAGGTTATAAACGCTCGAGTGATAGTAGGTGACGAGGTAATCGAAGGCGGTGTCGGAACCCGCCTGGAGCTCCGCGACCAGAACCGCTTCGTCGCGTACCCACGAGAGGCTTTGTGCCAGCTCAGCCATTGGTTGCGCCGCACTCCTGCCCGGACTGCCCTTAATCCACTTAGACACCGATTCGGCGCCGATGTTCCTTAGCATAGCAGAAAAGTTACCTCTGCCGAATGTTACCCGAGTACTACCGCGTCAAAACGTAACATGCCCGGATTTAATGACTTACGGATGGTACGGCTGGGCTGGCTTTCTGAAGTTGGTGGAGCCGAAGGGATTCGAACCCTCGACCTCCTCGATGCCATCGAGGCGCGCTCCCAACTGCGCCACGGCCCCACCGCACAGGCACCTGCTTTTATAGCATCCGACTAGCGGAGCGTCAAACATGCTGGCCCGAGACTGGCCTGTTCGATAACACGAGCGAGAAAAAAACAGGGGCGTTTCAAGACGCCCGTTCTAGAATACCCGCCCTATGCCCAAAATCACTTTTCTCGGTGCCGCTGGTACGGTGACAGGATCGAAATATCTTGTGGAAGCAAACGGCAAGCGATTGTTGGTCGATTGCGGCCTTTTCGAAGGCACGCGCGAACTCAGGCAGCGAAACTGGGACAAGTGTCCGGTCGATCCCGCGAGCATCGATTGGCTGCTGCTCACCCACGCGCACATCGACCACACGGGATACATTCCGCGCTTGGTGCGAGACGGCTTTCGCGGACCGATCTACGCGAATGCGGCGACGATCGAGCTGTGCGGCTTGCTCCTCCCCGATTCCGCTCACCTGCAAGAAGAAGACGCGGCCTACGCGGCAAAGAAGGGCTACAGTCGGCACACCCCTCCCCTGCCTCTCTACACGACGCCCGAGGCACAAGAAGCTCTGAAGCAGTTTCGCGAAATTTCGCTGCACGATTTCTTCGCGATCAGCCCTGAATTTTCCGTGCTGCCGCACGACGCGGGACATATTTTAGGCGCGACCTGGCTGGAATTGACAATCACGGAAAACGGGAAAAAGACGCTCGTCGTTTTCTCCGGTGACCTCGGTCGATACGATCAACCGATTCTGAAGGATCCCGAATCGCCTACGCGCGCGGATTTTCTGCTGTGCGAATCGACTTACGGCGATCGCGATCATCCGCCTGGCTCCGTGCTCGATGAACTCGCCGGCGTGATCAATGCCACGGCAAAGCGCGGCGGCGCGGTGGTGATCCCGGCCTTCGCGGTGGACCGCACGCAGCTGCTGCTTTATTACGTTCATCAGCTCCAGCTTGACTCGCGAATTCCGAACCTGCCGATCTATGTCGACAGCCCGATGGCGATCAACATCACGGAAATGTACGTGAAGCACGCCACCGATCACGATTTGAAAAAGCAGGACATCGCTGACCCATTCGACATTTGTGAGGTGCATATGACCCGCACGGTGGAAGAATCCAAGAAAATCAACGATGTGGTTGCGCCGTGCATCATTATTTCGGCGAGCGGGATGATTACGGGTGGGCGCGTGCTGCATCATCTGGCGAAGCGCCTGCCGGATTCGCGCAGCGCGGTGCTGCTTGTCGGATACCAGGCGGAAGGCTCTGGCGGCCGGGCATTGCAAAATGGCGCGAAGTTTCTCAAGATTCACGGCGAACAGGTTCCCGTACGCGCCCAAGTGGTCGATATCGGGCAGCTATCGGCACACGCAGGTAAGAGTGAGTTGCTGCGTTGGCTCTCGGGATTTCAGGCGCCACCGAAACAAACCTTCTTGGTTCACGGCGAGCCCGTGGCGCTCAATTCGCTCAAAGCCGCCATCACCAGCCAGTATCACTGGCCGGTTACAATCCCGGAATATCTGCAGACGACTGAACTAAACGCGTAACGCGTGCAAGTGCGAGGCGTTTACTTGCCCGGGCGCAACTTGGCGAGGCGTTCCGCCGCGGCTTGGAACGTTGATTCTTTCTTGCAGAATGTGAAGCGCAGGTGATTCTTGCCGTCCGCCGGATTGCGATAGAAGCTCGATCCCGGCACGGCGGCCACACCGATTTCCGTCACCAGATATTTCGCGAACGAAACATCATCGGGAAAGCCGAACGCGGAAATATCCGTCATGATGTAATACGCGCCGCGCGGCTGGAAGCACTTGAATCCGGCACCCGTCAGAATTCCCAGCAAGCGATCGCGTCGAACCAAATATTCGCGCGCTAGCGAATCGTAGTAACTCTGCGGCACCTGCATCGCCACCGCTCCCGCTTCCTGCAGTGGTGCGGCCGCACCTACAGTCACAAAATCGTGGACCTTGCGAATGGCCGCCGTCACCTGTGGCGCAGCAATCGCCCAGCCCACTCGCCACCCAGTGACGCTATACGTCTTCGATAGCGCATTGATCGTGATCGTACGGTCGTGCATGCCGTCGATCGTGGCCATCGAGATATGCTTGGCTCCGTCGTAGAGCATGTGCTCGTAGATCTCGTCCGTGATCGCGAATGTATTCCACCGCACGCAGAGATCGCGAATCGCTTCCATCTCCGCGCGGCTAAACACCTTGCCGGTCGGATTGTTCGGGGTGTTGAGAATGATCGCTTTCGTCTTGGGACCGAATGCGGCAGCAAGTTCTTCGCGATCGAATGTCCAATCGGGTGGATGAAGCTTGACGAAACGCGGAGTCGCACCTGAAAGAATCGCATCCGGGCCGTAATTTTCGTAGAACGGCTCGAAGGTGACGACTTCATCGCCCGGATTGATGATCGCCATCATCGCGGAAAGCATCGCCTCAGTCGAACCGCAGCAAACGGTGATTTCGCGCTCCGGATCGACCGTCACGCCCTGCGTGCGATGAAAGTTCGCAGCAATCGCATCGCGGAATTTCTTCGCCCCCCATGTGATCGCGTATTGATTCACGTCCGCGTCGATGGCGGCTTTGGCTGCGTCTTTGATTTCGGCGGGCGCAGGAAAATCGGGAAAGCCCTGCGAGAGATTCACGGCACCGTGCTTGATCGCAAGGCGCGTCATTTCGCGGATAACGGACTCGGTGAATCGCTCCGCTTTCGCGGAGAGTGCGGGACTAGTGGCCGCCGCTAACCCGGGCGCCGCGGGACTCGTTTTGAGGTCCATAGAGTCGACGATAAATCTCCGTATTGCGCGCGATGATCTGCACGTATTGGCGCGTCTCGGTGAATGGTATCGAGTCGACAAACTCCGCCATGTCTCGATACGACTGGCCGGAAGTCCAGAGCTCCACGCGATCTTCGCCCGCATTGTACGCGGCGAGCGCGGCTTCCACGCTGCCAAACTGCTTCACAAGCTGCGCGAAATATGCTGTGCCGAGATGCACATTGTAATCCGGATCGGTGAGGCGCGCGCGCGAATAGCGAACTTTTTGCGCCCGGGCCTGTAGGCGCGCGGTGCCGGGAAGCAATTGCATCAGGCCGATCGCATTCTTCCCGGAACGCGCGTCGGGATCGAATGCGGATTCCTGGTGAACGAGTCCGGCCACCAGCATCGGATCGAGACCCATTTTGGCGGACCAGTGGCGAATCGACGTTTCGAACGGCAGCGCGTATGCCGTTGTCCATACGGCACGCGGCACTTCGGTGAAGGGCTGCGATTCGAGCTGCGGAAAAATCTGGCGCACGGTGACAATCGCAGTGCCATAGCGTCCGGCGCTAGCCGCTGTTTGCGCGACTTCAAGCAAGAGGCGTGCGTCGCCGGTGTCTGAATATCCGGCGCGCAGTTCCAGTTCGGCGGAAGAATCGAAAGCGATCGAGCGCAGCGCATCGGCGCGCGCTTTGTGACCGACCGCGGCGAGCGGAGTCGTGCCATCGAGTTTCGGAATGGCATTGACCGGCGGAATTTGGTCGAGCACATCGGAAACTTCGACCGGCTCCCTGCCAAGCTCGCGCAGCCGCGCCGCCGCCAGATCTTCGAAATAATTCTGCGGGTATCGGCTGGCCAGCTTGGCGTAGTAGCTACGCGCCTGCTCCGGGTGATTCGATTCCTCGGAAAGCTTTCCCAACCAATAGAGCGCATCCGACGTATATGGCGAGCCGGGGAAACGCCGCAGATGCTCCTTGAGCATCTCCACGGTTCCCGGCTGGCGCCTCAACACCGCGGTCCACGTGACGCGCCATTGCGCGGAACTCGCATCCGCTGCATTCGGAAAATTCTCTTCGACGCGCTTGTAATAGCTCGACGCACGATCGCGATCGAGCTGCACCCAGTAGTAATTCCCCGCGAGAAATAGAGCGGATTCGGCCGAGGGACTTCGCGGCGCACGCGAAACGGCAGTCTCGACGGCATTGGTCATCTGCGTTTCGTCGTGCTGCGAGCGGTAGTAATCGGCCAGAGCTGCAAAACGCTCCGAATCGACTTCCGGATCGGTCAGTGGCAACGCCGTTACTTCCGAAGGGCCGCCGCCGAGCGCCATGCCACAGTCGAGAATTCGCAGTTGGGCGCGCTCGCGGTCGGCTCCGGCAAGTTCGGCGAGGAGCGCTGAATATTCGCTGCGCGCGTCGCGAAAATCGCGTTCGGCAAAGACCGTGGCTGCGTGCTCCATGCGCTGGTCTTTTGTGAGCGGAGGAAATTTCGCGCCGAGCGAGCCGCTAAGGAAACTGAGTTTCACGCCGGCCTCGCGCGATTGTTCGCTGGTCGGAAAGCGCATGTAGACGCCTTCGTAGTCAACCGCGGCTTCAAACAAATCTCCCTTGCGCTCGCGCGCTTCGGCGCGCAGCAAAAGCAGCGACGCCCTCTGCGTCGTAATCGGCGACGCATCAAGAGCAGCGACGGCTTCTGCGGGCTGGTTTGACGCCATCGCGGCTTCGCCCAGCGCCTGCAGGGCTTGATCGGTCATCACGGAGTCGGGATACTCGGTGCGGTATTGCTTCAACTCGTTGACCGCGTCAGCGGCGTGTCCGGACGCGAGATTCGTTTCGGCCGTCCAATAGAGCGCATAGTCCGCAAGCAACGTGTCCTTTTTCGCTTGCGCCAGCCATTTCAACGCCTGTTGGTAATGCTGCTTTTGGTAGTCGTAGTAACCCAGCGCGAGCGCCGCGCGATTTCCCAAAGTGCCAGACGCTTTCTGCGATGCGAGCGCGCTCAACTGCGCGTAGGCGGTCGGCGCGGTCCGCAAAGTCTTAAGGCCGGAAGAAAGTTTTTGCAGTTGGGCTTCGGTGAGGATCGCGGAGTGAGAAGATGCCGCCGCAGGCTTCGCCGCCGTCGCTTTCTTGGCGCTAGATTTCGTTGCAGCCGCTGGTGTCGCCGCGCCGTCCGCAAAACACGCGGACGAAAGCGCCAGGACGCTCAGCGTAAAAAGGACCCGTTCGAAAAATCTCATTGCCCGAATTCTAATGCCGAAGGACCGGTGAAGGGTAGGGGTACTCTCCAAGCGTTTCCGAATTTCCCTCGCCGAGAATCTCCACCATCCAGTGATGGAAGTAGTCGACAGGGTGATCCTGAATCGCGCGGAACCTGCGGTCGTACTCCTTCCGTGCTTTGTCGATATCGGCTCGCAAACGAACACAGATGTCTTTGTTCTCGCGGCCGAGTCGAACGTCCTTCGGTCGCAACAGCTTGATGTCTTGCATCGCCACTTTCGCCACTCGATTTGCGCGACGATGCAAATCCTGAAGCTCGGTCGAGAGTGTTGAAACATCGAAAGCAGCTGCGGACTCGCCGGTTTGCGGCTCGGGTTCTGCGGCAACCGGAATCTCAACAGTTTCCGTGTGAACCGGGATTTCGACCGCGGGCTCTTCGGCCCTTGGCTCGGACAACCCGATTTCGGCTTCTGGAAGGCTGACCGGCTCTCCGCGTCTCTCAGCGGCGGCGGTTTCCTCTTCGACTTCCGGCTCCGCGACGGCCACGGCAGCGCCCGAGGCCTCAGACGCGGCATCGTCATCCTGCTCGCGCGGCTTGAGAGCGACTGCAACGAAATTCGAGAGAACCGAAAGCCCTGCGGCAAGAGCGGATGCGGCGGTTTGAGCGCGCAGCATCGCCGGCAGCGCGTTGCTCGGGCGAGTCGACGAGCAGGCCGCGACGAGGTCCGCGTACGCCTGCTGAAGCTCGTCCGCAGTACGCTGCAAGGGGACCAAATTGTCGCGCAGGGCGCGAGAAACTGCTTGTTCGAGCGCCTGCTCCAAAGGCCGCTGTTGCTGTTGTTTCAAGGAATTACCTGCTCTTTACCCGCTTTCGCGATTATGGAAACGGTACCTGGGGGTGTCAACTGACATTCGGAACGGACGTTCCTGGGCGTGCAGCACCGCAAATTAATGAAACTTAAGCAGAAATCCGGGTTTGAGGCAGGCTTGAAGGCGTCGCTCGCGCGCCGTAGGTTTCAACATAGGTTTCCCTTGCGTTCATCCGCCGCCCTCCGTATCTTCGCACCCATGCTGACCGCCGAGGAAGTCCGCAAACTGCTCAAGCTGGAACCTCTTGCTCACGAAGGTGGAATTTACGCAGAAACCTACCGCTCGACGCACACGCTGCCCAAAGAAGTGCTCTCGAAGTGCACCGCAGGCGATCGTTCTCTCTCTACCGCGATCTATTACATGCTGACGCCGGACACCTTTTCCGCGATGCACCGGCTGAAAGGCGATGAGGTGTACCACTTCTATCTCGGCGATCCGGTCGAGATGCTGCAGCTCAAGCCGGACGGAACCGCCGAAGCGATTCTGCTCGGGCAGAATATCGGCGGAGGGATGCGCTTGCAGCAGGTCGTCCGCGGAGGCACGTGGCAGGGCTCGCGTCTAGCGCCCGGCGGAAAATTCGCGCTCCTCGGCACAACCATGTCGCCGGGATTCGATCCCGCCGATTTCGAGCTAGGCAATCGCGATCAACTAAGCACAGCTTACCCCATGTATTCCCCGCTGATCGCCATGCTCACCCGCTGACCTTCCTAGCGGCTTTCGACGCTGCCCCGAGCCGATGCTCCATTTTCCGCTGTCGATTCTTTCTTGGTGTTAAACCGAGTAACTATTTTATCGCCGTCACTGGGGTCGTGATGACGGACGCGATCACGATCAACATGAACAGTACTCTCCGTGGGTTCATTCCAGACAAGAGCGAACACGTCCGAAATTCATGGGGCGAATGAAACGAAGCGTACAAAATCACGTACAGTTCGAAATAGAGTCTGTAACTTATTCATAAAAAAACGATACGTTTGTGGAGGCGGGGGGAGTCGAACCCCCGTCCGAGAAGCCTTGCAACCCGAAGACTACATGCTTATCCCGTTCCGATGGTTTCGCCGGAGAAGCTCAGAACAGGCAAGACGCGCCCCCGACTAGTCCGATTAATCTCGCCGTCACGCTACGGACCGAAGCGCGACGGCCAGCCTACTGTGTGACGCCTCATCCCAAGCGCGCAGGCGACGCTTGGGGAGACGCGCTACCTACTTTTGGTTAGGCAGCGAGAGCCAACTGGGAATTGCCAGTTGTGTTGTTTCACCCAATTGCGGGTAGGTGACGCCCGGCATGCCTTCGAGCCGCGACAGCTTCCGTCGAAACCGTGTCGCCCCCGTTGGAACCTCCATTATAGCGCGAATCAGCGCCGCTGTTTCGCGGGGCGAGCCCCCGTTTCCTCAGGCGCTTTTGTGGCGTCGCGAGTGCCCTCGAATGCGCGGCTCTCGCCCATATTGTCGTATCCCACGAGCGGCTCGGCGAGCGCTCTCTCTTCGAGCGATCCTCCGCAGGGGATATCAGCGCCGCCCGCCGGCCGAAGCATCCACGCGAAGACAATCGCAGAAACGATTAGCAGCGAAATCTGAAAAAGCAGCGAGAGGTTGAGAAAGAAGATGACCATCGCGGTCACCAGGACATAACCCACGATGATGAACGCACCGTAGTGATTGCGAAACGCTTCGTCTCGGTCCATGAGCCACCTCCGCTCATCACGATGAGCGCGGCTGATGCCGAGCGCAATGCGGATAAAGACGTACGCTTAGGCCTGATTCGAGGCTCACTAGGACGGTGACAACGCACCCAAAGCCGGAATCTAGTGGCTGCTTCTGTCTTCGAGCGACGTCCCGCAGGGAATATCAGGTCCGCCAGCCGACCGAAGCATGAAGGCAAAAACGATCGCAGCAACAATCCAGAGGCAAACATGGAATAGCGTCGACAGGTGGAGACAGAAAATGATGATCGCGATCACCAACATGTACCCGATAGCAACGATCGCGCCGTAACGATTTCGGAACGATTCATCTCGATCCATGCCATCCTCCTTTACCTTTTTTTGCCATGCAAACGTTCAGTCGCGAGCGCAATACGGACCGGCAAGTACACCTGAGAACGCCTGCGGTCGCGGAATAATTTATAACAGAAAAGGTGGCTACTGGATTGGCGGAGGCTGATCCGTTTGCGGCGTCGGTTCGGTGTGATGATGGTGTTCGTGCAAGCGGCGTAGATCGGGCCAAAATTCCTTCAGCATATACATCGACAAATCCCAGCCCATTTGCGTGCCCCACACGCCCGCGACGTTGCCGAAGCTTCGATCGCCCTGCGGATGGTAACCGTAATCAGAAATCGCCGCGGCCATGCCCGCGCCAAGCACTTCTGAATAGTTGAATTGCTCGCCGCCGGAATCCGTTCGCGTGATGAAAAGCCGGCTAAATGCGTGCAGCGTCCGCTTTGCGAAGCCGCCGTGGCCCAGCTGATAGTAGCGAGGATCCTGATGCAGCAGAGAGGGAAGCACCGCGCTCGCAATCACGTTCTCGACAGCATTGTCCGCGTAGGCCGTCGCATATCGCTTCGCGTAGCCCTGAAATCCCTGGCCGTATTCCGGAATGCTGTTGCTGGCCTGCTCGATCCCCGCGCCGACGGCCATGATTCCGAATTCCCATGGGTCGATGAGCCCACGGCCGACCGTGGCGAATTTCTGTTCCGTGGTGAGAGGCGGAACCTGATCGGCATTTTCGATCGTGAGAAAGTTCGGCATCATCCACAGGACGCGGTCCTTGGATGTTCCCGTTTCCTTCTCGTGCTCGATATTCTGTTTTTCTTTAAAGGTCAAGCCCGGCTGATTTTGCCCTGATGTTGAAGCTGGGTGTGACGCGTCGGTATTCGCCGGCTCCTGACCTGCGGCCGGTGCCGGTGGTTGCTGCGGCGACGATTGATTCTGCTGCTGCGGATTTTGTTGGTTCTGTTGATTCTGACTCTGTTGCTCCTGTTGCTGGTCCGACGGCTGCCCTTCCCGGGCCATGCTGCGCGAAGGAATCGCGAAAGCCATCGTCGCGACGCACGCGGACAAAATCACAGTTTTTCGTGCCAACTTTTTCATTGCTTCCAATCGATTTCGGCGCGTCTCAGAATGAGGACACAACGCTTCTGGAGCCTTCACGCGCCTTCTCCGAGAGGCTTGGCGGCGGCTCTGCCAAATGTATCCATCGTTTGTACCACAGGCTCCCGGATTGAATAGCAAGCAATGAAGCCCGTTGTGCCTTCATAGTCTTCTTCTCAGTTGCCAAGCGACAAGATTACGGTGCTGTGGCACCGACCGCTCGCTCTGTTTGCAATTCGTCGCGGAGTAGGTCAGTTGATCCGAATGAACGTTGTCGCTAATCTACGTTCCGATCGTGCCCTTGCTTTGTTCCAACATTTGATCCATCGAAAAATGATTTATGCCGAGTCACGCTGAAATCAACCTACCGGATTTCCATCAAGTCCCGTGCCATCAACTCTGTATGCGTAAGACCGCCCTCGAGCGTGAACTTATTTCGAGGGAACTAGTACGACTCCTCGCAAACCCACGCTGTATCCCAAGCACTTAGCGCAATGCGATATGGAAACTGCGTTGCGTTTCACAAGCCCTGCGACCTCACAGCCTGGAATTCAAGGAGACTTAGCGATGTTCGACGAAATGATTGTTTCCGGGAAACGGGGCGAAATGGCGCGCACCCACAAGCCCTGGTCCGTAGGCGTCTCCGTGCTTGTACAAGCATCCGCGCTCGCAGCGCTGTTGCTGATTCCACTGATCTACACCGAGACGCTGCCGAACGCGATGATGAACACATTTCTCGTAGCGCCTCCTCCACCGGCGCCACCACCACCGCCAGCAGAAGCCGTGGTGAAGCAAGTCGTAAAGACGAAAACTTTCACGCCAACCCCCGAAATGGCGCCCACCATGATCCCGAAGCAAATTGAAATCGCGAAAGACCAAGCGCCTCCGTCCGTGGCCGCGCCGGATGTAGGAGAAGGAGTGCCCGGCGGGACCCCCGGTGGCGTATTAGGAGGAATCGGTACGGCAGCGGCGCCTCCGCCGCCTCCGAAGGCCGCGACTCCAAACCGAATCAAGGTCGGCGGTGCCGTCCAGGCAGCGTCGCTGGTCAAGAAGGTCACGCCCGAATACCCGCCCATCGCCAAGACTGCTCACGTTCAAGGAACGGTCGTCCTCCGCGCGATCATTGCCAAGGATGGCTCGGTTGAGCAGTTGCAATTCGTCACGGGACCGCCGCTTCTGATGGCGTCTGCGATGAGCGCAGTGAAGGAATGGAAATACAAACCGACGACGCTCAACGGCCAGCCGGTGGAAGTCGATACGACAGTCCAGGTCGTCTTCTCGCTCGGCTAGCCGGCAACTGCGATACGTAAGAAGGATTGTCGTCCCGAGTCGGCCGAGATTTGGCCGACTCGGGATCTGCTCTTACCGCCGAGCGGAGGGCTGCCTTACCTGAGCTGAGGTCGAAAGAAGCCTGCGAAAGGTGCTAGTGAACCTGGGCGTTAGAGCGGCGCTTGGTTTTGTTGTAATCCTCGTGCGTCTCCCCGCTACAATGTTGCTCCAAGGAGAAGGAATGCCGAGCCGCGACGAAGCCTGGCAACTCGTCTGCGAATATACGCAGTCAGAATCGCTGCGCCGACACATGCTGGCAGTCGAAATCTGTGTTCGTGCGTACGCGCGAAAGTTCGCAGCCGACGAGGACGCGTGGGGTCTCGCAGCCTTGCTGCATGATTTCGATTACGAGCGCTGGCCAAATAAGGAGCACGCGCCAGACCGGGAGCATCCCGCCGAAGGCGCGAAAATTCTCCGCGAGCGCGGTTACCCGGAACAGATCATCCGCGCGATCCTTTCGCATGCCGATTACTGCGATGTGCCGCGACAGTCGCAGTTGGAGCATGTGCTCTTTGCCTGCGATGAACTCGCCGGCTTCCTGACGGCGTGCACCTACGTACGTCCATCCAAAAGCATCCTCGATCTCGAAGTAGATTCCGTGAAAAAACGGCTCAAGGACAAAGCCTTTTCGCGAGGCGTTTCCCGCGAGGACATCCGCAAAGGCGCGGAAGAGCTCGGCATGCCGCTCGAGGATCACATCTGTTTTTGTATCGATGCGCTGCGCCAAGATGCGGATGCCGTTGGCCTACGCGGCACAGTGCCTGCCGCTTCTTAACCCTCGACTCCAGCTGCCGACACCGGATCGCGGTTGCAACCCCAGCAACACGCCCCGGTCTCGTTAGCTGGCAGTCCACCCGAAGTGTCCGGCTAGCCGACGAGCGAGGAGTTCGTGTCGCCGCTTGGGTAAACCTCCCACGCCGGCGCGCCAGAAAAGCACTACTGCGGAAGGTCCAGACGGCGCAGGAGGTCCGCCCAACGCGGATCGGAATGCAGAGAGTCCAGAGCTGGGAACCGGATAGCTAAAGTCAACTCCGAATCCTGCACCGAGTAGGCTTTGTCGAGATACTCGAATGCTTTGTCGCGATCGCCGCGAAGCGCAAAGGCCAAAGCGACGTCCGCGTAGCCGGTCTCGTCTGCAATAATCCTGATCAATCCCTCGCTATAGCCTTTTGGGTCTTTGCTCCAGTTGCCCGAAGCCGGTGGGTACTTCTCTAATTCGTCGACTGCGTCAGCGAAACGGCCCATTGTAGCGTACAGATAGGAAAGCTTCAGCTGACCCGGTGGAAAAGTCGGGTCGCGTTCCATCGTTTTCTGGAACTGTGCGAGAGATTCGGGATAGCGGTGAGCCATCATCAACGTAGCGGCGTAGTTGGTGTTGACGATCGGAGAAAGCGGATCGAGCGACAGAGCTTTCTGGAGTTCCGTGAGCGCCTCGTCGAGTCTCTTTTCCGGCACCAAGTAGCTGAAGGCATAAAAGTAGTGTGCGGTTGCGTTATTCGGATTGATTTCGATGGCCCGCCGGAACTCGCGCTCGGCATCGTCCCATTTCCAGTTAAACGCCAGCGAGGAGGCTCGCGATGTGTGCGTCTCGGAAAGCGAGTCGTTGAGTTCCACGGCCTTTTGGGAAGCCTGGTCCCCCAGCACGTTGGCCTGACGCGACGTGATGCCGATGCCGTAGCTGGCTGCGACGTCGTACGTATCCGCAAGCCCCGCGTAGGCCAGAGCATAGTTAGGATCGGCGGCGATGGCCTGTTGAAATAGGGGAATGCTTCTTTTGAGCCCGTCCTGCGTGCGGCCGTACCAAAGCTGACGCCCTTCCAAATACAGCCGGTACGCCTCCGGATTCGTGGTGCCGGCATCGCCCATTTTTTGCTGCTGCTGATCGACTGCCGGACGGCCCCGTAACCGGGTGGCTATGTCTCGCGTGATGTCGCTTTGCACCTCCGTGACGTCCGCCATCTTGCGGTCGTAGTGAGCGCCCCAAAGTTCGGTGCCGTCTGCGGTGTTGACCAAATCGGCCTGGACTCCCACTTGCCCGTCATGTTGCGTCACGCTTCCCATCAGAACTGCACTCACCTGCAATTCCTGCCCGATCTTTTGCGGCACCTCCTGATTGCCCTTGAAGCGAAAAACTGTGCTTCGCGCCATCACTTTCATGTTCGGCAGCTGAGAGAGCGAGCCAATCAGGCTGTCGGTCAGTCCATCGCTGAGGTACTCGTTGTTTGGGTCGGTAGTCGCATTCGTGAACGGCAGAACCGCAATCGAGTTGATCTGGCCCGCACCTAATCTGCCACGGAAAAAATACCAGCCGCCTGCCGCCGCAATCACCAGAGCCAAGGCGATCGCGCCGGCCCACAAATATTTAGGCGCTGAGCGCGCCGGCGCAGGGGCAGGAATTGACGCCGAGCTTGCGGGCGATATCGTGGTCGCCGAAACCGAACTCCGGGAACTGCCGGAGTCCATGTCACGCTTCAGCCGCGCAAGATCGGCTCGCAGATCAGCCGCATTTTGATACCGAAGGTTGCGATCCTTCTCCAGCGCCTTATGAATGATGCGCTCGAATTCTGCCGGCAAGCCATGATTGAATCGCGCGACAGGCACTGGCTCGCTGTCCAGAATTGCTTTGAAAATCTCCGCCGAGCTGCCTGCCGCGAACGCAAGGTGGCCAGTCGCCATCTCGTAGAGAACTGCGCCGAACGAGAAAAGATCGCCGCGCCCGTCCACATCTTTGGCGCGCGCCTGTTCTGGAGACATGTACGCGATGGTTCCGAGCGTTGAGCCGGGGCTGGTCAAGTGTTGATCGCCGACCGTGGGACTCATTGAATTCAGTGCCGCGTCGCCCGCCGAGGAACTCGTGCCGGGCACAGTCTTAGCCAGGCCGAAATCGAGAATCTTGGCGTGGCCGCGCTTGGTGACAAAAACATTTGCCGGCTTGATATCGCGGTGAACGATCCCTTGTGAGTGCGCGGCATCCAGCGCGTCAGCGATCTCAATGGCGAGAGTCAGCAGAGTGTCGGTTTCGAGCGGCCCTGGCGCGATGAGATGTCGCAGCGTCGCCCCATCCAGGAACTCCATCGCGATGAACGTGTCCTCGCCGTCTTTGCCGATCTCATATACCGTGCAAATGTTTGGGTGATTGAGGGCTGAGGCCGCTCGTGCTTCCCTGCGGAAGCGTTCAAGCGCTATGGCATCTCGCGAAAGTTCATCCGGTAGGAATTTCAGGGCGACCAAGCGGCCAAGCTCGGTGTCCTCGGCCTTATAAACCGCGCCCATTCCGCCGCCGCCGATCTTCTCAATAATGCGGTAATGGGTAACGACTCGACCAACCAAGGGCACTGACTCAGGCATGGATGCGTCATTCTAGTTGGCGCTTCTGACGCAAGTCAACGAATCCCCGCGAGTGTCGGTCAACGTCACCGCCATCAAAATGTCCGATGAGCCGGCCAACCATCAGGCATCTTTCACTTCGCATACACAATCCGAGTCACTTGGGTGTTGTCGCCGTTACGACTGTTCAGTCCGATGCGTGTGTTCTTTCACAGGTCTTGCCGGCTTGCTCCTGTTTCCCGGTCTTGCGTGCTCCCTGTTCGCCGACCCATGCCCGCAACTGCTGCCCGACCCGGCGAATTTTGAACTCAACATTCGAGAAGACTCTGGAAGCTCGGTGCCCCTTGGCGCAGCTTGCGGCGGCGAACCCGCCCTCGGTTCGCGCTCGTTGGTTGCTTTGGGGATGCACCGAAAAACTGGAAGGAAGCGACTGCCTCGCCCCGCTTCAAGTTGTGAAATTGGACCCTTGGGCGATTCCACCGCCAGCGTCGAGATACAAACCCCGGTCGAAATCGATTCTCCGATCCTGCGCGACGCCGGCCCGGTCAAACTTGGGTTCGAAATCTCTATTGCGCCCCAGCCGCAATCCACCGCTGTGAAAAAGCGTTTCAGTGCTTCGTCTGCCACAGACCCGGAGCGAGCGTCGAATGTACGGTATTCCATTACGCGATTCGCAATTTCGGGGATCGTCCGATTCGCAACGGCCGATATGCTTGCAGTGACTTCAGCGTCATCCCGGAGTACCGCACTGCAGCTGGAGAGTGGGAGCAACTTCAATCCCAGTTGCTACTGTGTACAGCAAACGTCTATGCGGAAACTCCCATAATCGCTGGCGAAGCGAGTCAGGGAGACTTCATTCTTAGCGGGCCCGCACCCCGCTTTGATACAAGACCTCTTTGTCCTGCCGGAAGAGACGAAATCCGCTTCCGTTTTCACCCGAGCGCTTGTTTTGCATCTCCCAACGGCAGCTTCTGCATGCAATCTTCCAGGCAGCAACCGGTCACGATTTCCAACGTGGTCGCAGTGAACGCAACAGCGTTCACGCCGGTCGTGTCCCCGATCCAAGGAAATGGCGCAACGCAGCGGTTTTCAGCTAGCTATGCTTTTTCACTGATTTTCGGCGGTGGCATTTCCACACTGGCAATCGGCAAGCTCACGCGAAAGCGCGTGCCGCGGTGATCGTCCAGCGGGCTTTCGCAGGCGATCGTCCCGCCCATCTCGTCTACCCGCCGGGCGACAATCGCCAGCCCCAATCCCGTTCCCGTCGCCTTCGTCGTGAAAAACGGCTGAAAAATCTTCGTGCGCGTTTCGGACGAAATGCCCGGCCCATGATCCTCGACGATAATCTCCAGGCGCTTGCCCCTGTGCCGCAATTCGACGCGCACGCGCCCGCCCTCCGGCTGCGCCTCAATCGCATTCACCACCAAATTCGAGAGCACTTCTCCCAACGCCTCTTCCGACGCCACGCTCCCGATTTCCTGTTCCGGAGTTTCGAATTCAACAATCACATTCCGACGCTCGGCGTCGTGCCGAAAAAGATTCATCGTCCGCCTCGCGATCTCTACCGCGCCCGTTTGCGAACCGGCCGCCGCCGGCTTCGCAAATTTCAATAGCTGCGTCAGCTTGGCATTCATTCGGTTGATTTCATCGAGAACCAGCGCGCAATCATGCCGCACGTCGCCCGGCAAATCGCGATTTTCAAGTTGCACCTGCAAAATCGTTTTCATCGAGCTCAGTGGATTCCGCAGATTGTGCGACACGCTCGCGGCCATCTGCCCCAGCATCGCCATCCGTTCGCGTTCCGCGAGTTCGCGCTCCAGTCGCACTTTTTCTTCGATGAGCACACACAAATCCACCATCGCCGGAATCTGCTCCGCAAGAAATTGCAGTGCCGCGCTTGTTTCTCCCGTCAGAAATGCCCCCGTCGACGCCGCCTCCAACAGTCCGATTTCTTTTCCGTCCTTCAACAAAGAGAATCTCGCGACGTGTCCCAGCCCGCCGGGGTCTTCCAGCGGCTTGAGCGCCGGATCGCGCGGAATCGAAATACGAACGGCGGCCAATCCGAATTCCCGGCGAATCAACTCCTCGCTGCGTGTCACCAATCGCGACAAATTTCCATGCCGCGCCTCGCTCTGCAACTCCGCCGCGAGCCGCTGCGTTCGGTCCATTCTTTCGCGCAAGGTCCGGTGCAGCGCAGGACCGATTACGCGTTCTAATGGTTCGAAAAGAAAGATCAACACAAACAAGAGCACGCTCGCTGTCGCTTCCGGCGGAAACACCGGCGCTAGCCATCCGCTGATTCGGTGCACAAACGCCAGATACAACAGGGCGAGAAACGTCGCCGAGAGCGCGTACACCAAATTCCTCTGCGCCCCATACTCGAGAAAATTGTGCTTCAGCGAAAAGTAGATAAGCAGCACACCCGGAAGAATCGCCGCGCAAAAGATGGCGGTGATAATTTCCTGCTCACCCAGCAGTGAAGAGTGTGCCGTCGCTCCCCGGAAAAGCAGCAGCGCGGTCAGCGCCGCCGACGCGAGAAATAGTCCCCGGAAAAGCCGCCGCTCGGTCTCGTCTTTGGCCGCGCCCCAATCTTGAAATTCAAAAAGCGTGTCCATTAGCGCGACCGCCGGCAGCGTCTCGCGGCACCACCCGGCGAGCGAGCCGACGAAGATCGAAATATTCAGCGGAACGTAGCCGCCGGGCAGCAGCATCACGACAAATACCACTTCGACCGCCGCTACGAGGTACAGCCCGATCGTCAGCGGGCTGGCGATCGCACTTGTCCGCGCGCCGCGAATCTGCCGCCGGTAGGCGTAATGCGTGTGCCACACCAGCGGTAGTAGGAAAAGAAATCCCAGCGCCGTCAGCCCCTCATAGAGCCACCGCGTGGGCTCGGGTGGCGAACGATATTCGATCTGGGCGTTGATTTCGAGCAGACCGCCGGCGTATATCGCAAAGAACGCGAGCACCAAAAGGAAAAGCAGCCGCTCGAACAGTCTCGGCCGCCTGTGCCCCAAAATCAGGGCGATCAAGAATAGATAGACGAGCGTCCCGGCCGTCAGCGCAATCAGCCGAATGTAGAAGAGCGTTACCAACTCAGTCTCATTGGCCTCGGATTCTAGCCCCTGCACATCTCCAACTCAATCTCAGCTTTTAGTCATGTTTCCATCGTATGTGTAACATATAATTAGGCTTACTTTGATTATCGCCGCGCCCGACGCACCCGATTATGAATAGATTTTTCCTTGACTGCCGATCACATTTTGCTATATTAGCACTCGCCTGCGAGGAGTGCTAAGACCGCTCCCCCAGGTAACCACGCAAAGCAAATCTCGGAGGAATCGCACACATGGCAGTGAACATCACACCGCTCCACGATCGTGTCCTCGTGCGGCGGCTCGAAGAAAAGGAAACCGTGAAGGGGGGCATCATCATCCCTGACTCGGCCAAGGAAAAACCACAAGAAGGCGAAGTCATCGCCGTCGGCGCCGGCAAAATCAACGACAAGGGCGAGCGCATCGCTCTCGACGTAAAAGCCGGTGATCGCGTTCTGTTCGGCAAATACAGCGGCAACGACATCAAGATCGATGACGAGGAATACATGATTCTCAAGGAAGACGAGATCCTCGCCAAGATCGGCGGCGCCGCAAAAGCCGCCAAGAAGTAACTTCCGCCGGCATCGCCGTCGCGGGCAACCGATCGGTACAACTTCATTTTCAGCAGTCGAATAGGAGAAAGCAGACATGGCAAAGCAAATCGTGACTGGTGAGAATTCGCGCCAGTCGATCTTGCGCGGCGTCAACGCTCTGGCAGACGCAGTCAAGATCACCCTCGGCCCCAAGGGCCGCAACGCGGTAATCGAGAAGAAGTTCGGTGCGCCCGTTATCACCAAGGACGGCGTCACCGTAGCGAAGGAAATCGAGCTCCCCGATTCCCTCGAGAACATGGGCGCGCAGATGGTCCGTGAAGTCGCCTCGAAGACGTCCGACGTCGCTGGCGACGGCACCACCACCGCCACCGTGCTCGCGCAGGCGATCTTCCGCGAAGGCGTCAAGACCGTCGCGGCCGGCGCCAGCCCCACCGCCCTCAAGCGCGGCATCGAGAAGGCCGTCGAAGTCGCCGTCGAGGAAATCAAGAAGCTCCACAAAGACGTGAAGGGTGACATGATCGGGCAGGTTGGCACGATCAGCGCTAACAACGACAAGCAGATCGGGAACATCATTGCGGAAGCCATGAAGAAGGTCGGCAAGGATGGCGTCATCACCGTCGAGGAATCGAAGACGATGGAGACGACCCTCGAAGTCGTGGAAGGCATGCAGTTCGACCGCGGCTACCTCTCGCCCTACTTCGTCACGGACCCGGAGCGCATGGAGTGCGCGCTCGAAGACGTTCGCATCCTCATCCACGAAAAGAAAATCAGCTCGATGAAGGACCTGCTCCCCTTGCTCGAAGGCATCGCCAAGGGCGGCAAGCCGCTGCTCATCATCGCTGAGGATGTGGAAGGCGAAGCACTGGCCACTCTGGTCGTCAACAAACTCCGCGGCACGCTGCAGTGCGCCGCCGTGAAGGCACCTGGCTTCGGCGACCGCCGCAAGGCCATGCTCGAAGACATCGCCATCCTCACCGGCGGAAAGGCCATCACCGAAGACCTCGGCATCAAGCTCGAAAACGTGAAGCTCGAGGACCTCGGCCGCGCCAAGAAGATCACCATCGATAAGGACAACACCACGATCGTCGAAGGCGCGGGCAAGGCCAGCGAGATCGAGGGACGCGTCAAACAGATCCGCCAGCAGGTGGAAACCACCACCAGCGACTACGACAAGGAAAAGCTGCAGGAGCGCCTTGCGAAACTCGTTGGCGGCGTCGCCGTGATCAAAGTGGGCGCGGCAACCGAAACCGAGCTGAAGGAAAAGAAGGCTCGCGTCGAGGACGCCATGCACGCAACGCGCGCGGCCGTCGAAGAGGGCATCGTTCCCGGCGGTGGCGTGGCTCTGATCCGCTGCATTGCAGCTCTCGAAAAGCTCAAGCTGCACGATGACGAAGCCACTGGCGTCAACATCGTGAAGCGCGCGCTCGAAGAGCCTCTGCGCCAGATCGCTCTCAACGCCGGACAAGAGGGCGCGGTCATCGTTGGCCGCATCCGCGAGTCCAAGGACGAGAACTTCGGCTACAACGCGGACACCGAGGAGTTCGTGGACCTGGTGAAGGCGGGCGTTATCGACCCGGCCAAGGTCACGCGCCTCGCTCTGCAGAACGCCGCGTCCATCGCCGGCCTGATGCTCACGACCGAAGCTCTGGTGGCGGACATCAAGGAAGACGAAAAGAAGGGCGCAGCGGGCGGCGGTATGCCTCCCGGTGGCGGCGGCATGGGCGGCATGTACTAAGAAGCGGAAGCTAGCGGCTAGAAAGTCGAAAGTAAAACGGGGCGTCTCGGCGGAATCGTTGAGGCGCCCTCGCTATTCCACGGTTGTCGTAGCAGGCGGGGCCTGTCGAGCAATCTCGGACAGCAACGAGAGCTTTCACCTAGACCTAACAGGACTCTAGCCAGCAACGCCTGTCAATTTAAGCGTCGTCAAGGATGGCTGCGAGCCTGTTACTTGGCAAATTATCCCACCCGTTGATGAAGGTTTCAGCATTCCGATTTCGAGGTCGCCTCCGCCGCGTTCAGTCGCATCGTCCTCGAATGGCTCTTTTGCTCCTGTGGGGCCCGCTGCCTTCTGGGGTGTCAGCCCTTGGTCCACCATCCCCGTCCAAGAGCAGCCCCGGTCGAAAATCCGGCAGTGCCACGGCACCCTCGCCTAAGCCTTAGGCGAAGCCCGGGCAGAAAACCGCAGATTCAAAACCCCGCGAAAAACCCCGCCTCAATGTAACGCCGCGGTCTTCAACACGGCATCGTGCATTTAAATCTTTCAACACACCGTTGAAAAGCTCAACAAAGGCGAGCGGGCGCCATTCGATCGCGGCGAGCGGAATCGCAAAGGAAAAGAAGGCCTTGACAGCCGGATTGTTCGATCTCAACATTGGCCCGCCGATTGCGAGCTACTTCACAGGAGGCCCACATGAAAGCGCGAAAGCGAAACAAGAGCACGAAGACCCTGAAGCGCGGCAAGAAACTCGAAAAGACTAAGACGCTGCTGACGATGCAGCTGAGCGATGTCTACATAAAGGGTATTCAGACCGGTGGTGGGCACGAGCCTCCGCCGCCCCCACCGAACCAGTGAGCTTTGCCGCTGGTTCAAAAGCTCGACGAGATCGAATGATCTCGCCGAGCTTTTCTTTCTTCCGCCGTTTGCTGCTTCAGATGTAGACCTGGCGCCGCAGTCTTTGCTCTGCTGGGAAGTTGTGCTCGGCCATTTGCGTACATCACTGCAAAGGCGAGCAAGCTCTGGCGACTCGCGAAATTCGCGGTCCTCACCTTCTCGCCTTTCTCGCTCTGCTGGCCGCGTGCACATTCGGCTTTCTTGCCAACCACCGCCACCAGATCGCCAGAGCCACTGCCCTTTGACACTTCCGTTGGCTAGAACGAGATCGTCACCGCGATCCCGATGCCGGGGTAATTGTTGTCGTAGAGGTAGTAACCGTCGCCGTTGTAATCGAGATAGCAGTCGTCGGTCTCATACCAGGTCGGAGGCCAGTTGTCCGGCCACGGATCGACGAACGTGATCCAATAGCCGTCGTACTGGAAGCGCGGAGATCCGCCGACGAAGAGCAAGGGCAGGCGGCTGATGCGGAAGAAGTGATCGTGGCCGAAGTAGCCCCTGAAGCGATCGTCGGGAATCCGGTAGCCTGTGTAACCACCGCGTTGTTGCCACGTGCGGTGATCATCTTTCCAGGATTTGGCGCGAGACTGAACGAAACCGCTGCGCACCTGTCCGGAGTGTTGCGGGACGCCGCTCGGATGAACGCCGGCATGGTTCGTCTCAGTCGGCCTGACGCCGCCATGATACTGGCCGCCGTAGGCAGGGCCCGGCCGCTCGGTCTGCGCGGGTGCGGGGCGGCTTACCTGATGCGTCGGAGCGGGCTGCGTATGCTGCGGTTGCGCGTGACTCTGCTCGTGATTTTGGTCGGACTTGCCCTGATCTTTGTCGTGTTGTTCCTGCGCGTAGGCGGGAGAGGAGGCTCCGAGAAGAAGGAGCAGAACTCCCGCGCCAAGGAAACTGGCTGCTTTCATGGCTGTTACCTCCGTGAGAATTTTGTGCTGCGTTCGCCCGGTTGCGTGCCGGTGGCGCGGTTGTAATTTCGGTGGCTGGTTATCGTAATCGGCTAGGCCCGACGATCTTTCTGCCCGCGACTATACCCGCAGTTTGCCTTATCGCCTACCAGATACCGCGCTTGGCGCCGCCGCGCCGGCCGCGAAGAAAACGCGTTAGTCCACAGGGAATTTTCACCCTCCGTATTTCGCCGATTGGGTAGGTTGAGGGTGCAGAGGCGCGCGTGTGAGGCGTGCTGCGAGTGGCGGGTCGATGGCGAGACGAAGGAGCAGAGGAGGCGGGGCCGCCGAGGCAAGACACAAGCCAGAGCGCAAACCAGTTGGACAGGACGGGGTACTGGTTCGCTGCGTACTTCGAGTTGACGGACGCGGCGGATTGGATTCGGCCGCAGCTGGGCGGCCCGCTCGATGCTTTCATGGTGACGATCCATGAATTCCGGCTGCTGTGCACGCTTTACGCGGAAGGGCCGATGAGCATGAGCGAGGCCGCGAAGAAGCGCGGTTGGCAGATGCAGAATCTGCTCAGGATGGTGGATCGCACCGAAGGATGAAGCTGATGAAGACGTTGATGCGCATCCTCGATCTGCGGGAGCAGGCAACGCTGGAGCAGCTTTGCCGAAGGTGTGTGAAGGCGATCGAGAGAAATTCCTGCGCGAGATGGTGATGGAAGATGCGGAGAAGGATTTTGGGGAGGGTGAAGGCGCGCGAGGGGCGAGGTAAGCAAGCGCAAAGTCAAAACGGGCACTCGCCCGCGACCACGTCCGTAATTAATATTTGAAGACAATTCCCGCGGAAATGCGCGGGCTGTTCTGGTAGGTGTTGAAATAGCGCGTGCCGACCCAATCGGCCTCGACGCGGTAACCCCATCGGCGGGCGTGACCGCCGATATCCAGGCCGCCGCCGACCTCGTAGGCCCAGGCATCTTGCCCACCGAAGGCAGTCTGCGGAATAAACTTGCTATAGCCGCCCAAACCGTGGGCCCAAATCACCATCCCCAGAGGAATCGACCAGCGGAAGCGCGCGCCGCCCATGCCCAAATCGAACTGCGATCCGTGGTTGATAAGAGAGCCCCAAGCGCCCACATACTGGCCCTCGATGCCGATCCAGGTCACCTTCGGAAGAAAGTAGACGAGGCCCAGATCGAGCCCGTTCATGTTTTCCGCTACGCTCGGATGGCCACCCACCACATAAAATCGGACGAACGTATATCCAGCGTAAATCTGCCAACTGTAGTTCTGGAAGACGCCGAAGACAGGCGGTCGGTCTTGAGGGCTTGCCGCGCTGGACGACGAATTCGGCAGCGGCGCCGCAGACGTAGCGCCGGCCAAAGGTCCCGCTACGGGGGCTGTGTTCATCGCGAACATCTCGGTATTCACCGCCGGCAATGCGGAGGTCCCAGCATCCTGCACCAGAGACACCTGCGGCAGTGTGTAGTTCGGATTTTCCTGCGCGTTGGCGCGTATCGAGAAAATTACAAGGATGGCCCCCAGCAGAACTGCACTCTGTTTCATCGCCTATCCCCCAAGTCCTTGTTGCCTGCCTCTGTCCTGCCTCTCTAATTTGAACGAAAGTGGGCCGGGGTGTCTATCCAAAACTGTTGAATACGCCGAAACGAGTTACCTTGGGCGGGTCAAGGCTGACGCTGCCTCTGACTCTCGCGTTCCGCTATTGCGGAAGGTCCGTGGGGGTGGAGCGCAGCGGAGGGAAAAAGCGACTGAAGTACGTACGAGCTTCGTGCAGGCCCAGCAGCGACGTCACGGCGAAGTAGATCAATCCGTAGGGAATCAAAACGAGGAGTGCCACGACGACGGGCTTGTGGTGTGCGAAGTGGCCCTCGATGAGCCAGCCGAGCGCAGCTCCCGCAATCGCAGCGAACCAAAGTTTCGCCAGAACGTCCCTCGCGAGACCGGTTTTCCCGATTCGTTTGTTCAGCGTGATTCGCAGCAGAGTGAACTCGACCCACGACGCGATACCTGCGGAAATCGTCAGGCCGGCGACGCCCCAGAGAGGATTCATGTTGAGTGCACGCGGCAAGGGAAGCGCACAGAGATAGCCGAGGATTGTCGTCAGGACGACGCGGATGATTGCGAATCTGAGCGGCGTGCGTGTATCGCGCAAGGCGTAGTACGTCGACGAATACAATCGGCCGAGGGTGGACGCGAGAAGGCCGACGGTCGAACCGGCGACGACCCCCCACACATACCTCGTATCGCTGCTGGTGAATCTGCCGGTTTGGTAGATGGCGCCGACCACGACATTGCCGAGAAAGAGAAACGCTGCGGAGGAAGGCACCACGAAGAAGGCGATCTGGCGCAGGCCTGCGTTGAGGCGCCTGCGCAGAATGTCGGCAATTTCGCTATCACTGCCGAGAGCGCCGGACATTTGCGGCAATTCCGCCGCCGACACCGACATGCCGAACAGGCTGACGGGAAGAAGGTAGAGTGTTTGCGCGTTCGCAAGGGCTGCGAGAGCGCCGATCGGCAAAAAGCTCGCAAGAAACGCGTCGACGTAGGCGCTGATCTGCACGACGCCCCGACTCACAAATACCGGGAAGAAATTTGTCACGATGACTTTCACGTTTTCAGAGTGAGTGCCGAGCGATAGGCGCAGGCCTCCGAGAAGACGTAAAACGACGGGAAGTTGGGCTAGGACTTGCAGCGCGCTGCCAGCAACAGAGCCCCAAGCGAGAATTATCGAAAGACTGTATTGATCGCGGCGCCCCCAGATCCACATTGTGGCGATCATCGCCGCGTTCCAAATCACGCCAACTGAATAAGAGAGAAAAAAACGCCGGTGGCTATTGAGAATGCCCAGGCACCAAGCAGACAGCACGAGGAATCCGACACCCGGGAAAAGAATGCGCACGAGGCGAATCGCGAGCTCGCGACGTTCACCTCGCAGGCCAGCTGCGATTAGATCGATCAGATACGGCGTGGCGAGAACGCCGATGAGGACAATGACCGCCATGCTCAGCGCAAGCAATGCCGCGACGGCACCGGCGGTGCGGCGGGCCTCTTCGTCGTCCTTGCGCGCGAGTAGATTTGCGTAGACGGGAATGAAGGACGCGGAAAGCACACCTTCGCCGAAAAGATTTTGCAGGACGTTGGGGATGCGGAGCGCGACGCGGAACGCGTCAGCGACTTCGGAAAGGCCGAAGTAATGAGCGAACACGCGGTCGCGGACGAGACCTGCGATGCGGCTCGCGAGAATTCCAGCCGCGACGAGAAATGCGAAGCGCCCAGTTCGTTCTTGCGGCGGCTTGGTTGTCGCAGCCTCGCTCACAGCAAAATGGCAAGCGGAGTGTGCATGATGTGGAGTAATTCATTACAGAAGCTACGGCAGAGGATGTCAACGTGGAATCGGGCACGTGTGCGGTGTTAATAGGTTAAGGATGGGCAGGTAACTGCGAGCATCGGGCCGAGGGTGGGGCATTTAGGGCAGGGGATCGAGGGTCGGGCGAAGAGTGAGATGGCTATCCGGTAAGACCTCTAGGCCGCGCTCCCATGTTTTCCAGCCTGGAGCTTTTGCTGCGCCACGTAACCCCATCGATGGTTTGAGCGTGAGCCCGTGCTCGAGGCGCGAGCCGAAGACGGTATGAGGTTTGTGGAAATAGCTGCCCAGATAATCGGTCTGGTAAGCAGTGTTACCGGCTGCCATGCCAGCGATTTCGATTTCCGCACGGGGAGGCGAACTGGTGATCGGAATAGAGGCGGGCACAATTTCACTGCTGCGCTCGTTCTGTCTCTCCGAAAAACTACGGCGGGGAAATTCGAGCTTTTTTCGCGGTAGGCGCTGTTGGTACAGGATTTAGCTGTGAACACCTTTTGATTTACGTCGCATCTAAGTAAGTGAGCGGCTTTGTCTTACGGTAGAAGTTGCGCCGCTTACCCGCAGGTTCACCGACCAGTCCCGGAATACCGCGAGGTGGAAAAACCAAATAGGAGGCAGCATCTCAATGCGTTTCAATCCTAAGTATCTCATCGGATCGTTCGGAGCACTCATCCTCGCGCTTCCGGTGTTCGCAGCCGGATCGACCATGCACACCGACACCACTCAATTTGACGTCAGCCACGAAATGACCATCGGCTCGACACAACTCAGCCCCGGCCATTACACATTGAGGGGAAGAGAGTCAGAAGGGCAAATCGAAGTGCTGCACGACGGAAAAGTCCTTGCAACGGTTCCGTGCCAATGGGTAAGGCTGAACGATAAGTCCGATCACTCGGAGATCCTCTCGAGCAACAATCAGGTCACAGGCATCCGATTTGAAGGGCGAACCGAGAGCGTCAAAATAGGAAGCTAAACACGAAAACAATCTCAACAGAAAGAGGAGGAGCTTTCCCCCTCCTCTTTCCGTCGTTATTTCCGATTCTCTGAATCGCGCGGGCCGAGCAGGATGAATCCGGCGCCGGCGACAACCATGAGCCCGCTGAGATACCACGGCACGTCGACGATGCGCTGCGTTTCGATCAGAAGCTTCTGGCCAGAGACTTGCACCTCATCCTTGCGCGCGGGCATGACGACCCTCGGATGGACCAAAGCAACGATTCCCACGATGATGAAGATCGCGCCGATGACGAGCGCGGCCGGATTCTTCGTCATGCGACTCTCCTAGATGTCCCGACGCTCCATGCGGCTCAGGGCGCCAGCGGGTGCAGGATCTCGCCGAGATAATCAGCATGATTTCCGTCCCGGACAAGGTGTGGATAGCGCAAGCCGCCATGATAGTCGACGGCATACGTTTTGATCTCCTGCCCGTTTGCCACGATTAGCTGAATCGGTGTGCTGGTCGATTTCGCCGCGTCGATGGCATTGACTAAGGCGGCCGACGAAAACTGCTGTCCATTGACGCCGGTGACTTTCATTCCAGGCGCCATGCCAGCCTTGAAGGCCGGCCCATCGTAAATCACGTCGACCACAGTCCCATCGTCGTCCAGCAGGAGGCCAATCGACGTCTCGAGAGTCGTCCTGCGCCGATTGCTGTCGCGAACTTCCTGGATTTCATTGGGCTGATCGTTGTAGACGATCTTCCAGCCGCTGTTGGCGATCGACTCATCCGGCGTGTTGGTGGATGTGTTATCGAGGCGCGAACGAAGGAAACTCTTCCAATCGTAGGGCGCGATCGCATTCAATGCGGCGACAACATCGTCGAAATTGTAGGGCTTCAGATCAGGCTCGCCGCTCGTGCCACCGTGAAATAGCCGGCAGAAATCGTTCATGGATTTCTTGTCGTTGGTCAGGCGGCGGATGTTGGAATCGACATCAAGCCACATGAGGAGACTTTCTTCGTAGAAATCGACGCCACGACGCCAATTCGACCAATCGTCACCTGCGTTGTAGAGAAAGACAGCGGAATCCGCCGTATCCTGCAGCGGACGCCAACGGCGCCCGGGCTCATTATCGAACTGCGCGACGAGACGCGCGAGATCTTCGCGGCTTTGCTGCTCGCTCAAAAGACCGCTGCGCGCAGTGAGAACGTAGCCAAGATATTCGGTCAGCCCTTCGTAGACCCAGAGCAGATCATCCTTCATCGGCTTGTGATAATCGGGACTGAGCAAGCCTTCCGGCCGGCGATACTTCCCGTTCCACGAATGCACGTATTCATGCGGGAGAAGGCCCGAAAATCCGATGCGGCCTGTCTCGTCGGTCAGGCTATGCGCGCGGGTGCGATCGTCGCTCGATTCGTGATGCTCAAGGCCGAAGTGTGCGACATTGTCGCTGAGGGTGACGAGGAAATGATAGTCGCGATAGTGGCGCGAGCCGAAAAGGGCGCCGGCTTGTTCGACGAGGCGGTGAAAATCCATCTGCATTTCCGGAGTCATTGCAAGATCCGCCTCTCTGTCCGCGGCGATATCCATTTCATGCACAGGCGTTTTCCCTGGCGTCAACTCGATTGCGCGAAAATAATGGCCGGTGAGCACGGGTGAGTCGATCAGAGTTTCAAGCGTCACCGGATCGAAGTTGATCAGGTCACCGCTTTGTTTCGGGCCGGGCAGGGCAGTTCCAAATTTCCAGCCTGAAGGAATGCGCAGGCTCGGGAGGCAGTTGATGTTCGCCGCGTCGTAGCCTTGCGGATAAAGTACCAACTGATTCCAACTGACCAGATTCAAGTACGCGGTCGCAGATGCGCCAGCCGAATAGCCCTCGGCCGGGGCCGTCAGCAGAAAATCGAAATCGATATCGAGCGTGCTCACGCCCTGCGGAATATCGAGATGAAACGCGAACATATCGATCAGATCGCGCCGCCAGGGAATCGTTTTGCCATCGGCAGTAAATTTCAGCCCGGCCATTTCAATGATTGGGCCATCGGGCATGTGCTCGCCGGGAATCCATTCGGGATAGAAAAGCGTCAGCGGGCCCGGTTGCACGGGCATTTGCAGGTGCGTGTGAATCAATTTTTGGGGAGCGCGCGTTTCGTCGACTTCGATGCGGATAGGGCCGAAGGTCGATTGGGCTGAGCTTAACGCGGGCGTGAATAAGAAGACCGTCGCGAAGACAATAAAACAAACCGTACATCTACGAAAGATTGCAATCATTTGCCTGGTGTCCTCTCGGCTGAGGGCGGAGCCGGCTGAGCTTGGATAGAGCCGCAGCGAATTGTATTTCTGGGATTCGTTGGTGGGCGACGAAATATTGGGCGGAGGCGTCCATCGAAAAATTCATGCGGCTATTTTAGGCCACTGGAGCCGGAGCGCAAAGCATGCGATTCTGTGGGCCGCTTGAGAACACCCCAGCGTCGCTCGCGACGGGAGTCCCCACATGAAGTATGACGCAATCATCATCGGTTCCGGTCAAGGCGGTAATCCCCTTGCCTACGCGCTCGCCGATCACGGCTCTAGCGTCGCGCTCATCGAAAAGGCGAATGTGGGCGGCACGTGCGTGAACACGGGCTGCACGCCGACGAAGACGATGGTCGCCTCAGCGCAGGTAGCTCACTACGCGCGCAACGCCGCGAAATGGGGCGTGAATGCGGAAAACATTCAAGTGGACCTGCCGGCGGTTCTCGCACGCAAGAATCGAGTGGTGCAGCTCTTCCGCGGGGGCAATGAGAAGAAAATCTCCGATCGCAAGAATCTCAAGCTCTATCGTATGCAGGCGAGATTCACGGGACCGCATGCGGTGCAGGTCGGCGATGACGTCATCGAGAGTGAAAAAATCTTCATCGACACGGGGACGCGGGCCGAGGCGGCTCAGATACCGGGGATTGAATCGGTTGCCTATCTAACCAACGAATCGATCATGGAGTTGCAGCAGATTCCGGAGCACCTGATGATTCTTGGCGGGGGTTACATCGGGCTCGAGTTCGGGCAGATGTTTCGGCGGTTCGGCAGCCGCGTGACCGTAATCCATAGGCGGGGCCAGTTGCTGGCGCGGGAAGATCCGGAAATCGCCAACGGGTTGCAGAAAGCGCTCGAAGCCGAAGGCATCGAGTTCCGCATGAACGCGAACACGACGAAAGCGGAAAAGCAGGGTGCGCAGATTGTGCTGACGCTGGCGTCGGGAGCCGGATGGCAGACGGTGACGGGCACGCACGTGCTTTGCGCGACGGGCAGGCGGCCGAATACGGATGATCTCGGCGTGGAAAAAGCGGGCATCGAAGTGGATTCGCAAGGCTATGTCAAAGTGAATGGGCGCATG
>Ga0335078_10001604_pt1 | contig 34058 bp, 27 predicted proteins | sample Lox_Sample_32_FD_206711 | JGI IMG/M metagenome (GOLD analysis project Ga0335078, IMG submission 206711) | Soil microbial communities from Loxahatchee National Wildlife Refuge, Florida, United States - Lox_Sample_3.2 | ecosystem: Environmental > Terrestrial > Soil > Wetlands | place: USA...
GGCGGTGGCCGGCGCGGCGCCATGCCAGTGCTTCTCGCCCGGCGCGAACCAGACGATATCGCCCGGTCGGATTTCCTCGACCGGACCGCCCCAGCGCTGCGCCCGGCCGCAGCCCGAGGTCACGATGAGGGTCTGGCCGAGCGGGTGGGTGTGCCATGCGGTCCGGGCGCCCGGCTCGAAGGTGACGCTGGCGCCCACGGCGCGGGCTGGAGACGGCGCGCTGAACAGCGGATCGATCCGCACCGTTCCCGTGAAATACTCCCCCGGCCCTTTGCCGGAAGGTTGCGAGCCGCTGCGTTTGATTTCCATTCCGAATTTCCTCCTCTGCGGCCCTTCAGCGGGCCGTCATCCGCTCCAGGTGTTCCGGATACCGGGCCCCCTGCACGGCGATTTGCGACGCAGCCCGGTCGATCTCCCGCAGATCATCCGCGGTGAGTTCAAGTGAAACCGCCGCGATATTTTCCTCCAGGCGGTCGAGTCTCGTAGTACCGGGGATCGGTACAATCCATGGCTTCTGCCCGAGCAGCCAGGCGAGCGCGATTTGTCCGGGCGTCGCCTTCTTCTGCTGCCCGATGCGGGCAAGCAGATCCACCAGTGCCTGGTTGGCTTGAAGAGCCCCGGGGGCGAAACGAGGCAGACCGTGGCGAAAGTCGGACTCATCGAATCTCGCGTTTCCGCCGATTTTGCCCGTGAGAAAACCCCGACCCAACGGGCTGTACGGCACCAGGCCGATTCCGAGCTCCTGGAGGGTTGGGATCACTTCCTTCTCCGGCGTTCTCGTCCATAGCGAATACTCGCTCTGCAGAGCCGTGACAGGCTGCACCGCGTGCGCCCGGCGGATGGTCTGCGTTCCGGCTTCGGAAAGGCCGAAGTGCTTGACCTTGCCTTGCTGAATCAGTTCCCTCACCGCGCCCGCGACATCTTCGATGGGCACGTCCGGATCCACCCGGTGCTGATAGAACAGATCGATCGCCCCTGTTCGGAGCCGCTTTAGCGACGCCTCGGCGACCTGGCGAATGCGTTCGGGCCGGCTGTCCAGCCCGGCCTGCTTGCCGGTGTCGGCATCGATCTTGAACCCGAATTTGGTGGCGATCACCACCTGCTCGCGGACCGGCGCCAGGGCTTCGCCCACCAACTCCTCGTTGGTGAAGGGGCCGTAGATTTCGGCGGTATCGAAGAATGTGATGCCGCGTTCCACCGCCGTCCTCAGGAGCGAGATCATTTCCCGCTTGTCTTTGGGCGGACCGTAAGCAAAGCTCATTCCCATGCAGCCGAGCCCCAGGGCCGAGACTTCCAGTCCGCTCTTTCCGAGTTTCCGCTTCTGCATTGTGTTCTCCTCGTGACCGTTTCTCCTCCAGGGTACGGTCCGGGTGCGCGCAAGCGGTATCCCGATCCTTCCGATTTCTTGCCTATTTCTCTCGCACTGTTGCCCGGCGCACAAAATCAGCCGCTATCCTGAAAGAAAGGAGCGCCGAACCGCCGCCATGAACAGCGCCACCATGCAGATGTCTCTTTCCGCAAACGCCGCGCGACAATTGCAAGTCGAGCTGGCCCGGAAGATTGCCTTTTTTGTGGGCGCGGCGGAGAAACAGGTAACCGCCATCCCCGGCCTGATACTCGTCCGGCGGACCAGTCCCACCGCGCCATGCTCGCTCACGTACGAGCCGGGCGTGACCGTGATAGCCCAGGGGCGCAAGCGCGTCGAGCTGGGCCGGAACATCTTCATCTACGATGCCTCCCGCTTCCTGCTGACCTCGGTCGATTTGCCGGTGGTCAGCCGGGTGATCGAGGCCAGTGAAGCCGTGCCCTGTCTGGCGCTCTCGCTCAAGCTCGAGATGCCCATGGTCCGCGAACTTCTCGCCCGAGAGGAAATCCAGGTGGCGGAAGCGCCCTCCGACAGCCCCGGCATGGCGACCGGAGAAACCACGGTCGAGTTCCTCGGCGCCTGCTGCCGGCTTCTGGACCTGCTGAACCGGCCCGAGGACATCCCCTTTCTCAGCGGCCTGATTCAGCGCGAGATCATTTACCGCATTTTGCGCAGCGCGGAGGGGGCACGCCTGCGAGGCATTGCCACGCTGGGCGAGCAGAGCCATCGTACGGCCAAAGCCATCGCCTGGATCAGGGCGAACTACGCCAAGCCGCTGCGAGTCGAGGACCTCGCGGACGTCGCCGGCATGGGCGTGTCGACTCTGCACCATCATTTCCGGGTGCTGACCGCCATGAGCCCTCTGCAGTATCAGAAACAGCTTCGGCTGCAGGCGGCCCGGGGACGCATGCTGATGGACGGCCTGGATGCCGCCAGCGCGGCCTTTGAGGTCGGATACGAAAGCGCCAGCCAGTTCAACCGCGAATACAGCCGCTTCTTCGGCCAGCCTCCCATGCGGGATATACGCACTCTTCGCGCGCCGGGCGCTCCCGTGCTGGAATCGGCAGGCAATCGCTGATCGGCTTTGGTTATCGCCCGCGGATGCGATCAGTGGCAATTCTGCGGCATGCCGAGCGTCGGCGGCATACAGGTGGTGACGGGAATGAGCGTCGAGAGGGCGTCCAGGTTCACTGTGCCGAACTTGATATATTCGCCTGCCTGGCCCTGATCGCCCCCGCCGGTGACGACCATTGCAATTTCATTGGGACTGGTCTGGTAGAGAGCCGGCCATGAGCCGTATATGAACGGCCATTGCGGCACGCGGGTCCAGGTATTTCCAACGTCGGCGCTGACAATGATTCTGGGAATATTGGAAGTGGCGAATATCAGCCCATTCTGCATCCGGACCGCCTGAACATCTTCGAAAGTGTCGGGAAGGGGCTGGCTGATGGCCGGCCATGTGACTCCGTCCGACGAGTATGTCACGTTCCCGATGCAGTTTTCGGTGCCGCACATTTCGAAGAACAACGCCAGGACCGACCCCGAGATCCGGACGATGTTTCCTTCACCCGCGCGCGCACCGCCGGCCTGCGCGATGGCCAGGATTTCCGGCCCCCAGGTCTGGCCGCCGTCCGACGACACTTTTTCGGAGAGCGTCTGCGCATAAGCAGGTGTCTCCAGCCGGTGAGTTTCACTGGCGTAGAAACAAAATATCTCGCCATCCGGCTGCACCCAAAGGAATGGTTCGAACACTCCGCCGGTACCGTGGTCCCAATCCACCTGGCTGAGGTATTGAAACGAATTGCCGGAATCCATGCTCTCGTAGATCTCGATGTAATAAGAGCCGTTTGTGATCGAGCTGATCGACCGGACCGCTAAAAGGATCACTCCGTCCGCTCGCATACCGAGATTCGCGTTATCGAGGTTGCGGTTGGTCTCGCTGACGTCGGTTATCCACGTCCAGGTGCGCATGCTGTCGAAACTGCGTTTGACGCGGATCACGGTTGGATTGGCAGTCAGTGTGTACGCCGCCAGCCAACTGCCGTCGGCGAGTTGAACCATGCGCGCCCAACTGGAAAACCCGGGGTCGAGGATGACGGCGTCGGTGGTCCAGGCGATCAGCGGATCAGATGCCCGGAGCGGAAAGATACAAGTCAATCCCAGAGTGAAGATGACAAGACCGCGAAGCTTCATTTGCCGACAGCATATCGCGTGGCCGCCGCAACCGTCGTTATCCCACTGTAATAGTGGCAACATCTCCGCTCCACAAAGTGGGTTAAAAGCGCACAGAATCGGGCATACGAGACTGCTGGCGCGCATTCCGCGCTGATTATTATTGGACTTGTTGACAATCACCCGCTTCTTGCTCCCGGCTTTCCTGGCGCTCGGCCTGAGCGCGCAGACGGAGACCGGACAGATCGGCGGCTTCGTGACCGACGAGCTTGGAAAGGCGGTCCCGGCCGCCACTATAACCATTGCCGCAACGTCGAAAGCCGGCAGCCGCACGGCACGGACCTCGCGAGATGGCGCATATACGATCGCCGCCATCCTCCCGGGCAGTTACCGCGTCGCGGTCGCCGCCGAAGGCTTCTCCCCGGCGTCCAGAAACGTGCAGATCCACACCGGGTCAACCGCGGTGGGGAATTTCCGCCTGGAGCGCGCTTTGACGGGTGCGCAGCGGCTGGCCGGCGGGGCGCCGGAGAACGGGGAAACCGGTGGCGAATCACAGGTGATCACACAGCAGGAAATCGCCGGTCTCCCCAACCTGATTCGCAATGTCTTTTGGTTCTCGGGCCTCTGGGGCAACGTCTCCGGGGCCGGGTTGGGCACGCGCGGAGTGGGATTGGCAATCAACGGGCAGCGCGAGTCCTCGACCAACATACTGCTCGATGGCGCAGCGAGTAACAACGAGTTCTTCGGCGCCATCGGACAACAGATTCCCATCTATGCCGTCCAGGAATTCTCGATCTCGACCACCGGGTTCAGCGCGAGGTATGGAAGGGCAACAGGCGGCATCGTGAGTGTCGCCACCAACAGCGGCAGCGATCGCTTTCATGGCGACCTCTATGAATTCCTGCGCTTGTCGGCTCTTACGGGCAACACGTTCCTGGCCAATGCCGAGGCGCTGCCGCGTCCGGTGTTCGACGGCAACGACTTCGGTTACTCCATCGGCGGGCCGCTCGTGCGCCGCAGGCTCTATTTCTTCAACAGCAGCGAAGGCAGAACCATCCGCAGCGAGGCGACGGACCTGGCATGGGTGGCGTCTCCTCAGTTACTGGCCCAGACGCCGCCGAACACACAGGCGTTCTTTCAGGCTCTCGGCCAATTGCGCGGCGGCGCCAGTGTGATCGGCAGCACCAGCCTGGATGGCCTGACAGCCCCGCACGGAGGGAACCCCTGCACCGGCCTGGCCTGCGAAGCCCTCCCCGCGGCGCTGCCTCTCTTTCTTCACGTAGCATACCGGGTGCCGAGCTATTCTCCGGCCGGATGGCCACAAAACACGGCTCAGACATTCGGCCGGATCGATTACCATGCTTCCGATGCAACCTGGATCTACGCCCGTTACGCGCTCTATCGCGAATTCGACCCGGCAGGATCGCTATCCAGCAGTCCGTACAGTAACTACGACCTGGGCCGCAACTTAGAGCAAGATACATCCGCTCTTTCCCTGCTTCATGCCTGGAGCCGGCGCTGGACTTCGGAAATTACCCTCGACTTCAGCCGGCTCGGCCTGTCGGAGCAAGGACTGACGAACCGCGGACTGGTTCCGGCAATGTACGCCAATCCCTTTTCTCCGGTCACGATCGGCACCGACCCGATTGTGTTTCCGGGATACAACCCGCTGACGCCGGGGAGCGGCGGGTCGTTCGGCGGGCCCGAAAACCAGATCCAGTTCAGTCACGAAACTACCTTTGCCAAGGGCCGGCACCTGATCCGGCTTGGAGCCGCGGCCGACGTCATCCGCGATAACGTGACGGACGCCGCGTATCAAACCGCCGTAGGTTCTCTTTCCGCAGGGGGTGGCGTCGGTCCCGCGCTGAATGGACTGTTATCGGGTGTGTTCGCGCATTTCCAGGTCGCCATTTACCCGCAACGCGAGTATCCCTGCTTCGAGGGAATTCCCGCTCCCGCCTGCACGGTGACGCTGCCGGCGGGTCCGCCCGCCTTCAGCCGCGACGACCGATACAACGATGGATCGCTCTACGTGGAGGATACCTGGAAAGCACAGAGGCGCCTGACCGTCAATCTCGGCCTGCGGTGGGAGCACTTCGGCGTGCAACACGACGAGCACCCCAATCTCGATTCCAACTGGTATCTTCCTCAAGCGCTGTCCGCCAACGCCACGCTCGCCACTTATCTGCGGCAAGGAGGCCTCCAATTGGCGTGGGCGAGCCCGGTGGGAGGATTGTGGAAACCCGACTGGAAAGATTTTGCTCCACGCGCAGGGATTGCCTGGGACGTCTTCGGAAACGGATCCACGGCTTTTCGCGCCGGATTCGGGATCGGTTACGAACGGAACTTCGACAATGTGACCTTCAACATCCTGCAGAACCCGCCGAATTACGCGGTGTTGGATGTGCCCGGTCCCATCACTACCGTCAACCTGGGCTCTCTCGCCGCCCCGGGTACGCTGGTGCTTCCCCCTCTGGGAGCCCGCATCATCGACCCTGATCTCAAGACGGCTTATGCGTCTTTCTGGAATGCGTCGCTGGAGCGGAAGCTGACCCGCGCCATCGTGTACCGCGTCGAATACAGCGGGTCCAAGGGAGTTCACCTTTACAGCATCTCGTATCCCAATCAGGCCGGCTTCGGCAACCTGATCTATGGCGACAACTGCATCGGAATCGGCGATTGCGGCTCGCAGCCCAATTCGGATTACAACGAGAACGTCGGATACCGCGGAAATCAGGGATTCTCGATTTACCACGCGATCAACAACAACTTCACGATTACGAACCTGTTCGGCCTCGGGATTTCATTGACGGCGAACTATACCTGGTCCCACGCCATCGACAATCTGAGCTCCACATTCTTCGAAGCCGGCGGACAGGGAGTTGCGAGCCAATACGGCGATCAGAACATCACCACCAACAACGGCGATTTTGTGGCGGGCCTGCTGGACCCCTTTGATCCCGGGCTCGACCGGGGCGATTCGGAATTCGACATTCGCCACCGGGTGGTCGTATCCGGCCAATGGGCCATCCCATCGGTCCGCCGGTTCCATTTGCCGAGGGCGCTCACCCGCGGCTGGAGCCTGAATCCGATCTTTCTGGCCCGTTCCGGCCAGCCGTTCAGCGTCTTCGACAGCAGCCAGCAGACGCTCGACCTGAATACGCCGCGCGCTGCCTTCACCGGGCCTCATCCCACCAAACGGAATACGTTTGTTCCGGGTCCGAGCCCGGATTCGTTTCACCTGCTCACGTTCCTGCCGGCGCAGATCTTGAGACAGGCCAACGTGCTGACCTATGGGGCGCAGTGGCCCGCCGGAATGTCCGCGCGCGACTCCTTCCGCGCGCCGGGCTTCTGGAATCTCGATTTGGGAGCGCACAAGGATACGCCTTTGGGGGAGCGATGTGCGCTGGAATTTCGCGCCGATTTCTTCAACTTCTTCAATCACGCCAATCTGTATATCATCGGCACGTCCGCCGATCTTGGCAAAACCAACACCGTAGACGGATGCTTTGGCTGCACCGGATCGAGCTACGACGAGCGGCAAATCCAACTGGCGATCCGCCTCAAATTCTGAGGTAGGGCAGGCGGTCGTCTTCTGCCCTACCTCGTGCGGCGCTTCGCGGCGCGCCGCCGCTTGCCGGTCTGGGTGGCTGGACCCTCCGCCGGCACAAACGAGAAGATCTGCGCGCGCAGCTCGCGGTTCAGCCCGATCGCCAAAAGAAGCGGCAGCAGGTAGGGCAGGACTTCATTGTTCAGATATGCGGCGCCGTTGCGCAGGAACTGGATCGCCGGCGCGGAATCGATCTGAAAGTACTCGCGGATGGTGGTGACTCCCCAGACCGTAAGCGCCAGCGGCATTACGAGCGCAACGATGCCGCAGCCCAGCGCGATCGACCGCGCCATCTCGCGCAGCGGCAGCCCGGCGGTGAACATGAGCGCCAGGAAGACCGGCAGAGGCAGCGTATAGAGCGCCACTTGAATGCGCGAAACTTCCATCTTGAAGGACCGGACTTTTCGCGGCGCCGCGGAGCCGCCGGACGCCAGCCGCTGCAGATCGGCGCGGTTGGCCGCGGCTGACGGAACCGGAAGCTGCAGCAGCCAGTTGCCGTCGGGCTTGATGGTGACATGCTGGCCAGCGGCGGCGCCGGGCAGAACGGCGAGCGTGAAATCGCCCGAGACCCGCATCCAATCCAGCAGCGGATCGAGCAGGAAGATCCACCAGGCTACCAGGGCGGTGAGCACCAGAACGCCGGCACGCAGGAGAAACCAGATTTGGGGACGCGGCATCACTTGGCTCGTCGCGGCAGGCTCCCGATTCGAAGTCTCATCATGGCTGCAAGCACTGATGGTCGCAAAATTCTCGCCGCGATGCGAAGCGGGTTATCCTGGGAACCATGCGGAAATGGGTGATTGCCGCGCTCGCGATGGCCGCGATTCCGGCCTGGGGAGATGCGCAGTTTCGCGCCCGAAAAATGACGGCCCGCGATGTTCCGGCTGGAAAAGGCGCGTGCGACATACGGCTGCAGGTTGACGGAGAGGTTGAAGTGTCGCTGCGGGGAGATATTGTCTCCCTGCGGACGTTGTCGGGACGGGAGGCGCGCGACGACGGATCGGAATGCACGTCGCCGCTGCCCGACCGCGATGTGAAGGGATTCTCCTTCGAGGTGAAGGACTCGCGCAGCCAGGTGAAGCTGGTGGAAAAACCCGAGGCGCGCAACGGTTTTGCGGCCCTGGTGCGCATAAACGATACCGAGGCCGGATATGGGCGGTACCGTTTCCGGCTGACCTGGACTCTGCCCAAAAACACATTCCCGCCCGGTCCGGGAGCAGGCGCGGATGAAGGATTTGTCTGGAACAATGCCACCCACTTCGCGGGGCGGGGCGGCGGGACGTCCGTCCTCAACGGCGGGAGTGTCGACCGGCTGCTGGACGTGAGCATCGACATCGATCAAGGCGGCCATGCCATCGTGGCCTTCCGCAGGGAGCACGCCGGGCCCGAGATCTTCAACGGCATGCTGATAGGCCGCGAGGGCGATCGGCTGAAAATCGACGCCGCCACGGAAGATCATCGGCTGCGCGGAACCATGTCGGTGACCTTGGACCGGTCGGCGGTGCGCGCCGTGGAAATGGATGGGACCGATGGCCAGGACCGCATCAGCGTCCGCTGGGACAGGAACTCGCAAGCGAATAAGGATTGAATGCGGCTGATCGATTCGCACTGCCACCTGGACGATCACCAGTTCGATGCCGACCGCGAGCAGGCCATCGAGCGCGCGCTGGCGGCGGGTGTGACCTCCATGCTGGCGATCGGAACCGGCGACGGTCCTCCCGATCTGGAGTGCGCGCTGCGGCTGGCGGACCGGTATTCGTTCATCTACGCGACTATCGGCGTCCATCCGCACGACGCCCGCAAGGCGACTCCAGAAACTTTCGACCGCCTGCGCGGCCTCGCCGGGCACGCCAAGGTTTTGGCGATCGGCGAAATCGGACTCGATTATCACTACGATTTTTCGCCGCGCGACGTACAGCGGGAGGTTTTCGCGGCCCAACTTGATTTGGCGGCGGAAGCGCGCCTGCCGATCGTGATTCACACGCGGGAGGCCTGGGAAGACACGCTCGACCTGGTCCGCGCGGCCGGCCGCGTCCCGGTCCGCGGGATCATGCACTGCTTCACCGGGAACGCGGAACAGGCGCGGCAGGCGCTGGAGCTCGGGTTCCATCTGGCATTTGGCGGGGTGATTACGTTCCCGAAGGCCGAAGAGGTTCGCGAAGCGGCGCGTCTGACCCCGCCGGACCGGCTGCTGGTGGAAACCGATTGCCCATACCTGGCGCCGGTGCCGCACCGCGGCAAGCGCAACGAGCCGGCCTACGTCGGGGACACCGTGAAGCGCCTGGCGGCCGTTCGCGGCGAGGATGCGGACCAGCTCGCCGAGCAAACCAGCCGCAATTTCGAGACGCTGTGCGGGCTTTGAAGGCGGCCGCCTTCATATCACAAAGCGCTTGGCATCTCCAGGACCATTGCAGGGTCCGCCCCGCAACGGGTAAACTAGTTACCTTACATGAATTTAGGCAAGCTGGGGCAGGCGCTGACGGCGAGGGAGATTTTCGACTTGATCCGGGACGACCTGGAACAGGTGGAACAGAAGCTCTCCGCGGAATCGATTGCGTCGGTGGATACGGTAACCGCCATTGGCCAATATCTCCAGTCCGCCGGCGGGAAGCGGCTGCGTCCGGCGCTGCTGATTCTCTCGGCCCGATTCGCTTCCGGCGACGGCGTGGCCACGCCTTCTTCCGCAATCCAGTTGGGCGCCGTCGTGGAGCTGATCCACGCCGCCACCCTGGTCCACGACGACGTCATCGATGCCGCCGAGACGCGCCGTGGACGGCCGTCATCCAACGTCAAGTGGGGCAATCACACCTGCGTGCTGGCGGGCGACTGGCTTTACATGCAGGCCTTCCAGATCGCTCTCCGCGAACGGAACTTCCAGGTTCTCGACCTGCTGATCAGCCTCACGCAAATGATGGTGGAGGGCGAACTGCTCCAGCTCGAACGGATCGGCCGCATCGACATATCCGAAGCCGACTGCATGGAGCTGGTAGATCGCAAAACGGCGCGGCTTTTCTCCGTCTGCGCGCGGCTGGGAGTGATCACCGCCCGCGGCGACGCCACCATGGAAGAACGGCTCGGCGAGTACGCGTGGAACCTGGGAATGGCCTTCCAGTTGATCGACGACGTGCTCGATTTCACCGCGCGCGAGAAGACCCTCGGCAAACCCGTGGGCGGCGATCTGCGTGAAGGCAAGGTGACGCTGCCCCTGGTGTATGCATTGGAACGGGCCACGCCATCGGAACACCGCCTGGTTCAGACGATTCTGCAGCAGCGGAATTACCGCGAGGTGCCGTTCCCCCGCATCCTGGATTTGCTGGAGAAGTATCGGGGTATCGAGCGCGTACGGGACCGCGCCCAAGCCTTCACCGACCGCGCCCGGCAAATCGTCAATGATTTTCCCGAGTCGGCGCTGCAGCGGGCGTTGAACGCCGTGATCGATCTCGTGACCGATCGGGATCACTAAACAATAACTGTGCGCTGCAGCCGTGGCGCGGGCACTCGTGCCCGCCGCGCCGAGACTCTTCTCGGCGCTTGTGGCAGCCAGCCAGCATGGGCGCGACGGCAGAGAGCGCCGGCGTGCGCCACGTCACATATCGCACAATGTTAAGTTATTTTTGAGGCGATCCTAAGACTTATGCCCGTAAACCGGCAGGTCCGTATCGGCTCCCTGAAAGAAAGCGAGCTGGCGGAAGCGGACCGCATCGTCCGCGTGGCGTTCGGCACTTTCCTCGGTCTGCCCAATCCGCAGGGTTTCATGGACGACCGCAACTTCATGACGCCGCGCTGGCGTTCGCGCCACGTGAAGGTCATCGCGGCGCGCGAAGGCGGACGCCTGGTCGGGTCGAACGTCATCACCCGCTGGGGATCGTTCGCGTCCTTCGGTCCACTCACGGTGCTGCCCGAGTACTGGAATCGCGGCGTGGCACAGCGGCTGATGGAATCCACCATGACCACTTTCGAGAAGTGGGGCGTCCGTCATACCGGCCTCTTCACGTTCGCCAGCAGCCCGAAACATGTGGGCTTGTACCAGAAGTTCGGCTATTGGCCGCGTTCTCTCACGGCCATCATGACGCGCACCCCGGAATCGGAGAAGGCCGGCAGCCAGGCCGGCAGCCTGCTTTCGTCCATGGATAAGAGCTGCCGCGAACGGACCATCGAGGCATGTCGACGGCTGACCGGCAGAATCGACAAGGGACTGGATCTATCCGGCGAGATCCGCGAGGTCCTGGCCCAGCGCACCGGCGAAATCGTCGTCACCCAGACGCGCGGAGTCCCGGATGCCTTCGCGGTGTGCCTACATGGACCGGGTTCCGAAGGCGGAAGCAAGACTTGCTATATCAAATTCGCAGCCGCGCGAGGCAGCGAACAGTTCGTGAAATTGCTGCGCGCGTGCGAATCTTTCGCGGCTTCCCGTAACGCCGCGATCGAGGCGGGCGTCAGCATGGCCTGCGAGAGTGCGTTCCGCCGCATGCGCGATCTGGGATATCGCACCACCATCCTCGGGGTAACCATGCATCGGCCGAATGCCGACGGCTTCACGCGCGAAGACACGTTCGTGCTCGGCGATTGGCGATAGCCAGCGGGTGCAGGCTCGGCAGCCGCCGGCTTCAGTGCTGCGATTCCAGCCAGAGCAGGTCTTCCAGCAGGTAATAATCGCCGTAAACCAGCATGCCGTCGTGGGGCCGGGTGCTGCACCCGTGGCGCAAGGCCCCGGCCGGCGAGAGATACCGGTCGATCAGCGATTGCACGATCCGCTCGCCATCCTGGCGGTAATGCGCATCCGCCGGCGCCAACTGCGAAAGCCGCAGCAGCCCGCCGGCCAGAATGGCCGCCGCCGAGGAATCGCGATTGCGAAAGAAGACGCCGTCATCATCGAAGTCGTACCAGGGTACGGAATCTTCCGGCAGGCGGTCGGCCGCGAATTTGGCGGCGCGCTCGGCGGCTGCCAGCAGTTGCGGATCTTTGGTGGCGCCATACGCTTCCGCGAAGCCGTAGACCGACCAGGCCTGCCCGCGCGACCATGCGGAATCGGCCGCGAGGCCCTGGTGCGTGTGCGTGAAGACTTCGTCGCCCGGCGCGGCATGATTGGGATAGTCGAGCACCTGGCCGCTGGAGGTGAATTTCTGCCGGTTGTCGCCCGGATTGTAATGAACCGACTGGTAGACCGCGCCGCTGGGCCGCACCAGCCATTCCGCCGATTTCAAAGCGTGGCGCCGGCCGAGATCCAGCCATTGGCGGTCGCCGGTCTCTGCCGACGCCCACCACCAGATCTGCAGGTTCATCATGGTGTCGATGATGGTGTCGTCGCCGTTGACGGCCCAGGAGGCGGCCAGACCGACCTTTGGATTGAACATCTCTTTCAGGCGCTGCGCCGCGCGCAGGCCTTCCGTTTTGTACTTGGGATCGCTGGTAATTTGATAGCCCAGAACGGATGAGTAGAAATTCAGGAAACCGGTATCGTGGTTCTGATCGGCCTGGCCGCCCATGATCAGGCGCGTCCACAGCTCGGCCCAGTTTTTGAAACGCTCGTCGTGAGTTTGCTGATACAGCTTCCACAGCTCGCCCGACCAGAAAGCGCCGGTCCAGAAATAGCCGCCCTTTTCCAGTTTCCATTCGCCGGTTTCCGCATTGCCTTCGGTGAAGAACCCGCCCTGGCCGGTGCTCTTGGTGATCGTCCCTGGTTGCGCGGCTTTGGCGATCGGCTCGAGCTTCTGCGCGGTGCGAACGGCCGATTCGCGCAGCAGCGCGATGGCTTCGGAATAAGTACGATGCGTGGGTGCAAGGGTGTCCGGCGGCGCGCTTTGCGCAGACGCGCTGGTGGAGAGAATCTTCACGGCCGCGGGATTGGTCAGGCGCGCGCCCATCGCCGCGACATATGCCAGAAATCGTTCGCGAGTAGGACGATCGGTATTGGCCGGAAGGACCGAGCCGCCTTCGAATCGCTTGGCGGCGACTTGCGTGTTCAACTGCAGCGCTTCGCTGCCTTCCTGATCCCACATCGCCGCGCCATAAATCCTCGCTCCGTCCTGGCGAAGCTGGAGCGGAAGCAGGCGGTTGTTCTCATCCGATCCGGGGGCGCCCGCCTCGTCGGCGGGAACGATCACGGCCACGCCCAGGTTCTCGTCCGTCAGGTCTTCGTTCTGCGCTTTCGTGCCCGAGAGGACCACCTGGTGGCCCCACGTGGCCAAAGCGCGAACAGAGGGCTCCGTGATTTGCAGATTCTCCGCCGCCGGTTTGTTGGGAATTCCGGTGACGAGCGAAACGCCGCTGCCGTTGCTCACGGTGATGCGGTGCTCGAAACCGTGTTCGCCGGCCCATTGTGTGATGCGGCTGGTGAGGTCCACGGTCCGATCGCCGATTTTCCACCCTTTATACTGCAGTTCTACGATCGATCGCACCGGCCCGGCCGCCGCGATGCGATATTGCCGGTCGGCCACCTCGGCTACCGAGGTCACCTTGCCGTCCACCAGCGCGCCGATCCCCGCCACGCCCAGCGCTTTGCCGATTCCATAGATGTCGCGGCCCAGGGGGCTCTCCTGGTGATAGATATACTCGGGCGATCCGAACAGGGCCAGGTACAAACCTGGCCGCCGCTTGCCGTAAAGATCGATGGCGTTGCGTTTGTCGAAATAAATCCGCCACGCGGTTTGTTCCGATTCCCAGCCGGGCCCTTCGTAGCGCTTTTCGAAGCGCGCGTCGGTGCGCCTCGTGTAGGGCGTTCGCAGACGCTGGATTGCCGCCATATCGCCATAGGCGATCGTCACGATCCGTGTCTGGCGCGGCTGGAGATCGATCTGAAATGCCAGCTCGTCGTATTTGCCGTCGCCATCCAGATCGTCTGCCTGCGAGGGCAGCTCGATTGCCTGGTCCGTGCGCGCATCCTCGTCGAGAGTGGAAGCGTCGCTGGTAGTTACGATCGCGGCTCCGGCGGCGAAATCGGGCGCGATGGCCTTGAGCGCGCTCACCGGAACCACGATATTCTCCGCGACCCGGGCGACGCCGGCCGGATTCGCGACCGCCAGTTTCAGCACTTTGATGCGCGGCGGGTTCGCGGCGGAGGCCGCGGCCGCGCAGAGCGCCAGGACAGCCAGCCGCGATTTCATTTGCGGGAAGCTTCCAGTCCGCTGCCGCCCTGGGCGTACTCGGGCTGCACATTGACGACGCCGAACTGCCGGTCTTCCACTTCGCGATGCGCCGCCATCATCCACAGGAATCCGACCGTGCTTCCGGGAGCGGCGACGTTCGGATGATAGCCTTGCGGCATCACCACCACGTCTCCTTCCCGCACCACCACGGCGAGCTCCGGGTTCTCCGGCTTGCTGTAGACCAGTTGGATGCCCCACGCCGGCGCCGGCATGTCGATATACAGGTAGGCTTCCTCGAGCATGGCTCCATGCTCGTGCGGCGGCCATGACGCCCAGTTCCCCGGCTCGGTAAACGTGACTCCGGCGAGGATCCGCCCGGCCTGCACGTTCTTGCCGATCACGATATTGACCTCGCGCTTGCTGTTGGGTCCTCCGGTGGCGAACCGCATGGAGGGATTCTGCCGGACCTCCGAAAAGCGGATGAACTGAACCGGATAATTGCCGGTTACCGGCGCGGACACCTCGGCCAGGTCGATGCCTTGAGCCCCGGGTGCCACCGTCACGTTATGGCTGCGCGGAACGTAGAGAGCGTCGTAGGGCGAGAGCTCGTATTTCTGCCCGGCCGTTTGGACCGAGCCGCCGCCACGAAGACAAATCAGCCCGGTTTCGCGCTGCCCGGTCGGGAAATCGAGCGGCGGATCGCCGCCGTCGAGAATAATGCGTCCGTAGTGGAGTTCGCGCACGGCGGCGTCTCCAGGCGCCAGAGAGAGCTTGCGGCCTTTGTGAAGATGGGTGCCGCGGCGCACACATCCGGCTTCGGTAATCGGTAGGATCGCACTGGCCATAACGCCCCCAGTCTATTTCGCTTGCGACCGGGGTGTCAATTTCGATAGCGGTAAAGACGGCGACAATGATCCGGCGCACACGAAAAAACGGCCCGGCCCCCGCTGAACGGGACCGGGCCAATGGGAAGAAACGGACTGATGCTTTCCTCGTGAGGAAACTTGTTATTTGTGGTGGCCGCCACCGCCTCCGCTGCTATGGCTGCCGCCTCCGGACGAGTGGCCGCCGCCACCGCCCGACCCGCCGGAACTGCGCGACGGGGCACTATAACTTGGAGCCGAGCCGCGCGATGGCGGCGGGCTGTAGCTGGGCGCGCTCGACCGGCCCTGCTGCGGCGCCGGCGTGTAACCCGGGCTGCCGAAGCGGCGCGAGCCTTCCTGCGGATTCTGCGACTGCGGCGGACGCGTATTTTGCGCCGGCGGATTCTGGCTGTTGCCGCGCCATCCGGTCTCGCCACGCTGGCTGCCCGAGCCGGGATTGGATCCCTGGCTGCCGGGGTCGCCAAATCGATGGAATCCGGCGTTGCCATTCGGCGAGGGGCTTTGCGCGCCGGGAGCCTGGCCGGGACGGCTCAATCCTCCGGGCTGCCCGGCCGACGCCGGCCGGTCATTCGCCATCCCCGCGGACCGCCCCGGGAGCGCATTGCCCGCCGGACGCGCCGCCTGTTCGCCCATGCGCCCCTGCTGCGCGAACGGGACGCGCTGAGCCGGGGTCGGCTGCTGATGCGTAAAGAAACGCGCGCTTCCGGAACTCCGCGGCGTGAATGCGGCGCCGTGCTCCGCAAATCCGAGATTTGCGCGCCCCGGCTGTATGCCCAATTGCCCGTGTACCAACCCGGCCGTGCGGATCTGTTCCAGCCCGGGGTGCCCGATGGCGCCGAACCGTCCGGCGCGGAAATCCTCCGCGCTGATCGAGGAAACTCCCCGCCCGATCGCCGCATTCCGGTACACCCCCGCGATGTTCACGTTGGTGACGCTGAATCCGCGATTGAATCCACCGTAATAACCGCGTCCCCACCATGGATGGAACACCTCATACGGCGCCAGCGGGACCCATCCCAGGTGACCGAATCCAAAACCGAATCCGAATCCCATGCCGAATCCGCCGCCGCCGAATCCGAAGAACGCCACCAGGGCCGGCGACCAGTAATGCCGCACTCCGATCAGGCCCGGATACCACAACCAACCGAAGTTCGACTGGTAAAACCAGCGGCCATAGTGATACGGCGCCCAACCCCATGGGTCGTACGGAACCCAGGTCCAGCCATACCAGTCGAGCCAGACCCAGCGGCCGTAACGGTAGGGAGCCCAATCCACGGCTACGGTCGGCCGGTAGCAATAGCCATAACCGTCGACATTCACCCAGCTCCCGTACTGGTCCATGTCTTCGGTGCCGTACACGCCCGGCCCCACGTATCGCGCGCTGTTGGAGTCCACGATATTCTGGTCCCGCGAGTCGTTCCAGCGGTCCCAATCGTCGGGCGGCGCCGCCGCCACAATCTGGAATTCGGGATCGGATGGGTCGCCGCGCGCAATCATCATCTGTCCGGCATTCACCCACTGCGAACCCTTGGGCGAGAACACTTCCACTTCGCCCGACCGGGCCGTGATTTCGGTGTCGCCGTTCTCGTTTACCGCGATCCGGTAGCTGCCCACACGCGCCGGACGCACCGAAACACTGGGCGTGTCGATCTCGACATAGGCATCGGTGGGGCGAAGCACGCGATACGTCATCACGCCGCGGCCGAATTCCATCTGATAACGCGCCGATTCGAGCTGCGTCAGATGAACCTCGGCATTGGCGCCCATGCGAAACAGGTTCGAACCGTCGAACTCCACTTCCGCCCGCGAGTTCGGACCGGTCGCGATGCGGTCACCGGCGATCAGCGGCGCGTTGACCACGCCCGCCACCCATTCGGCGGCGTCGCCGCGCTGCACCGATACCTGGCCGTTCATCATGCTGATGCGGCCCACTCCACGCTTCAGATCGTCCGCATCCTGCGCGCGCGCCGGAATCTGCAATCCAGCCAACAATAGTGCCGCGCCTGTCCACGTTGTGAGTCGTAAGTGCCGGCGTCCCATGGTTGGAGATCCTCAAAGCTACGCCGGCCTCGAAGCACGGTTCCGGCCAAACTATATCTGCTTTGTTTTCAATGGAATCACGGATTGATGGCGGTGCTCGTGGTGGCTGAAAACCACCACCTATGGCCGCGATCCATCATGGCTCGATGGAGCCATGGGTGGAATCGGGCTGGGCCTGCGGCTGGTGCCGGCCAGTCCCGACGGACGGTCCCATTTCGCCAGGAATGCCTCGGCCGCCAGATCTTCCAGCTCCTTCTCTTCCAGGTACCGGTGCTCCGCCTGCCTGCGGTCGCGCAGCTTTTCGAGCAGGCGAAGACGGCGCTGCGCATCCTGTGTGCGCTGCATCTGGTCGCGCACGGCGCTCTCGCGCTTGTGCAGTTCCTGGTTCAATTCGAGCTCGGTCTGTTTCGCCCGCAGACGAAACAGCCCCAGCGCCGGAAAATCCCGCGCCTGAATTTCGCTCCGCCCGATGACATCGCGCTCCACGGCCAGGCATTCGGCGTGGAATCTGGCGACATCCTGCTGCGCGTTGTGGAGGGCGGTCATAGTCATGGCTAGGCGCGCCTGCTCGAGATCGAACTGATTCCGGTACCATTCGAGGACGCGATCCAGGCGAAATCGAAAGCTGCGCATGACTTTTTCCGGCTCAGAGCCTTTGTGCGATGTCGATCAGGCGTCCGATGCTGTCGGAGCGGGCGGCATCGGTCGAAGTGTCCTGCCGCAGGAAAGCCGTGATCTCCGGCTGCATGCGCACCGCCGCGTCCAGTCGCGGATTGGTTCCGGCGACATAAGCGCCCAGTTCGATCAGGTCCTTCGACTCTTCGTAGGTGGCCATGGCCTCGCGCACTTTTTGGGCGGCCGCCAGGTGGGCCGAACTCGATAATTTCGATGTGAGCCGGCTGATGGAGTGGAGCACGTCCACCGCCGGGTAGTGCCCGCCGGCCGCCAGCCGGCGAGACAGAATAATGTGCCCATCGAGGATGGCGCGCACCGCGTCGCAGATCGGCTCGTTGAAATCGTCGCCTTCCACCAGCACCGTGAAAAACCCGGTAATCGATCCTTTCGGAAAGTTCCCCGCCCGCTCCAGAATCTTCGGGAGAAGGTTGAAGACTGATGGCGTATATCCTTTCTGGCTCGGGGGTTCGCCCGCGGCCAGGCCGATCTCGCGTTGGGCCGTCGCCAGCCGCGTCACCGAATCCATGATGAGCAGAACGTTGGCTCCCTGGTCCCGGAAATACTCCGCAATCGCCAGCGCCACGAAGCAGGCGCGGACCCGCAGCGGCGCCGGACGGTCCGAAGTGGAGCAAACCACCACCGACCGCTGGCTGCCTTCCGGACCGAGTTCGTGCTCGATGAAGGCGCGCACCTCGCGGTTGCGCTCGCCGATCAGCGCGATCACCGTGACATCGGCGGAATTGTGGCGCGCCATGGCGCCCAGAAGCGTGCTCTTTCCTACCCCCGAGCCGCCGAAGATGCCCATTCTCTGGCCGGTTCCGCAGGGCGTCAGCGTGTCAATCACGCGAATCCCGGTGGTGATCGGTTTGACGATGTGCTCGCGATCGAGCGGGCTCCCCGGCGCCTGATACAGGCGATAGAGGGCCGCCGGTCTTATGGAGGGCCGGCGATCGATGGGGCGGCCGAAGCCGTCCAGCACGCGGCCCACAAGCTCCGGACCAACCGCGACCTGCGCTTCATCCTGCCGGGCGATGATCCGGTCGTGCAGCTGAATTCCGTCGATCTCTTCCATGGGCATCGAGAGCACTTGCCCGTCGCGGAAGCCGATGACCTGCGTGCGCACGCGCCGCCCCGATGAGGCCAGCACCTCGCAGAAATCCCCGACTGCGACAGCGGGCCCGCGCGACGCCACCAGCATCCCGACCAGCTCCACCACTTCGCCGGTCCACGGCAGCAGATTCGATTGTTCGACGGAATGAATGTACGGCCCGAGATCGATATCTTGCAGAGTCAACTCCGCGCCTCCGTCAGGTCGGCCAGCAGCCGTTCGATCTCGTCCAACTGCGTATCGAGCGAGGCATCCAGAAGGCCGCGATTGGTCTCGAATACCGCCCCGCCTTCGGATTGCGTCGGATCCGGGACCACCGTGACAGTCTGTCCCCGGCCGGCTTTCTCCAGGCATTCCTTCATCACCTGCTCCTGGTCGGGATGGACTCGGACGCGGTAGACTTCCTGGCCTTGCAGTTTTTCAAGTGCTGCTTGAATTAAATTCCCTAAAATCGATGAATTTATTGATGATTCCTGATGCAGGACACGACGCGTAATCGCCAGCGCCAGGCGGACCGTGTCGGCTTCGGCGCGGTGAATGGTCTCGGAACGAAGCCCGGAAATCTCGGCCACAGCTTCCGCCACGCGGGCGATCCGGGTCTTCAGCTCGGCATCCATCGCCTGGCGCGCGGCCGATTCGCCCTCGCGACGGCCCTGCTCGAGAGCCTGGCGGACCTGTTGTTCGGCCTGCTTCTTCAATTCCGCGATCTGCATCCGGAGCTCGTCGGCCTCGCTGCGTTTCTCCGGCCGCCGCACTCCCGGCTTGGGAACCGGCACATCCACCCGGAAGGCAACCGGCTTGGCTTCCGCGGCCGAGCTTTTCACGACCCTAGATAGCATATGCCTCGGCGCCGTCCTTCCTGGCGGCGATGGTCCCCGCTGGCGGGAACCGGTGCGGACCTCGGATTGTGCCGTTTGCATGCACAGGCGTCATGTTTACAAGTGCTCAGTCATATCACTGAATACTTTATACTTTGTTCTCTTGTACCCAGGCCCGCAATACGTTAGCAGTCACCAGCGGATCCCGTTTCGCGAGTTGCCGCACGCTCTCCATCAGCTCGTGCGTACTATCGGTGATCAGCTTCTCGGCATGATCCACAGCCGCTTCCAACGGGGTCGCCGCGCCCGCCTCGAGCTGCGCCGGCTCCACGGCGGCGGCGGCTTCCAGTTCGCGCCTGTGTTCAACTTCGATGAGTTTCTTCCGGCTCTTGCCGCGCATGACCAGCAGGGCGATCACCACCACCAGCAGCAGCACCACCGCGGCACCGGCCGGGATCCAATAAGCGCGATACTTCTCGGCGAATTGCTGCCACGGCGGCAGCTTGACCGGTGAACGCGGAGCCGGAGCTTCCGGTTCCGGCGGCTTGGCGTTCATGCTCGATTCGAACGGCAGGGTTTCGACGATCAACTGATCGCCGCGATCGGCATCGAAGCCGGTCACCGCCGCCACCAGGTCATGGATGGTCTTCATGGTCTCGGGAGCGGGCGGCACCAGCACGCGCTTCTGATTCTTTCCTTCGCCCTCCCAACGGACCGTCTGGTCCACCAGGACCGCCAGCGACATGCGCTTGATCTGGCCCTGCGGAATCTTGGTGTGCCGGATCATGCGGCTGGTCTGATAGGTGATGTTCTCGGTCCGGCGCGAGGTCTCCGCCGAAGGCTTCGCCGATCCGACGCCGGTCGATTGGGGAAGGTTCGATGCCGTCCCCGGGATTCCGCCCGCCGCGCTGGCGCGCTCCACCACGTCTTCGCTCTTCTGCGAGCTGGTCATCACCGATTTCGAAGGATCGAGCGTTTCCTCCTGCTGTTCGCCGCTGGTGAGATCGTAATCCACGGAAGCGCCGGCGCGAAAGCCATTGGCGCCCAGCAGCGGTTCCAGCGTCTCGCTGATCTTCGTCACCAGTCCTTTTTCAATCTGCTGGCGGACTTCCAGCGCTTCGCTGGTGACGGCCGCGCCGTCGGTGTCCACTTTTCGCGGCCGGCTCAAAAGCGCGCCGTCCATATCGACCACGGAAACCGCTTCCGGCGCCAGCCCTTCGACCGCGCTCGCCACCAGGTTCGTAACCGCCTGGACATTCTGCGCGGAGATGCGGGCGCCCGGTTTGAGCTTCACCATGACGCTGGCTTTGGCGGGCTCCTGCTGGTCCAGAAACACCGATTCTTTCGGCAGCGTCAGGTGCACGCGCGCCTGGTCCACCTCCGCCAGGCTCATCACCGAGCGTTCCAGCTCGCCCTCCAGAGCCCGCTTGTAATTGATGTGCTCCACGAACTCGGTGGCGCCGAAGTTGCTTTTGTCGAACAGTTCGAACCCGATGCGTCCCGTCCGCGGCAGGCCGGCCTGCGCCAGCGTCAGCCGCGATTCCGCCAGTTTCTGCGACGACACCAGCACCGTGCCGCCGTTGTCCGCCAAACGATACTCCACGCCGCTCTCGCGGAGCTTCTGCACCACGGTGGCGGCGTCTTCCGGCGCCATGGACGTATACAGCGGCCGGAAATCGCTTTCGTGCCTCCAGTGAGCGAACGCCATGATTCCCGCGCCGGCCGCCAGCGTGAGGATCACGATGGAAATCTTCTGTGAGAGGGAGAGTCCGGAGAGGAGCTTCTTGAGTTGGTCCATGGCCCGTTACGGTTGACGCTACATCTGCATCTTCATGACTTCCTGATAGGCGTCCACCACCTTGTTGCGCACCTGCAATCCCAGTTCGAAAGCCAGTTCCGCCTTCTGCGTCGCCAGTACCGTGGTGTGGAGCTCTTCGTTTTCGCCGGTGAGAAACTTCTGGACGGCCACGTTGGCGTCGCGGTTGACGCCTTCTATGGACTGAATGGCGCCGTTCAGCACGTCTCCAAACTGGCTGGACGCGCCCGCGCCGGTCGAAGGCGTGATCTGCGGCAGCGTGATCGGGGTGATGCCGGTGGTTGCGGTGATGGGCGCGGTCATTCAATTCCTCCTATTTCAAGAGATCGATGGATTTCTGGATCATGTCTTTCACGGCCGACATGGCGGCGACATTCGCCTGGTAGCTGCGGTTGGCGGCCGTCAGGTCCACCATGTCTTCCGCCGGATTCATCTTCGGCACCGCGACGTAGCCGTCGGCATCGGCATCGGGATGGCCCGGCATGTATCGTTTCTCGGGCGCGCTCTGATCCACGGAGATGCCGCTGACGGCCACGCCGGTGAGTTGTTCGCTCACGCCCAACTGCGCATTCATCTCCGAGCCGAAAGCCGAACCGACGTCCTGCGTGGTGAAAATGGCGTCTTTGCGGCGGTAGGGTCCGCCTTCGGGAGTGCGCGTGGTTTCCGAATTGGCGATGTTCTCCACCAGCAGCGCGGCGCGCGTGCGCTGCGCCGCCATTCCGGTGGCGCTCACGGTGAGGGCTGAGAACAGGCTCATTACTTACCTCCCTGTATGGCCTCTTTGATCTGCTGCAGCGAGCTGTGCATCAGGTTGGATGCGACGCTGAAACGCAGGGCGTTCTCCGCCAGCAGCCGCGCTTCGCGATCGAGATCGACGTTGTTGCCGTCGTTCTTCGTGTTCAGGCCTTCCACCTCGCTGGAATTTGGCGTTCCGCCATCCAGCGCGGCTTGAAAGCTGGATTGGAAATCGAGGTCCTGCGTTTTGTAGCCGGGCGTGTCGGCATTGGCGATGTTGGACGCCACCAGCTTCTGCCGCAGGCTGACCACGTTCATGTATTGTTCGAGGCTGTTGGTAAGCGAATCTATGGTCACGGCTTGAAGCAAGGTGCAAGTCGTGGGCCAAATCGTCTGGTAGGACAGACGGTCGGGGTGTGCCGTCTGTCCGGCTTAACAGACGGTCGGGGTGTGCCGTCTGTCCGGCTTTAACAGACGGTCGGTTGCGCCGTCTGTCAGCTTCCGACAGCCGGCAGAATACGACCGCCTGCCTTACGTTGTCAGCACAATCCTGACAGTGTCAGAGATTTGACGGCTACACGTCCAGACGAATCGCCGGCCTTCGCCAAACCGGCATGTAGCTGGTGAGGAATGGAATCCGCCGCAGTTCGCGGGCAGTGGAAGCACGGCCGATCAGTAAAACCAGCCGCGCCCATTCGAGGGTATCGAGGACGCGGCGCGCAATTTGCGCTCTCGCGGGATCGCCTGCCGGGAGTGCCGCCACAGCGTCGCGCGCGGCATCGCCGTATTGCAGCGCCAGTTGATCGGCCGCGCCGTATTGGCGGCTTTCCACGGCATGTCGGAATCGATCTTCAACCCGCGTTAAGGAATCCATAGTTTATTGCTGGCCGAAGGCGCTGGCATTCTCCGTCTGGAACAACTGCTGGAAGAACGAGACTTGCGATTGCAGTGTCGCGATGGCGGCGTCGGCCTGCGAAAGCTGATCCATCAAGCTCTGCTGCATCTCGTTCACCGTGTTCGTCTTGTCCGTAATCTCGCTGTTTTCGTTAGTGATCTGTGTCTGCAGGTTGTTGATGCCGGTTTGGAAGGCTCCGCTTTGCTGGTCCGTCAGGGAATCCAATGAATTGCTCGCCGCCTGCAGAAATCCGCCCGAGGTCAGCCCGCCCAGAAAGCTCTGGACATCGGACAGATTGAGCGCGCCGAACGTGTCCTGGTTGAACGACATCTGCCCCGTCTTGTCCACCTGCAACCCGAGCTGCGCCAGCGACGTTATGTTGCCTGAACCGCCCGAGTACTGAGACAGGTTGCTGAGGATGTTTTCCATCAGGAAAACGATGCTCTGGCCTTCCAGCGGCCCGGCATTCTGCCCCGTCTCCTGGGAGACCGCGGTGGCGGCGCCGTTGTAGGCGCTCACGAAATTGTTTAAGGCATTGAGGAGCCCGGTGTCGCTCTGCCCGACCGTGATGGTGACGGCGCTCCCGGGGTCCTGGCTGAGCAGCGTCGCCGTCAGCCCCGTCGCCAGTGTCACTTGCCGGGTATTGGTCGTGATGGGGTCCGACCCGTTCACCGAGTACTGAACGGCCGCGCCTTGCGTGACCGGTCCCATCAGCGAATTCTTGCTGCTGTCGGTCAACTGGATCGGAATCTGGCCGTAACCGGTGCTGGTCAGCGCCAGGCGGTAATCCGCGCCCGAGCCTCCGCCGACGTTCACGACCGTAGCCTCGACTCCTGCATTGGCGTTGTTGATCGCGTCGGCCAGGTCATCGAGCGAGGTCCCGGTGGGAGTGATGGTAGTCGAAACGTTGTTCACGGTGAGCGTGAAGGAGCTGGAGGAGCTGATGTTCTGCTGGGTGGGATCGGTCACCGGCGTCGTTCCGGCAATGCTCATGCCGGTGGACTGCGACCCGATGTTGGTCACCTCCACCGTATACACCCCGTTCATGGCGCTGGACGAGGCGGAGGCGTTCAGAACGGAAGTGTTCGATACCGTGGCCGACGTGGATACCTGTGACGAATCGATGTTTTGCAGGGAATCCTGCAGCTGCCCGAAGGTCGATGCCAGGCTGGAGAGCGCGGACTGCTCGCCCGTCATGTTACTGACGTCCACCTCCATCTGCTGAATGGGCAGAGACGCGATGGCGACGGCCCGCGTCAGCACCTGCTGGAAACTCGCCGCGTATGTGCTGCTGCCGCTGAAGGTATCGACGGTAATCCCGCCGGTGGAAATTCCGCTGGTACTGGATGACATTTCCGGGTTGTCCTCCTCAAATTCGAGGGCTGCTGCCTGGCCTCACGTTCCTAATGCAAAAAATGGGCCGAACCCGGAAGGGCCGGCCCACTCATAACTGAAGTTAACGCCCGAAGGATTACTGCAGGAGTTTGAGAATGGCTTGCGGAGTGGCATTGGCCTGCGCCAGAGCCGCGACCGAGGACTGTTCCAGCACCTGGGACTTGGTGAGGTTCGCGGCTTCGGTGGCGACATCGGCGTCGCGCAACTGCGATTCGGCCGAGGAAATGTTGGTGCTCTGCGAAGTGGCCAGGTTGATGGCGTACTGCAGCCGGTTTTCACCTCCGCCGACCACACCTTGAACCAGTCCGAGAGTCCCCACTGCCGACTGAATGGCGGCGACGGCTTGCAGGGAGTTCGCCGTTGGCGAACCGGTCGTGGCAGGCGTAGTTGAACCGTACGTGTTCGCGCCGCCGGCGAAGACGCCAGCGTTGGCGCTGGTCTTGTCAATGCTGAAGGTCTGCGTGCTTTCGAAGTTGATACCGGTGCCGGCGGTGTTGAGGACGGCGCTGATGCCCAGCGAAGCCAGCTGGTTGTTCAGATCCGTCACGGCCAGAGCGGCCGAGCTGTCGCCCACGCCCATGGTGACTGTCTTGGTGGCGCCGGATTGCGTGGTGAAGGTCATGACCTCGGCGTTGGTCCCAAAGGTGCCGGCAACCGCGCCATCCGCAGTATTCATCTCCCCGTTGTCCGCGATTGTGGCGCCTCCGGTGACAAGACCGGACGTACCGCTCTCGATTGCCGTGAAAGCGACGTCGCCGCTGAGTTGCAGGTTCCCGGTCGTTTGATCGATCGAAGCCGTCACCCCATACGGCGTAAGGCTGCTGTTCAACTGGGTTATGGCCTCTTGCACGGTCAAACCAGCGGCGGTGGGGCTAATGACGTTGGCGGTAACCGGCGTGGAATTGCCGGCGAGGTAGACAGTAAAGGTTTCCGTGTCGTTCGCGCCCTGCAGGATGGGCGTGTTCTGCGTGTTGAGATTGACGGTGCCGCTAAAATCGGTGCCGAGACCGAGCAGGTTTGTGTTGCTCAGCCCGAGCCCGGCGGTATCTACGGCGTTTCCCGTCAGGTCCACACCCACCTGCGAATCGGCCTGGGTGTCGCCGCCGCCGATGTAGGTGGTGAGGTTCGTGGCGTACTTCCCGCCGGTGTTCAGGCCGATGTTGGCAGCCTGGCGGTCGACTTCGGACAACAGCGACTGATATTCGTTGTTCAGAATCGTGCGGTTGCCGCTGAACGTGGAGGAAGCAGACTCAGTGGCCAGGGTCTGCAACCGGTCCAGGATGTTGCTGATGTTGTTCAGGCCGCCATCCATGATTTGCAATTGGCTGACAGCGCTGTTGGCGTTGATCATGCCCTGGGTCAATTGCGATACCTGGTTGCGGTACCCGTTAGCGACAGCCAATCCGGCTGCGTCATCGCCCGAGGAGTTGATGCGGTAACCGGAAGTCAGGGCCTCGATCGTTTTGGTCTGGACAATCTGGTTGGTGTTGAGGTTCGCTTCGCCAACCATTGCTGCATAGTTCGTTTGAAACGAGATCATTAGATTAACGTCCTATTCTGCGATACGTCTCCAGACGTCTCGTCCGGGGCCGGGTTCTCCGTTTTTTCGGATGCCCGAGGTATCTGCCTTTCACCAACACATATCGGGGATTTAATTGCTGGTTCTAGTGTTTTTTGGATGTCGAACTAGTATCTAAAGTCAGCGTTGAGCCTCACGAAAGACAATAGCAGCAGCCATTCCGTGATCATGCGCACAATCGCATACACGGTTCACTAATTCACTCGAATTTTGCCGCATCTAAGAAAGGGACCGTGGTGGAGATCATCTTCGGAGGCCGGTTATAGAATGTCGGGGAGTATGCCGGAGCGTCTCGCGGTTGCAGCTATTTCTTCTTCGCGGGAGGAGTTGATTCCTTACTGGCCGGCGCGGGCCGCGGCGGCTCCGCCTCGGCTGAATCGCGCGCGGTCTCCTGCGCCAGGAGGACCACATCCACGCGGCGGTTATGCATCCGTCCTTCGGGTGTGTCATTGGTATCGGCGGGAACCGTATCGGCGTAAGCCGCGATGCAAAGACGCTTCTCGGGCACGCGGCAACGCGTCACAAATAAGTTGAGCATCGCGTACGCGCGGGCCGCGGAAAGCTGCCAGTTCGAGGGGAAGCGGTCGGTATGGATGGGCTGCGAATCGGTATGGCCTTCCAATCGCACCGGAGCCTTGGTATCCATGATCGTCTTCCCGACCTTATCGATGATCCCGAAAGTGCTCGGATCGATCGCGTCTTCGCCTGAAGGAAAGAATGTATATTGCTTCAGACTGATTACCAGCCCGCGCGCTTCCATGCGAATATCGATTTTGCCGGCCTTGATATCGTCCTGCAGCGCTTCCGCCAGGTACGTCATCGACGGGGCCAGCTCTTCGAGGGGAGTTTTGACGTCCTTGGCCGGAGCGGATTTCACGTTCTTGGGCTCGGTCCCGCCGGGGCCCTTCATCATGGCGTTGCCTTTGCCCACGTCGTCGACGGTGCCGCCGAGGACTTCGCGCACCGCGGCCGCCACGCCGCCTTTCTCGAGCGCCTCCTTTACGGAATTGGAGACGGCCTGGGCCTTGGCTTTATCGGTCTGCGACGACGCGAACATCACCACGAAAAAGGCGAACAGCAGGGTGATGAAATCGGCATAGGAAACCAGCCATCGCTCGTGATTCTCGTGCTCGGCCGACCCCTTCTTCTTGCGTGCCAAATCAGCCCTCCGCCGCTACCGGCTGACCAGCCGCTTTTCCTTTGGCCGCCTTGGCGTCCTTCTTGGGCGCGCCGCCGGCGTGAACGTAAGCATCCAGTTTGGTGCGGATCAGTTTGGGGTTGAGGCCTTCGACGATGGAGAGCACGCCCTCCAGCATCATCTCCCGCAGGCGAATGGCATCCTTGAGGCGAGCCTTCAGCTTCGCTCCCGCGGGTAGAAAAAACAGGTTGGCCGAGCCGACCCCATAGACCGTGGCCACGAACGCCGACGCGATGCCGCGGCCCACTTCATCGATGTTGGCCAGGTTCTTCATCACCTGCATCAGCCCCAGCACCGCGCCGATAATCCCGATCGTGGGCGCGTAGCCGCCGGCCGCTTCGAATACCTTCGCTTCCGCCTCGCCGTGGTGCTCCATCAGATCGATATCCAGCTCCATAATGGAGCGGATTTCGCTCATCTCGATGCCATCCACCGCCAGGTTGAGAGCTTTCCGCAAGAACGGATCGGCGATGGTGGATGCCTGCTGTTCCAGCGAAACGATGCCCTGTTTGCGGGCCTGCGTCGCATAGGTGATGATGTCGTCGATGGTCGAGGCGACCGGTTGCGCCGTGTCGAGGAAGACCGAGACGAATTTCTTGGCGGCGCGAATCAAAATCCCCATCGGCGTGGTGACCATCACCGCGCCCAGCGTGCCTCCAAGCACCACCAGCGCGGCGTTCACCTGGGTGACGTCGCTGATTTTGCCCTTATCCAGAACCAGGCCGCCCAAAATTCCGCCCAACGCCACGGCCAATCCAGCAAAAGACGCAAAATCAACCTTGACCCCTGGTTTTTTGGGCTTCGACGGGGCTGCAGGTTTAGCTTCGGCTGCCATTCAAGCTCCCCTGTAAAGTGCCGGATTCCTGGTCGGCCCGCGATCCGTCGGCGACCAGGTCGGCAGCCTCCGAATGCAGGATGGTCCGCCGGAACTCTATGATTCGGCGGACGATCTCTTCGGTCGACTCGCGTACCATAATGCGTTGGCCGGTCGTCAGACTGATGACGGTGTCGGGAGTCGGTTCGATCTGCTCGATGAGGTCGCTGTTGAGAACGATCTGGGAGTGGTTTAGCCGCGTAACCGTAATCATCCTCGACTCCTCCAGAAACATATCGGTGGAAGGTCTGGGGGATTAGAGAAAGATGTCCGTAAACTTCTGGCCAATAACCTTAGAAAATTCTCGCGAGCCGCCGATAAGACGGTTGATGCATACCTTTCATCACACCCGGACCCTATCCACCAGCCTTGCCGAAGCCCTTCTGCGCGCCTGGATTATCGGGGATGCTGAAAAAGTCAACGTCGAATTGCGCCGCAGCGGATACGTGGAAACCGATTTCGACGAAGGCGAAGAAGCAGAACGAATCCAATTACTTAAAGCCGTCGTTCAACGCATGCAGACCTGCCCCGATCTGTTCGCTCCCCGCGCCGCCGACCCCGGACTGGATCTGTGTGTCGACCTCCTGGCGCACCTGGCCGGCCAGACTGCATATCCGGATTAAATAGCGCCCGGCAATCCGCCGTCAGCCCTCAGCTTCCATCTCGCGCAGACGCTAACAGCTGACAACTAAAACAGAAACCGCAGCATCAGGTTGATTTCCCGCTCATCGGCCGAACCCCGCAGATAGTTCCCTCCGATAGTACTCGTAATCTGTCCCACCGTCGCCGGAGAGCTGATATTGGCCGCCGGCAGGTTGAAGTGGGGATGATTCAACGCATCGCTGGCAATCGCGTCGAACTCCAAGGTCTTGTGCTCGCTGATCCGAAAGTCCTTCAGCAACCCGAGATCCAGGTTGTCGAGCGGCGGCCCTTCCAGCAGATAGTTGGCGGCATCTCCGAACATGCCCACATCGGCGGGTTTGGAGCATGCTGGAGTGGCGGCCGGGCAGCCCGGAATGGCAAAGGCCGCCGGGTTGAACCACTGCGTCAGGCCGCGATTCGACGGATAGAGCGGAACACCCGCCAGCTCATTCGGCCGTCCGCCGATGGTGTTGGTATTGGATGTGTCGAAGCCGCTGAATGACGGGGTGAACCAGTACCCGGTCTGCGCCAGCGCGATTCCCGAAACACGCCACCCGCCCAGAATCTCGTTGGCCGCTTTGGGCAGAGTCTTCAGGAAGCGCTGCCCCGAGCCGATCGGCAAAGCGTAAACCACCATGGCCGTAAAGTGCTGGTTGGGAGTGTAAGGATTGTTGCCCCGCTCGGACGCGAGATTGAACTGGTTCTGAATCGGCGACAGCGTATCGGTTACGGTCGCCAGGTCGCGCGCCCAGGTGTAACTGGCATTGATGGTGAGATTCGCCCCCACGGTTTTGATGACGGCTAACTGCAACCCGTTGTAGTCCTCGTTGCCGCCGTTCTCATACCAATCGATCCCGCTGTAAGCGGGACTGAGCAGGTAGCGGCTGGAAGTGAACGGAATCGTGCTCGGCGCCGGTTCGTTGAGGTTTCGCTCGTACAGCAGGTCGGTCCCATGAGTCCCGATGTAGGAAACCGAGACTCCATATTGCCCGAACTGCCGTTCCAGGGTGACATTCCACTGCTGCACGTAGGGCACCGAGATATTGGGATTCGTCGCCGCCACATTCTGAAACGAGCCGGCCTTTCCGGTTCCAGCGAAAGGATCCGGAAACGAGAGCGCCGGCACGCCATTGGTAATCGTGTTGAAATAACTCTCGCTGCCCGCGAACGGACCGCCCTTGTTGACCGCCGAAGGGTAAATTGTGTCGCTGTACATGCCGAATCCGGCGCGAATCGCCGTCTTCCCGTCCGCCGTCAGCCGATACGCGACGCCAGCCCGCGGATAGAAATTGGTGGTTCGCGTGTTCAGCAGGCTGTTGGCGGGATATCCCGCCTGCTGGGCGGTGACGACGGGAATCGTCTTGGGAAAGAACGGGCTGACGAGGCTCAAGCCGTTCTGCGGCACCACCACCGATAACGTGCCCGGGTCGAACGAGTAAATGGCGCCGTTCTTGTCGTAATACGGAATATCCAGTTCGTAACGTATCCCATAATTTATGGTTAGCCGCGGCGTCACGCTGAACTGGTCCTGAGCGTAAAACGCCCAGTCGGTTCCCCGAAGATACGGAAACGGAGGCAGCGCATTCACGCTGGTGGTTTGCGGAATGCCCAGCAGGAAGTCGGCATACGCCTGTCCGGTGTATGCGCCCGTAAAACTCAAGTTGCCATAGACGTTATTCGAGTTGAAAAAACTGCTGAGCTGATCGCGAATGATATCGGTGCCGAATTTGAAGAAATGCCGGCCTTTCGTCCAGCTCACGTTATCGACCCACTGAAAATTGGTATCCAGGTTGTGGACCGGTCCGGAGTGAGCGTCGGTGTTACTGATCCCGGTGATGTTGATTACCGGCTGCCCCGGCAATCCCGCCGGAGCGTTTACCCCTTCGAGACCGATCTGGCTCAACACGTTGCTGCCGACCAGCGCCGGCCCTTCCAGCTCGTTATTGCGCGAAATGCCGGTGCGGAACTCGTTCAACAACGTCGGACTGAAAGTGTGCGTCCAGGAGAGAAACGCGCTGGTGGTGGGCCGGGTGACATCGTATTGGGCCGCCGGCAGCGAACCGCCGTTGATGCCCACCGAAGTATTGGCGTGATAGGTGAAACGGCCGTACGCCCGATCGCGATTGCTGATGTTGTAGTCGATTCGGCCGTCGCCGGTGTCGCTGTCGCTGGTGCTGGGAAGAAGATCGCGCCAGTTCCCGGATTGCAGCGTCGCGGGACCGAAATTCGGCGCCGGGAAGAAGAAATTCTGGGCGTTCAGCGCCACCGGGCTGATGAGATTGGAAGGAATCTGGTTGTTCGCAAATGCCTGCCCGGTGAAAGGATTGGTGATGGGCGGCAGACCGCTGAAGTTCCCCGTCCGCCACGCGGCCAGCGGCACGTTGGCGTTCAGGACGCTGTCTCCCCGGCTGCGCAAAGCTTCATAATTGGCGAAAAAGAAGAGCTTGTTCTTCTTGATGGGGCCGCCCACGTTGGCCGTAAAATCGTTGAAGTTATTAAATGGCACCGAAGAGGAGAAGAAATTCCGCGCGTTCAGATCGCTGCCGTTCCAGTCCCACGCCGCGCCGCCATGGAACTGGTTTCCTCCCGACTTGGTGACAATCACAACATTAGTCGGCTCCTGGTACTCGGCGTTGGCGCCGTTCATGACCGTCGTCACTTCGTCGATGCTGCCGGGCGCCGGCCCGATCGGTCCGCCTCCGACTCCGTCCGCGTCCGCGATCTCGATGATGCCGTCGTTGGCGACGCGGGTATCCGCCGTCCGCACGCCGTAAGTATGAATCTGTCCGCCGCTATTCACTCCCATACTCGGCGAGTAAAGGCCGAAATACTGGTTGGTATCCTGTAACGTGCTGTTGGTAGGCGCCTCCCACAATTGCTGGTTGGTCTGACTGTAGCTCAGCGTTTGCGAGGAAGTATCCACTACCGGCGGCGCGGCATTCACGGTAACAGTCGTCTTCGCCTCCCCGATCGTCATGCTCACATTCACGTTCACGGTGTTGTGGGCGTAAAGGACGATTCCGTTCTGCCGCTCCACCCGGAATCCGGGGGCTTCGGCCCGCACGTCATACGTGCCTGGTTGAACATCCGGCACGTTGAACTGGCCGGCGCTGTTCGTCACAACCTGCTGCTGAACGGATGTCGCCTCGTTGGTTACGGTGACGCGCGCGGCAGCCACACCCGCGCCGCTGGGATCGGTGACGGTTCCGGTGATGGTTCCGAAGGTTGACTGCGCCCATTCCGGTAAGTTGCAGAACAACAAGACGGCTGAGATTACAAATCCCGATGAAAGTTTCCCGAAAACTGCGGACATGCGGCCCCTCCTTCGCCCGAGCGACGACAGACCCCTGCCGGCGCGATTACAAAGCCGGGGCGGGCGTAGTGGCCGGACACAGGCGCGCGCGACGGCGGGGATAAGTCGTAATGCCTGGTGCTAACTGAATTGTGTTGGAATCGCTGGAAACGAGTCAATACAGCAATTCCGTGGCAGGGTTCGCTTTCATACCCGGACGTTACGCCCGCGGATAACCCGGCGGATTTTTGCGTTTCACCTGCTCCCGCGCGGATTAGCCCTAAAGAGTCAGCCGTCTTACGCCAGATAGTAGAAGATATTCTTCATCTGCAGAAGGCTCGATTCCACCGAGATCGACGCCTGCTGCTGGACTTGTTCCTGATTTAACGCCACGGCCGCCGAGGCTTCGTCGGTGTCTTTCAACTGGCTGAGGTCCGCCTGCTGCTGGGTTTGAAATTTCTGCGCCAGAGAGGTGGCGTCATTGATCCGGTCCTCCGCGTCTCCGTAAAAGACTAACTGCGAGTTTACGTAGTTATTCGCCGCGCTCAGCTCGTTCGCGGCGTTGACGATTCCCGCCTGGTCGTTGTTCTGCAATGAAGTGAGCAGATCGTTTATCGCGGCGAAGGCATTCCCGGTGGCCGGAGTATTGTCGGCATTGCGCGGATCGAATATCTGCTGCGCGGTGAGGGCTACCGCGATCGACGTGCCGCTGGTATCGGTGATGGTCCGCGTGGAGGGCGCGGTAATCAGCTGGTCGACCCCTTCGGGCGCCGCCGGATCGGCCTGGTAAGCAGGTCCGTTGGGTTGATCGCCGCTGAAAATATACACTCCGTTGATCTGCGTCTGGCTGGCGGCGATGAGTTCGGTTTGCAGACCCGCGACTTCTTCGGCGAGGGAGGTGCGCTCGGTGGCGCTGGTGGTTGAATTCGCGCCTTGCGACGCGAGCGTCTGCGCGTTTTGCAGTACGCTGATGGCCGTTTGCAGCGCCGAATCCGCGCCGTTCACTTCGTCCAGGGCATTCGAGAGGTTGGTCTGGATCTGCGTGTTCTGTCCGATATTGGTTTCGAGCTGCAGGATTTCGGCGACCGCGCCGGGATCGTCGGAAGCCTGCTGCACGCGCGTTCCGGAAGAGATCTGGCTCGAGGTCTGGTTGATCGCCTGCTGGTTGCGATTCACGTTGGCCAGGTATTGTAAGGTAGATCCGCTGATCTCGGGAAACATAGAGTCCTCAGTATGGCTGGATGAGATTAATGATGGTGTCCGTCAAGTTGCCTAATACCGTCAAAACCTGGGCCGTGGCCTGGTAGGCCTCCTGGAACTGCATGACATCGACGGCCTGCTCGTTCAACGAGACACCCGAAACCTGGTCGCGCAGGCTGGTGGCTTGCGCGACCACCTGCTGCTGTGTGGTTTGGTTGGCGGACGCATTGGAATTCTCCTGCCCGATAGCCGCCGCGATGTCTCCGAAATACTGGATGTAGGTTTGTCCGCCGATGGTCCCCGTGGCTCCCGTTGGATCCGCCAGCGCGGCCAGCTGGTTGGCGTTCCCGTTGAAATTCCCCGCCGCATCCACCGGCGCCAGTTGCGCCGTGGTGATGTTCGGATTCAAGGACAGGCTGGCGGCGACGTTCGTCGGGTTGGTGTTGTCGAATGTGAACAACGGCGACCCGGCGGCGGCGCCGGCAGTCGCGGAAACCGTGCCCGATTGCAGAATCGTATTCACCGTCCCCGCCAGGCCCTCCGCCAGCTGGTTGAGGGAGCCCTGCTGCTGCCCGTCGCCGATGATGGAGGCCAGCAGCTGATTACGCACATTCAGCAGGCCGCCCAGTTGTCCGCTGGTGATCTCGGCGGTCACATCGTTGCCATCCGAATCG
>Ga0335078_10001605_pt1 | contig 34057 bp, 36 predicted proteins | sample Lox_Sample_32_FD_206711 | JGI IMG/M metagenome (GOLD analysis project Ga0335078, IMG submission 206711) | Soil microbial communities from Loxahatchee National Wildlife Refuge, Florida, United States - Lox_Sample_3.2 | ecosystem: Environmental > Terrestrial > Soil > Wetlands | place: USA...
CGCCGGCCTCGGTCAGCGCCTGCGCGGTGCGGCCGGCCGCCGCGACGGCGCCCTCGAACGACAACTCGCCGTCGTCGCTGCGCAGCCAGGTCCCGGCCGGGTCGCGCTCGGCCGCGGCGAGCAGCAGGCGCGGGATCGTGCCCCGGTAGCCGGCCGCCGTCACCCGGCCGCTCCGATCCTGGTCAGCGTCGTCGTCATCGCGTAGTCCTTCCCCGGCCCGCTGGCCCGCCAACGCTCGGTATACGCGTCCGGCCCGGCGACCTCAACCGCGACCAGGTAGCTGTCGCGGCCGCACGGGTGTGCAGCCTCGCAGCTGCCCGACCGCAGGTCGAGCCGGTAGAACGGGCGGCCGTCGGCGAACCGCACCAGCGCCGCCCCGTCCCGCGCCGGCAGGTAGAGCAGGCTGCGGCCGGCCGGGCCGCGATGGCGGCCGAAGACCAGCTCGCCCTCCTCCCGGTACGCAAGCGTGCCGGGAGCCGCCGGGGCGCCGAGCCCGGCGAAGCTAGCCGTTCCGGTGAAGGCACCCGTGGTCCCGGATCGGTAGTCGGTGATCGCCCGCTCGGCGCGCCAGGTCCCGCGCAGGAACTCAAGCGTGCCGGACGTCCTCACCTGCCGCACGCTACTCCCCGGTACCCGACGTCGCTCCGGACGCCCGCGGCCCGCGTGATACCGTCCGTGATCCCGGCTGCCCGCCCCCGGCAGCCCGCGCGAAGGAGCCCCCGCCGTGTCCGTGTCTGTCCCGCTGCTGCGCCCCCGCGGCCTCGTCCTCGCCGACCTGATCACCGCCAGTCGCGGCCGGGCCGCGCGGCTCGGCCGGGATGCCGTGCTGGTGGCCGGGGCGGCCGCGCTGGTCGGCCTGCTCGCCCAGGTGTCGATCCGGCTGTCGTTCACGCCCGTGCCGGTGACCGGCCAGACCCTCGGCGTGCTGCTCGCGGGCACGTCGCTCGGCTGGCGGCGCGGTGCGGCGGCGATGGCGGTCTACGGCCTGGCCGGCGTGGCCGGCGTACCCTGGTTCGCCGGTCACGGCAGCGGCTACGCGGGCGCGTCGTTCGGCTACATCGCCGGCTTCTTCTTCGCGGCCGCGATCTGCGGCTACCTGGCCGAGCGCGGTGCCGACCGGCGCGTCATCGGCGCGGTCCCCGCCATGATCGCCGGCGAGATCGTCATCTACCTGTTCGGTGTCAGCTGGCTCGCGATGGACCTGCACCTGAGCGCGGCTACGGCGCTGCACCTCGGCTTTACGCCGTTCGTGATCGGCGACGCGATCAAGGCGGCCATCGCGGCCGGCCTGCTGCCGGCCGCATGGCAGCTGGCTAGCCGGCGTCAGGGCCCGGACCAGGACGCCCGGGCTCGATAGCCCGGCTGGCCTGAACCGGGCCGGGCTGAACCGGGCTGGCCGGCCCCAGGCCGCGCGCCAGCACGTCCATCAGGTCGTCGAACACGTCGTCCGGGACCCGGCCGCCGGCTGTCCACTCGGCCCAGCGCATCCCGATGAAGTGCCCGATGCCGGTGTAGATGTAGGCGATGACCTCGGGGTCGTACCTGGGATCCACCTCCCCTGCCAGCTGGGCCACCCGGACGCCGCGGGCATATCCGCGGGCGAGGCGCTCGTAGTACGCCTGGAACTCGGCTGGCGCGAGAAACTCTGCCTCCCGGACGATCCGGTACACCCACGGGCGCTGCGACATGAGATCGAAGTAGGCCCGGAACGCCGCGCGCTCCCTGGCACGCTGGTTGTCCGCGCCGGCCGCCGTCAGCGCGCGCGCCATCGCGGCCCGGACATCGTCGTTGATCCGCCGGATCACGCACGTGAAGATGTCGGCCTTCGACGCGAAGTGCGCATAGAAGCTCCCGGTGGCGATGCCCGCGGCGGCGCAGATGTCCGCCACGGATGTGCGCCGGCAACTGCGCTCGCCGAACAGCCGCTCCGCGGCTGTCAGCAGGCGCTCGGCCGGCGGACCCGCATTCTCTGCGGCCTTCCGGCCCAGGCTGGTGACCACGATTACCTCTGCTTGCGACCCCGCCCGTTCCGGCCGCCCGCCCGGGCGGGCGGCCGGAACGCTGACGCCGCCAGGTTACGGTATGCCGTTTGCCGGGGCCGGCGGCTGCGCGGTGGAGTCGGTGGTCACGGGCCCTGTCGGGGAGTTGTCGGTGACCTGCGTGGGTCCGAGCGCCACCAGCACTCCGTTCTTCACCTCGGCCATGTACGCGCCGGTCATGCCGTCGTGATCACTGCCGGAGTACGCGTACGGCGCTACCGAGACACCCTGCGGCAGCCCGCCGTTCACGGCGTTGACGAGGTCCTGCCTGGTGGGGTTCTTGCCGGCCTTGAACAGCGCCTGCACGAAGGTGTAGGCCACCGACATCCCGTACAGGACGTTCCCGTCCATCGGCAGCTTCGGAATGTACTGGTCGTGGATCTTGGTGAAGAGCTTGATCCAGCTGTCGCCAGCGCTGCCGAGCGAAGGCAGGTAGCTGTCGGTGATGATGCCCTGGATCAGTCCGGCGCCGAAGCTGCCCGACTTCTTCGCGAAGCTGTTCAGCAGGCCGGTGAGCGTGATCGGGTCCGAGCCGACGTCGCTGCTGACCAGCGTCGGACTGTAGCCGAGGCTGAGTTCCGACAGCCGCAGCAGCGCCATGAACGCGGGCACCGCGAACGCGACGACGACCTGCGCCTTGGACGCCTTCAGCGCGGCGGTCAGCGTGCCTACCTCGCCGGCCGGGTTGGACGCGGCGACGTTGTAGGGCTCCTTCGCCACCACCTGCGATGCCGGGATCTCGTAGCTCAGGCCCTTCACGCCGTCCTGCCCGAACTCGTCGTTCTGATAGAAGTACGCGATCTTGTCGCCCTTGAAGTGCGACTCGATGTAGTTGCCGAGGAGCTTGCCCTCGCGGATGTAGTTGATCTGCCAGCCGAACGTCTCCGGCAGCGTGGACGTGGCGTTCCAGCAGGCGCAGCCGGACGCGACGAACAGGTCCGGCACCTTCTCCGCGTTGATGAACGGCGCGACGGCCAGGTGGGTGGGCGTGCCGAGGCCGTTGAAGATCGCGAATACCTTGTCCTGCAGGATCAGCTGGCGGACGTCGGTCGTCGTGATCGAGGAGTTGTACTGGTCGTTCAGGTACTTGTAGATGATCTTGCGGCCGTACACGCCGCCGTGCGCGTTGACGTACTGGAAATAGGCGTTGGACGCCGGAGCGATCTCGTCATACCCGGGAGCCGCGATGCCGGTGAGCGGCTGATGGCTGCCGATCGTGATCGTCTTGGTCGTGACGCCGGGTGCCGATGCCTGCAGCGCGCCCGAGGACCCCGAGCCGCTGTTGCCGCACGCGGCGATCACTAATGTCCCGGCGGCCAGCGCGGCCAGTGGTGCGATGCCCAGTCTGTGCGATCTGTTCATCTGGTTCCTTCCTTATCCACTTCCTGGGTGGAGGTCAGCTCATGGCCGGCATCTCGGCCGCCGGCCTTCTTCCTGATGGCCGGCCAGCGCCGGCCAAGCGCGTTCACCGGCCCGGACGCCGCGGGAACGACCGGGCCGAGTAGCCGCCGCACCCCGCCCTGGACCCCGGTGGGGAAGGCGAGCATGACGACGATGAGCACCAGCCCGTATCCGGCGATGGGCACGCTGGCGCCGGCCGAGGCCAGGCCGTGGCTGGAGGCGAAGTTGGTCAGGAACGGCGGGACGAGCACCAGGATGATCCCGCCCCAGACGGCGCCCGCAAGGCTCCCGAGACCACCGAGCACCACGGCGGTCAGCAGCTGAATGGACAGCGCCAGGGTGAATGCGCCGGGCGTCACGTTGAGCATCGTCGTCGCCAGCAGCGACCCGGCCACACCGGCACACGCGGCGCTGACCACGAACGCGCGCACCCGCAGCACCGCCACGTTGAGCCCGGCGAGAGCGGCGGCTGTGTCGTTGTCGCGCACCGCCCGCCAGTTCCGCCCGACCCGGCTGCGGAGCACGTTGGCCAGCACGACCATCACAAGCAGCGCGCATACGCAGCAGACCCACGCCTGCCACTCGGTAAGCCCGAAGTTAACGCCGAGAAAGCCTGGCGTCGTGACGGCGAAGTCGAGACCCTGGTCACCGCCGAAGACGCCCTGCCACTGATAGGCAACGGCGGGCAGCGCCACCGCGAGCATCAGCGTGGCCCCGGCCAGGTAGGGTCCGCGCAGCCGGGCGGCCGCCACGCCCATGACGGCGCCCGCCAGGCCGGCCACGACCGCGCTGGCGAGGATGACCAGCGCGAGGTTCCAGTTCAGGTGCATGATGATCAGCGCTGTCGCGTACGCGCCGATGAACATGAACGCGCCGTGCCCGATGGAGATCTGCCCGCTGATGCCGATCAGCACGGTCAGTCCCGCGACCGCCACGACGGTGGCGGCCACCTCGGCGAGCTGGTACTGACGGTAGGAATCCAGCCTGGCGCTGAGCGCGAGCAGCACGACGCCTGCGACGATCGCGATCCCGGCATGCCGAGCGAGGGTCATCTTGGCTACACCTGCCTGGTCGCTGTCGAGGCGAACAAACCCGACGGCCGGAGCATCAGCACCAGGACCAGGATCGCGAGGCCCGCGAGCTCGGGCAGGTTGCTGCCGACATAACCGGTCACGTAGTTGAGGGCCACGCCGAGGAGGAGCCCGCCGACGATCGCGCCGACGGGGCTGTCCAGGCCGCCGATGACGGCGGCGGTGAATCCCAGCACGAAGATCGAGTCCATGCTGTTCGGGTACAGGAACGTCTGCGGCGTGACGAGCATCCCGGCCAGCGCGCCGATCAGCCCGGCCAGCGCCCAGCCGAGCGTGGTGATGCGGCCGATCCGAATGCCCATCAGCTGCGCCACCGTGCCGCTGAACGCCGATGCCCGCATCCGGAGCCCGACGGCCGTGTACCGGAACAGCAGCGCGAGCAGGCCGGCGGCGGCCAGCACGGCCGCCGCCGTGAAGATCGCGGTCGGCGACGAGCCCGGACCGAGCGCGAAGCTGCCGATCTTCGCGCCGACGATCGAGAACGGCGCGGGGAACGAGCGGTTCTTGCTGCCGTACATGATGCCCGCCACGCCCTCGATGAGGATCAGCAGGCCGATCGTGACGATGACGGCGTTCAGGGGCGGCTTGCCGAGCGTCGGCCGGACCACCGCCCGCTCCAGCACCGCCCCCAGGACGAGGCCGGCGGCGAGCGCGACGACGAAGCCGAGCCAGTAGCTGCCGGTGGCGTTGATGATGAAGAGCGCGAGGTAGCTGGTGAACATCGCCATGCCGCCCTGCGCGTAGTTCAGCACCCGGGTGCCGCGCCAGATCAGCACCAGCGACAGCCCGATGGCGGCGTAGATCACGCCGTCGCCGAGCCCGCCAAGCGTGAATTCGACGAATTCCTGCATGCCGGCCTCCCTCAGAAACCCAGGTAGTGCCTGCGGAGCCCGACGTCGGCCGCGAGCGAGGCGGCATCCGCCTCGGCGACGACCTTGCCCTGGCTCAGGACGGCACCCCGGTCCGCGATGGACAGCGCGCTGCGCGCGTTCTGCTCCACCAGCAGCACGGTCAGGCCTGCCTCGTCGCGCAGCTGCCGGATCAGGTCCATGACCTGCGCCACTATCAGCGGCGCCAGACCGAGCGACGGCTCGTCCAGGAGCAGGACCCTGGGCGCGGACAGCAGCGCCCGCGCGATCACCAGGATCTGCCGCTCGCCGCCGGACAGGGTTGCTGCCTGCCTGCGGCGCCGGTCGGCCAGGATAGTGAACCGCTGGTAGGCGTCCGCGAGGGCCGGCGCACGGTCCGCGCGGCGGCGGAGCAGCAGGCCGAGCCTGAGGTTCTCCTCCACCGTGAGCTCGGTGATGACGCCCTGGCCCTCGGGCACGTGCGCCACGCCGGCCCTGGCGATGTCATCGGGCGATCTCCTGCTGAGGCCTACGTCGTCCAGCGTCACCTGGCCGCTGCGGGTGCGGACGAAGCCGGAGATCGTCCGCAGCAGCGTCGTCTTGCCCGCGCCGTTCGCACCGAGTACCGCCGTTATGGTGCCCGGCCTGGCGGCGATCGAGACGCCATTGAGCACCGGCGCGCTCCCGTAGCCCGCGACTACGTCGGTCACCGTGAGCGACGCCGCCTCAGTCATCGCCGTGCTCCGGGGACTGCGCGACCTCGGTGCCGAGGTACGCGGCGGTCACCGCCGGGTTCGCCTGCACTTCCTGCGGGGAGCCGGACGCGATGACCTTGCCGAAGTCCAGTACGAAGATCTGCTCGCAGACCGACATCATCAGGTCCATCCGGTGCTCGATCACCACGACCGTGGACTGCCTGGCCACGGACGAGATGAGCTCGCCGAGACCGCCGAGCTCGTCCTCCGCGAGCCCGCTGGCCGGCTCGTCGAGCAGCAGCAGCCTGGGCTGCGCCACCAGCGCTCTGGCCAGGGCGACCCGCTTGCGCAGCCCGTGCGACAGCGTGTCCGGCAGGGCGTCGGCGCAGTCAGCCGCGCCGGTCAGCTCCAGTGCCTGCACGGCCAGGTCGCGGAGGCGCTTCTCATCCGCGTCCGACCTCGGCAGGCCGAGCAGCCCGGACCAGAACCCTGCGTTCGCCCGGCTGGTGGCACCGACCATGACGTTCTCCGCGGCCGTGAGGCCGCTGAACAGCCCGACGCCCTGGAGCGTTCGCGCGATGCCGAGGCCTGCCAGCCGGTGCGGCCGCGTCCGGGCCAGCTCACGGCCGCGGAAGCTGATCGAGCCCGCCTGCGGGCGGACGAATCCGCACAGCACGTTCAGCAGCGTCGTCTTGCCCGCGCCGTTCGGCCCGATGATCCCGGTTACCTGTCGTGCCTGTGCCGTCAGGGACACGTTGTCGAGCGCGACCAGGCCGCCGAAGTGAACGGACACCCCGCGGACGTGCAGGCTGTCGCCGGCACCCTGGCGGGTCTCGTCGGCACTGGCTAATGAACGACTATTCATCGAGCGCGGTCCTCGCTCAGAAGCACGATGCTGCGAAGTGATGAACCAAGATTCACGACAAGCGCGGTTACTTGCAAGATCGGTGATGGTTTGTGACTAAACCGAAACCTTTCGGCGAGCCGCGGGCAGGACTTCGAGCGCCTCGCTGGCTCGCGGCGTTACGCCAGGCTGGCGGCGAGCGCGCGCTGATGCCCGGCCACCCACCGGTAGGCATCCAGAACGCTCTGAGCTCCACCGGCGTCGCGCAGCCGGATCATCGCCGGGTCCCCGTCCCGCGCCAGGCTGACGATGCTCCGCCAGCACCGGTCCTGGCACCACAAGATCGTTTCTACGAGGCGCGACCTGTCCTCCAGGCCGTAACCGTCACAGATCACCCGCATGCCGCGAGCCGCTTCTGCATCGTCAGCGATGTCAGGTCCCAGATTCAGGAACTGCCAGCACAAGTGCGCGATGTCGGACAGCCGCGGGCCCGGGGCGGCGAGGTCCCAGTCGATGAACGCGACCGGCCGCAGTCCCGGTCCGTCATCGCGGTAGACGGTGTTGCGGGGCGACAGGTCGTTGTGGCAGACGACCTCCTCGCCGGCCGCCAGCGCCGTGCCCGCTGTCAGATCATGGAACTGGCGGACGAGGGCTGCCGCCAGGGTCAGGCTGGCGGCACTCCACACGTCCGCCGGCTGGCTTGCCGCCCACGCCACGTGCCCTGGCAGATAGCTGAGGACCTCCCGCCCCTGCGCATCGGTGCCGAGGTAGCGAGGAGCGCCGGGCCAGCGACGTTGCGCAAACACGCGGAGCAGCGCATGCACGAAATCGTCGTGCGCCGGCAGCGTCCGCCGGACGGTGTCTCCGACCCTGGTAACCACAGACACGTAGCCACCAGGCAGTTGCTCCTCCGGCATGCTTTCAGTCTGCCTGCCGGCCGCCTTTGCCGGGCCGGCGGCACGGTAAACAATGGACAGGTGACCAGCTCAGACCTGGAGCCAGACGAGCCTTCGGCGGCGGCCGCGGCGTGGGCCGCCGGAGTGCGGCGGGTGACGGTGCTGACCGGCGCCGGGATCAGCACAGACTCGGGAGTGCCGGACTTCCGCGGACCGCAGGGGGTCTGGACCCGCAACCCCGAGGCGGAGAAGCTGTCGACGTTCCAGAACTACGTCCGCGACCCCGAACTGCGCCGCCGCTCGTGGCAGAACCGGCTGGCGCATCCCGCCTGGGCAGCACGGCCGAACGCGGCCCACCTCGCCCTCGTCCGGCTCGCCGCGGGTGGCATCGACAGCAGCGTGATAACCCAGAACATCGACGGGCTGCACCAGAAGGCGGGCACGCCGCAGGACCGGGTTATCGAGCTGCACGGCACGATGTACGGCGTCGTCTGCGTCGCGTGCGGGGACCGCACCGAGATGGCCGTCGCGCTGGATCGGGTGCGGGCCGGCGAGGCGGATCCGCCGTGCGCGCTGTGCGGCGGAATACTCAAGTCGGCCACCGTGATGTTCGGGCAGGCGCTCGACCCCGCCGTGTTCAGCCGGGCCATCGCGGCCGCCCAGCGCTGTGACCTGTTCCTGGCCATCGGCAGCACCCTGACCGTCGAGCCCGCGGCCTCGTTGTGCGGGCTGGCCTGCGACGCGGGCGCGCGGCTCGTCATCGTGAACCGCGACCCGACGCCCTACGACAGGCTCGCGGCCGTCACCATCCGCGAGCCGATCGGCCAGGCGGTCCCCGCGCTGGTAGACAGGCTGCTCACGGCCCGGTGACGGTTACGGCACGACGGTGACGGGCCACTTGCCCGCTCGCACGAGCCGGACCGCCAGCGAGCCGACGAACCGGTGCCCGGCCTTCGCCGAGGCACCGACGACAATCGCGTCCGCCCGCACCTCGTCCGCGACGCGGCAGATCTCCGCGAACGGCTCGCCTCGCCTGGCTATGAACGTGACCGGGATGCCGAACTCCGCGCCCGCGGCCTCGGCGCGCTCGCGCATGTCCCGGGCCGCCGCGTGGAAAGCCTCGTCCTTGGCCACGGCCAGGGCGGCGCCGCCGGGCCCGGCGGCGCCGACGGTGGCGATCGGCCCGACGAACACCGCTATCAGCCGGGCGCGCTGACGGCGTGCCAGCCCGAGCGCGTACCAGCCGGCCCGGACCGACGTGGTGGAGTCGTCGGCGCCGACGAGGATCGCCGACGGTCCGTCGGTGCCAAGCTCGAAGGGCGCTCCCTCACCGGAATCCACACCCGAAGTCTAGGGTGCAGGCCGCTATCACACGCTCTGGCATGATCGGTCCGTGCCCGAGCAGCGGGAGATCTCGCCAGCGCAGATCAGCGCCATGGTTCAGCTTTCGTGCGCGGACTGGCGCGCCGTCCGCGCCTGGCCGCTGCCGGGCGGTGCGTCCGCACAGGTGCACGCCGTAGAGATCGAGCATCCGGACGGCAGCCGCGGCCGGCTGGTGCTGCGTCAGTACGGCGCGGCGAACCTGAGCGCCGACTCGCACGCCGCGATTACCGAGTACCGGCTGCTCAAGCTGCTGCGCCAGGCACGGCTGCCGGTTCCCCGGCCCTGGCACGCGGACGAGTCGGGCGCGATTTTGCCCGGACCGTGGCTGCTGATCGGCTACATCGACGGCGAGGCCATCACCGACCCGGCCGACCTGGCCACTGCGGGCGGGCTGACGCCGTTCCTCGGGTCGCTGGCGCAGGCTCTGGCCGCGCTGCACGAGACCGGCCTGCGACGCGCCGACGTTCCGTTCCTCGCGGACGCCGCGGTCGCGCTGCCCGCCGCGAATTCCCCCGCACCGGACGAGGCGCTGAGCGAGACGGTCATCCGGGCGGCGCTCGCGCGGGCCTGGCCGCCGCCGGCCGTGAACCAGCCCGTGGTCCTGCACGGCGACTACTGGCCCGGCAACGTGCTGTGGCGCGACGGCCGCGTGGCCGGGATCGTGGACTGGGAGGACGCGATGTTCGGCGACCCGCTGGCCGACCTGGGCGTGGCCCGGCTCGAGCTCTCGTGGTTCTTCGGCCCGGCGGCGGCGCGCGACTTTACCGGCAGGTATCTGGCGCTGTGCCCGGCGGTCGACGTCGGCGCACTGGCGCTGTGGGACCTGCGCGCCGCGCTCCGGCCGGCGGGCAAGCTGGCCGGCTGGGGGTTGAGTGCAGCACAGCAAGCACGGATGATCGCAGCACACCGCCAGTTCGTGTCCGAGGCGCTCGGGCAGCTCGAGGACGCAAGGAGACGCTCGTGACCGCACCGCTCCCGCGCTGGCGCGTCCTGGACATGTCGCAGGCGATCTCCGGGCCGTACGCGGGCCGGATCCTCGCCGATCTCGGCGCGGACGTCGTCAGGCTCGACGGCCCGCGGACCGACGTGACCGAGCACTTCGGTGTCGTCCGGGACGGGCGGGCGGGCATGTTCGCCCAGTACAACGCCGGCAAGCGGAGCGTGGGCGTTGACCTGTCCGCACCCGGCGCGGTGCGGCTCGTCACCGACCTGGCGGCACGCGCGGACGTGCTGATCGAGAACTTCAGGCCCGGCGTGATGGACCGGCTCGGCCTCGGTTACCAGCGGCTCGCCGCGGCGAACCCCGGCCTCGTCATGATGTCCATCTCAGGCTTCGGCCCGGCCGGACCGGACGCGGGGCGGCGCGCGCTCGCGCCAGTCATCCACGCCGAGTCCGGGCTGCTCGCGCGGCACGCGGAGCTGGACGAGCGCCCGGCCACCGACCTGCCGGTCGCGCTGGCCGACACGATGACCGCCCTGCACGCCGCGATCGCGATCCTGGCCGCGCTGCACCAGCGGATCCTGACCGGCGCCGGCCAGCACATCGACCTGAGCATGCTCGACGCGGTCACGGCCAGCGACGATCATGCGCACGCGGTTATCGACGGCACCGGCGAGGAGTACTCCTCTCGCGGCACCATCTGGCAGGCGCCTGGCGGCCCGATGCTCATAGCGGCGCCGCCCAAGCACGCCTGGGCGATGCTGTCACGCCGCGGGCTGGTCGCCGACCCGGCCCCGCAGGGCAGCGATCTGGACATCAAGATCCGGCTCCGGCACCAGGCCATCCAGGACTGGATGCACGGCTTCGCGGACCGGGCGAGCCTGCTCGCCGCGCTGGAGTCGGCAGGCGTCGCCTGGGCCGACGTTCGTCCCAGCGAGCAGGTGTACTCGGCCGGCGCGCACTCGGTTGCCGTTCCCGGCAGTGAGCGCCGGGTGGTCGCGCTGCCGTACTCGTTCTCCGCGGCGCAGCCGGAGGTGCGGCGGCCCGCGCCCACCCGCGGCGAGCACAACGCCGACGCGCTCGCGGACTGGCTCGGCCTGGACGAGCCGGCGATCGCCGCGCTCGCCACGGCTGGCGTGCTCATCACCGGCTAACCCGCATCAAAGGCGACCGCGCCGGTGACATCCGCCCGGTAGCCGGCACCCGGCCCGCGAAGAACCCCGGACAGCTCCCCCGGTCACCGTCGGCCTTGCCCGGCCGGAGCCGCCGGACCTGATCAGCTCGCGCTTCCGGGCAACACTTTGGCACCTAACGTTTAGATATCTATGCTTACTGACCATGACGGCACGGACGAGTGTGACGGGCACCAGCCCGACCGCGACGCTGGGCGTCGGCCCGCGGGAGGCGGGCGTGGCGTCCGCGGTCGCCGCGACTGCACAGCAGATCGGCGCCTCGGTCGGCACCGCCCTGCTCAACACGATCGCGGCCGCCGCCACGGTCACGTACCTGGCCGCGCGCCCGGCGGCCAGCCAGGCGGCAGCGCTCGTGCACGGCTACGGCGCTGCGGCCGGGTGGGCGGCAGCGATACTCGCCGCCACCGCCGTGCTGACCGGCCTGATGGTCACCGCGGGCCCGCCCGATCCACGCGACTGATTGCGGCCGAGGGCCGGGATGCGGGCGGAGCACGCGAAACGCTCCGCCCGCGTTCCGGTCTCGTCCGGGCTAGCTGCCTAGGCTTCCCCGAGGACCGCGCAGAGCCGGGCGAGCGCGGTGGTGAAAGCGTGCCCCGGCGGCGTCGCGTACCCGACGACGAGCGCGGGCTCGTGCGGCTGCGGCCCGAGGCTGAAGGACGCCAGTCCCTGCAGCGCCAGGCCGCGCCGTGCGCCATCGGCGATCACGTCGGCCTCGGCCGCACCGGCTGGCAGGGTCACCAGCGCGTGCAGGCCGGCCGCGATCCCGGTGACCCGTGCCCGCGGGGCGCGCCGGGCCAGCTCGCTCAGGAGCCGGTCGCGGCGCCGCCGGTAACCGAGACGAGCACGGCGCACCTGGCGGTCGTAGCCGCCAGAGCGGATGAGCTCGGCGAGCGTGAGCTGGTCGGTGCTGCTGCTGAGCAGGCCGGAAGCGCGCCTGGCGGCGACCACGTCGTCGACGAGCGAGGCGGGCAGCACCAGCCAGGCCAGGCGCAGGCCGGGGGCGAGGCTCTTGCTCGCGGTCCCCGCGTAGGCGACGTGCTCGGGCGCGAGCGACTGCAGCGCGCCGACCGCCTGGCGGTCGTAGCGGAACTCCCCGTCGTAGTCATCCTCGATCACCAGCGCGCCCGCGCCCGCGGCCCAGTCGACGACCCCGCGTCGCCGCCGCGGATGCAGGGCCACGCCGAGCGGGAACTGATGTGCCGGGGTCAGCAGCACCGCGGCCTCGCCGGTCAGCGCGGCGGTGACCGCGCCCTGGCCGTCTACCTCAAGCGGGCGCGACCGCAGGCCCCGCGCGGCCGCGATGTCCCGGTGGAGCCGCAGGCCGAAGCTCTCTGCCGCCAGGCTCGTGCCGCCGCGCCCGGCGAGCACCACCGACAGCAGGTCCACCGCCTCGGCATAGCCCGCGCACACCACGACCCGCTCTGGCGTAACTGCGACGCCGCGAGCCCGGGCTAGATAGCCCGCCAGGGCCGAGCGCAGTGGCAGCAGACCGCGCGGATCGGTGTAGCCGAGCGCGGCCGCCGGCGCGGCTGCCAGCGCGCGTCGCGCGGCGGCCAGCCAGGCCGGCCGCGGGAACGCCGACAGATCGGGCACGCCGGGGCGCAGGTCGTGCCGGACCGGCGGGACCGCAGCTGGCGCCGGCGCCGCCGGCATCGCGGCGGGGGGCTCGGTCCGCTCCGCGACCCACGTCCCCGAGCCGTGCCGCGCCGCCAGCCAGCCCTCCGCCACGAGCTGGCCATAGGCGTCGACCACCGTGTTCCGCGCGACGCGCAGATCCCTGGCGAGCGCGCGCGACGAAGGCAGCGAGGTGCCCGCGGCCAGCCGTCCGCTGCGCACGGCCTCGCGCAGGGCGGCTTCCAGCCCCGCCCGCACCCGGCTGCCCGACACCTCCAGGTGCAGGTCGAGGCCCGTCGAAGTGGCTCGTGTTTCTTGCATAGAACTGGATCCTAACTCTGAGCCTGTTGTCTTCTAGCATCGAAGTACAGGCAGCGACTCAGGAGGCAGAACCCATGACGACCGACCAGGCCACGGACACGGTCCCGGTGCGACTGGACTTCGACGAGCACGCGGCCGACTTCTCCCGCGCGATGGCGCACCTGGACAAGGCGGCCACCAAGGAGCTCGACCGGGCAGGTATCGACCCGCTGCTGCGCGAGCTCATCCGGGTCCGCGCCTCGCAGCTCAACGGGTGCGCGTACTGCGTCGACATGCACACCAAGGACGCCAGGGCGGCCGGCGAGCGCGAGCAGCGCCTGTACGCGCTGCCGGTCTGGGCGGAGACTCCGTTCTTCACCGGCCGCGAGCGCGCGGCCCTCGCGCTGACCGAGGCCGTCACCAGGGCCGTGGCCACCCATGTCCCGGACGAGGACTTCGCGGCCGCCGCGGCGGTCTTCACCGCGGCGGAACTCGGCGCTATCGTCAGCCTCATCGTGACGATTAACGCCTGGAATGCGATCGGCGTGACGACCCGCGCGTGGGCGCCGGGGTCGTATCAGCCATGACGGGTGACGGGGCAGGGCGGCTGCGGGCCATGCACCATGGCCCGCAGCCGCTGGTGCTGCCGAACGTCTGGGACCCGGCAAGTGCGCGCGTGTACGCCGAGGCGGGCTTCGCGGCGCTCGCGACGTCGAGCGCCGCGGTCGCGCTGACGCTCGGCTACGCCGACGGCCAGACGCCGGGCGCGGAGATGCTGGCTGCGGCCGCCAGGATCGCGCAGCGAGTCGAGGTGCCGGTGACCGCCGACATCGAGGATGGCTACGGGCTGGCCCCGGCCGAGCTGACGGAGCGGCTGCTGACGGCCGGACTGGCAGGCTGCAACCTGGAGGACTCCGATCCCGCCAGCCGGGCGCTCCGCGACCCGGTCGCGCAGGCCGACTACCTGGCCGCGGTCCGGCAGGCGGCAGGGCCGAGCCTGGTCATCAACGCGCGCGTCGACGTCTTCGTCCGAACGCTCCCCGACGGCGTCGACGCGGTAACGGAAGCCGTGCGGCGGGCCCGGATGTACCTGGCGGCCGGCGCCGACTGCGTGTACCCGATCATCGCGCCGCCTGGCAGCATCGCCCGGCTGGTGACCGAGATCGGCGCGCCGGTCAACGCGATGTGCAGGCCCGGCGGTCCGACCATCGCGGACCTGACCAGCGCCGGCGTCGCGCGGATCACGTTCGGCGGCGGGCTGCACAGCCGGGCGATGGCCGCGGTCCGCCAGCTGGCCGACGACCTCGCCGCGGCCACCGCCGCCGCGTCAGGACCACCGCAGCGGTAGCGCGTCGATTCCGTAGATGCCCTCCATCCCGCCAAGCCCCGCGGGGCCGTCCAGCGCGAGATCCGGCATCCGCGGGGCCAGGAACGTCAGCGCCTCCTGCAGCTCGGCTCGCGCCAGGTTCGCACCCAGGCAGAAGTGCGGTCCCGCGCCGAACGTCAGCAGCCGTTCGTCGCGCGCCGCGGTGATGTCGAACTCCTCGCCGTCCTGCTCTCTGTTGGCCCGCTCCGCGCAGACCGCCACGATCGTGCCCGCGGGGAACAGGACGCCGCGGTGCTCAATCGGCCGCAGGCAGATCCTGGCGGTGAACGGCGTGATGGGCTCGGCCCGCAGCACTTCCTGCACGGCGGGGCCGACTAGCCCGGGCCGGGCGCGCAGCGCCTGCCACTGCCCTGGATGAGTGGCGAACATCCGCATCGCGTGCGAGAGCTGTGCCTGCGTCGTGTCGATGCCGCCGGCGATCACGTTGAGCACCAGGTTGACGCACTCGGCGTGCGACAGCCTGTCTCCGGCCTCCTCGGCCGTGAGCAGGCTGGTGAGCAGGTCGGCGCCGGGCCTGGCGGGCCGGCTGTTCAGCAGGTCCTCGACGTAGCCGTAGACCTCGGTGACGGCCCGCTCGATCTCGGGTACCTGGCTGTCCAGCGCCCTGATGTCGAACTGGCGCTGCACCAGACTCGACCAGTCGTGCAGCGCCGGCGCGTCTTCCAGCGGGGCACCGAGCACGGCGGCGATCGTCAGCGACGGGTACGGCTTGGCAATCGCGGAGACGAACTCGCAGCTCCTGGCGTCGCCCAGGGCGTCCCACAGCTGCGCGATGAACTCGCGCATGGCCGGGCGCCAGCGGTCGGCCGCGCGCGGGGTGAAGGCCGGGCCTACCAGCTGCCGCAGCCGGCGGTGCTGGTCGCCCTGCTGGTTCAGGATGTTGGCGTCGATCTGCTCGCGCAGCCGTCCGGCGCTGACGCCGAACAGCTCGGCTATCTCGCGGCCGGGAAACGCCGTGTCGCGGGAGCGCAGGAAGAACTCGGCCGATTCGCGGTCCAGGATGAGGTACGCGAGCGGCGACCGGGCCAGCCAGGTGCATTCGCCCTCGGGCGTCAGCCGGGCAAGGCGCAGGTGATAGCCGTCACCCGCGAGCTCCGTCCCGTTGAGATCGACATCAGTCAGCGCGAGGTCGGTGACGACGGTCATGGTGACACTGTCTCGTTACCGACCAGTACGCGCAAGGCCGCCCGGCGGCCTTGCGCGCGGTCACGGGGCCGACGTTCCCGTCAGGAGGTCGTTGAGCGCGGCGGCAAGCTGCTGCAGCTCGTTCAGGTGAGCCGGGGTCAGCTCGGTCAGCAGCCGGTCACCGAGGTCGGTGAGCCGCACCCGGACCACCCGCCCGTCGCTGGCGTCGCCCACCCGGCGCACGAGGCCGGCCGCGGCCGCCCGGTCGACCAGCTCGACGGTGCTGTGGTGGCGCTGCAGCAGGTAGCCTGCCAGCTCGCTGATCGTGGGCGGCCGATCGCCGGGGTGCCCCTTGATCGCGACCAGGAGCTGATGCTGCACGTGCGTGAGCCCGACCGCCTGCGCCTGGTCCTCGCTCCAGCGCTGGAACTTCCGCAGCCGGGTCCGGAACGCGAGCAGGCGCTCGAAGTCCGCGTGGGTCAGCTGCGGCACATACCCCTCCCGCCGAACTGGGTGACGATCCCCTCCAGGCTGCCAGCCTAGCCACGGGTCACCTGCCTGCAGCGGGGGCTGGTCAGAACGGCCGCAGCACGACTTCCTGGCGCGAGATCACGCCGTGCCCGCACTCGTGGCCGTGCCACAGCGTGATGTGCTGGCCGGGCCCGAGGTAATCGCACGCGTCGTCGTCGGTCACCACCACGGTCGCCAGCACGTCGGTATCGCCGGGGCGCAGCGGCAGGTCGTCATCGGTGTAGATCAGCGCGGGAAATAGCTGCCGGAGTGCGGGCTCGTCCAGCCGCCCGCAGTGGATCATCAGATCGTGCGAGCCGCTCGGGTACTCCCGGCCCGGGTCGTCCTCGTCCTCCCCCGCGGTGGCGGGGTCAAGGGTGAGCAAAGCCCGGAACCTGAACTGCCGCACGGTGACCACCTTCTCCCCCGAGGCCTGTCCGGACGGCGACCGGAGGCCGGCATCCCCGCGCGCCGGGCGGCCGCGCTGGCAGGCGTGGCTCCATTGTCTCAGCCTTACCCGGATCTCGGTTCCGCCAGCCCCGGTACCCGGGCCGGTCAGCCGGGCCCGGCGCCTGCCTCTGCCAGGCCGGCCCAGGGCCGCGCGGCACTCTCGCTCGCGCCCGCGTTGGCAGCGAGCCGCCCGAGCAGGTCCTCGAGCACCGTCACCTCCGCGGCTGATATGCCGCGGCGCAGTCGCTTGTCGAAGGCCATCGCGACACCCGCGAGCCGGCCGAACATCTCCTCCCCCGCGCCGGTCAGCTCGACGATCTGGATACGCCTGTTCGTGGCGTCGCGCCGCCGGGTGACCAGGCCGCCGGACTCCATGGACGTCAGGTGATGCGTCAGGGTAGCCTCCCGGATGCCCATCACCTCGGCCAGCTCCCGCTGGCTCGCTAGCTCGCGCGATTTCAGGCTGACCAGGACCAGCCAGACGGGCAGCGAGCCGCCGGCCGCAGCGAGCGCTTCGTCGAACGCCCGGCTGACGGCGCGAGACGCCTGAGTGAGCTGCAGGCCGATCGGTGTCCGCGCAGGTCGCATGCCGCCATTATACCTTAGACGTCTAACCTTTGGGCGATCGGCCGGGCCCGGCGTCGCGGGCGACTCGCGGGCGACTCCCGGGCCCGGTTATGGTCCATTCGTGCGGGACGTCACTGTGATCGGGGCCGGGGTCATCGGCCTGTCGACCGCGATCTGCCTCGCCGAGAGCGGGGTGGGGGTCGCGGTGCACGCGGCACGGCTGCCGGAGCAGACCACCTCGGCCGCGGCCGGCGCGCTCTGGGGGCCGCATCTTGTCGGCTCCGATGCGCGCATAGCCCGCTGGGCCGACCGGACCAGGCTCAGGCTGCACGAGCTCACGGCCTACCCGTTCGTGCGCGAGTGCACGGGAATGTCGGCGACCGCCGACGCCAGTTCCGCGCGCGGCGGAGCCCGGCCGCCCGAGGTAACGGCCGCAGCCGCCGACGCGGCCGCGTGCGACCCCGGCGACGTGCCGCCCGGCTACGCGCACGCGTGGCGGTACGCCGCGCCGCTGGTGTCCATGCCGGAGTACCTCGGTTACCTGCACGAGCGCTACCTGCGCTCGGGCGGTCAGCCCGTGGTCCGCGCCGACTACCCGAGTCTGGGCGCCGCGGCGCGCGCGGCTGGCAGCCCGGTCGTGGTCAACTGCTCCGGCGCGGGCGCGCATCACCTGGTACCCGACTCCGAGGTCGTACCCGTGCGCGGTCAGGTGGTGGTCGCGCGCAACCCCGGCATCACCGAGTTCTTCGTCGGGGTCGGCGCGGCGGCAGCGGAGCTGACGTACGTGTTCCCGCACGCAGACCGGGTCGTGCTGGGCGGGACCGAGCAGCACGGCGACTGGCGGCTCGAGCCCGAGCCCGGCACGGCCGCCCAGATTCTCGCCGCCTGCTCGGCGGTCGTGCCCGCGATTGCCGGAGCGACCGTGCTCGCCCACCGGGTAGGGCTGCGCCCGCTGCGCCCCTCGGTGCGGCTGGAGTACGGGCCGGCCTCGGACGGCGCGACGATCGTGCACAACTACGGCCACGGCGGCTCGGGTGTGACGCTGTCCTGGGGCTGCGCCGAGGACGCCGCCGCGCTCGCGCTCGCGGCGCTCGAAGGCCGCGGCTAGGCACCTGCGCCGCCGCGGCCACGCGTCCCGCCGGGCAGCAGGGGAGCAGGCACGTGTGCCCGGGTAGCCTGGCCGGCTCGGCACGGCGGCGACCTGGGCGGCGACCTCGCACGGGGTCAGGCTGACGTCGCGCCACCCGAACCGCAGCGTGGCGATGCCACCGGCACCGCGAGGGGTCCGATCAGAATTCCAGGGTCCGATCAGGGCCCCAGATTTCCGCGTTGACCAGGTGACCCTAGAAGCCGGGGAAGATCGCGCGCAGTTTGTCCAGGACGTCCGCTTCGCCGGTGACCGAGGCCGGCGTGTGGGCGGCATCGAGGCGCCCGTAGGCCAGCCGCAGCAGCGCCTCGGCCGGCATCGTGACTTGCGGCGCTGCGCCGCCGCCCGCCTCGCCCGGCCAGTCGGTCATCGTGACGGAGTCCCCGGACGCGAGCAGATAGTCGCGGTCTGGTCCCGTCGTGGTGATCCGCACCGAGAACGGCTCGGCCAGCGGCTTGCCCAGCCGCGGCGCGAGGAACTGCGGCACGTTGTCGATCAGCAGCGCGACCGCACCCGCGTCGACTGCCGCGGCGGCATCGGTGTGCTCGGCCACGTCCCAGCTGTGCAGCGCGTGCTCACCGAGCCGCAGCCGGACCATCCCGGCGGCGTCCAGCTGCATGCCGAAGAAGTCCAGCTTCATCCGGCCGAGCTGCTCGTCGGTCAGTGCCTCGAGGGCGCTGACATGCGTCTCGTCGATGGTCAGCGCGTCGGCTGCCTGGTCGTCGGCGCTCTTGGCGTTCCACCTGTCCCAGACCGGCCGGAACGCGTCGCGGTCTACCGGCTCGGCCTCGCCCAGCGCGCCCGGCATCCCCAGCAGCGCGATCTCCGCCCCGCTGCCCAGGTGCGACAGCACCTGCGCTACCGACCAGTCCTTGCAGTAGGACTGCTCGCGCAGTTGCTCGGGCGAGAGCTGCTTGACCAGAGCGGTGAGCCGGTCGTGCGATCTGCGCAGGGTCTCGATCCAGACACGGGGGTTGGACTCCATCGACAGGGCTCCAGATCTTGGGGGAACGGGGCAAGGCCACCCTAACCGTCGCCGCCAGCCGGGGGCCGGCCTGGCCACCTCCGTTAGGGTGGGCAGCGTGCAGATCGGATTCGGCGCGCCGGTGTCCGGCGCCTGGGCGACGCCCGCAAACCTTGACACGTTCGCGCGCGCCGCCGACGAGGCTGGCTACAGCACCCTCTGGTCGTTTCAGCGGTTGCTGATACCGCGTGGCTCCGGCATGGAGCCGGTGTACCACGACGTACTGGACCCGATGGCGGCGCTGGCATTCGCCGCGGCCGTCACCAGCAGGATCCGCCTGGGCGTCGCCATCATCAACCTGCCGTTCGTCTCACCCGGCTACCTGGCGAAGCAGGCAGCGTCGGTAGACGTGCTGTCGGCTGGCCGGCACGAACTCGGCCTCGGCATCGGCTGGATGCCGGAGGAGTTCAGTCTCACCGGCGCCGACATGGCCGGGCGTGGCGCGCGGACCGCGGAGTACGTGCAGGTACTGCGCAGGCTCTGGTCGCAGGACGACGCCGAGTTCAGCGGCGAGTTCTACCACGTCCCGGCCGGGGACCAGGCACCCAAGCCGGTCCAGCAGGGCGGGCCGCCGATCCTGCTTGGCGGCATGGCCAGGCCGGCCCTGCAGCGGATCGGCAGGATCGGCGACGGCTGGGTGACCTCAAGCCGCACTGACCTGTCGCGGATCCGGGACCTGATCGCGGTCGTCCGCGAGTCCGCCGCGGCGGCCGGCCGCGACCCGGCCGCGATCCGGGTCGTATGCCGGGGCGTCGTCCGGGCCGGTGATCCGGTCCACGGCCCCGACGGCGAGCGGCTGCGGCTGTCGGGCAGCATCGAGCAGATCCGTGCCGACGCAGCCTGGCTGGGTGAGCAGGGGGTAACCGAGGTCTTCTACGACCTCAACTGGGACCCGCAGATAGGTGACCCCGCCGCCGACCCGACCGGGGCCGCGAGCCGCGCGATGGACCTCCTGGCGGCGCTGGCGCCATAGCCGGGTCCGTGGCCGTCGGACAGCAGCCGGGGCTCAGCCCGCGCCGCTGGCCGTCGGGGTGCCAGGGTTAGACGGCTCGGCCGGGCCGCGAGAGCCAGGAACCGCTGGGGTCAGCCGCGCGCCGAGCCAGCTGAGCGCCTGCGGCAGCTCCCGTCCCCAGGTGGCGAAGTTGTGCCCGCCCTGGGGCAGGTACAGCGAGTAGACCTGCATCGGTGGCTTGACGAGGGAGACGAAACGCAGCGTGCCCGGGTAGGTCCGCTCGCCGATCTTGCTCGAGGTCACCAGGACCGAGACCGGCGGCGCGGGCAGGTTGCGCAGCCTCCAGTCCAGGTTGTTCTCGTCCCGGTAGCCGGCGTCGCTGCCGTAAAGGTCGCCGGTGGTGTGATCCTGCAGCGCCTGGTAGTAGCCCGCGAGCGACACGGCGTACGGGAACTGGCGCGGGTTGAGCATGGCCAGCTTCACCGCGCAGAACCCGCCCGTGGAGTAGCCGAGCGCGGCCCAGCCGCCAGGTCCGCTCTGCACCCGGAACGCATGCTCGATCGCCACCGGCACGTCCTGCGCGAAGAACGTCTCTACCTGAAGGCCGGCCGGGACGTTCGCGCACTCGGTGTCCCGGGGCATGGCAACCGATGCGTCCATCATGACGATCACCGCGGGCCTTGCCCTGCCCGCGCGCACCAGTGCCGCCTGCTCGGCCGGCAGCTGCAGCCGCGAGATGATGCTCCAGGAGGAGCCCGGATAGCCGGTGAGGGCCAGCACTGCCGGGAACCTGGCACGGGCATACGCCGGCTGAAAGTACTGCGGTGGCAGATACACGAAGTCCTTCACCACCGCGATGCCAGAGAGCTGGCCGGTGATGTTGACCTGGAGCAGTTCGCCGGTCTGCTGGAGGTTCGCGCCCTTCCGGCCGGCCTGACCGATCAGCCCCGAGGCACCGTGGCCCTCCGCGACCGGGATGTGCCCCGCGTTCTTCGGCACGGAGCCGCCAGGCGCCGGCGCGGCCTCCGCCGCGGTCACCACGAGCGCGGACTGGTCCTGCCCTGCGGCCTTCTCCACCCGCACCACGGGGGCGGTGCCGCTGCCGAGCAGCTGAGACCACGACGCGTAGAAGCCGAAGTAGCTGTTGAGGTACACCAGGAACGCGGCGATGACCAGCAGCTGGCTGAGGCCGACCATGCCGACTCTGGCCAGCATCGTCAGCGGACGCTGCCGTGCGGCCCGCGGCCAGAACGCGACCACGCCGAAGATCCCGGCCGCGGCCAGGACGAACATCAGGGTCCCGAAGGACCCGCTGGTCAGCCCCATCTGCGCGGCCCCGTCATCCAGTCCCCCCGGCCGGTCGCTGCGCGCCAGGCGAGTCCACGGCAGCCGCTACCCAGTCGAGCACCCGGGCCAGCGGCCAGTTCCCGCCGTCCAGCTGCATGGTGGACACCCGCATCGGCCGCTGGGCGAGCGAGATGAAGGACGCGGCCTGCCCGCCACCGGCAGCCGAGCCCGGGCCGGCGAACAGCACCGAGACCGGCGCGGGCGGCAGGTGCCTGAGCTGCCAGAGCAGGTCATCCTGCTGCCGGAACGGACCCGGCAGCTGCGCCGCCGCGCCGGGCGGGCTGACGTAGCTGGCACGCGGGGCCACGGCTACGGAGAACACATAGGAGTAGTCCATCGCCAGCTGCAGCGCGCAGTAGCCGCCGCTCTGGCCTCCGACCAGCGCCCAGCTGGCAGGCGTAGTCCGGACCCGGTAAGCCGATCCGATCGCATCCGGCAGGTCCTGTGCGAAAAAGGTGCCGCCTTCGATCGCCGGCCGCTGCTGCACCCCGCGACGGAGCACCGGCGGCAGGTTCAGGCAGGCCTGGTCGACCCCGCCCACCGTGGCCGGCAGCATCACGATGACCACCGGGACCATCCTCCCGGCGGCGATCTCGGTGGCCGCGCTCTGCGCCAGCCGCGTGGCCGAGTACGGGGAGCTGCCCGAGGTCGTGGCGTCGGAGACAACCGTCACCACCGGGAACTCCGGCAGCCGGCCGCGCGCGGCGTAGGCAGCGGGGAGGTACACGCTGCCCGCGACACTCAGGCCCGATAGCTGGCCGTCGATCCTGACGTTCTCCAGCACCCCGCCCTGATGGCCGCCGGCGAGCCGGACTGCCGACCTGGCCGTGACCGAGAGCAGATTGCGGCTCGCCGTGTCCACCGGGCCCGCGGCGACGATACTGGCGCGCCCGCTGGCGTCGGTCCCGAACAGGTCCGACCAGGAGGAGTAGAACTCGCCCTCGTTGTTCACCACGACGAAGATCAGGCCGAGCACCAGCGCCTGCAGCACGCAGATGCTGAGGAATCTCAGGTAGATCCGCGGCAGCGTCCGCCGGGCGAGCCACGGCCAGCCGAGAACGATCGCGATCAGCACGATGAACCCGAGCAGGGCGAGCAGGTAAGGCAGGCCAGGGCTCGTCAGGCCCACCTGTCCACCTCCCGGCTAGCTGAGGATCTGCTGCGTCGACTCGCTGGATGAGCGCCGGCGGCTGTGGCCGCGGCGCTGCCCAGCGCCACCGCGACGCGGTCGGCGACCCCAACCAGGCTAACCGCTGTACAGCGCCAGAACGGCAGGTCGCGACGCAATAGCAGAGTCAGGAAATATATATTATTCGTCGCATTAGGTTCGACGGCGGGGTCTTTACCTTACGTTCGACGGCATCGGGTTTTCCCATCACCTCAGAGGGCGGAAGCTGACGTTCCGCCCCGAAAGCGTGCCCGTCCTGAGCGCCCGTCTCGTCCGCCCGTCCCGGCTATCGCCGCGCCGGGGCCCCTGGGCCCGACACCGGGCGAGCGAGTCAGGCCCTGCGGCCGAGTCAGGCCCTGCGGCGCAGGCGAGGATCGGCCAGGGCAGGCGGTTCGTAGCCGCGATCCGCCGGATTGAGGTTCACGCCCGGCGGCACGATCTCGTCGATCCGGTCCAGCAGGTCGGGCGTGAGGCTGATGTCCGCGGCCCCGAGCTGGCTCTCGAGGTGCTCCATCGTGCGCGGCCCGATGATGGCCGAGGTGATGCCCGGGTGACTCAGCACAAAGGCAAGAGCGAGATGGATCAGCGACATGCCAGCCTCGGCCGCGAGGCCGGCCAGCTTGTCCGCGGCGTCCAGCTTCAGCCGGTTACCAGGCAGGCTCATGTCGAATCGGTGCGGCAGCCGCTGCGAGCGGCGGCTGACCGGCAGCTCGGCATCCTTGCGGTAGCCGCCGGCCAGCCAGCCGCTGGCCAGCGGGCCCCAGCAGATGGCGCCCATCCCGTGCGACTGGCAGGCCGGCAGCACGTCCGCCTCGATCCCGCGGACCAGGATCGAGTACGGCGGCTGCTCGCAGACGAACCGCTCCCGGCCGCGCCGCTGCGCCGCCCACTGCGCCTCGACGATCTGTGCGGCGGGGAACGTCGAGCTGCCGGCGTAGAGGATCTTGCCCGCGCGGATCAGGTCGGTCAGCGCAGCCAGCGTCTCGTCGATGTCGGTCGCCGGATCCGGCCGGTGAATCTGGTACAGGTCGATGTAGTCCGTGCCGAGGCGGCGCAGGCTGTTCTCGCACTCCCGGACCAGCCACCGGCGCGAGTTCCCGCGCTCGTTCGGGTCCCTGCCCATCGCGCCGTGCGCCTTCGTGGCGAGCACAACGTCGTCGCGCCGGCCGCCGGCCAGCGCCCGCGCGACGATCTGCTCCGACTCCCCGGCCGAGTACACATCCGCGGTATCGATGAAGTTGATGCCCGCGTCCAGCGCGCGATGGATGATCCGCACGGACTCCTCGTGGTCGGGATTGCCCCACGCGCCGAACATCATCGCGCCCAGGCACAGCGGGGTGACCTGCACGCCAGTGGCACCAAGCGCTCGCGTCTCCATAACCGCACCCTATGTCGCAGGAGCCGGCCCGGATCGGGCATCCGTTATGCTGCCGCGGTGCCGATACCGCAGTTCGTTCTTGACCTGCGCGCGAAGCTGGGTCACGACCCGCTGCACCTGCCCGGCGTCACGGCCGTGGTGCTGGACGAGCAGGAGCGCGTCCTGCTCGTGCGGCGGGCGGACAACGGCAGCTGGACACTGGTCACCGGCTGCCTTGATCCCGGCGAGCAGCCTGCCGTCGGCCTGGTGCGCGAGGTAGCCGAGGAAACCGCCGTGCAGGTGCAGGTGGACCGCCTGCTCAGCGTCACCGCGCTGCCGCTCATGACGTTCCCGAATGGCGACCAGACGTACTGGACGGACATCGCGTTCCGATGCCACCCGACCGGCGGCGAGGCGCGGGTCAACGACGACGAATCCATCGACGTCGGCTGGTTCCGGCTCGACGAGCTACCGGACATCCCGGACCGGCATCTGCGGGCGATCAGGGACGCGATCGATCCCGCCGGGCCGGCCCGGTTCCTGACCGAGTAGCCGGGCCCGCGTCTGCGCCCGGCGGTTCCGCACGTGCGCGTGCCGCGACCGCGCCGCTATGCTTGGCGCATGAGCACTGACGCCGACCGCATGAGCAAGCCAGCCCTCGACGGGCTGGAGGACAAGTGGACGCAGCGGTGGGCCGAAGCTCGTGTAGTACAGGTTTGACCGCTCCGCAGGCCGCGATGGCGTCTATGCCATCGACAGTCCGCCGCTCACGGCGAGCGGCGCCCTGCACCTAGGGCACGCCTTCTCCTACACCCAGACCGACGTCGTCGCGCGGTTCCACCGGATGCGCGGTAAGGCGGTGTTCTACCCGGTCGGCTGGGACGACAACGGGCTGGCCACCGAGCGCCGGGTGCAGAACTACTACGGGCTGCGCTGCGACCCGTCGCTGCCCTACGATCCCGGCTTCCGCCCGCCGCCCGCAGGCGGAGACCGGGCGCTGAGCCCCGCCGACCAGAAGCCGGTGTCGCGGCGGAACTTCGTCGAGTTGTGCCGCGGGCTCACCGAACTCGACGAGCGTTCGTTCGCGCAGGCCTGGCAGCGGCTTGGCCTGTCGGTGGACTGGGAGATGAGCTACCGCACGATCGACGAGCGCGCGCAGGCGATCTCCCAGGCGGCGTTCCTGCGCAACCTGGCCAGGGGCGAGGCGTACCAGGCCGAGGCGCCCGCGCTGTGGGACGTGACGTTCGGGACCGCGGTAGCTCAGGCCGAGATCGAGGACCGGGAGGTGCCGGCCACCTTCATCCGGCTCGCGTTCGGCCTCGCCGAGGGCGAGGCGGTCGTGGCCACGACCAGGCCCGAGCTGCTCGCGGCGTGCGTCGCGCTCGTCGCGCATCCGGATGACGAGCGCTACCGGAAACTGTTCGGATCGACGGCGGTGACCCCGCTGTTCGGCGCTCGCGTGCCGGTCCTCGCGCACCGCCTGGCCGACCCGGCCAAGGGCACGGGCCTGGTGATGGTGTGCACCTTCGGCGACATGACGGACGTGACCTGGTGGCGCGACCTGCGGCTGGAGACACGGCCGGTAATCGGCAAGGACGGCAGGCTGCTCGCGGCTCCCCCGCCCGGCGTCAGCGGCGCGGCGGGCACGGCGGCGTACGCGCGGCTGGCCGGGCAGACAGCCAAGGCCGCGCGGTCAATGGTCACCGACATGCTGCACGCCGCGGGCGCCGTCCGCGGCGACCCGGAGCCGATCCGGCACGCGGTGAAATTCTTCGAGTACGGCCAGGTGCCGCTCGAGATCATCACGACCCGCCAGTGGTACATAAGGAACGGCAGCAGGTCCGAGCTGCTGCGCGCGACGCTGCTCGCGCGCGGCCGCGAGCTGCAGTGGCACCCCGAGTACATGCGCGCGAGGTACGAGCACTGGATTGACGGCCTGACCGGCGACTGGCTCATCAGCCGCCAGCGGTACAGCGGCGTGCCCATCCCGGTCTGGTACCGACTGGACGGCGCGGCCGAGCCGATCCGGGACGAGCCGATCGTCCCGGCGCAGGCCCAGCTGCCGCTCGACCCGGCCACGGCGACGCCGCCCGGCTTCGAGCCCGGCCAGCGCGGTGTGCCCGGTGGCTTCGCCGCCGATCCGGACGTGATGGACACGTGGGCCACCTCGTCCCTTACGCCCCAGATCGCGACCGCCGGGTCCGCGGGACCGGACCTGCTCGAGCACGTCTTCCCGATGGACCTGCGGCCGCAGGCGCACGAGATCATCAGGACCTGGCTGTTCTACACCGTGCTGCGCTCGGAGCAGGAGTTCGGCGTCCTGCCCTGGCGGCACGCCGCCATCTCCGGCTGGATCCTCGACCCGGACCGCAAGAAGATGTCCAAGTCGAAGGGGAATGCGGTCACCCCGGCCGACCTGCTCCGGGAGTACGGGGCGGACGCTGTGCGGTACTGGGCGGCGAGCGCGCGGCTCGGCGTCGACACCGCCTTCGACGTCGCACAGCTGCGGATCGGGCGGCGCCTCGCGATCAAGATCCTCAACGCCGCCCGGTTCGTGCTCGGCATCGGCGCGGGCCCAGGCCCTGGCCGTCCGGTCACCGAGCCGATCGATCTGGCCCTGGTGCGCAGGCTCGCCACGGTCGCCGGCCGGTGCACGGCGGCCTTCGAGACCTACGACCACGCGACCGCGCTGGAGCAGGCCGAGCGGTTCTTCTGGTTCTTCTGCGACGACTACCTCGAGCTGGTGAAGGCACGTGCCTACGGGGAGCACGGCCAGGACCTGGCGGGCTCCGCGGTTGCCACCTTGCGGCTCGGCCTGTCGGTCGCGCTGCGGCTGCTCGCGCCCTTCCTGCCGTTCGCGACCGAAGAGGCCTGGTCCTGGTGGCAGGACGGGTCGATTCACCTGGCCGGATGGCCGGACGCCGCCGAGCTCGGGCAGATGGCCGGACCCGGTGACGACGCGGTACTGACGGCGGCCTCGGCGGCCATCGCGGCGATCCGCAGGGCCAAGTCGCAGGCGCGCGTGCCGATGAAGACGCCGGTCCCGCTGCTGATCCTCACCGCTGACCAGGCCGGGCTCGACGCGCTCAGCGCAGCGGGTCGGGACGTGCAGGCGGCGGGCCGGGTCGCCGCGATCGAGCTGCGCACCCGCGGGGCGACAGCGCCCGCGCACGAGGTCGTGCTCTAGCGCGTACGCCGCCGCCCCGGCGGGTAGGCAGCAGAGATGCAGCTGAGCGCACGAAATTCGCTAACGGGCACCGTCCGCGACGTCAAGTCGGGCGCCGTGATGGCCGAGGTCACCGTCCAGGTGGAGCCTGGCGAGATCACCGCGGCGATCACCGACTCCTCGCGCGAGCGCCTGAAGATCAAGCAGGGAGACGAGGTCTCGGTGATCATCAAAGCGACCGAGGTGATCATCGCCACGGCCTAGCCCGGGCGGGCGCATTCCGGCGAGATGAGGGCTGAAATGGCTTCCCTGCACGCGGACCGCGACATGGCGGCGCAGCTGGAGCGCACGCTCATCGGCGCATACAGCGACGCCGCCGACCTAGGCGAGGCACTTGCCGTCGCCGGCCGGGTATCCCCCGGTGACTACGGCCAGTGGCACGACGAGTGGGTCCGTGCCGCCGACGCGGCGGCGGCGGCCGGGCGCGACGCCGCCGCTCGCGGGCACACCGCGATCGCGGTCCGCGGTTACCTGAGGTCATCGGAATACCATCGGCAGGCCTACTTCTTCCTGCGCCACGACCGCACCGATCCGCGAGTTCGCTCGGGCTTCGAGAAGCAGCGGGACATGTTCAGGGCCGCCCTGCCGCTGCTCTCCTTTCCCGTCGAGGCGGTGGACGTCCCGTTCGAGCCCGTGCCGCTGCCGGGATATCTCTTCCGGCCGGCGGGCGACGGCGAGCGCCGGCCGACGGTCCTGTTCACCGGTGGCTTCGACGGGACCGCAGAGGAGCTGCACAAGTACGGTCCGCGCATAGCCGTGGAGCTCGGCTGGAACGCGTTCGCCTGGGACGGTCCCGGCCAGGGCGCGATGCTGGTGGAGCACGGCGTCACCATGCGGCCCGACTTCGAGAACGTGCTGACGCCCGTGATCGACTGGCTCGTCCGGCAGCCGTACGCCGATGCCGGCCGGCTGCTGCTAGTGGGCCGCAGCCTGGGCGGCTACCTGGCCCCGCGGGCCGCAAGCGCCGAGCATCGCGTCGTCGCGCTGGTATGCGACCCGGGACAGTACGACTTCAGCTCCCGGTTCCGGTCCAACTTCAGCGCGCCGGACTGGCAGCGGGTGCTCGACGCCGATCCAGCCATGGATGCCGAGCTTGAGGCCTTCGTGGCCACGCCGCGCGACAGGGAGTTCTGGGGTGCCCGGATGGCGGCGATGGGCGCGAGCACGTTTGGCGAGTGGCTGCGCATCCTTACCGGGTACACGCTGCAGGACAGAGCGGGCTCGATCGCCTGCCCGACCCTGATAACGAACGGCGAGGGCGACTTCGCCGGCCAGAGCCAGGTCCTCTATGACGCGCTCACCTGCCAGCGGGAGTACCGTCCGTTCACCGCCGCCGAGGGCGGGGCCGGCCACTGCGAGGGCCTGGGCCAGCGCCTGTGGCAGCAGACAGTGTTCGCCTGGCTGAGCGAGATCGCCGCGCGTTAGGACGGAGTTCCGGCAGCCGTAGGTCCGCTGCGTTACGCGGTCTCACGCCTTACCTGGCCGCGGCGGCGAAATACGTGGCGAGCGTGCCGAAGCCGGGCATATCTTGCTCGCATGCCCGCTGTCATCAAGTCCGTTACGTTTGACTGCACTGATGCGCTCGTCGTCGCCGAGTTCTGGGCTGCGGCGCTAGGCACAGACGTCGACGAGGACGCGACGTCGGAGCTCGCCTACGTGGAGGCGGCCGGCTGGGGCGGCCCGAACATGTGGTTCGCCAGGGTGCCCGAGTCGAAGACGGCCAAGAGCCGCATGCACCTCGACCTCCGCGCGCCCGCCACGATGGCCGAGGAGGTGCGCCGGCTGCGGGCCCTGGGCGCCACGGTCCTCGAGCGACATGAGGGACACACCGTGATGAATGATCCCGAAGGCAACGTCTTCTGCGTGGAGCTAGGCCCCGCCGACTAGCCAGGTCAGGCCGGGTAGTCTCACGGCTATGGACAAGGTGCAGCTGTCAGAGGAAGAGTGGCGGGACCGGCTGTCCCCCGAGGAGTACCACGTGCTGCGGGAGGCGGGTACCGAGGCCCCGTTCACCGGCGAGTACACCGATACCGAGACCAAGGGCGTCTATCGCTGCCGGGCCTGCGGTGCCGAGCTGTTCCGCTCGAACTCCAAGTTCCATTCGGGCTGCGGCTGGCCCAGCTTCTACGAACCCACCGGGGACGACGCCGTCGTGCTGCTCGAGGACCGCTCACTCGGCCGGGCCCGGACCGAGGTGCGGTGCGCGGCGTGCGACTCGCACCTGGGCCACGTGTTCGAGGGCGAGGGCTACGACGTACCCACAGACCAGCGGTGGTGCATCAACTCCGTCTCGCTGACGCTCGAGGAGGAATGAGCCGCGACGCGCTGCGGCTCGTCCGCTCCGGCGAGCTGTCGGGCGCGACGGCCCAGACCAGCGGCATGATCCGGGCTGCCGCGATTTCCGGCAACCTGACCGGTGCCCGGTCGCTGTGGATGGGTCGGACCGAGCTGCCGCCGGGCGTGACCTCGGGCGATCATCACCACGGCGAGTCCGAGACGGGCATCTACGTCGTGGCCGGCTCACCTGTGTTCGTGTTCCGCGATCCCGCCAGCGGCGAGCTGACCCGGCTGGAGACCCGGCCCGGCGACTACGTGTGGGTGCCCCCGCACGTGCCGCACCGGGAGGAGAACCCGTCCGCGGCCGAGGCCGCCGTCGTCGTGATCGCCCGGTCCACGCAGGAAGCCATCGTCGTCAGCGTCGACGGGCTGTAGCGCCTACGGCCGGCGCTGCAGCAGCTCGGGACTCAGGTCCGCAAGGCTGGCCAGGCCGGCGAGGCGCATCGTGAGCTCGAAATCGTTCCGCAGCGCGCGCAGCACGTGCCGCACGCCCGCCTCGCCGCCGAGCCCGAGTCCGTAGGCATAAGGCCGCCCGATCAGCACCGCCTGCGCGCCGAGCGCGAGCGCCTTGACCATGTCGGCGCCGGTCCTGATCCCGCTGTCGAACAGCACCGCGAGCCGGGAGCCGACGGCGGCGGCCACCGCGGGCAGCGCCTCCAGGGCCGCCAGCGCCCCGTCGACCTGCCGCCCGCCGTGGTTCGACACGATGACGCCGTCGACGCCGGCGTCGGCCGCGCGGACCGCGTCCGCGGCCGACATGATGCCCTTGACCGCGATGGGCCCGCGCCAGTGATCCCGCAGGAACGGCAGGTCGTCCCAGGTCAGTGACGGATCGCCGAAGACCTGCGTGTACCGGAGCACGGCCGCGCCGGGGTCAGCCTCGACCGGCCGGTCGAGCCCGGCCTGGAAGGCCGGATCGGAGAGGTAGTTCTGGATGCCGATGCCGTGCAGGAACGGCAGGTAGCCGTTGTCGAGATCGCGCGGCCGCCACGCGAGCATCCGGGTGTCGAGCGTGACGACGAGGACCGAGAAGCCGGCCGCCTGCGCGCGGGCCAGCAGGCTCGCCGCGAACGCGCGGTCCTTCGGCCAGTACAGCTGGTACCAGCGCTTCCCGTCGCCGTTAGCGGCCGCCACGTCCTCCATCGCCGTCGATGCTGCCGTGCTCAGGATCATGGGAACGTCGGCTGCCACCGCGGCCCGCGCGACGGCCGGCTCGGCGCCTGGGTGCGCGATCGCGAGCACTCCCACCGGCGCCAGCAGGAATGGCACGGTCAGGTCTGTGCCGAGCACCGTCGTCGCGTACGACGGGGTGCTGACGTCGGTGAGCATGCGCGGCACGATCCGCCAGCGCCGGAACGCCTCCAGGTTCTCCCGCGCGGTGTCGCCCGAGCCGGCCGCCCCGGCGACGTAGTCCCACGCGCGAGGCGTCATGACGCCCCTGGCGGCCTCCTCCAGCCGGGACAGGTCGGCAGGATAGGGCGGCACCGCCCAGGCCAGCCCGGTCAGGTAGATCTCGTCCTGGTAGGTCTCTAGCGGCTGGCTCACGCGATCGCTGTCCCCTTCTGCGCCCCGCTCGGCCGGCCCGCTGCCAGCCCGTTGCTGTCTGCGCGCTCACATCGTGTCATGGCGCAGGGCGGGCCCGACACGCCTGGTCGGCTGCGGCACAATGGCCTGGTGTCCCGGCCGAACGACAGCGTGGCGGCGCTGATCGAGGAATACGCCGACCTGTTCGTCATGACCGGCGGCGACCCGTTCCGGGCGCGCGTGTACACGAAGGCGGCCCGCGCCATCTCGGCATATCCGCAGGACGTGACCGAACTGTCCGGCGCGGCGCTGCTGCGGATACCGGGCGTGGGCAGGTCGATAGCGGCGAAGGTTGGCGAGATCAGCTCCACGGGCACCTTCGGCGAGCTTGAGGAACTGCGGGCCGACATACCCGACGGTGTACGCCAGCTGACCCGGATACCCGCGCTCGGGCCGCGCCGCGCGCTGCAGCTCTACCGGGAGCTGCAGATCAGCGGGCCCGCGCAGCTGCGCGACGCGATCGCCGCCGGCAGGCTGAACGAGCTGAAGGGATTCGGCCCGAAGAGCGCCGGGAAGCTGCTGCGCGGTCTCGATCTGCTCGCGAACGCGGGCAACCGGGTACTGCTCAATGTCGCCGCCGAGACGGCGGCCGCCGTCATCGACGCGGTCGGCGGCGCGGCAGGCTGCCAGCGGATCGCGCCGGCCGGCTCGCTGCGCCGCGCGAAGGAGAGCATCGGCGACGTAGACGTTCTCGCCGCGTCGGCCGACTCCGCGCCGCTGATGGCCGCGCTTACCGCGATGCCCGAAGCGGCCGATGTGATTGCGTCCGGGCCGGCCAAGACGTCGATCCGCACCGCTGCGGGCCTGCAGGTGGACCTGCGCGTGGTTCCCCTGGACGCCTGGGGCGCGGCCCTGCAGTACTTCACCGGGTCGCAGGAGCACAACGTGCGGATCCGCGAGCTCGCCGTGCGCCGCAAGCTCAAGCTGTCGGAGTACGGCCTGTTCGACGCCGATACCGGCGAGCTGATCGTGTCGCAGACCGAGGAGGAGGTCTACGAGCGGCTCGGGATGCAGTGGATCCCGCCGACGCTGCGGGAGGACACCGGCGAGGTGACGGCGGCGCTCAGCGGCGAGCTGCCCCGGATCGTGACGCTGGACGACGTCAGGGGGGACCTGCACTCGCACACGAACCTGACCGACGGCGCCGCGTCGCTCTCGGACATGGTGGCTGCCGCCCGCGACCGCGGCTACGAGTATTACGCGGTCACCGACCACGCGCCGAACCTGGTCATGCAGCGGATGACGGACGAGAAGATGCTGGCCCAGCGCGAGCAGGTCCGCGTGCTGGCGGACGGGCTGCGCGGCGACGGCGGACGCCCGATGGTGCTGCTGCACGGCACCGAGCTGAACATCGCGCCCGACGGCAGCGTCGACTGGCCGGCGGAGTTCCTGGCCGGATTCGACGTCTGCGTCGCGTCCGTGCACTCGCACTTCGACCAGCCGCGCGCCGAGATGACCCGGCGCTTCGTGGCCGCCTGCGAGAACCCGTACGTCAACGTCATCGGGCACCCGCTGACCCGCAAGATCGGCCGTCGCCCGCCGGTGGACGTCGACCTGCCCGAGCTGTACCGGGCCTGCGCGCGGACCGGCACGGCGCTGGAGGTGAACTCGCACCCGGCCCGGCTCGACCTGCCGTCCGCGCACATCAGGGCCGCGCGCGACGCCGGGGTGAAGTTCGCCATCGACACCGACTCCCACTCGCTGCGCGACCTGACCTACCTGCAGTACGGCGTCGCCACCGCGCAGCGCGGCTGGCTCACGCCGGACGACGTGATCACGGCGTGGCCGCTAGAGCGGCTCAGGCCGTTCCTGCGCAAGGGCCGCTAGCGAGCTAACCGGAAGACCACGCCGTGACGGCGCGCCGTAGCCGAAACGTCGATTACAGAGAGTAACTCTCTGTTACTGTCTGCAGTCAGTTCTGTACTGCTATCTAGATCACCTGGAGCACGTCTCATGCGCGTGTCAGCCCTTTCCCCAGCCGCCAGCAGGAGGCGGCTCGCGATTCTCGCTTGCGCCGGCCTGGCCGGCGCCGCTCTCCCCGCCGCGCTCGCGGCGAGTCCGGCGCTGGCCGCCGACAGCCCGGTGTGCACGTCCACGGCCACGACCGTGACGTGCACGTTCGCCTACGACACCAATGGCTACAGCTGGACCGTGCCCGTCGGCGTGACCACGCTGAACGTCACCGCGGACGGCGGCTCCGGCCAGGGCAGGGCCCTCGGCGGCACGGGCGGCACCGGGGCCGAGTTCCTGGCCACCATAACCGGCGCTGCGGGCCAGACCCTGGCCGTCACGACCGGCGGCGCGGGCAGCGGACGCACCGGCGGCACCAACGGCGGCGGCACCGGCGGCACCGGCCTGACCACGCTGGGGGCTGGTGGCGGCGGTGGCGGCGAGACCGTCATCACCGCCGGCGCGACGACCCTGGTCGTCGCCGGCGGTGGCGGCGGCGGCGCTGCCGGGAACGCCGGCGGCGCCGCCGGCACCAGTTCCTCGACCACCGCGGCCCTGACCACCGGCGCCAACGGGGCCAGCGCCGCGTCCCCGCTCGATACTGGCGGGCGGGGCGGCAGCACGGTCGGCGCGACCGGGGGCGCGGCCGGCGCTCAGTTCCTCTGCTCGGGGACCACGGCCG
>Ga0335078_10001606_pt1 | contig 34057 bp, 33 predicted proteins | sample Lox_Sample_32_FD_206711 | JGI IMG/M metagenome (GOLD analysis project Ga0335078, IMG submission 206711) | Soil microbial communities from Loxahatchee National Wildlife Refuge, Florida, United States - Lox_Sample_3.2 | ecosystem: Environmental > Terrestrial > Soil > Wetlands | place: USA...
CGGAGATCGCAGCCAACAATTTGGCAGTGACAGATCTTGCGGTCTCCTCCGAGGACGAACTGGGGCAGGCAGGGGCAGCGCTGAACCGAATGAAGAACAACTTGCGGACGATCATCCAGTCGATCGCCGGCACCGCCGAACACCTGGCCAGCGCCAGCGAAGAGATCTCCTCCACGGCCAGCCAACAAGCTCAAGGCGCCGAAACCCAGAAGGACCAGGCTACGCAGGTTGCCACCGCCATGCAGGAAATGTCCTCGACGGTCATGCAGGTTTCCGACAACTCCAACAAAGCGGCGGACGCTTCCCGCCGAGCCGCCGAAACCGCCCGCCACGGCGGCGCCATCGTCGATAAGACACTCGCCAAGATGCGAACGATCGCCGAGTCGGTCAGCGGCACCGCGAAAAAAATGGAAGAACTGGGCAAAAGCTCCGACCAGATCGGCCGCATCATCGGAGTCATCGACGATATTGCCGACCAGACCAACCTTCTGGCGCTGAACGCCGCCATCGAAGCCGCGCGGGCTGGAGAACAGGGCCGGGGATTTGCCGTGGTTGCCGACGAAGTGCGCAAACTGGCGGAGCGCACGACCAGCGCAACTAAAGAGATCGCTCAGATGATCAAGAACATTCAGAACGAAACCAGGGTAGCGGTCACGGCTATGGAAGAAGGAACCAAACAGGTCGAGCAGGGGGTCACATCCACGGCACAGGCGGGAGATGCATTGAAGGAGATCATCCAGATGGCGGAAGAAGTGGGAGAAATGATCACCCACATTGCCACCGCCGCCACCGAGCAATCGGCGGCCAGCGAGGAAGTGACCCAGAACATGGAACAGATTGCCAAGCTGGTGAAGGAGTCGGCGATGGGCGCACAACAGTCGGCCAAGGCTTGCCAGGATCTGTCTGGGCTGGCGTTCGATCTGCAGAAAATGGTGGGCAATTTCAAGCTGGACCACAGCGACTCCCGGGACGGCAGCAAGCAACCGTGCGACCCTGCCTCCACCACCACCCGCCACGCCCAGGCGTTTTCTGCCGGCGCAGGTTAAGAACCAGATCCCTCACAGGCAAAATGGGGGGCTGAGAAGAGGGCAACCGCGTGGAAGCGCAGATTGGTGCGCCTTCGCCCGGCCATAAGATGCACGATTCCGGCCATCGCGATTTGTTTCAGCTGGTGACCTTCCATGTCGGAGGCGAGGAATTTGGTCTGGACATTCTGCGGGTGCAGGAGATCATCCGTATTCAGGCCCTAACGCGGGTCCCGAATTCCCCAGCCTTCGTCGACGGAGTCATCAACCTGCGGGGCAAGGTGATTCCTGTAATCGCGCTGCGAAAAAGACTCGGCCTGCAGGGGTTGGCCCACGATAAGCAGACTCGCATTGTGGTCACCGAAATAAAGGGCACGGTGTTGGGGCTGATTGTGGACTCGGTTTCATCGGTCCTGCGCATTCCCGCAGACACGGTAGAACCGCCGCCGCGCCTGGGCAGCGTGGAGCGCGAATATGTCTCAGGTGTCGGCAAACTGGATGACCGATTGATCATCCTGCTCGATGTCGACCGATTAATGAGTGACTCCGAAGAAAAGTCGGTGCACGCCTAGCGAAACTTGCGAGTGGGGAACGAAATGACATCCCAAGAGCGAAACCAGTTCCTGCAGGATCCGGCGATGATGCAGGAGTTTCTGACAGAATCGGAGGAACTGCTGCAGCGAATGGATCAGGATTTGGTGGCGCTGGAGACCATCCCTAAGGACGCCGAACTGCTCAACCGCATTTTCCGCGCCCTCCACACCATCAAGGGCACCTCCAGCTTTCTCGGTCTCGAGCCGGTGGTCCGTCTCAGCCATCGAGCTGAAGATGTGCTCAACAGCCTTCGCCGTGGGCAGGTGGAGCTGACGAAGGCCACCATGGACGCGCTTCTCGGCGCTCGCGACCGGCTCGGCGAGATGCTCAACGATCTTCGCCAGGGCGGGCTAAAGGTGTACGCCCTGGATTCGCTGCTGGCGGAACTCGAGAGCGTTCAGCAACCCGCCGAAACTCCGCTCCGTCTAGGCGACATCCTGGTCGCCAGCGGAACCATTGAGGCCAACACCCTGGCTAGCGTGCTGCAGGAGCAGGCAGCATCCCCCGCCGGCCCCAAGCTGGGCGAATTGCTGATGAAGAAGGGCCTGGCATCCGCCGCCGATATCGGGAACGCCCTCGAAAGGCAGAAGGAGGCGCTCAAGGACGGTCCCGAGCTCTCCGCCCAGACGATGCGGGTGGACGTACGCAAGCTGGACGAACTGATCAATCTGATCGGAGAGCTGGTTCTGGAGAGGAACCGGCTGTCGCAATTGACCCGCAATCTCTGCTCCGGCTGCCCCGACGAAGCGCTGAACGCCGGTTTGAGCGAGTGCGCGGCCCGGATCACTTTTATCACCGAGGAATTACAGGCCGCCGGGCTGAAAGCCCGCATGGTGCCCGTCGACGCTGTCTTCCGCAAGTTTCCCCGGCTGGTGCGGGACGTCTCGCAAAGTCTGCAAAAAGAGGTCGATCTGCAGGTCCGCGGCCAGGATACCGAACTCGATAAGACCATGGTGGAATTGATCGGTGATCCTCTGGTGCATTTGATTCGCAATTCGCTCGACCATGGCATCGAGATGCCGCAAGTGCGGGCCCAGGCCGGCAAGCCCCCTCGCGGCACCATTCGACTGGAGGCCCGGCAGGAGGGCGATCAGATCGTCATCAGTGTCGGCGACGATGGGGCTGGAATCGATCCGGAACGCGTGCTGCGCAAAGCCCTGGAGAAAGGTCTGGTCACGGCGGAGCGGGCTCGTCAGCTTAGCCCACGCGAAATTCTCGACTTCATTTTCGTGGCCGGCTTCAGCACCGCCGAGAAGGTCAACAACCTGTCCGGGCGGGGAGTCGGCATGGATGTGGTCCGCTCCAACCTGAAGCGGATGAATGGCAGCATTCAGCTGGACAATATTCCGGGCAAGGGAACCACAGTGCGCCTCCGCTTGCCCTTAACCCTGGCGATCATGCCGGTCTTACTGATCCGGGTCGGCGAGGAGATCTATGCCCTGCCGTTGCGGTCCGTGGTGGAGACGTCCAGTGTCCACCGGGACGAGATCCATCGCGTCGAAGGAGTCGAGGTGCTGCACCTGCGCGGCAAGACGCTGCCGGTGCTGCGGCTGAGAACCATGCTCGCCTGCGATTGGAGAGAAAGCCTGGCGATTGACGAGAAAGCCGTGATTTTGACCGTGGGGGACAAGCATGTCGCGGTGTTGGTCGATGGATTGATTGGACAGGAATCGACGGTGATCAAGCCCCTGGGCTCCTATCTCAGCCATTGCGCCAGCATCGCCGGCGCCACAGTTAGCGGCGATGGGCGCGTCCGACTGGTCCTCGACCCGCCCGGATTGCTTGCCTCGGTAGGAGTTTCGGCCCGATCGGGGGCCGCGCAATGACCAGCACTCCGCTGATCTCCATGCCGGGAGCTGCGCAAACCGCAGCGCCTCCCAGTCCGCAGCTGGTGCAGATTCGCGATCTGATTTACCAGGTGGCGGGCATTTTCCAGCCCGACAACAAGCTGCGCTTTCTGGAAGACCGCTGCAAGAAAAGGATGCAGGTTCTGGGCGTGACCACCCTGCGCGATTATTACGCAAGCCTGACGGTTGAGCCCATCCGCCAGGCCGAGCTGGTCAGCCTGTTGAACGAGATCACCGTCGGCGAGACCTGCTTCTTTCGCAATCAGCCGCAGCTCGATGCCTTGCGCAACGTTGTGCTGCCTCACATCATCGGAGCCCGGGTCAAACTGGCTTTGCGGCATCTTCGCATTTGGAGCGCCGGTTGCTCCACCGGCGAAGAGCCTCACACCCTCAGCATGTTGCTGATGGAGGAACTCGGTGGCCAGTTGAAGGGATGGACCTTTGAAGTTACGGCCACGGACTTAAACGAACGCTCCCTGGCTCACGCCAAACAAGGGCTTTATGGCGCCTACAGCACACGCAATCTGACCCCCTACTTCAAGCAGAAGTATTTCGTTGCCGCGGGCGAACAGCTCCAGGTGAACTCTGAGGTCAAGTCTCACATCAACTTCACCCGCGTCAATCTGCTGGATGACATGCGGATGTCGTTTCTGAAGGGATTTGACCTGGTCATGTGTTGCAACGTTCTGATCTATTTCGACGTAGTCTCGAAGCGGCGTGTCATTCAGCATTTCTATAACAACCTGCTCCCGCACGGCTACCTGTTTCTCGGCCACTCAGAATCCCTCTATGGAGTCAATGACGATTTTCGTCTGGTGCATTTGCCCTCCGCCACGGCTTACGCAAAGGCAGAGAGGACCCCGCGGCAGGTACCCCATGAGTGAACCAAAGGAGTCCGCCCTGCGGAAGAAGCTCGAGAGCCTGGAGAACATGCCAACCATCCCGGTCGTTCTGGCTCCGCTTCTGCGCTATCTGGAGCAGCCCCTGGACAGGCTGGAAGTGCAGCAGGTAGTGGACTTGATTTCCCAGGATAAGTCCTTGGCCGCGCAATGTCTTCATCTGGCCAACTCGCCTCTGTATGGCCGCTGGCAAACCGTGGACAGCATTCGCAGCGCGGTGGTGGCTCTGGGTTTGCAACGCATGCGCGACATCGCCGTCTCCTGCTCCGTACTTACCCTGATTCCTCAAGGCAAGTCGAAGCTGGATCCAATGGTTTTCTGGGAGCACTCCCTGGGGTGTGCGCTGGTCTGCCGGCAGTTCGCCCGCCGTGTAGGGTTTGTCGATCCCGGCAAAGCCTACCTGGGGGGCCTGCTGCACGATATTGGAGTCGTTGCTTGCCTTTCCGCTATGCCCCAGGAGTACCGCCTCGCGCTCGACCTGGCGCAGGCCCAGCACATTCCCTTGCACGAAGCCGAAATCAGCACTCTCGGTCTGACTCATTGCGACGCCGGGAAAATCGTGGCCGAGCGCTGGCATTTTACCCCGGATCTGATCGCGGTGGTGGGGTGGCACCACCATCCCCACAGTGCACCGTGCAACCGTGACCTGGTGGCCCTGGTTTCACTGGCCGACTTGCTCTGCCGCATGAGCGGCCTTGGCCATGGTTCGATTGAAGACCGGGAAGTCCGTTTCGTGGAGGAACCGGGCTTCGGACTTCTGGTCGAGGAATGCCCGGCGCTCAAGGACTTCGATTGGGCACGGTTCACCTTCGAACTGGAAACCTATATGGAGGAAGTGAAGCGTCTGGTGACTCTTCTGTATCGTCCTTCGCAATGAATTCCACGCTTGAAACTCCGCGCCCGATTCGAGTGCTGGTGACCGACGACAGCGCGTTCATGCGCGCCGCCCTGTCACGCATGATCGCGTCCCATCCTCGGCTTCAGGTCTGCGGCACCGCCCAGAATGGCGCGCAGGCGTTGGAAAAAGTCGCAGCTCTGCAACCCGACGTGGTAACCCTCGATGTGGAGATGCCCGGACTTAACGGGGTGGAAACGCTTCGAGCCATGATGAAGGAATCTCCGCGTCCGGTCATCATGGTAAGTTCGCTGACGCAAGCCAACGCCGAGGTTACCCTGGAAGCCCTCGATCTTGGCGCCTTCGATTATGTATCCAAGCAACCGGCACCAACATCCGCCGAGATTGCCAAAATCCGCGACGAATTGGTGGCCAAGATCATCGCCGCCGCGGAGAGCACTGATCGACAGTCAAGAACCAGCGTCCAGCCCAAACGGCCCAACCATCAAGCGCTCGAGGATGTTCATCTTCGGCCTGCGGTGATTGCGGTGGGCACTTCCACCGGAGGGCCGAAGGCTCTGCAACAGATCCTCCCGCTGCTGCCCAAGGACCTCCCGGTCGGAATGCTCATCGTGCAGCACATGCCCCCCGGTTTCACCGGCCCATTCGCCAGCCGGCTCGATAAGTTATGCCAAGTTTCGGTGCGAGAAGCCAGACACGACGAGACCGTGGAGCCCGGCGTCGTTTATATCGCTCCAGCCGGTCAGCATATGACCGTGATCCGGCAGACCCCCTCCAAGGTTACCATCTGTCTTTCGCATTCCCCCGAGGACACCCTGCACCGGCCCTCCGTGGACGTCATGATGCTTTCGGTAGCTCGCGCCTATCGCGCCCTGTGCCTGGGCATCATCCTGACCGGCATGGGAGCCGACGGAGTTCAAGGCATGAAAGCCATCGCCGATGCCGGCGGTTTGACCGTAGGCCAGGATGAGGCAAGTTGCACCGTCTACGGCATGCCCCGATCGTGCGCCGAGGCCGGCGTCCTGCGCCACGTCACAGCCCTGACTCAAATTCCAGACTACGTGCTGCAAGCCACACGCTATCGCAAACACACCTGAGTCGCCAGCGAACGCTGCAACCCACATCCCTGAGATCTCACCCCGGAATTCTGTTGTCGACTCCCTTAGATTGCGATATCCGTGATTTGTTCCGCCAAAGCGAGTCGCACCTTGTGTACCAGAGAATCGGTGGTAAATGGCTTGGGCAGGTAGAACATTCCCGCCTCCATGGACGATTGTCGGGTGACCGCATTCTCCGGATAACCGGAGATCAGGATCGTTTTCAATTCCGGGCAAATGGTGCGCAATTCCTTCGCCAAGTCGTTGCCGTTCTGGTCGGGTAAGACCACGTCGGCCAACAAGAGATTCACTGCGCCGCGGCAGCGACGGAACACGCCGCGTGCCTCGGCCGCGTTACCGCCCTTCAAGACGCGAAAGCCTGCCCACACCAAAGCTTCGCACATCGCCTCGCGCACCAAAGCCTCGTCCTCGACCAGCAGGATCGTGGCTCGTCCTTCCGACAGTTGCGTGTCCCCGGGGAGGGCAAAGGGCTGAGAATGCATTTCTGACATGGTTTCTGGCTGATTCATGTCCTTGCTCCACAATCACGAAGACAGCCTGCACTCCCATTGCCTTCTGCTTCCCCGCCGCTCCACGGATGGACGTGGCACGCTTAAAGAACTTAATCAACGCCGCGTGCTTTATCCAGGCCCGGGGTCCGGCCAGAGATGTGACAAATCATCGATTTGGGAAAGATAGCCGAATTTCTCGGGAAAAATGTCCCAAACCTGCAGTCAGCCTGCGTGATCGCCTGCGCAAATTCACGATATGCTAAGACTTGGGCAAAACGCGCGTCCCATTCTTCGGGCCCGAATGTACAAAGCCTTCGCCATCTCGATCATTCGCACCCTGCGCGACCGAGGCCATCAGGCTTATCTCGTGGGCGGCTGCGCACGCGACCTGCTCTTGGGAAGGGAGCCCGCCGACTACGACGTAGCCACCGATGCCACCCCACAAGAGGTCATGACTATTTTTCCCGAGACCTACGATGTGGGAGCACAATTCGGTGTGGTGCTGGTCGCCGTGCCGCCCCACCTCCAGAGACTCCAGGCGGCCGAGCGTAGTCAGTTGCCTTTGAGCCCCGGCACGTCGATTCACGCGAAAGATGGATTGATTGAAGTGGCCACCTTCCGCGCCGACCTTGGCTACTCCGACGGCCGCCATCCCGACGAAGTTCGCTTCAGCAAAGACGCGCGCCAGGACGTGCAACGGCGCGACTTCACCATCAACGGTTTATTACTCGACCCGCTCAGTGGCCAGGTGCTCGACTTCGTCGGCGGACGGGACGATCTGCGAGCCGGGATCATCCGCGCAATCGGCAGTCCCGGGCAACGCTTTGCCGAAGACAAGTTACGCATGCTGCGCGCAGTCCGATTTGCCGCCCGCTTCGGCTTCGCCATCGAGCCGGAGACCTATCGCTCCATCCAGCAGCAGGCGGCGCAGATTCATCAAGTGTCCCACGAGAGAGTACGTGACGAACTGACCAAGATGCTGACTGAAGGCCAGGCCCGCGCAGCTTTTCTGTTGCTGGACGAAACCGGACTGCTTCATCAATTGCTGCCTGAGATCGAAGCGATGAAGGGAGTCGCGCAGCCTCCGCAGTTTCATCCCGAAGGCGATGTCTTCGTGCATACCCTGCTGCTGCTCGAAAAATTACCCCATCCGTGCCCGCCCACCCTCGCCTGGGGAGCGTTGCTGCACGATGTCGGTAAACCGTCCACCTTCCGTGTTGCTTCCGACCGTATCCGCTTTGACGGTCACGTCGAGATAGGAGTGAAGATGGCCGAAGATATCTGCCGCCGTCTGCGCTTTTCCAACTCCGACAGCGAGCAGATCGTGGCCCTGGTGGACCATCACATGCGCTTTGCCCATGTGCAACGAATGAAGGAATCTACCTTCAAAAAATTTGTTCGTATGGACCGCTTCGACGAGCACCTGGAACTCCATCGGCTCGATTGCCAGGCCAGCCATAACGATCTGACTTCCTATTATTTCACCCGTGAAAAGCTGGCGGCGATGCCGCCCGAAGTCATGGACCCGGATCCTCTTATAACCGGCGACGACTTGATTGCGGCGGGCTATAAACCAGGGCCGCGATTCAAAAAAATCCTCTCGGCGGTAGAAGACGGACAACTGGAGGGGCGCTTGGCGAACAAAGTGGCAGCGTTGCAGCTGGTGGCTCGGGAGTTTCCAGTAGAGAAGTAGGCTGCGAAGTTTCCGGTTTTGGGAAAAAATGGAATTTAGGGCGCGAGGGCGCTAGCCGGGAAAAATCTTGTCAAGCCCCCTTTGAGCCAGGATCTTAGCTAAGCTTATGAATTGAGAGGCAAAATATTCTTGCCAACCGTGTCACACCTGCCCCCTGCAAACTGCTATTCTGAAAGTAGCTCAATAGCTGAACTTCTCGTCTTTTTTTACCTTTTTGCCCTCTTTAGTTGGAAGTGTTGCGTTCGCCATCACCGATACCCATGAAGGTTACGGAAAGAGATGTTGCCTACGTCGCCGACTTGGCCAACCTGGAATTGACCGAGCAGGAACGCAGCCGTATGCTCCGCGACCTTAACTCGATCCTGGAATATGTTGACCGGCTCAACCAACTGGATACCACGAGCGTGCCGCCGATGACCCAGGTTTCGGCAATCATGGGCGGATCAGAATTGGGCTCTGCCCCGATGCGCACCGGCCGCGAGGACATCGTGGAGGGCCTGCGAAAATCGTTGCCGCACGAGATTGCGCTGGCAAATGCCCCGGATTCTGACGGGGCGTTCTTCCGAGTACCAAAAGTGATTGAAAGATAGGTGTAATAATCGCGGTTTTTTTGCCGTTAATTTCCCATGCAGCTGGCAGCCCTCACCGTCGACGCAGTCCGCTCGACAATCCAGGATCGTGCGACCACTGCGGCCGCGCTGACTGAAGCGCACTACGCGAAAATCCAGAGGGACGATCCGCAGATCGGTGCCTATCTCACTCTTTCGAAGGAGCGTGCATTGGCTAAGGCCGCCGAGATTGATGCGCTCGCCGAGAAGGGAGAGCCATTGCCGCCGCTTGCTGGCGTGCCGGTTGGTGTTAAAGATGTCATGGTTACCTGCGGTGTGCGCACCACGGCGGGATCCAAGATCCTGGGCAACTATGTCCCGCCATACGATTGCACAGCGGTTCAGCGATTAGAAGCTGCAGGAGCGGTGGTGCTGGGCAAGTTGAATTGCGACGAGTTCGCCATGGGATCGTCCAACGAAAACTCGGCCTGGCGGCCGGTGCGCAATCCGCGTGATTTGTCGCGCGTGCCCGGAGGTTCTTCCGGCGGGGCAGCCGCGGCAGTTGCGGCAGATATGGCGGTCGCGGCCCTGGGCTCGGACACCGGCGGCTCGATTCGCCAGCCCGCGTCATTTTGCGGGGTGGTGGGCCTGATGCCGACCTACGGCCGCGTCTCTCGTTATGGGCTCATCGCTTTTGCTTCGTCGCTCGACCACATCGGCCCTCTGACCAAGACCGTGAAAGATGCAGCCATCGTGCTGCGAACCATAGCTGGACGTGATCCCATGGATTCCACTTCCGCCGAGGTTCCGGTTCCGGACTACGTTGCCGAGTTGGAGAAGCCGGTGCGCGGACTCAAGATTGGCATCGCCCAGGAATACTTTGACGAAGGTTTGGATGAGGAGGTACGAAGTGCTGTCGAAAGCGCAATCCAGAAGCTGGCGGGGCTGGGTTGCGAAATTGTTCCCGTCTCGCTGCGGCATACGAAATATGCCATCCCGACCTACTACATTGTTGCCACCGCCGAGGCTTCTTCGAATCTGGCCCGCTTCGACGGCGTGCGTTACGGCTATCGCGCAGCCGGTGCGCGCACGCTTGCGGACATGTATCGCCGTAGCCGCGACCAGGGATTCGGCGCCGAGGTGAAACGTCGTATCATGCTGGGCACCTATGCGCTGAGCACGGGGTACTACGACGCCTACTACCTCAAAGCCCAGAAAGTCCGCACCCTGCTGGCACGGGACTTTGCCGAGGCGTTCCAGCAGGTAGATGCAATTGTTACCCCGACCAGTCCTACGGCGGCATTCAAGCTGGGTGAAAAAGTGGAAGATCCACTGGCCATGTATTTGGCCGACATTTACACGGTAACCGCCGACCTCGCTGGTATTCCGGGAATCTCGATCCCATGTGGCGAGACCAAAGAGAAGCTGCCCATCGGTTTGCAGATTCTGGGAAAGCATTTCGACGAGGCAACAATTCTGCGCATTGCACATTGCTACGAGCAGAACTAGCAGAAACCATGTGGGGCTCGGCTAGTTTGGCGCCGGTTCGTAGTACCGTTCCCCCGCGCAGCCCCGGCACAGCACTTTGCCTTCACGGCGCACTTCGCGGCGGAAGTTAATCCCTTCGCCGCATAGCTCGCAGACAATGCGTTCGCCTTTATAACCGGGAAATTCTTCCGGAGGCAGCTCGACCTTCACCCACTGCGTGGTGAATAGATCATCGTCTGAGATTTCCCGATAAGCCAGCATCTGCTGGCTATTCTTATTCTCGATTTCAGGATGCATCTCGCGGGCCAGAGCCTTCGAGGATTCTTTGGCCGCGACCCGTACAGCTTTGCCGCTGTGGACGTCCACGAAAGTCGCTGCAACTTTGCCCCAGTCGCGGAACTTGAGCGCTCGTTTGCCCAGCCGGCAGCCGGTAACGACCGCTACGGCGTCGGTTGCGCAACGATCGATCTCTACAAAGGTCACCAAACGCTTGCGGTCTTTGGCAGGATCGTCGATACCGAGCTTCGCCAAGCCGAGCATCGCCAGACGCACGCCAAGCACCTGGCCGGCACACAGGTGCCCGTGGGCCTGCTCGGCATCGCGCAGGTACTCATCGAGAGATTTCATAAGAGACAGTTTTCAATCCGCTGTCCGTCAACCCCACTAACACAAAAATAAAGGAGAAGAGTATGCACGTTCATTCTAGATCGAAAGTCGCCCTGGTCGCTCTCTTGTCGGCTGCCTTACTGGCCACCGGTTGTAGTGCCAGGTGGGTCAGTGTCGCGCTGGCGGATTTGCCAGTACTGGTACAGATGGCGCTGAACATCGGCACCGTGGTGACGACCCTTGAGTCCGGCAAACAGCTTAGCTCTGCCGAGGCGGCCGCTGTTCAGAATATTTCCAGCCAGGCCAGCAAAGACCTCAATCTGCTGCAGGTTCTTTACAGCCAATACAAGACCAGGCCGAACGCCAGCACGCTGCAGAAAATCCAGAGCGCCGTTGCGGACATGAACCAGAACCTGCCGGCTCTGCTTCAGGCCGCGCACGTGAATGATCCGGTGCTGTCGGCCCGAGTCGCCGCGGCCGTCAACCTGATTCTCAGCACGGTAACCACCTTCGCGAGCCTCATGCCCGAGGTTTCGGCTCCGACTCAGGAAAAACTTTCCCTCACAAAAACTGCAATTCCCCACGCCGAAGACTTGAAAAAGCAGTGGAACCAGCAAGTTTGCGGACCGAGTGGAACTGCTGCCCTGGATTCCTCCCTAACCAACTGCCCGGTGAAATAGCGAGTTTCCGCGGGCCGGTATGCCTGCGCTACACTCTGCTACTTTCTCTTCCAACGCACGCCGTCTTTCGTGATTTCAACCATGATTCCTGCCGCGCCCAGTTCGGCGCGGATGGCATCTGATACTTTGAAATTCCGCGAGCGGCGTGCGCCCTCCATCTCCGCGATCTTCTTCTCGATTTCGGCTTCGGAAACCTGCTGTGCGCCGACGCTCTCGATCAGTCCCTGGCTGATCTCCTGGTCACGCCCCGCCGACTTCGCCCATTCCACAACCTGCGCAATCTTGGGCGCGTCGTCATCCTGCAGCACGGCAAACAGATCGTCAAACGCCCGCAACGCATCCAGCAGCGGCAGCGCGTCGTCCTTGGCAAATTGTCCGGCGTCCATGGCCGCGTTCCCCTTGCGCACCATGTCGAAAATTGCCGCCTGCGCCTGCGCTGTGTTCAGGTCGTCATCCATGCCGGCTAGCAGACGATCCATCGTCTCCCGCGCCAGCTCGGCCATTGCCGGCGTCGACCCCGGTGGGAATTGCCCGGTGCGCAGCCGGGCCTGAAAATTGCGCAGCCGGTCTACCGAAACCGCCGCCTGCTTGAGCCCATCGAAGGTGAAGTTCAGCTGGTTGCGATATGGAACCGACGCCAGCAGAAAGCGGATCGACGATGGCTTGTGGCCCTTGAGCACCAGGTCGCGCAGGGTGAAGAAATTGCCCAGGCTCTTGGACATCTTCTCGCCCTCCACCAGCAAAAACCGGGCATGAAACCAGAAATGGACGAACGTCTTTCCGGTCAGCGCTTCCGACTGGGCGATCTCATTCTCGTGATGCGGAAAGATAAGATCTTCTCCGCCGGCGTGAATATCGAACGTCTCTCCTAACTCCTCCATCGACATGACCGAGCACTCGATGTGCCATCCGGGACGGCCGGGACCGATCGGCGTATCCCAAAATGCCTCGCCCGGCTTTGGCGCCTTCCATAACGCAAAATCGCGGGCGCTATCTTTTTCGTACTCGTCCACATCGACCCGCGCTCCGTCTTCCATTCCCGCAAAATCTTTTTTCGAGAGTTTTCCGTAAGCCGGAAACTTCGCGATGCGGAAGTAGTACGATCCATCTTCGGTGCGGTAGGCGTAGCCCTTGTTCTGCAGTTCCGCGATGAATTGCGCCATCTCCATAATATGGTCAGTGGCGCGAACCAACTGGGGTTGCTGAATATTCAGCGCTGCGGCATCCTCAAGAAACGCCTTCTCATACTTGGCGGTGTATTCCTTCACGCTCAGCCCGTCGCGGGCGGAGTTGCGGATGATTTTATCGTCCACGTCCGTGATGTTCATGACGTGGCGCACCTTGTATCCGCTCAGGCGCAGGTAGCGCTGCAGCATATCAACCGCCACAAACGTCCGGAAATTGCCGATATGCCCGTAGTCGTAGACGGTCGGACCGCACGAGTACATGCGGACTTCGTTCTCTTCGAGCGGACGGAACTCCTCCACCTTGCCCGACAGGGTGTTGTAGAGATTCAGGGCCATAGATTGAGAGACGTGAACCGCGGGGAAACCTCTCATTCTAGGGGGACGAAAGAAAGGGGGTCAAATGCCCCGGGGGTGAGAATACGACGGGATGGAGTTGCACCCCCCGTCAGGGTCAACGAGTGCAATCGCCTGTGACTGTTGATAAATCCCACTTGCGCTCGAAATCCCCCGTCCACGGCGAACAAACGGCGCGCGCTTGTGTAAACGCTGTTAGCATTAACTGTCGATGTCTGTACTTCCACTAACCTGAAATGGGTTGTGGGAATGGTCCAAGTGATTGCCAGGTTCTAGAAGAAAACCCGCCCTGCTTGCCCGGAAAACCATCCCCCTGACTTGTTCTATAAGATAGAGGCGCGATTCTGGGGACTTTATGAGTGGCGATTCCTTACCGTTGACCCTGCCACTTCCGCGCTTCGCCACCGAGTCCTGCGAGGCCTCCGCTCTGTATCGCGAACTGCGCCAGCCGTTGCTTCGATATCTGGTTTGTCTCGGGCTTCCGGCCGACGAGGCGCAAGATGTGGTGCAGGATGCCTTTCTCGCGCTGCACCAGCACCTGGCTGCCAGCGGATCGCAAGAAAACATTCGTGCCTGGCTATTTCGCGTGGCCCACAACCGGGCCAGAAATCGCCAGCAAAGTTATGACCGGCGATTCGGCGCGCCCCTCGATTCCGACTTCGACTCGGTTGTCGACGAAGCCACCCCGGAGCAAGCCGTGCTGCGGAAAGAAAAGTTCCGCCGCCTAGGAGAGGCCATCCGCCTGCTGAATGAGCCGGAGCGGGAATGTCTGCTCCTGCGTGCGGGCGGGCTGCGCTATCGCGAAATCGGCCAAGTCCTGGGGATTCCTACGTCCACCGTGGGAGATACCGTCGACCGCGCCATCCGGAAACTCGTGGAGAAATGCCATGTGTGACTTTTCAGGAAAATTGATTGCGTGGATGGATCGCGAGCTCACAGAATGCGAAGCCGAAGCCGTAGAGCGGCACGTCCGGGCCTGCGCCGAGTGCCGTCGCCGCATCCATGAGTTCGAAGAAGTAAGCCGCGCGTTCGCCGGCTATTGTGACGCAGCTGTCAAAGTCCCGCCGCGTGCCGGGCTGCCGTATTGGGTGCCCACGGTTTCAAGCGCCGCCGCGGTTGCAGCTTTGTTGCTGGTGTTTCTGCGGCCGTTGGTCCAACCGGTTCCGCTGCCACCGCGCGTGGCGCAGGCTGCGCCAACTATTGCCGTACAGACTGCTCCCGGAGTCGCGCCGCCAGTTCGCCCGCGGCACATGATTACCCAGGTAAAGACTCCGGTCATGAGTTGGGAACAGGCGGAACCTGCCATCCGGATCGCCATTCCGGCCGAGGCAATCTTTCCGCCCGGGGCGGTCCCGGAGGGAGTCAACTTTGTAGCCGAACTGAGCATCGCAGCCGACGGATCGGCGCAAGCGCTGCGTCTGCAGCCGTAGCTTTTAATGAACAAAAAGGGAGGCCAGCTTCGATGAAATACGGATGGATAGTTATTCTGGCGGCATCGTCGTGCGCCTTTGCCCAGGCGACGGGGGACTTCGCGTTTCAAACTACGGCTCCCGCCGGCGTGGCTTGGGGGGCAATCGAAAAGGGAGCGCGCGCTCCAGTCAAGGGGGCACCCTATTCTGCGGCTATTGCCAACGAGTCCATCCAGACTTTGGCGGATGGGAATCGCATCGTGCAAAACAGCAGCGGAACGATTGCCCGAGACTCTCAGGGCCGCACTCGCCAGGACTTTGTTTTGCCCGCGATCGGCGATCTCTCGGCCGCAAACGCTCCACATCTGGTCTTCATACACGATCCCGTGGCGGGTACATCCTACACCCTGAATCTGACCGACAAGACCGCCTGGAAGAATGCGCCTCCTCCGCCTGGAATGGAGGCCCCCGGTATGGCAGTCACCTCGGCTACATTTTTTGTACAAGCGGGGAACGACGCACCTCCTATGCCCCCGCCGCCTCCGATGTTCCTGGCAAAGCGTTTGCCCGCGGACGACCCGGCCGAACTGAGCACGGAGCAACTCGGCTCGCAGACGATGGAAGGCGTGACTGTCACCGGAGTGCGCACCACCCGCACGATTCCCGCCGGCCAAATCGGCAATGACCGCCCCATTAGCATCGTTACCGAGGTCTGGACTTCTCCCGAGCTGCAGACCGTCATTTCCAGCAAGCGCAGCGATCCCCGCGTGGGCGAGCAGACCTACCGATTGACGAATGTTCAGCGAGGCGAGCCGGATCCGTCTCTATTCACGGTTCCGGCGGACTTCAAGATGGTCGAGGGCGGACCCGGGACCATCATCTATCGGAGGAATCAATAACGGCGGGGGCCTGCAAACGGTGCCCAACCAGAAACACGTAGTGAAGAGCGGAGATAATCGTAAACGCGAACACCGCCCGCAGACACGTGCGCTCGGTGATCGCGATCCAGCGCAGCGGACGCAGTTGGAACAGCAAGACAAAAAATACCGCCGCTACCTGTGCCAGAGTATTCGCCTTGCCGAAAATGCTGGGGCGGAAATCACGCAATCCGGCAATGGCGTACAGCACCGCGCTGGCCGCCAGGATCAGGGCATCACGGCTGAAAACCAGTACGGTGAACTTCCAGGGAATCTTATGCAGGATCGAGAGCACCAGAAAAACGGTGCTTAACAATGCCTTGTCTGCGATCGGATCCAGATATTGTCCTAACATCGTTTGCTGTTTCAGGATGCGAGCCAGCAGACCATCGAGCCCGTCACTCAACCCCGCCAGGACAAATAAGATCAAGGCTGAGTTGTAGTGACCCTCCACCAATTTGATCACGATGAATGGCAAAAACATCATGCGCATCAGCGTGAGCTGATTGGGGAAGGTGAGGATTTGGGAGAGCTTCACTCTCTCTCTCTCCGATGAAGAGAATGCTGGGAGAGAACCTCGCCCGGATCGAGCCCGGTCTTAGCGGTAAAACGCTGGGCGAGAGAAGGAATGCTGCCGTCGGGAAGATCGAGTTCCATGCGCTCGACCCGGTGCATGGGAAAGAAAACCACCCCTGGAGAAAATGGCTCTCCCTCCTTAACCAGCGAAATCAGATCCTCGAACGAAGCCAGTTCGATGCCACATAAACTCAGTCCTTGCGGGGTGATTGCCAGCAATATCCCCCAGAACTTTTCCCGCGGATTCGCCAAGGTCACGACAGTGATCGTGCCGGGCCGGAAGGGAGACTGACTTCCTGCGCCGGCGACATCGTGTTGCCCAGGATTTTGCACCACTGCGATTGTCGCCGGGAAGGCGATTGCGCGCAACTGGTGCCAGGCTAAAACGGAAAACGAACCGACAGGATGGCGTTGTGGTTGTTGGTATGGAAGTGAGTGGTCGCGATCTGGTACCCTCCGCCGATCGTGAAGCCCACTCGATTCCACAAGTGAAGCCGCCCGATCACGAGGCCCGGAGTCACGAAATTCTGTTTCTGACCGTCGTTCTTTCCGTACTGGAAGAACGTTGAATTGAGTTCGACTTCAGGCCAGAACTTACGATAAAGCCGGTACTGCAAGGTATTGTTCAAGAGATAGTTTCGTCCGACCTCAGTGGTATTGCCAACCGGGATGGCGATGCCGAACGTGCCCTGGCCATCGAAGTTGCCAAACCCCTTGCCGTACGCGATGGTGGGCGTAATCGTGGCCCGTAAACCACCATTCTTGTATTCTCCGGTAGGCAGGCTCCAGGCAAAAAACGCGGTCAGGATGTAGTTGCCATGTTTCTCGTTGGCCGACAGTAACCGGTATTTCACAAGGAACGCAACATCGCCGAACCCGTTCTTGGTGGTTGGACTATTGTGGTCGATGTAAGGCGGAGTATTGAAAATTACTTCCACCTTCTCGAAGGGAATCAATTCGAGCCCTTTGCTGCCGTCATAGTTATTGGTGGTAACGCCCTCGGCATTCTCCTGCCACAACTGGTCATAGCGCACCTCTTCTTCGAGCCGCGGGGTCGTGGTCGCCAGCGGAGTAATCCAGTGGGGTTGCTCGGCCTGCGTTTTGTCGACGCGAGGAAACCAATCGGCAAAGTATCCGTCCTGGGCGGAAGCCAGGGAAACGAGGCATATCACCACGGCCGCGCACATCAGAGCATGCTTACGCATCAGGCCTCCAGGAAACCTAAGCTGGTAGAAGTTGATGATTGTATAGATAGCACGAGTAATAACGCAAATAATATACGGTTTTATATTGATGGCTGTATGCCGCCGCGAGTGTTTCCATGCGCGGTTTGCCCTGTTTTGACCAAACTTCTGCGGCGCGATAGGATTTCGCGGGAAACGATTATGAAAAGGAATGTTCGAGGGGGCGGGGAGCAGCGGGAGGAGTTACTGAGACCTCGCGAGGCCGCATTACAACTGAGAATCAGTTTTCCGACCATCAAGCAATGGATCTACTCTCGCAAGATTCGCAGCGTACGGACGGCGGGAGGGCACCACCGGATTCCGCAGGGGGAAGTCGATCGCTTGTTGTTTCGAACCCGGGCGAAAACGGGACCCGAGCGCCAGGATTTGATGCGCCGCGTCAGCGGCCGCAATCAACTTGTCGGGAGGATCGAAGAGGTCCGAATTAGCGGTCTAATGGCGGAAGTAACGCTCTCCATCGGAGAGCAGCGGATCACTTCGATCATCACGGCTCGATCCGCGCGGGAAATGCAGCTCAAACCCGGCCAATCCGCCGCCGCTCTTATCAAGGCCACTGAGGTCATGATTCTGCGGGTTTGAGCTCTCCTGGCCCGCCTGATCGAAACCCGAAGCTAGCCCAGCAGAGATGGCGAGTATCGCGGCGGTGCTTCGCGGTCATTCTCACTTTTTCCCCGGACGCCAAAATAGAAAAAGTATTGCTTTCGAAGGACTCCCGGCGATCACTTTGGCGACCGATGTATCCTGTAAAATTCTGGTTTCAAAGAGCGAGGAATGTTGGCCCATGAATACCCGCTTGTTCTCTCTCGAGGGAAAGACAGCAGTGGTTGTAGGCGGCACTTCCGGAATCGGTCGAGCCCTCGCCTTAGGGCTCGCCGAGAGCGGTGCAGATGTAATCGCGTCTTCCAGGGGAGAAACCGGAGTAAACGACACCGCAAAGCAAATCGAGGCCCTTGGACGGAAAACGCTGCGGATCACCGCGGATGTGGCGCAGCGGGCTTCGCTCGAAAGGCTTCGAGACAGTGCCATCGCGGCATTCGGCAAAGTCGACGTGCTGGTTAACTGCGCAGGCATTACTAAAAAGGGACCTACGGTGAATTTTCCTGAAGATGCATGGCAGGGGATTGTGGACACCAATCTAACGGGCACGCTTCGCGGTTGTCAGGTATTTGGCGAACATATGTTGAGCCGGAAATCCGGCCGGATTATCAACATTGCTTCGCTGTCGACTTACCTGGGTCTATTTGAGGTTGCTGCCTATGGCGCCAGCAAAGCAGGCGTAGGTTCGCTCACCAGGACGCTCGCTGTCGAGTGGTCCCGCCATGGTGTGCTGGTCAATGCGATTTTGCCGGGAGTATTTCGAACCGCGCTGAACTCGAACCTGCTGGACAACACCGAGCGCGGTCGCGAATTTCTGCTCCGCACTCCGATGGGAAGATTCGGCGAGGCTCGGGAGCTGGTGGGAGCGGCTGTCTATCTTGCGTCAGATGCAGCCTCGTTTGTAACCGGGTCGATTCTGGTCGTCGACGGAGGGTTCCTGGCGAGCGGGGTCAACCAGTAGTTGGAATCCGTCGTAGCTGAGCCTCCTCTTTTTGAAATCGTCGGTGTCGCGGTCTGCTTTCAATCGCGTCGTAACCCTGATATCCGGGTGCGGTATTGACAGGTCCCGCGATTGCGCTAGAGTAACCATGTTGAAGATCGGGAGAAGGCTCGCGAGTACAATCCCCAAATGGCCAACGGGCGGACATATATTGTGCAACAGGGTGACTGCATCAGCAGCATCGCTGAGCGGGAGGGATTTCTTCCGAATACGCTATGGAACGCAAACCCGGAACTCAAAGTCAAACGAAAAAATCCCAACGCCCTGCTTCCGGGCGACGAACTGACGATCCCGGATAAGACGACAAAGACAGTTTCCAAGCCCACGGACCAAACCCATAAGTTCGTTCTCAAGCGAATGCCGACCAAGTTCCGGCTAGTGGTAGAGCGTTACCAACAGCCCCTCGCTAACAAGAAATACATACTGACTGTTGACTCCCAAACCTATAAAGGGACTACCACCGGAGCTGGATTGCTGGAGGTGGCACTGCCGCCAAACGCCACCTCTGGACTTCTGCAGATTCCCGACGAGAGCTTTGAATGCAGCCTGGAGTTCGGATGCCTCGATCCGGCAGACGAGATTTCCGGAGCCCAGGGACGATTGCAAAACCTGGGCTATTACCACGGCGATATCAGCGGCCAGATGAATGACGACTTGCAGGAGGCGCTGCAGTTTTTCCAGTCCGATTTTGGCGTACCGGTCACTGGTCAGCTCGATACTGCGACGGTGCAGAAGCTGCTCGATCGCCACGATCAATCGCACAGCCCGCCCACAGCCAGCCAGGCTGCGGCCGAAAGCGGCAGTTCCGGGAGCGATGCGATTGCCCATGATGAAAGCGACGTGCCCAGCGACGAGCAGGACGCCCGCGACATCGCTCACCTCGTAGCCCTCGACGAGGGAGACGGTGGTGCTGGAAATGATGGAGATGGTTCTGCATAATCTGCTAAGGAACGGATTCGATCACAATGGCGATTAACGTCCTGGCCCGCAAAGTGATGCGCTTCGTTCAGGAAGCCAGCTACATCAACACAGTGAACGTGGCGGACCGCGTTCACGTCGACTTTGTTTGGTACCCGGGCGCGGCTACCGTTGCGGACAGCCTTATTGATCCCATGACGCCAGCGGCGGATGGCAGCGAGCGCCCCATCACTTATTCGTGGGCGCGGTCCGGTATGAAGCCGGTCACCAGGCAGATGATCTCGGGAACCATCACGGTCCCGCTCTCGCCTGGCGGAACCGGTATTCTTAAAGTGTTCGACACCAGTTGGCAGATTACCCGGGTTGCAGCAGGAGTGGCCATGGACCCGGTGGCCAACGTACGGGGCATGCAGCAGCGCCTTAACTCCCTGGGATACCAGCTGCGAAGTGCAGGAACAAAATCCGCGGGTGTTGATGGAATTGCCGGGCGACGGACCGAGAACGCGGTGCTTGCATTTGAGGCCGATTACCGTCCGCCGGCGGCAGCGGCGGCGCCGGCCAACAAACGCTTACAAGTCAGGGGGGAGTGGATAAACAATCCAGCGATCACGGCCAACTTGAATCAGTATAATAGCGCGGCCTTCCAGAACACCAATCCCTCCGCTGCGGATAGTGCCGCCCTGCAGGCCGCGCTGGTGGTGGCGGCCGGTGGGTGAAGGACGGCAGACGCGCCGGGCGATCATTCTGGCCCTGGCGGCTATTCTGAGTGTTCGTGTTGTTGTATGGGGGGAGCAGGAAGGTCACGGAGAGCGGGAGCGAATGAACGACAGTCGGCAAGATGCCCTGGTACACCAGATGCTCACGGGGCAGATTCCCGCCGCCCGGGCTACCACGGAGGCTCTGGGCCCGCAGGCGGGACCGGTGCTGGCCAGGATGGCCGGCCATCAGAACTCGCAGGTTCGGCTGTTGGTGCTGGAACTGGCGCCGTTGGCTCTCTCGGTGGACAGTTCCCGCGCGGTCATTTCCCTGCTGCAGGATTCGAACGTGACGGTTCGCTCCGTTGCCAGCAGCGATCTGGCGATTTGCACCCAGAAACAGGTCGTTCCTGATTTGGTGAAGCTTCTCGAGAAAAAGCCTTCGACCGAGCTTACGGTAGCTCTGCTCAAGCAGATCGGAATCGCTGGCGATCACGACAACCTCAAAGATCTGGATCCCTTCCGCAACAGTCCCAACCCTGAGGTGGTTCACCAGGCGGCTGTCGCGATGGCAAAACTGGGTGATCCGGCTGAGCTGCAGCGGGTAATAAACCGGCTCGGTTCACTGGATCCGAACACACGGGTGCAGGCTTTACGGGACTGCCAATACATCGGTGACCACGGGCTGGTGAGATATTTTGGGCCCGCTCTGGATGATATTCGCGACTTCATGGTCATCACTCCACCCCACATGGAGCCGGTAGTGATGGCGCGAATCTGCGATATCACGGTCCAGACCATGGCCTACATGGGATTTCGATTTTCATTCCCGGCGGAGTTCCTGGCGCGGTTCACACCCATCCAACTGGAGGAGGCGAAACAGATGGTCGCCTCCATGAACACGGCGACACCATAGCTCAATAGCCCCTGACGGAGGAGCAGAGGCATGGCAACTTTCGCGACGCAGGTGTGGAATGGTGAACGAATTTACATGGTGGGGTTCGGGCGGGCCAAGACCGGCACCCCGCACATGAAGTTTCCCGACGTTGACGACGTTGGGTTCCAGGACGACGCGAATGCCAGCGAGCATGGCCAGATCGTCAGTTCTGTGGCCGGCTTGTCCGATGTTTTCGTGAAGTTCAACCGCATGGAAATCTCGACCGCGGCCAAACTCTACCTGGTAAGTGCCGACGCAAGCATCGCCGCTGTAACCGACCCGGCGGACGGAGCACTCTCAGCCAAGCTGGAACAAAAAATAAAGTTCGACGCGCTCAAAGCGGGACGCACAGCATTCGAGGTGCATTACCGCTGGAAGGACGGGCCGGTAATCGGCCGGCTCTATGTCGTGGTCTATCCCAGGACGGTGGTTCCTTTGCGTTTGCATTTGGTCACCGTCAACGGCTTTGCTAACCCGGGAGCAAATTTTTTCGGAGCCAATTGTCCGACCGTGGCGAGCCAGCAGACCCAGTTGCAGAAGTTTATCCGGCTGGTGAATCATACCTGGATCCCGCACGGCATCCTGCTGAAGGCCGAAGCCACCGTATACCAGACGGTCTGGGGAGCAACCCAGATTCCGTCGGGCTCTCAGTCTCCGACTTACAACGAGATGGTAATGGCCGGAGCCCTTTCTCCCAACCGTTCTCCTGCATCGATCAATGTGTATGTTATGGGCCAATGGAACTTCGGACTGACAGCCGCGCTGGGAATTCCGGTGGCCTGGGCCACTCAGCAGAACTTGAAATATCCCGCCGTACCGGCGGTTGGCGTAGTGCAGCATCTTGCCAACGCCGTGTACCTGAATTCCGGCATACCCGTGGCCCCGAGCATTGTCGGCCACGAATTCGGCCACTACATGCAACTGTGCAGCCTGGCTGCGGGGGGTGCTGTCCAGCAATGGCACTCGACCGGGGACACCATTGGGGGAGCCCAAGGAGCACGCGACGATCTGGTAAGCCGGCGCCGCGTGATGTATCCAATCACCACCTTGCTGCCGTCTGGTTTCTCGTGGCGGACTGACGTCGGTTACGGCGCGAATGTAGTTGGTGCGCTGATCACGTATCGCCGTCTGACCCAGGACATCACCTTCGAGGAATCCAATCGGGCACGAACCGCGGCGACTGGTGGAAATTTCTACGCCGTTTAGCAGGATGTGTCCCGAATAGCAATTGTGAGCCCACCCGATACTGCGTATCCTCCTGACTCCCCTTTCGCCGATGCCTCTATTGATTTACTCCGCTCGCAAGGTATCCGCCATCTACCGCCAGCACTGTGCCCGTGACAAAGCTGGCCGCGTCCGACGCCAGAAAGATGGTCGCCCCGACCAGTTCTTCCAACTCGCCGAAACGTTTCATCGGAGTGCGTACGATCACTTCCTCGCCGCGACCCGTACCCACCACTAGCTTTTCCGTCAGCGGGGTTCGAAAGTATCCGGGTGCGATCGCATTCACGCAAACGCCGTGGCGAGCCCATTCGATAGCTAACGATTTTGTAAGTGAGGCCACGCCCGCCTTGCTGGCGCAATATGCTGCCACCTCATACAGAGCCAGAAATGAGCCCAGGGATGCAATGTTGATGATGCGTCCATAACGGCGTTCGACCATGTGGCCTCCAAAAATCTGGCAGGCGCGCAACGTGCCCGTGAGATTGGTGTCGATAAGGCGGTTCCAGTCAGCTTCCAGGAGATCTAGTGTCGGTTTACGCTGATTGAATCCAGCGCAATTGACCAGGATGTCGACTCTACCGAAGGCCGTAACCGTAGTCGTCAGCAAATGCTCCAGGGAGGCGCGGTCCGTAACGTCCGACGCCACGCAAAACGATCGGCGACCGAGAGCTTCGATCTCCGCTACCGCGGACTTGATCAGTTCGATGCGTCGCGCAGTCGGCACAACATCCGCGCCGGCTTCAGCCAAGCCAACTGCCAAAGTGCGCCCGATTCCCGAACTTCCCCCTATCACAACCGCGACCTTGCCATTTAGTTTCAGCCGACTGTAGCCCATAGTTCCTCAGGAATGTTCTTGATGTTCTACCCTGCGGTTGAAGATCGTTCACAGATTAAGATGACACCTGCAAAACCGCGTGCCGACGCCTTCCCCTTTGATACAGTAACCCTTGCCGGCAAACAAAGAAAAGCAGGGGCGCTCAAGAATTAAAGCGGAAATACTGAACGCGAGTCTTAGGAAGGCTAAAACAACAATGCCCGCATCCAAAGCTCTTATTCCCCCGCCCAGTCGAGCCGCTTTGAGTCCGACCCCGGCGTGAGGTCCGGCGTTCTGAAAACCGGAGAAACATCTACGCCGCCAGCGCCACCCCACTTGGTCACGCCCAAGATCGCAGCCGGTGTGGGGCATTTTCGGTGGGTGATCTGCACCCTTCTCTTGCTCGGTGTCACCAAGAATTACATGGACCGACAGGTCCTCGGGGTCTTGAAGACCACCCTGCAGCACAACCTCGGTTGGAACGAAATCGACTATAGCAATCTGGTTTTTGTCTTTCAGGCCGCTTACGCGGCGGGCATGGTGCCGCTGGGCCGCCTGATGGATCGGCTGGGAACCCGGTTCGGCTATGCTCTGGCCATGGTTTTCTGGAGTGTGGCTTCGATGGCGCACGCGGCGGGGAACTCGCTGAGCAGCTTTTTTCTGGCGCGTGCCGCCCTGGGGCTCGGTGAGGCAGGTGTTTTCCCCGCCAGTATTAAAGCGGTAGCCGAATGGTTTCCCAGAAAGGAGCGTGCACTGGCCACCGGAGTTTTTAACGCAGGCAGCAATATCGGAGCGATTCTTACCCCGCTGCTCGCGGCTTGGATCACGATCCGTTGGGGTTGGCGCGCGGCCTTCATCCTGACTGGTTCCCTGGGTTTCATCTGGCTGCTGTTCTGGCTCCTGCTGTATCGCAAGCCACAGGAACACTCCCTGCTCTCCAAAGCGGAACTGGACTATATTCGCGGCGATCCTCAAGAAGCTGTGGCCAAAATCAAATGGTCGAGACTCCTGCCACATCGGCAAACCTGGGCGTTCGTATTGGGGAAATTCACCACCGACCCCATCTGGTGGTTTCTTCTGTTCTGGATCCCCGATTTCTTGCAGAGAGACCACGGGCTCCGGCTCACTCAAATTGGTGTGCCCATCATGGTGATCTACCTGATGGCTGACGTGGGCAGCGTGGCCGGCGGCTGGCTCTCTTCCCGGCTGATTCATCTCGGCAAGAGCGTCAACTTTGCGCGCAAGATTGCCATGCTGGCCTGCGCCCTCAGCGTGGTTCCCATCGTATTTGCATACCGCGTCGAAAGCCTGTGGGGAGCGGTTCTGCTGATCGGACTCGCCGCCGCGGCTCACCAGGGCTTCTCCGCTAATCTTTTCACCTTACCGTCGGATCTTTTCCCCGCTCAGGCTGTAGGCTCGGTGGTGGGCATCGGCGGCATGGCAGGCGCGATCGGAGGCATGTTCATGGCCAAGATCGTGGGTTATGTCTTGCAGTGGACGGGCAGCTACTCGATCCCTTTTTTTATTGCCGGCACCGCCTATCTGCTTTCATTGGCTATCATTCAAGTCCTGGCGCCGCGGCTGGAGTCCGCCGACCTCATTTGAAATGATGAACCCCAGATTCTGTTCTCCGTTTTCGCGTGGCTGCTTGGGAGTGTGCTGCCAGGCGGAGTCTGAAGCATGACCAGAGCTTCGCGCAGGGTCGCTTCCCCACACGCCGTGAGCATTGAGGATCTGCGGCGGCTGGCTGGGCAGCGATTGCCCAGGCTGGTTTTTGATTACATCGACGGCGGCGCCGGTGCGGAGGTCACGCTGCGCGAGAATATGCGTGCTTTCGATGCCGTCACCTTCCGTCCACGCCAGGCGGTCCCGACTCCGCAGAGTGACCTTCGCACCCGGGTGTTGGGATTCGAATTGTCCATGCCTCTGCTGCTGGCTCCGGTAGGCTACTGCCGTGTCATGCATCCAGCCGGCGAGGCCGCCGCTGCTCGCGCTGCCGGGGAAGCCGGCACGGCGTACATACTTTCTACCGTGTCCGGCCAGCGCCTCGAAGATGTAAAAGCAGCATCCCGCGGACCGGTGTGGTATCAGCTCTACTTAACCGGAGGACGCGAGGCAGTCGAAGAAGCATTGCACCGCGCCCAGGCTGCCGGGTACACGGTTCTGGTGATCACCATCGATACCGTCGTGATTGGACTGCGAGAACGCGAAGTGCGCGGCGGCATGGACCAGATGTTGCGAGGCAGCGTCTGGTCGCAGATCCCTTTCTTGCCCCAGTTTCTCGCGCATCCGCGATGGCTCACCCGCTTCCTGCTCGATGGCGGCCTTCCCAGCATGCCGAATATCGTAACTCCTGATAGTGGGCCACTCCCGGTCAGCAGGGCTCACACGGCCCTGCGGCGCGCAGCCTTCGCCTGGCAGGACTTGCGTTGGATCCGCGACCTTTGGCGAGGCCCGCTTGTCATTAAGGGTGTTCTCACCGCCGAGGACGCGCGCCGATCTCTCGACCAGGGCGCGGCAGCTATAGTGGTGTCGAATCATGGGGGACGCCAGCTGGACGGGACTCCCGCCGCTTTGCGCGTGCTTCCGGAAATTGTGGCTGCAGTGAAGGATCAGGCGGAAGTGTTGGTGGATAGCGGAATCCGTCGTGGATCGGACGTTATCAAAGCGCTCTGTTTGGGAGCGCGTGCTGTGCTCTGCGGCCGTGCTTACGCCTACGGACTCGCAGTGGCGGGGGAAGCGGGTGTGGCGCGTGCGCTTGAAATTCTGCGAGCCGACATGGAGAGAACTCTGAAGTTGCTCGGCTGCCCATCCGTCGGCGAACTGGATCGATCGTATGTGAATGTGCCGGGAAACTGGTCACTCACCTGCACGCACGCCTAATTTGATCGCCGCAGAGGGTTACAGGGGTCTGGCCATGCTTTCTGGTCATTTCTCTTCGTGGGGGTGCCCCACCCTTTCGCCCGCCTTTGGCGAAGGGTGGGAGTGTGTCAATGCCTGTCCTCTGTCACGTCCGGTAATCGATTTGCGCCTCTAGCCTCTATACTGCGACCATTGGGCTGAGGAGCCAGAACGTCCCCACCCTGTCGCACAGAACGCGACAAGTGTGGGCCACCCACCGGGGACGGTAGTTGGCCCCCGCCTAGCGCGTATGAAAACCACCTTTCATGAACGTGAAACGAGGGTTGCCGATCCTGGAATCCTGCTGGATCGTCTCGCGGATTATCTCTTCAAACCCTAAATGCAGCCCCGCTACTAGAGGGTTCCGATCATGCTATCGGAGAGCGGCGATGGTCAGTATCTTTTCGCCGCCGTCATCATCAATGCTGATGGTGAGAAGTTGCTCTTTCTCTGCATAAGTCCAACCTTGAACGATGGTGGCACGATTGAGCTGAACGGCATACTTCGCTGTCGGGCGGCCATGGACGTTCACAATGTACTTCCGTCTTCCAGGATTGTACCCCCCGTGGGAATTACGAGGATTGATGGTGATCGTCACCGTACCATTCTTGTCGGTACACTCGAATCGGGTTGTGGCATAGATGCCCTGTTCGTAGCCATACTCTCCATCATCCTCAAATAGAGTGAACGAAGAGGGAGTCCTTCCTGGGTACACCTCAAGGGTCAGGGGATCTGACAGCATCTCGGAGGAGTACTGCATGACGGGGCCCATGGGGATGATCGCTCCCGCCCGAATAAACACCGGAATCTTGTCTAACTCGGCCTTGTAAACAATCTCGCCGCCTCCCTCGTATTTGCTTTTCCCATCGGAATAGTCGAACCACTCTCCCGACGGCAGAAAGACGTCCCGAGAAACACCGGCATCCAAAATTGGAGCCACCAGAACAAACGGCCCCAGGAACCACTCGTCATTAATGCCTTCCGTGTTCGTTTCGCTATCGGTCTCGAACGGTAGTGTGCGAAGCATCGGTGTCCCGTTCTGACTCGCCTCATAGTTCAGGCTGTATATATAAGGAAGCAGACGGTAGCGGTTTTGCAGGGAGGTACGGCAGATCTTGACGATTTCTCGCGGACGTATGTAGCAGCTATGATCCCCCGAGCCATGCGCCCATGCGAACGGGTTGAACATGCCAGCTTCGAACCATCGCGCGTAAACGTCGTCTGCTGCAACGCCACTCCAGCCCCCGATGTCAGTTCCAATCGCGGAGTAACCGGACATCGACAAATTCAAGACACCCCGAGTATGTGTTTGCAATCCGGTAAAGGTCGGCAGGGAGTCGCCGGTCGAGGTCCAGCCATACCGTTGTGATCCGGCCGTCCCGGGGCGGCAGTATCCAATCATCCGCGATTTTTTCTTGCCCCCGGATTCATAACTGGCGGCGCGGGTCATCATCTGGGCGAAATAGACCAGGGCATAGATGTTATGCATCTCCCTTACCGAACGTCGTGGATTACTGAAATAGGGAAAAAAGGTATTGTCGGGGTCAGGAACATAATCAAGTTCACCGAAGTCCAACATCCCGTTCCACACGCCATTTCCCAGCGGCCCTGCCCATTTTGCGCGAAATGTCGCGTCGCTCGCGGCCGGGTTGAAGAAGTCGATTTCGCTGAAACGTTTGTTCATCCCGTTGCCCTCGTGCAGCAGCGCCTTACCCTCTTGATCAACGATCATTCCTTTCGGAGTGAGCTGGTTCAGTTCATTCCACTGCGCCGATCCTTCGTGAGCCCACGGCATTCCATAGCCGGCGGTAATCTTCACGTGAAATTGCTCCCACATCTTTTGGGCAAAATCCGGAGTAAATGTCGCAGGATCGACGTCGTCGTAGTAAATCGCGTCGATCGGGAGGCGATTTCTCCGCATGTTGCCGGCAATCTCCGTCGCCCATCGGGCGGTGGTGTCGTTGCCCGCTCCACCCTGATGAAATCCGAATGCCCACTTGGGCAAAAGTGCCGGCCTTCCCGTCAACTCCGTATATCGATCGACAATTCGCCGAAACGAGGGGCCATAAAACAAGTAGAAATCCATCTCTCCCCCGTCGGCGGTAATGTCGATGCGGCCGCTGTTAAACTGCCCGATGTCGAAGCTCGAGCGCCACCAGTTGTGCAAATACAGCCCATACCCGCGGCTGCTCCAGTACGTCGCGATGCTCTTATAACCCATCAGTCCGGTGGACTGGTCCTGGTAGTCCGTGTCCACGTTCCAGATATCCATCCGCGTTCCGCGCTTGTCGATGTTGTTCTTTTTGTCTCCAAATCCATAAATGTGTTCGTCATTGTGCAGATCCCACTCCGCCCTCAATCGCGAAAAGTCGAAGCGATAATTGCCCATCAGGATGCGGTTATTCTCGTCATAGATCGTCAGCGCCAGCGGAGAGTGGGTAAAAACCAGGCGCAATTTTCCGGTGTCAATGATGTTGGCATCGGAACTGTGGTTGGTCGCCCCCGGCCACGCGGAGTCAGCCTTGATAACGGCAAACTCCGGGTTTCCATCGTTAGGAAACTCTCCCTTGGGCCCGACTCTGATCCGAACCACATCTTCCGCCAGCAGCACAATGCGAACCTGGTTGGCGCCCTCGGAAATTGTGATAGGAGTCGCTGCAGAGCAGACCCGGCTTGATGAAAGGGTGAAAGCCAGAGCCAAGGCGGCTAGTAGAGTCGTTTGCTGTCGAGTCATGGTCGATGAGTTTCTTAGTGCCGCGACGCGCATGCGGGGGTGCTGACCCATCCTATCTGGATCACGATTCACGAGGTTGCCCCACCCTTCCCGCGTCCTTTGCGGGAGGGTGGGCTGATTTTACAACGTGCTCGATTGGGACGCGCCCACCCCCGCCGCAAATGTGCTCTAATGAATTCGCCGTTCGGAGTTGCCCGCACCATGACCACTCAAGGCCGTGCCGCCCGGAAAATCAATCCCAGGTTTGCCTGGTACCAGCTGCGTATCGGGAGGTCGCCGATTCACAGCACAGGTGTGTTTGCCATGGAAGACATTCCGCGCGGCCGGCGCGTGATGGAGTACACAGGCAAGCGGCTCACCCTGGTGGAAGCCTCGAAACTCAGTCCGCCGCAGGATCGATATCTGGTTCGGCTCAGCCTGCGTTGGGCACTCGATGGAAGCGTCGGCGGCAGTGGGGCCGAGCTCGTTAATCATTGCTGTGACCCGAATCTTGCCTGGAAGCGGGTCAGCGGCCGCCTATTCTTCTACAGCCGGCGCAGGATCCGCGCCGGGGAAGAGCTAACGCTGCGCTACGCCTATCCGGTGAAGATCACGCGGGTGCCCTGTCACTGCGGTTCCCCCAAGTGCCGGGGCATACTTCGCTACTGGCTGCGCTGACCCAAGTGGCATGAGATTAAAACTTAATCTGCCATGGATTGATTTTTAATCTTTTAAAGTTTTTCGATGTAGACCTCGGCCGGTTCTCACGTCGCCGTGCTGCGGGCTAAGTCTTTGATCACAATGCTGCTAGAGAAGCCGGGCCGCGAACAACCCTATTTGGCAGCCTACCTGCTTGCTACGATCAAGCAACGGGGTAGAAATTCAAAACAAAGATAGGGGGAAATTCCAATGGTGCAAAAGAAATCTGTGACTCGTAAGGGCCTGACGAAGGCCAAAGCGCCCAATCGGACGAAGAAGGCCGCAACCGTGAAGATCGGCCCAGGCACATCGGTCGCGACTGCGATGAGATGGAAATACTAAGAGTTTCAGACGCGAGATCTCGGCTTGACGCCCTCTTTGGAGGGCGTTTTTTTGGCCCGTGCGACCTCGGCCCTGCGCGGCCCGTGGCCCGGCCTTGCGCGCTTTTCGCGAAGGCCGGGGCTTTCATGAACCGGCGGCACAGGTTGGCGAGCGAGTTTGGCGAGCTAACCCTGGTCTCCTGACTCAAGACTCCTAACGACTTGCTATTGGGCCTGGGCTCGTCCACCGCGGAATGCCCAGGAAAATGGCGGAGAGGGAGGGATTGAACTTGAGGCGTTTGCGCGGCGTCTGAGCCGCGCGCCGAAATCCCGAGCGCAGCCGAGGGACCTGGCGGAAGTCCTGGCGGAGAGGGAGGGATTCGAACCCCCGATACCCTTTCGGGTATGCCGGTTTTCAAGACCGGTGCCATCAACCACTCGGCCACCTCTCCGGCGCTACTGCGATCTTAACTATAGTACCCGAGGGTACACGTATCAGTTCAGCAATCAAGAGCTGGGTTTGTCGTCTCGGTTCTAGTTTGTTTCCTGGGGGCGCGGGTTCGATGCCCCTATTTCGTCACCGCCAGATTGTTGTTCACGGAAAAGAGTCCGGGTACACCTCGAGCACGGATCCCCGCGATGTTCTTGTCCGCGTCGCTATCGACGACTCCCTCCAGACTCACGTTTCCGTTTTTCACGATAATTCGGATCGGTTTGATCACCGGCAAAGCGTACCTTTGGAGCGCCGGGTCGCCGTAGATCGCACGGTACAAGGCGAGTCGCAACCGGTCGTCGATCGGTGACGTGGGCAGCACTTCGATCTGATTGTCGACTTTTTCGACTCCTTCGATCTTCTTAACCACGTTCCCAGCGTCAGATTTCAGTGTCGGGTTCGTAACCTGGCCGAGCAACGTAACGTCGTAGCCGTTCACCTGGAATGCGAGGTTGTCAAACACCGTCAGGAAGGGGAGCATGACCAGTTCGTGCCGCACCTCTTTCTGAATCCGGGCCACCGCTTGTGGTGAGGCTTCTCGTTGCGCGAAGCTGGGCACCGTCAGAACCGTCAGAGCAGCTATGGGCAAAAGCCAGGAATGGCGATTCATTGTGTCAGGCCTCCTTGCGCGTGCTTCCGGCGGGAGCGCATTTCTCGCCAACCCGGTGACGAAATGCACTTTGCCAGCATAGCCGTAACTGCTGGTGACAGTCCAATGGTTGGCGGGGAATATTCGCTTACTCAAGCGTCCCCGATCTGCACGGAGACGCCTGAGCGCGCTACACAACCTGGTGGATCGGTCGCTCGGCCGCTGCCCGGGTCACAATTTCTTCCCGGACATTCAAACCACGTTTTCTGGCCTCCCGGACAAAGGGCTCAGCTGGAACGGCCAGTTCCAGGGGAACGCATCCTGAGGGGATCCCTCCCTTGGCGATCATGGCAGCGACGATCGACATGTGCCAACCCGTCAAACGCTGCATGGCGGTGAAGCCGGTAGCCTTATCGTGGTAGTCGATCACCTCCACCACTGCTTCTGTACGGCGCCCGTGCATCTTTCCTATGGCGTTGACGCGAACGATGCAGACATCGTCGACCTCATCGACACGCACCTGAGGTTCGAAAAGGGCATGGAATACCTTGCGCGGAACCACCTCCGTGCCCTCCACGCCAATTGGTGTGAGGTTGAACAGTCCAAGATCAGAGAACGCTTTCAGCTGGGCGAACGTGCCAGGATATCGCAGCACCTTGAGCTGATAGCTTTGCAATCTGCCGCGAAACGTCCACGGCGCGGTCGAAACTCCCCCGGCGATCAAAAATGCCTCCAGCTTTCCAATCGGGGGAACGTCGATCAGTTCGAATTCTGTGAAACAAGGCGCATGGAAGAGTTCTCCGTCGCGCAGGATCGTCATGCCACCGTAGTATTCATTGGTGAGTCCCTCGATGTTGAAGGTGAGAGCGTAATTCCAGGGGGCCTTTGGATTCCGCGGCAAGCCGCCGTCGTACATGTAAACATGCTCGGGATTCCCCACCAGCCCCATGGCATAAACCGCCAATGTGTTTCCCATGCCCGGCCCCATGCCGCAATCGGGTACCACACAGACGCCAGCGCGAATCGCTTCGCGATCCAGGCCATGTTGTTTCCGGACGATGTCGGTGTTGCCCCCAAGATCGCAGAAAGACACGCCATTCTCGATGGCTATGCGAGTCAAGGACAGATTGTAAAAGTAGGGTACGGCGCTCAGGGCGACGTCATACCCTTTTAGAACGTTGCGCACGTCATCTTCGTTGCGAACATCCAGCGCAACCGAGCCTGCAGCCTTCCCACGCACCAGTTTGTTCACGCGTTCGGCCGCGGCGCGAGCCCGTTCACCGTCGTAATCCGCCAGCGTTACCCGCGAGGCCTCTCCGAAAAGTACAAGATCGAAGGCTGCCGCGATTCCCTGTCGTCCCGCTCCGAGAACAATGTATGAATAAGACATGGTACCCTCCTCTGCCCGGGCACTTTCTGCGGGCTTGATACACAGACATCCCCATTGTCTGATGTCCTCTCTTTACGCGCGGTGATTTACCTCACCGGGCAGGGGTTTTATTTACAGGCAGAGGGAACACGGGGAAGATGACGGAAAACGTCAAAAGGAGGATGCTCTGGCCGCAAGATAGGTCCGCAAGGCATCCTGCCAACTCGGCATGATGACACCGTACCGTTCGCGGCTCCTGGCTGACAGCACAGAATATTTCGGCCTTTCAGCCGGACGGACAAATTTATCGCTGGTGGTCGGCCGAACTGTCGTCTTTAACCCAGCGCCAGCCACGATGGCGCAGGCGAAGTCATACCAGGTACAGTCTCCGGAATTTGTGACATGGACAATGCCACTGGCGTCGCGATGGCAAAGTTCGACGATAGCAGCGGCCAGATCGGGAGCGTGAGTAGGAGACCCTCGCTGATCGTCCACCACATCGAGCTGCGGCCGGCTCGCCGCGAGTTTGAGAATTGTATCGGGAAAGCATTTTCCGCCGACGCCATAGAGCCAGGAGGTACGCACGATGCAACAACCGGGTAGTATTTGCTGAATCTGCACCTCCGCCTCAGCTTTGGACCTGCCATAGACGCTGCGCGGCCCGCGAGGGTGTTCCGTCTCATAAGGGGTCGTGCTCAGCCCATCGAATACGTAGTCCGTGCTCACAAACAACAGTTTCGCCCCATTTTCTCTCGTGGCTTGTGCAACATTCACCGCGCCCCGGCAATTTACATCGAATGCCAGATCACGATTGCTTTCGCAGCCGTCGACGTCCGTGTAGGCGGCGGCCAGGATAACCCATTCCGGCCGGTAGCGGAGGAAGGCCGTGCGCACTTGCTGAGGATCCCGGATGTCCGCGTCTCTCGAGCCGAGAGCGGCAACTTGATCGTGCTTCCAAACCTGCTGCAGCGCCTTGCCGAGTAGCCCAGTGCCACCGAAAATAATGACCCGCATGATGGAATTCTAGCCCATGCTCGACCGGGCTCGTTTTGGAAGGCCTGGGTTAGGCCACGCGCTCCTGAGTTCGCGGTGCTGATTGCCGGAAGGGTCGCGAGGGCTTGCGCCCGGCGCGCTGACCTGCTCGTCCAGTGAGTTCATCATAGGCAAGGGCGATCTGCGTCGCAATCTGTGGCCAGAGATATGATTCCTCTATCCTCTCCCTCGCCCGCTTGGCGGCAGCTCCCCTCATTTCCGGG
>Ga0335078_10001607_pt1 | contig 34025 bp, 41 predicted proteins | sample Lox_Sample_32_FD_206711 | JGI IMG/M metagenome (GOLD analysis project Ga0335078, IMG submission 206711) | Soil microbial communities from Loxahatchee National Wildlife Refuge, Florida, United States - Lox_Sample_3.2 | ecosystem: Environmental > Terrestrial > Soil > Wetlands | place: USA...
ACTCGACATAACGAGCACGATCGAGCGTGGTCATTGTGACTCACGTCGGTGTCTTTTCAGATGTTTGTCAGCGGGATTTTCAGCGCGCCCGACGGGGCTGTTCGACCAGCTCCACGACGTTTTGCGATGATGGTGGCATGATCGACCTTCGCCCGGCGCTCCTGGTCGTGCTTGTCCTCGCCGCAGCCGCTCTCAGCGCGTGCGGGAGCTCGAACACCTCCAAGTCGTCTCCGACGTCGCCCACCCCGGCGACGACAACCACCACCGCCGGTTCCGGAAGTGGCGTCGCGGCCGCCAGGCAGAAGTGCCTCGACGCCACGAAGAAGATCCAGAACTCGACTGCTCGGTCGACCGCGGAACAGGCCTGCAATCAGATCACCACGAGCAACGCGAACGTAAGCGCCGCGCTCAGCAAGGCAAAGCAGGCCTGCCTCAATGCGGCAGGGAAGATCCCGATCGCGTCGATCAAGCAGACTGCCGAGGCGCAGTGCAACAAGATCACGGCGCAATAGCGCCGGGCGCGAACAGCCGCAGGCTTGCCGCCGGGGCCATTCGGGACTGGCCTCGCATGGTGTGCTGGCGCTGGCAGGCCGGGGCCGAGCTACACCTCTAGGAGCTGAGCGAGTAGGGCCCGGTGGCCACCGTGATCAGGCCGCCGCCGCGCTGGGACGGAGCGGCTTTAGAAGATCGAGTCCGGGGCCGATATAGATCAGCAAGATTGGGGCGGCCTCGGCGGGACCGCCGTGGTTGTCGGAGACGACCGGGTTCCAGAGGGCGCCGAGATCGTCAGGAGCCGCCGCGCCCGTAGGCACCTCCTGCTGTTTCCCGAACTCCCCCACGGTCGCGTGATCGCGCTGCAGCGCCTCCGCGAGAGCGACCGCCGCGGTCTCGATCGCGCCGTAGGCGGCGCCACAGACCGCCAGCGCAAACAGGAACGGAGCTACCTTCAACGCCAGACCGAGCAGATAGCCGAGCGCGAGGCGCGGAAGCAGCGCGTACGCTGCCGCGAACGCCAGCCCGGCCTCTCCGAGCACGAGCAGCAGCGAGATCACTCTCCCGATCGCGCGTCTCCGCGAGCCGAGCGGCCGCCGCCGGAACCCCAGCGCCTGTTCAAGCTCGAGTTCCCGTGCGTGCGCCCGCTCGTGACCGGCGATCGCCTCCATGACCTGCGCGAGACTCCGGGCGATCCATCGGGTCAGGATCCGTTCAAGCGCGACCCGCCGGTACAGCCGCGCGTAGAACTTCTTGAGAATCGCCCGCATCCGCAGGAGCATCACCTGCGCCTCGACGCTGTCCTCCGCGTTCATCAACTTCGTCCGGTTCAGCCTGTCAGTTAAATCCCACGCCGGCTCGCGGCGCAGCCCACCGCCCTGCTGCTCGGGAGCAGCAGCCGACGGAGCCGCGCTCGCGCGACTACCAGACCGCCCCATCACTGCACCGCCTCGCTGATGGAGCACCCCGGGCTCACGCGATGGGATACCTGCTCCCACGCCTGCACCATCAGCTGCGTCTGCGTTGGGTCCTCATGCGTCAGCGCGCCGCCGGTTGCGCCGATCCCGACGATCGCCAGAGCGTCAAGCTTCCCCGTCCCCGGAGGGATCATCGAGAGGAGCCGCTTCACTGCTCGGCGTGGGTTGGATCGGAGCTCCTGCTGCAGATCGAATCGCCCTGGGATCGGCTCGTTGCCGTCCGTGGCTACGACGCCCGCCAGCGGCGCGCATGTCCGGCGCTGCACCGTTTCTACTGGAATCTCAGGTGCGCGACACCCGCGCCGAACTGTTCTCGATGACTACCGACGGCTGCACCGCGGTGCCGCGTTATCCCCCCGTGCGGGACTCGGCGGCAGCCTGCAGATCGCCGAGAACTGCGATCGCCGAGGTCAGCCTGGAACCGCCGTGCTGTTAATACTGGAACCTCCGGCGCCGGCGGTCGCGGGTCCTTACGCCGCGTGGGGGATCTGCTCGAAGTCGTAGGGGACGCTCGGGTCGACGTCCTCGTAGACCTCGGGCGGCTCGACGTCGTACGCCTCGTAGGCGTCGTCGGGATCGTCGGCGACCGCGATCGTCTCCCGCGGGTCGAATCCCACCGCTAGCGCGGCCTGCGCGACGACGCGGGCGGCGGCACGGAGCTCCTCGCTGCGGTGCGACGCCATCACGGTCAGACGCACGCACGCGCCGGCCGTTGGCGTGGCGGGCGGCACGACCGCCTGGGCGAACACGCCTCGGGCGAGCGCGCCATCGCACAGCCTGCGCGCGATCTCCGGCTCCCCTACGGCGAACGCGAGGATGTGGGTCCGGCTTCCGCGCAGGTCGAACCCCTCGGCCTCGAGCCCGTTGCGAAGCGCGGCGGCGTTGACGCGCAGTTTCTCGACCAGGCGCGGGCGCTCCTCGAGCAGCCCCAGCGCGGCGAGCGCGCCGGCAACGGCCGGCGGCGCCGGCGCGGTCGAGAACACGAGCGTCCGCGCGGCGTGCAGCAGGTACTGCGTCATCACCCGGTCGCACGCCGCGAAGGCGCCGTAGGAGCCGAGGGCCTCTCCGAGCGTCCCGGTGATCACGTCGACCTGATCCTCGAGGCCATGTTGCGCGAGGGCGCCGCGTCCACCCGGCCCCACCGACCCGAGGCCGTGCGACTCGTCCACCAACACTCGCACGCGGTGACGCTGCGCGAGTTCGACGATGTCCCCGAGCGGAGCCTCGTCGCCAGACAGCGAAAAAACCGCGTCGGTGGCGATCAGTGCACCGCGTCCGTGGCACTGGGCGAGCCCCCAGGCCAGGTGCTCGATGTCGCCGTGGTCGTAGACGAACACCTCGGCGCGCGAGAGCCGGCAGCCGTCGATCAGCGAAGCGTGGTTGAGCTCGTCGGAGAACACCACGTCGCCCGGGCGGGCCAGCGCGGCGACCACCCCGGCATTGGCGAGGAAGCCCGACCCGAACAGGAGCGCGCTGTCGCGCCGTACGAACGCGGCCAGCCGCTCCTCGAGCCGGCGGTGAACGGTCATCGTTCCCGAGGCGAGGCGTGAGGCGCCCGTGCCCACGCCCCACCGCATCGCGGCCTCCGCGGCGGCCTCCCGGACCCGGGGGTGGTCGGCCAGCCCGAGGCAGTTGTCCGAGCACAACAGAAGGACCGGCTTTCCGTCGAGCACAACATGCGGACCCTGCGGACCACTGACCATGCGCGCCCGCTGATGAAGGCCCATCGCCCTGAGCTCGCCGAGGCGGGCTTCGATCTCGATCATGTTGAGCGCGCAGGGTATGCGGCGCCGCGGACGGATTAGATTCGTGGTCGGCGCCGCCCGTCGGCGGCCTAGCGGCCCTGCCAGCGCGGCGGGCGCTTCTCGGCGAACGCGCGCACGCCCTCACGGAAGTCCTCGGACACGAAGCAGGCGCGGCGAAGCTCGATCAGCTCGCGCTCGGTGTCCGGGTCCATCGCGCCCTGCGCGCTCAGGACCGCGCGGATCACGCGCTTGTTGCCCCGCTGCGCCAGCGGCGCGTTGGCGGCGATCTCGGTGGCGAGCGCCAGCGCCTCGTCGGCGATGCGGCCGTTCTCAGCGATGGCGTTGATCAGCCCCCACTCGCGCGCGGTCCGCGCGTCGATCCGGCGGCCGATCAGGAACAGCTCGCGCGTGCGCGGCGCGCCGATCGTGTCGATGAACTTGCGGATTCCGGTGTGGGAGTAGACGAGCCCGAGCTTCGCGGGCGGCATCCGAAGCGCGATCGTCCCGGCGGCGATCCGCAGGTCGCAGGCCAGCGCCAACTCCAGCCCGCCGCCGATGGCGTGACCGTTGAGCGCCGCCAGCGTCGGATACGGGTACGCCTCGACGGCGTCGAGCGCGGCCGCGAACGGGTTGGCCACGAGCCGGTCGGCCTCGTCGGCGAACTCCCCGTCGCCGCGCAGGTCGCCGATGTCGTAGCCGGCCGAGAACGTCGTTTGCTCGCCGGTGATGATCACGCAGCGGGCATCGATCGCCGCCAGCGTCGAGGTGAAGCCGTCGAGGATCGCGTGGTCGAGCGCGCCCCGCTTGGCCGGGTTGGAGATCGTCAGCCGCGTGACGCCGGCCGCCGGCTCGTCGACCAGCAGGCGCCCACCGGCCGCCGGCTCGGGGCCTCCGGGAGGGCTACTCGAGGACAACGAGCGCGTCGCCCTCGGAGACCGATTGACCTTCCTCGCACAGGATCTCCTTGACCACGCCGGGATCCTCGGCCTCGACCGGCATCTCCATCTTCATCGACTCGAGGATCACGACGGTGTCGCCCTCCTCCACGCTGTCGCCGACCTCGACCTCGATCTTCCAGACGGTACCCGTGATGTGGGCCTCGACCTCGGGCAACTCAGCCTCCAGTGCTATGAAATGGTCCGCGGCGCCTGACGGCGGCGCCTTAGAAATGGTCGGCGGCGCCTGACGTCGGCGCCTTAGTGCGACGGAGGAGGATATGCGACGGGGTCGGGCCCACGACGGGCCGGCGGTCAGTACGCCCCAGGAAGCCCGGCCGGGCACTTGAAGCTGTACTTCAGCGGCGCGCCCTTCGGACGCGTGCCCTTATAGGAGATCACGGCCTGCTTGAACGCCGGGTTGACCTGATTCGGACACGTCTTCGGCTTCGACAGCGTCACCTTGACCGCGACCGAGTGGGTGTGGCCGGCGGCGCAGTCGGGCGTGCAGGTGTTCGCCGTGTAGTTGCCGTTCGCGACGGCCTGGGTGTTGGTCCAGCTGGACCATTTCAGCTTGCCAAGCCAGGTGTTCCCGTCCCCGCAGGAGAGGATGATCTTCAATGGCTTGAACTTGAGGCCCTGGCAGTTGTTGATCGCCTGGACCTGGCTCGTGTTGCCGGCCGCGAGGGCTGCCGAAGGCACCGCCAGAAGGGCCAGGACGATCGTGATCTTCAGTGCTGTACGCATAGGTCTCCAGGCTGGCACGGGTGTCAAATCGGGCATCTACTCGAACACATCGACGCCGGGATCGGTGCGGTTCGCTATCCGAAGGTGTCCGGGTCGGGGCCGGTGCGCTCCTCGCGGTCGAGCTCGAACAGCGCGTGCATGTCGTCGTCGCCCAGCTCGAAATCGAAGATCTGGAAGTTCTCCTCGATCCGGCTGGGCGTGACCGACTTCGGGATCACGACGTTGCCGAGCTGGATGTGCCACCGGAGCACGACCTGCGCGGGGGTGCGGCCGTGTGCGGTGGCGATCCGCTCGATCGTCGGGTCATCGAGGACCCCGGGATGGTCGGCGGCGCCTGACGGCGGCGCCTGGTGGGCCTTGCCGAGCGGGCTCCAGGCTTCCGTGACGATCCCGTGGTGCTCGTGGAACCGGCGCAGCTCGAGTTGCTGCAGGCGAGGGTGCAGCTCGATCTGGTTGACCGCGGGCACGACGCCGGTGGCGTCGATGATCCGATCGAGGTCCTCGACCCGGAAGTTGGATACCCCGATCGACCGTACGCGCTCCTCGCGCTGCAGCTCGACCAATGCCTCCCACGTCTCGACGGTCAGGCCCTTGTGCGGGATCGGCCAGTGGATCAGGTACAGGTCGATGTGGTCGCCACCGAGCTTGTCGAGGCTCTCCTCGAACGCCCGCGGCACCTTGTGGCGCCCGTGATCACTGTTTTGAAGCTTGGTGGTGATGAACACGTCGCTGCGGTTGAGCCCGCTCGTCAGAACCGCATCGCGGACTCCGGCCTCGTTGCCGTACGCGGCGGCGGTGTCGATCGACCGGTAGCCGGTCTGGAGCGCCGTCTCAACTGCCCGTGCGGTCTCGGTCTCCGGGATCTGAAACACCCCGAAGCCCAGCTGGGGCATGCGATTTCCGTCGTTCAGGTTTAGGTTTGGGACCAATGTCGTCTTCGTTGTCATACCCGGGAGACTTCCCACAGCCTCTCACCTGAATCAGACCGTTTCAGATGTCGTAGCCTGACGGCGTGGACGAGATCGAGCGCCCGGAGGTCGACATCGATCTGCTCGCGGCGTCGCTGAGGGCGGACTCGAGCGATCTCAGCGCGTTCGTCGAGAGCCTGGCCGCCAAGCTCGAGGAGGCGATCCCGGGGCGCGTGCGGATCGACCGGCGCCGGTCGGGGATGTTCGGGCCCAAGGCGGTTCGCGGCGTCGCGCTCGACCTCGGCGACCGGCGGCTCGAGCTGCGGACGGACGGAGGAACGGTCCAGACGCGGTGTGCGCGGCTGTCGGGTGGGATCGTCCTGAAGAACGAGGTGCTCGAGACCGACCAGTGGCTGGCGGTGCTGAGCGACGCGCTGGCCGCCGAGGCAAGACGCAGCGAGACGACGAGGAAGGCGCTCGAGCGCCTGTTGATCCAGTGAACGAGGAGAACCGATGGGATTCCTGAAACGTGACGAGGACAACCAGTCCGCGCAGGCCGGCGCCGCGGCGCCGCCCGCTCCGCTGACCGACGACGCCCCGCACGCCGCGAGCTACGAGGCCGGCTCGCTGGCGGGCATCCCCGAGTCGGGGCGTGAGCGGATCGCGCGGATGAAGCAGGAGGTCGCGCGCGGCTTCTTCACTAGCGACCTGTCGGTCAACGAGTTCCTGCTCGTCAAGCAGGCGGGGTTCGAGCCGCTCGGGCTGGTGCTCGGCAGCTCGATCTACCACATCGGGTTCCAGCAGGCGATGTGGAATCAGAGCCAGGAGCTCGGCGTGCTGACCCAGGCGATGTACCACGCGCGCGAGCTCGCGATGACGCGGATGGAGGAGGAGGCCGATCAGCTCGGGGCCGACGGGATCGTCGGCGTCCGGCTCGACATCGGGCGCTACGAGTGGGGCGCGGACCTGGCCGAGTTCATCTCGGTGGGAACCGCGGTCAAGCATCGCGGCGGCGAGCTTCTCCGCGCGCCGAACGGGCGGCCGTTCACGTCGGACCTGAGCGGGCAGGACTTCGCCACGCTGCTGCGCGCCGGCTATCGTCCCGTCGGACTGGTGATGGGCAACTGCGTCTACCACGTCGGTCGCCAGGGGATGCTGGCCTCGCTCAAGCAGGTCGGGCGCAACGTCGAGATGCCCAACTACACCCAGGCGCTGTACGAGGCGCGCGAGCTCGCGATGGAGCGCATGCAGAACGAGGCCGACGAGCTCCAGTCGAACGGGATCGTCGGCGCCCGGATCGTCGAGCGCAGCCACGGCTGGGGCTCGCACGTGATCGAGTTCTTCGCGATCGGCACCGCGGTGGTGACGACCAGCGCGGACCACGAGATCGAGAAGCCGGCGATGGTGCTCCCGCTGACCGGTTAGAGCGACTAGCGTATCCGCGCCATGCCCAACGTCGAGCTCAGGCCGCAGGTCTACAAGGATCCCAGGCCCAAGGAGTACTTCGACCGCTTCCACGAGCTGGTCCGCACGCGGCCGCCGGAGTCGAAGGTGTACGAGACGGTCCGGGTGTTCACCGAGCTCAACGCGCTGCTCGTCTACCGCTCCCGCGGGATCGGGAGCGAGAACGTGCCCAACGGGCCGGTGATCCTGGCGCCCAACCACGCGTCGTTCATGGATCACTTCTTCACCGGCGCGTTCATCCGCCGCCGGGTCCAGTTCATGGGCAAGTCGCAGCTGTTCAAGGGCTTTCCCGGCTGGGTCTTCAGCCATGGCGGCGTATTTCCGGTCCGTCGCGGATATCAGGACGAGGAGGCGTTCATCACCGCCGACCGGATCCTTTCTCGCGGCGGCGCGGTCGTGATGTACTGCGAGGGGGGGCGCTCGCGGTCGGGCAAGCTCGCCGACGAGGCGCGGCCGGGGATCGGTCGGATCGCGCTCGACTCCGGGGCGCCGGTGGTGCCGGTGGGGATCCTCGGCTCCTACCAGGTGCGCAACTGGAAGCGCCTGCAGTTTCCGAAGGTGACCGTCCAGTACGGCGATCCATTCCGGTTCGAGGCGGTCAAGGACTCCACGCGCGAGCAGCAGCAGGAGGTGGCCGACTACATCCTCGACCGGATCCGGGAGCTGCATACCGAGCTGTCGCGGCTCGGCCGGCGTGGGGCGGCGCGGGCGGCGCGCGCTGCTCGGGGGGCGGCGCGGTAGCCGTCTTTCGTTCAGCCGGGTTGCCGGCCACCGGGACGGCGGGCACCTGAGGGAGGGCGGACGGTTCTCGCGACGCCGGGACATTCCCGGTCCCTCGAGACCTGCAAAGCCTGCCATTTGACCCGCCTGGGCCGCCGGACCGTGGCATCTTGCGCATGCACCACGTGCGCCGTCTGTCACGGTCGCCCGCTGGTGCAGCGATTGGCAGGTTTTGCAGGTCGGGCGGGCGGAACGCTCCCAGGGATGCCGAGCGAAGCGAGGCCCCGAAATAAGCCTACGCGGTGGCGATCGCCGCGGCCTGGCCGAGGCTCAGCTCTTCGATCGCGTCCTCGCGCATCTTGAACTTCTGGACCTTGCCGGTGACCGTCATCGGGAACGAGTCGACGAACTTCACATAGCGCGGGATCTTGAAGTGGGCGATCTGACCCTTGCAGAAGTCCTTCAGCTGCTGCTCGGTGAGGCTCGCGCCGGGGCGCAGAACCACGCACGCCATCAGCTCCTCGCCGTAGCGCTCGTCGGGCACTCCGATCACCTGCACGTCGGCGATGTCGGGGTGGGTGTACAGGAACTCTTCGATCTCCCGCGGGTACAGGTTCTCGCCGCCGCGAATCACCATGTCCTTGATCCGGCCAACGATCCGGACGTAGCCCTGCTCGTCCATCGTCGCCAGATCGCCGGTGTGCATCCAGCGTCCTGCGTCGATGGTCTCAGCGGTGCGCTCGGGGTCGTTCCAGTAGCCGCGCATGACGACGTAGCCCCGGGCCAGGAACTCGCCCGTCTTGCCGCGCTCCACGGTCCGGCCGGTGGTCGGGTCGACGATCTTGACCTCGACGTGGGGGTGGACCTGCCCGACCGTGCCGCACCGGTTCTCGACCGTCTCCGTGCGCGCGGTCTGGGTGGTGACCGGCGACGTCTCGGTCATGCCGAAGCAGATGCTCATCTCCTCGATGCCCATTTCGGACATCACCCGCTTCATCACCTCGACTGGGCAGGGCGATCCGGCCATGATCCCGGTCCGCAGCGGCGCGTAGTCGAACTCGGTGAAGCGCTCGTGGCCCAGTTCGGCGATGAACATCGTCGGGACGCCGTACAGGCTTGTGCAGCGCTCCTCGGCGCATGCCTGCAGCGTCGCCACCGGATCGAACGTCTCCGCCGGATACACGATGCAGGCTCCATGGGTGGTGGCGGCCAGGTTGCCGAGGACCATGCCGAAGCAGTGGTACAGCGGCACCGGGATGCACACCCGATCGCGTTCGGTGTAGCCGAGCAGGCCGCCGATGAAGTATCCGTTGTTGAGAATGCTGTGATGGGTGAGCGTCGCCCCCTTGGGGAAGCCGGTGGTGCCGCTCGTGTACTGGATGTTGATCGGGTCATCGAAGTCGAGCCGGTCGCCGAGAGCCCGCAGGTCGCCGGTGAAGCCCTCGCCCGACGCCACTTCCTCCCATTCGGGCGTCTCGAAGAACACCGCGCGTTCAAGCTGCGGAAGGTCCGGACGTACCTGATCGACCATCGCGACGAAATCGGAGCCCTTGAGCTCTTGGGTCGAGACGATCCAGCGGCAGCCCGACTGGCCGAGCGCGTACTGGAGCTCGCTGAGTCGATAGGAAGGATTGATGTTGACGAGGATCAACCCGGCCTTCGCCGTCGCGTACTGAATGAGGGTCCACTCGGCGCGGTTGGGGCCCCACACGCCAACGCGGTCGCCCCTGGTCAGGCCGGCGGCGAGCAGCCCGCCGGCGAGCCGGTCGACGGCCTCGCCGAACTCGGTGTATGTGTAGCGCAAGCCCTGGTGGCATGACACCAGCGCCTCCGCGTCGGGCACGCGGGCGATCGTTCGCTCGAGGTTCTGTCCGACCGTCTCCCCGAGCAGTGGATCCGCGTGAGCGCCGTGTGCGTAGGACAGCATTTGGATCTTCACTCCTTCCTCGGTGCCGACGCCGATCCTACTGCCCGGCCGCGCTTGAGTCATCGGTACGTTTCCGTCGCGGTGACCCTTCTCCGCAGCGGACTGCTCGATGGCCGTACGGTCGCGCTCGCGGGCGGGGTTTCGCCGGCGATCCGCGACGCGCTGGCCGTGCTCGGCGCGCGCGTGGCGGAGCTCGACGTCGGGCCCGAGCTCGGCGAGGAGCGGTCGAGCGCGTGGGCGGCCTCGATGGGCTCCCCGTACGCGCTCGTGTACGACGCCGGGCCGGCGTTCGGCGGCGGCGGGCACGACGGTCTGCGCGAGTGCCTCGAGCGCGGGTGGGCGGCCGTGCGGGGGGTCGCGAGCGGCGCTCTGATCGACGCCGGCGCGGGCAAGGTCGTGCTGATCGGGCCGCGTCCGGGCGCCGGGTCGTTCGCGGCGGCGGCTCGGGCCGCGTTCGAGAACCTGGCGCGAACGCTGTCGGTCGAGTGGGCCCGCTACGGCGTCGGGACGGTGGCGATCGCGCCCGGCGCGCTGAGCATCGACGCCGAGCTCGCCGAGCTCGTCTGCTTCCTGGTGTCGCCGGGCGGCGAGTACCTCACCGGCTGCGTGTTCGAGCTCCACTAGGCCTCATACGCAGCTCTTAGGCCGCTCACACGCGGCTGAGAGGGGCGGGGCCGAAGCTATCGCCACGCGTTGGCACCGACACCCGAGGTACTTGACCATGACAGATACCAACACTCAGGCACGAGGGCAGGCGATGCGTGCCGCTCGCCTCGCCCGCGCGCGGACGATTCGTCGGCGGATCATCGGCGGGGCCGTGGCGCTGTTCGTCGCCACCTGGCTGCTGATCACGATCGTGCTCGTGTCCGGGCATGACCCCGCGCTGGCCAAGCGCTCCTCCGCGACCACGGTCGCGTCGAGCTCGACGCCGGCGACGAGCACCGGCTCAGGGTCGGGCAGCGGGTCGACGTCGAGTTCGAGCACGCAGTCCAGCGGCTCCTCCACCTCGAGCTCGGGCAGCGGCACCGTCAGCAGCGTGACCACGAGTCAGTCATGAGCGCGACGATCGAGCTGCCGATCGAGCAGCGCGACGCGTTCGCGTGCTTCGGGTCGCGGTGCACGGTGGTCGTGGCCGACGAGCGGCTTGCGGATGCGCGGGACGCGGTCACACGGGCGCACGGGCGGATGCTCGAATGGCATGGGCAGTTCTCGCGCTTTCGGGCCGACAGCGAGTTGACCGGGCTCAACCGCGCTCCCGAGGAGACTGTGGCGGTGTCGCCGATGATGCGTCGCGTGGTCGAGGCCGCGGTGCGGGCCGCCCACGCCACCGGCGGTCTCGTCGACCCGACGCTGCTCGGCGAGATCGAGCGCGCCGGCTACGACTCGCACTTCGAGGGTGAGGGCCTGCCGCTCGCCGTGGCGCTTGCGCTCGCGCCCGACCGCGCCCCCGGACGGCCGGCGCCGGACGCCCGGTGGCGAGGTGTGCGGACCGACCGGCGCACCGGCACCATCACGCGTCCTCCGGGGGTGAGCATCGACCCCGGCGGGATCGCCAAGGGCGTGTTCGCCGACGAGCTCGCATCGCTGCTGACCGGCTACGGCGCGTTCGTCGTCGACTGCGGCGGGGACATGCGGCTCGGCGGACGGCTGCGACTGGCGCGCGAGGTCCACGTGGCAAGCCCGTTCGACGACTCGACGCTGCACACGTTCACGGTCGCGAGCGGCGGGGTCGCGACCAGCGGCGTGGGTCGTCGCAGCTGGCTCGACCGAGACGGGCGTCCGGCACACCATCTGCTCGATCCCGCGAGCGGCCGCCCGGCGTTCACCGGCGTCGTCCAGGTCACCGCGCTCGCGCCGACCGCGACCGAGGCGGAGGCGCTGTCGAAGGCGGCGCTCCTGAGCGGGCCGGCGCGTGCGGAGCGGCTGCTCGTGCACGGTGGCGCGATCGTGCTCGACGACGGGAACTTCGTCGTGCTCGAGTGCCGGGAGGCGGCCTAGCCGGGGAGGCTGGTCTCGGGCGCCTCGGCCCAGGGGACGATCACGGCGTCCTCGAGCGGGGAGTCGCGCGCGACGACGTACTCGGCGGGCTCGGTGTCCGACACGTTCTCGAGCACGTGGGTCTCGCGCGGGGGGACGTATACGAGGTCGCGCGGTTCGAGCATCAGCTCCTGCTCGAGGTGATCCCCCCACTTGACCCGCAGTGATCCCGAGAGCATGTACACGGCGCTCTCGCAGTTCTCGTGATAGTGGGGCCGCGACTGCGCGCCGGGTGGCACGCGGAACACGGCCATGTAGATGTTCTGCGCGCCGGTGGTGGCCTGCGAGACCTCGGATCCGCCCACCACGCCACGGGGCACGTCACGGTCCGCGCCGGGCTTGACGACCTTCATCGGGGCCGGATTGACTCGAGCACCCTCATGATCGGCGAGTCTAGTGGGTCGAGCCGAGGACAACGCCTGGCGGGGAATCGGCTACGGACCCTAACGCCGCTCGCGATCCCCGCCGGCCTGGGCGGCCACCTCGATTTGGAGTGGCCCGCTCTCGTGGTCGACCTGGAGCGTCGAGTGATGGATGTGGAACCGCTCCTCGAGCAGCTGGTGCAACGAGCGGCGCAGCTCGTGGCAGTCGTCGCCGGCCCGGACGACAACGTGGGCCGACAGCGCGGCGAACCCCGACGTGACCTCCCACACGTGCAGGTCGTGAACCTCGACCACTCCCGGCTGCGCGGCGAGCGCCTGGCCGATCTCGTTGGGATCGAGACCCGCCGGCGCGGCCTCCATGAAGACCCTTCCGGAGGCCAGAAGGAGGTCGTACGACGCGCGCAGCATGAGCCCGGCGATCAGCAGCGAGGCGATCGCGTCGGCCCGGTCGAAGCCGGTGGCGAGGATCACCACGGCCGCGATCGCGGTCGCGATGAACCCGTACAGGTCGGTGAGGATGTGTCGGTAGGAACCCTCGACGTTGAGGCTCCGTTCGTGGTCGTGGCCGCCCGAGAGGATCCTCGCCGCCACGAGGTTGAGCGGGATCCCGGCGAGCGCGACCACCAGCACCACGCCGGCGTGCACCGAGGGCGGTGAGACCAGACGCCCGATCGCGCCGTAGACGATCAGGCAGGCGAGCACGAGCAGGGTCACGCCGTTGGCCTGGGCGCTCAGGATCTCGGCGCGCCCCAGCCCGTACGTCATCGAGCCATACGCGCCTCGCGATGCCAGCCGCGCCGCCGCGAGTGACAGGGCGAGCGCCGCGGCGTCGGTCAGCATGTGCCCGGCGTCGGACAGCAGCGCCAGCGACGAGGCGAGCACGCCGGCGACGATCTCGACGGCCATGAACGAGAGGATCAGCGCCAGTGCGATCTTCAGCGCGCGCCGGTCGGCGTCGCGGTGTACGTGTGAGTGATCGTGCGCGATCGTCGGATCGTAGACCCGATCGAACCGGTCGGCGGGCGGAACCAGCAGTCGAGGGATCCAACCCGACGGACCCGGTGGGAGGCGGGGATCAGTTCATCGATGGATCCGCGGGCATGCGGGCGAGCAGGGCATAGCTCCCGCCCTTGCGGGTCAGCACCTCGGACCACAGGCCGCCCGCATCGTTCGAGAACGCGTCACCGAGCTGGGCCGGCTCGAGGATCCAGTCACCGCGCTCGAGCTCGCCGTCGAGCTGCCCGGGGCCCCAGCCGGCGTGGCCGAGGAAGGCGCGACCGGATCGCACGCCGGCGGTGAGCTCGTCGGGCGAGGAGCTCGTGCCGAGGACCCCGACGTCGTCGAACGCCAGCAACGCCGCGTCGGTCGCCTCCTCGAACTCGGCGAGGACGATCACCGCGGAGGGCTGGACCGGGCCGCCGATGAACAGCCGTTCGTCGGGATCGAGCAGCATCTCGAGCTGCGGGACGGCTTCGCCGACGCTCGTCTCGGACGGACGGTTGAGCACCAGGCCGAGCGCGCCCTCCTCGTTGTGCTCGACCACGAGCACGACCGTGCGCCAGAAGTTCGGGTCCAGCAGGGCCGGACCGGCAACCAGCAGCTGTCCTCTCACGGACTCCATCGCGCGTCACGGTTACCCGGATTCGAGCGGGTGACCCTCGTCGGGCCCGCAAGCCTAACCGGCGCGGTGTGCGCCGGGCGCGGAACGCGGCTACCGGCGGTGTCGGGTTGGCGGCGACGACAGCCGCTGCCGGGCCTCGGCGGCGAGCCGGGTTGCCTCCTCCGCGCCCCCGTCCTCATCGAGATCCAGCCCGGCCAGCTCGGCGATCACCTCGAACAGATCGATCCCCATGCAGATCTGCGCCTCCCCGGCCGCGCCCGCCCGCGACGCCGCGAACATGTCCCGCTCGCGCCACACGAGGATCTGGGCGCCGGTGGTTGCTGTGAAGGTCACGGTCATCTTGTCACCCAGCCGAGCCGATCCTTCGGACCCAACGTCAGGCTAAGACTACACCGTAAAAAGGTGTGTCGGGGAAGGTGCGGGATCGGTAGAAAAACCGAGCACCCCAATCCGAATTAGGCGCCCGGCGGGGCCGCGCGGTCGGGGAGGGTGGGGGGGCCGCGCGCGGTGGCCCGAGGCTCAGATCTCGATCGGTCCCGCGATCACCGGCGCCGGCGCGCGGACGGCCGCGGTGGCGCCGGCCTGAACTGCCTCGGGCCGGTCGGCAGGCGCCACCAGCCGGACGAACGTGTCGACCACGAGCGGATCGAATTGGCCGCCGGCGTTGGCGACGAGCTCGGCGACCGCGACGTTGTGGGACAGGGCGTTGCGGTAGGGGCGGTCGGTGCGCATCGCGTTCCAGGTGTCGCAGCAGGCGATGATCCGCGCCTCGAGCGGGATCGCCTCGCCGGCGAGGCCGTCGGGGTAGCCGCCACCGTCCCAGCGTTCGTGATGGGAGCGGACGATCAGGCCGACCTGGCGCATGAAGCCGCCGACGCGCTCGAGCATCTTCTGGCCCTCGACGGTGTGGGTCTTGATGATCGTCCACTCGTGGGGGTCGAGCTTGCCGGGCTTGTTGATGATCTCCTTCGGGATCGCGATCTTGCCGACGTCGTGCAGGAGCGCGGCGAACTCGAGGTTGCGCTGGCGCTCGGGGCTGAGCCCGAGGTGCTCGGCGACCTCGAGCGCGAGGCTGACGACGCTCTTGCAATGCTCGCCGGTGTAGCCGTCGTCGGCCTCGATCACGTCGCCGAGCACGAGCGCGGTCCCGCGGTAGGCGCTCGAGAGCTCGAGCATGCTCTCCAGGCGCTGGTGGCGCTCGTGGGCGAATACGGCGAGCAGCCCGAGCAGCGGCACGACGGTCAGAGCCGCGATCGGCGCGGTGTGGATGTCCTCGGCGACGACCACCGCGATGCCCGACAGGGCGGCGTCGATCCCGTAGACCCACGTCGAGCGGACGACCGAGGAGAAGCTCGCGCCGCGGAGGATCACGAACCGCACCGACGACACGATGAAGTCCGCGAGGAACTGCGCCGCGAGCGCGGCGATCAGGAGCAGCGGACCGGCGTCGCGCGGCTCCACGTTCGCGAGCACAAGCACGGCGACGGGACCGATCGCGAACCACGCGTTGCAGGGGATCTGCAACAGCCGGGACGGCCGCAGCTCTCCGGACCTGATGTCGGGAAGCCACGTCAAGGCAAGGGCCAACGCCACGGCGAGCGGGACGGTGGCCAGCGGGATCGCGAACAGCAGCGGCACGAATCCCAGCTGCGTGGCCCGGGTGCAGCCGAACGGAGTGTCGAAGCGCACGAAGTTCGCGACCAGGAGGACCATGAGGCCGAGGAGCGCCGGTCCGGCGGCGAATCCGGTTGGCGGATGGACCGTCCACAGCGCGATCACCGCCGCGGCGAACGCGGCGCCGATCAGCGCTCCGGCCACGCGCTCGCGCGCGCTCATCCGCGAGCTGTCCCGCTTAAGGCTCTCGGCGAGCAGCTCTTGTTCATCGAAGCTCGGCTCAAACGACATCGGCAGAGATATCGATTCGAGCCCGGGCAACCCTTAGGAATCGCGGTAAATCACGCCCATTCCTCGAACAAGCGTCCACATCCGAGACCGGCGCTCTCAAGGCGGCGGCGGACGCCGATCTCACAGGCGTAAACCCAGACTGAAAAGGGCAAACCCGGCGTGAGCTGGGGACGCAAAGCCAGAGGTCTCACACGGATGTGAGATAGCTCGGTTGCCGGTGAAGCCATGGAGGGCTCTGCGTGTCCAGTTTGTTTGCGTCCATCATTCCGTCCCGCCGCCGTCTACTCGTCAACGGCTTGGTCGGTGCACTCGCGCTCGGGTGCGTTCCGGCGGCGTCTGCGAAGGCGGCGTTGATCAGCACGGATCCGTGCGACAACGCCAAACTCACCCAGCCGTTCCTCGCCTGGGGCGATTCCAACTCGTACAAGCTCGTCCCGGGGGGTGACTTCGAGGGCAGCATGGCGGGGTGGACCTTCACCGGCGGTGCCGCGGTCGTGCCGGGCTCCGAGCCGTTCGGTGCGACCGGCTCGGTTGGGAGGTCGTCCGTCTATTTGCCGGCCGGCGCGAGCGCTCAGTCGCCGTACACGTGCGTGGACTTCGCGTATCCGACCTTCCGGTTCTTCGCCAAGAACAACGGCCTCCTCTCGACCGTGATCGTGTCGGTCGTGTACAAGGAGCCGCTGCTCGGTCCGGTGTCAATCCCGATCGGCCCGGTCGCGCTGAGCCCCACCTGGGGCCCGTCGCTGCCGATGCTCACCGCGTCGGCGGTGCAGGGCGTCGTCAATGGACTGCTCGCGAAGGGCACCCCCGAGGTGGCTCTGAGGTTCACCGCGGTCACCGGATCGTCGAACATCGACGACGTGTTCGTCGATCCGCACGAGATGCGGTAAGCCGCACCAACTCTCGTTCGGCTGGCAGATCAAGTAAGCCCGCCTCGCAGGCCGGGCGCGGGGCGGGCTTACTCGTTCTCAGGGGGGTGTAATGCGCGATCGCCGGGGCCGCAGCCGTAGGCCACTCGTCTAGTGGGTCTCGCCTCGCTTCCACCCGTAATGCCCGGCGAAACGCTTCGGTTCGCCCCCTACAGGCCGTACGAGCGGCCGATCACCTCGAGCATGACCTCGTCGCTGCCGGCGCCGATCCGGTTCAGGCGCAGATCCCGCCAGGAGCGTTCGATCCCGTACTCCTTCATGTACCCGTTGCCGCCGTGGATCTGGATGCACTCGTCGGCCACCTCGACGGCGATCCGGGCCGCGTAGAGCTTGGCCATCGTGATCTCCCGGACCGGGTACTCGCCGTTCTGGAACCGCCAGGCCGTCGTGTACACCATCTGGCGGGCGGTCTCGATCTTGGTCGCCATCTCGGCGAACTTGTGCCGGATGGCCTGGAAGTGGCCAATGGGCCGGCCGAAGGCGGTGCGCTCCTTGGCGTACTCGAGCGTGCGGTCGAACACGTGCTGGGCCCCGGCGACCGACCCGGCGGCGCCGATCAGGCGCTCGCCCTGGAGCTCCCACATGATGTGGTAGAAGCCCTTCCCGGCCTGGCCGAGCACCGCCGAATCCGGCACGCGGACGTCCTGGAACGCGAGCAGCGCCGTGTCGGAGGCGTGCATGCCGAGCTTCTTCAGGCGCTTCTCGCGGATCACGCCCGGCGAATCCATCGGCACCAGGAACAGGGTGAACCCGTCGTGGGTGGGCGGCGGGGTGGGTGGGTGGGTATCGGAATCCGAGTCGGTCTTGGTCACGAGCACGATGCAATGCGCGCGGTGGCCGTTGGTAATGAACGTCTTCGAGCCGTTGATCACGTACTCGTCGCCGTCGCGGACCGCGCGCGTCTTGATCCCCGCGACGTCGGAGCCGGCGTCGGGCTCGGTGATGCCCAGGCACAGGATCCGGGTACCGGCGATCGCCGGGACCGCCCACTCCCGCTTCTGCTCCTCGGTGCCGAACTTGAGGATCGGCGGGATCGTCATGTCGGTCTGGACCGCGACGCCCATGCCGAGACCGCCGCAGTGGGCGTTCACCAGTTCCTCGGCGAGGACCAGCGTCGTGTAGTAGTCGCCGCCCTGGCCACCGTACTCGACGGGCTTGTCGAGGCCGAGGAAGCCGAGCTCTCCCATCCGCTCGAACACCCAGTCGGGGAACGTCGTCTCCTCCCACTCGTCGGCGTGAGGCTGAAGCTCCTTGATCGCGAACCGCCGGATCGACTCGCGCAGCTGCTCGTGGTCGTCGGTGAAGATGAAGTGCTTGCGCCGGGAGGCGAAGTCGGGCTTGAGGACGTCTGCGGTGGCCATGGTCCGGACGCTATCGGAGCAAGTCCACAAAGTAAACAGTAGGACTTCTTACTTCCGGCAAGCGCGGTCTGGCGGCGAACCGCGTAGGCTTGCCCGGCATGCCCTACGCCACGCTCCGCTACGACGTTTCCGACGCCGGCGTCGCCACGATCGCGCTTGATCAGCCCGACACCCGCAACGCGCTGTCCGACGAGCTGCTCGACGAGCTGACCGCGGCGTTGGAGGCCGCCCGAGACGACCCGGCCGTGAGGTGCGTGGTCCTCACCTCGACGCACGAGCGGATCTTCTCGGCCGGGGCGAACCTGGGCGGGTTCGCAGCCGAGGTGCCGCTGGCGCACAAGCACTTCGGGACGGAGAGGTTCCCCCGACTGTTCCGGCTGATCGGCGAGCTCGGCAAGCCGACGATCTGCGCCGCCAACGGGCACGTGCTCGCCGGCGCGCTCGGGATCGCGCTCGCCTGCGATCTGATCCTCGCGCGCGAGGGGGCGCGGTTCGGCACGCCCGAGATCAACGTGGGGGTGTTCCCGTTCATGATCATGGCGCTGATCTACCGCAACGTCCCGCGCAAGAAGACCAACGAGCTGCTGCTGCTCGGCGAGCAGATCTCGGCGGTCGAGGCGGAGCGGATCGGAATCGTCAACAAGGTGTTCGCGCCGGCGGAGTTCGACGCCGGCGTCCGCGAGTGGGCCGAGAAGCTCGCGCGCAAGTCGCCGCTGCTGATGAGGCTCGGCAAGGACGCGATGTTCCGCCAGCAGGACATGGCGTTCCTCGAGGCGCTCGACTTCCTGCGCGCCCAGCTCACGATCGCGTTCTCGACCGAAGACATCCAGGAGGGCGTGCGCGCGTTCTTCGAGAAGCGCGAACCCGAGTGGAGGGGAAGATGAGCCTGCCTTGACGTTCGCCGCGCCACCGTGGCAGAGTAAAAAGTAGTACGTCTCACTTTTCGCGATGGCCACCGACGCCCCATCCACGAGCCTTCTCCGTCCCCTGGCCGAGGATCTGCGCGCTCGCCGGGAGCGGATCAAGCTCGGCGGCGGCCCGGAGAAGATCGCCGCCCAGCACGCGCAGGACAAGCTGACCGCCCGCGAGCGCATCGAGCTGCTGATCGACGCCGGCACGTTCGTCGAGCTCGGGATCCACGGCCGCCCCCACTTCTCCCAGCGCGCGATGGACGGCCGCGACGCCCCGGCCGACGGGGTCGTGACCGGCTACGGCAAGATCGACGGCCGGCTGGCGGCGGTCGCCGCGTACGACTTCACGGTGATGGCCGGGTCGATGGGGATGACCGGCGAGCTCAAGGTGGCGCGACTGCGCGAGCTCGCGCTGACCAAGCGGATCCCGCTGATCTGGCTGCTGGACTCGGCCGGCGCCCGGATTCAGGAAGCCGTCGGATCGCTGTTCGCGGGGACCGGTCACCTGTTCCGCGAGGAGGTGATCAACTCCGGCGTGATCCCGCAGATCGCGGCGCTGATGGGGCCGTGCGCGGCCGGCACCGCGTACATCCCCGGACTGGCGGACTTCGTGCCGATGGTTCGCGGGCGGGGCTCGATGGCGCTGGCGGGGCCGCACCTGGTGCGCGCCGCCGTCGGCGAGGACGTGACCCAGGAGGAGCTCGGCGGCTCGCGGGTCCACTGCCGCAAATCCGGGGTGGGCGACCTGGAGGTCGAATCCGATCAGGCGTGCATCACCGCGATCAAGCAGTACCTGAGCTATTTCCCGCTGAACTGCGAGGAGCCGCCACCGGTCCGGCCGAGCCCCGATCCGGTCGAGCGCGCCGATGAGGGGCTGCTCGACGTGTTGCCCGAGTCGAACCGGAAGCCGTATGACATGTACGAGGTGATCCGCCGCATCGTCGATGACGGCGACTACTTCGACCTCAAGCCGCAGTGGGCGAAGACGATCATCACCTGCCTGGCCCGGTTCGGCGGCCGGCCGGCCGGGATCGTGGCCAATCAGCCCAAGCAACTGGGCGGGATCCTCGACAACGACTCTGCCGACAAGGCGGCCCGGTTCATCAACCTGTGCAACGCCTACGGCCTGCCGCTCGTGTACCTGATGGACATCCCGGGGTTCATGGTCGGGACCAAGGTCGAGCAGGCGGGGATCATCCGCCACGGCGCGAAGATGCTGTACGCCACCGCGCATGCCACCGTCCCCAAGATCACGGTCGTGCTGCGCAAGGCGTACGGCGCCGGCTACTACGTGATGTGCGGGCGGGCGTATGAGCCTGACCTGATCGTCGCCTGGCCGTCGGCCGAGATCAGCGTTATGGGCGCCGAGGGCGCGGTCGAGATCATCCTCCGCAAGCAGGTCCAGGAGGCCGAGGACCCCGCGGCCAAGCGCGCCGAGCTTATCGCGAACTTCCGCGAGATCATCGACGTGTACGTCGCGGCGGGCAGCGACATGATCGACGACGTCATCGATCCGCGGGAGACGCGGCCCACGATCTGCCGCGCGCTCGAGCTGGCTTCAAGGAAACGCGTGGAGCGGCCGTGGAAGCGGAGCGGTGTGGTGCCGGTATGAGGGTCGCGACGAAGGTCGGGCCGGCGGTGGCGCTGCCGCTGGCGATCGCGGCCTGCGGCGGCGCGAGCACTACCACCACCACCAAGACCGTCACGGGCCCGGGCAATGTCAACGAGCAGCCGTCGAAGGCGCCGGATGGCCGCAAGACGTTCAACGCCCCGGGCATGGCGATCCACTTCCAGTATCCCGCGAGCTTTCGCGCGGTCAAACTGGCGCCGAGCCGGCGGACCGCGGGCACCAGCGCGCGCGCCACGCATTCGGCGGTCGCGATCGGCGAGTACGACCTGCTGATCGTCTCCCGCTATCCGGGGCTCAGGATCCGCGTCACCGCCCGCAACATCGCCCGCGTCAAGCCGCAATTCGACGCCGGCATCAGCCGGGTGCTCGGACGCAAGGTCAGCGGCAGGGTCGGGACGGCGGGCGGCCGGCCGGCGATCTTCTGGCCGCGCGAGCCGGTCGTCGGGCTCCCGGTGAAGGCCACGGTGATGATCGCGAACGTGTTCGTCGAGCGCGACGAGTACGAGCTCCAATGTCAGGCCACGCCGGCGGGCCTCCCGCCGATCGAGGCCGCATGCCGGCAGATGCTCGCCACCCTCACCACCCGCAGCGGAGCATGAGCGTCGAGGACCCCGTGATCATCACCTGCGCGATCTCGGGCGCGATCGCAAATCGCGACCAGTGCCCGGCGATTCCGTACACGCCCGAGGAGTACGCGGCCGAGGCGCGACGGGTCGTCGACGAGGGCGGCGTCCACATCCACATCCACGCCCGCACCCCCGACGGCACGCCGAGCTACGAGGTCGAGGATTTCCTGGCGATCCGCGAAGCGATCCGTGGCGAGGTCGGCGACGCCGTGATCGTCAACTTCTCGACCGGCACCGTCGGCGTCCCGGTGGACAAGCGGATCGCCTACCTCGAGGCGGGCCGCCCGGAGGTGGCCGCGCTCAACATGGGCTCGATGAACTACGCCAAGTACTCGCGCAGCCGCAAGGACTTCGTATTCAAGTTCGTGTTCGCGAACCCGTTCGACGAGATCGTCGAGTTGCTCGGGGCGATGCGCCGTCTCGGGATCAAGCCCGAGCACGAATGCTTCGACGTCGGACACGTGGGCTCGCTGGCGCCGCTCGTCGACATGGGGTTAGTGGGATGGTCGGCGGCGCCTGACGGCGGCGCCTTGGTGGAAGCCCCGCTGCACGCCGATTTCGTGATGGGGGTGCTCGGAGGCATCCCGGCGAGCGCGCGCAACCTCGCGGCGATGGCCGACAACCTGCCGGCGGGAACCCATCATTGGGGGGTGATCGGGATCGGCCGCGATCAGTGGATGCTGATCGCGGCGGCGCTGACGCTCGGCGGCTCGATCCGGGTCGGGCTCGAGGACAACTTCTACCTCCCCGGCGGCGAGATGGCGCGTTCCAACGGCGACCTGGTCGCGAAGGCCCGCCGGATGACCGAGGACGTCGGTCGCCGGCCGGCGACGGTCGAGGAGGCACGCCGGCTGCTCGGGATCGGGATCGGGGCTCGGGCATGAGCGGACGCCCCGCGCTCGCCGGCCTCAGGGTTCTCGACCTGACCCGACTCCTCCCCGGCGGCTTTTGCTCGCTGCTGCTGGCGGACTTCGGCGCCGACGTGATCAAGGTCGAGGACACCGGTGCCGGGGACTACGTTCGCTGGGCGCCGCCCTACTACGAGGGCGCGGATCAGAGCGCGTCGAGCGGGCTGTTCCTGTCGCTCAACCGCGGCAAGCGCTCGATCCGCATCGACCTGAAGTCGGCCGCCGGCAAGGATGTGCTGCTGAAGCTCGCGCGGGGGGCGGACGTGCTGCTCGAATCGTTCCGCCCCGGCGTGCTGGACCGTCTGGGCGTCGGGTACGAGCGCCTGCGCGAGGAGAATCCCGGCCTCGTCTACTGCGCGATCACCGGCTACGGCCAGGACGGCCCGAACCGGGATCGGCCCGGGCACGACATCAACTACCTCGGTCTGAACGGGATCCTCGGGCTGACCGGCGAGGCCGACGGGCCGCCGGTGTCGGCGGCGGCGCAGATCGCCGATCTGGGCGGGGGCGCGCTGATGGCGGTCGCCGGGATCCTGATCGCGCTGCACGAGCGCGCGCGCTCGGGCCACGGGCAGCTGGTCGACTGCTCGATGTTCGACGGCTCGCTGTCGTTCCTGGCGATGCTCGCCGGCGAGATGCTGGCCGACGGCAGCACCCCTCGCCGCGGCGAGCTCCGGCTGGCCGGCGGCCTCGTCTGCTACCGGCCCTACCGCTGCGCCGACGGCTACGTCACGCTCGGCGCGCTCGAGCCCAAGTTCTGGGCCGAGTTCTGTCTCGGCGTGGGCCGCCAGGACCTGCTCGACCACGCGTTCGATCCCCCCGGCTCGGACGCGCACCGCGCGCTCTGCGCGGTGTTCGCCGGGCGCACCCGGGCGCAGTGGCAGGAGTTCGCGTCAGCGCACGATTGCTGTCTGGAGCCGGTGCTCGGGCTCGACGAGGCGCTTGGAGGGGACCTGGTCGCCGCCCGCGAGATGGTCGTCGAGCTCGAGCAGCCGGGCGCCGCGAGGCCGGTCAGGTTGCTCGGGGTGCCGTTCAAGCTGAGCCGCACGCCGGCCGACCCGGTGCGCGCGCCCGGCCCCGGGCTCGGCGAGCACACGCGCGCGGTGCTGACGGAGGCCGGCTACCCGCCCGCGGAAATCGACGCGCTGCTCGAGTCCGGTGCGGTCGCCGGCCCGGCCACGGACACGGTGCGGGCGTCGTTCATGGCGTGATCGCGATGGCCCGCGGAAACGGGAACGGCTTACTGAAGATCTCCGAGCTGGCCGAGCGCTCGGGCGTCAGCGCCGGCACGATCAAGCACTACCTGCGCGAGGGACTGCTCGGCCCCGAGGACGAGGTCGTGCGGACCTCGCGGAACATGGCCTACTACCCGTCGAAGTTCGTCGAGCGGATCCAGCTGATCAAGCGCCTCCAGGAGGAGCGGTTCATGCCCCTGCGGGTGATCCGCGAGCTGATCGGGAACGATCCCGAACGCGCGGCGCGGATGATCGAGCTGGAGGACCGGATCCTCGAGCGCGCGATCGAGGCGCGCGAGACCGGCCGCATCTCGCGGGCGAAGGTGCGCGAGACGTACGACCTGCCCCAGAACGTGCTCGACCGGCTCGAGCAGCTGGGCGTGCTCGCCCCGAGCGGGCGCGGATACGACCGGGACGACGTCGCGATCATCGAGGCGATCTCCCGGTTCCGTGCCGGCGGCTACGAGGAGACGATCGGATTCACCGTGTACGACACGCTCCGCTATCGCGAGGCGCTCGAACCGCTGGTCGAGGAGGAGGTCAGGGTGTTGCTCGACCGACTCGCCGGCAAGGTCGAGGTCGACCGCGCGGTCCAGATCATCTCTTCGGGCACCGAGCCGTTGCGCGAGCTGATCGGCGCGATGCACTCCAAGCTGCTGCTGGCGGCGCTGCGTCGCCAGCGCGGTTTGGTTGGTTACACTGACCTGACTGACTGACTGGTCAATCGACCTCATCTCCTCCCACCCCGCCCGTGCGCGTCGCCGCCGTCCAGCTTAACGCCACCGAAGACACCGACCGGAATCTCGAGACCGCCGACCGGCTCGTGCGCCGGGCTGCCGCGCTCGGGGCCGAGCTCGTCGTGCTCCCCGAGAAATGGAGCGTGCTCGGGACCGACGAGCAGATGACCGCCGGAGCGGAGCCGCTCGACGGCCGGTGCATCTCGTGGGCGCGATCGATCGCGAAGGAGCTCGGCGTCGACCTGGTCGCGGGGTCGATCGTCGAGCGCGTCGACGGGCGCGAGAAGGCCGCCAACACCAGCGTCCACGTCGGGGCCGACGGCGAGGTGCGGGCCGTGTACCGCAAGCTCCACATGTTCGATGTGGAGGTCGACGGCGACGTCTACGACGAGTCCGCGCACGAGGACGCCGGCGACGAGGTCATCGTCTCGGAGTTGCCCGGGGGCGTCGGGCTGGGGATGAGCATCTGCTACGACGTCCGCTTCCCGGAGCTGTACCGGATGCTCACGTTGCGCGGCGCGCGGGTGCTGCTCGTTCCCGCGGCCTTCACGCTCGCGACCACGCGCGACCACTGGGAGGTGCTGCTGCGAGCCCGTGCGATCGAGAACCAGTGCTTCGTGATCGCGCCCAACCAGATCGGCGCGCATCCGCCCGGCCACCGCGCCGGCGGCCGGTCGCTGATCATCGATCCCTGGGGTCTCGTGCTCGCCTCCGCGCCCGACATCGAGACGGCGATCGTGGCCGACCTGGACTTCGACACGCTCGACGTCGTCCGGAGCCGGATCCCGGCGCTCCGCCACCGCCGGCCCGACGTGTACGGCTGGAAGCTCTGATGGCGGCCTCAGGCACCGCAGCTGCCGACAAGCGCCGGGTGATCCTCGACGCCGCCATGCGGGTGTTCGCCCGTCAGGGCTTCCACACCTGTCGCGTGTCGGACATCGCCGACGAGGCCGGCGTCGCGTACGGGCTCGTCTACCACTATTTCTCGTCCAAGGACGAGATCCTCGACACGATGTTCCTCGAGCGCTGGAACGTGATGCTCGGGGCGATCGCGGAGGCGGACCGGACCGAGCCGGCGCCGCGCGACAAGTTGAGGGCGATCGCCGGCTTCATCGTCGACTCCTACCGGTACGAGCCCGAGCTGATGAAGGTGATTGTGGTCGAGGTCACGCGCGCCGCGAACACGTTCGGCCGCACCCATCTCGAGAAGATCCGCGAGGCCTACACGCAGATCGCGGGGATCGTCGAGCGCGCGCAGGCCCAGGGGATCTTCCGGCCGGAGATCTCGCCCGAGTTCGGAGCCCTGGCGTTCTACGGGTCGATCGAGCAGGTGCTGACCCGGTGGATCTTCGATCGGGTCGAGGTCGACGAGGTCGAGCTCGAGGGGGCAAAGAGCATGATCGTTGAGACGATCTGCCGAGGGCTCGAAAGCGCCCCGAGTCCGGTGGTTAGTCGGATTGTCGGCGGCTCCTGAGGGGATGGTCGGCGGCGCCTGACGGCGGCGCCTTAGAGCGCCGCCTCGATGTCTGATTGAATCCTCTCGTGATGATTGAGAGCCCCCTGGTAAAGCGATTGCTTTGGTCGGGCCTGCTCGCCGGAACCGGCGCGCTCGCAACGCTCCTGTCGACGCGCCTGTCCGCAATGATCTGGATGCGCGTGTTCGGCGAGGATCCGCCCGAGTGACCGAAGACATCGAGACCTCGAGTACCCAGCCCACAGCGGACGCCACACCCGGCGCGGCCGACGGCAATCCCCTGCAGGCCCGCGCGGCGACGCTCGCGGACGATCGTCCGGAGGTGGCGATCGGCGTTGCCTTCGCCGGTGGACTGGTGCTCGCCATGATCCTCAAGCGCCTTGCCCGCTAACGACAACGCCACGTCCGAGAACTTCGTCAACGCGGTGACGGACGTCTCCGACCGGGTCAGCACGCTGGTCCGCGAGGAGATCGAGCTCGCCAAGGCGGAGGTCACGATCAAGGCCAAGAGCCTGCTGCGGGGCACGGTCGCGGTGCTCGCCGGGGCGGTGTTCGGAGTGTTTGCGATCTTCATCGGGCTGGAAGCCGCGGCGTGGGCGCTCAACGCGATCCTTGTGCCAGGCGCCGGAAGCATCTGGGAGGGCTTCCTGATCGTGTTCGGCGTGCTCGCCGTGCTCGCGATCGCGTCGTTCCTGTTCGCCTGGACCAAGCTGAAGGCCGGGGCGCCGCCGGCGCCGACGATGGCCATCGACGAGGCGAAGCGGATTCGCGAAACGGTCTCGTCCAGAACCGAGCTCGGGCCCTGATGCCTCCCGTAGCGCGCACGCCGGGGGAGATCCGAGCCTCGATCGAGCAGAACCGCCAGGAGCTGGGGCAGTCGCTCGACGCGCTTCGAGCCGAGGTGACCGAGCTCACCGACTGGCGAGGCCAGATCCGCCGGCATCAGCGACAGGTCCTGATCGGGGCAGGGATCGCCGGATTCGTGCTCGGGGGCGGGTTCGCGGCGCTCGGCGCGCTCACGTTCGGGCGCGGCCGGCGGCGGCAGCTCGGCCGCTGAGCGGCGTACGCGCCGATACCGTACGGGCACACAGAGACGGACCACGATTTGCCTCGCACGCTCGTCACCGGTGCGACCGGTTTCATCGGCTCGCACGTCACGCGGCTCCTGGTCGAGCGCGGCGACGAGGTGCTCATAACCGTTCGGGCGCGCTCGAACCTGAAGCCGCTCGAGGAGCTGGACGTGACTGCCATGCGCGCCGACGTGCGCGACCGGCGTGCGATCCGCCACGCGATGCGCGACGTCGACCGGGTCTTCCACACCGCGGGCACCACGAGCCTCAAGCTGCCTCGCGAGCGGGTGTTCGCGCTGAACGTGGAGGGCACGCGGATCGTGCTCGAGGAGGCGCTGCGCGCCGGCGTCGAGCGGGTCGTGTACACGTCATCGGTGGCCGCCATCGGGCCGGCGGCGAACGGGTCCACCGCGAACGAGCGCAACCGCTGGGACGCGGGGCGCTACCGGATCCCGTACGTCGACGCCAAACGCGAGGCTGAGGTCACGACGATCCGGCTGTTCGAACGGGGCCTTCCGGTGGTGATCGTCAATCCCGCGCTTGTCCTGGGCGCCGGCGACCCGGGCCGATCGTCGACCGCGTTCGTGCGCCAGTTCCTGCGCCGCGAGATTCCCATGTACGTGGACGGCACGCTCAACATCGTCGGCGTCGACGACGTCGCCCGCGGACATCTGCTGGCCGACGAGCGGGGAGTGCCCGGCGAGCGCTACATCCTCGGCAACCGCAACTTCACGCTCGATCGCCTGTTCGCCGATCTCGGGCGACTGTCCGGCGTCGAGCCGCCGCCGCTGAAGCTGCCGCTGCACGTGGCGCTGGTCGTCGCCGGCGCCGCACGACCGGTCCTCGGGCGACGGATGCCGCTGCCCTCGGAGGTGCGGGCCGCGTCGCTCAACTGGGCGTTCTCGAGCGCGAAGGCCAAGCGCGAGCTCGGGTGGCGGACCTCTCCGCACGAGGACTGCCTCGAGGAGACGATCGCCTGGTACCGCGAGCGCGAGGGCGAGCGGCTGTCCCCGCCGGGTGCGCGCCAGCCGGTCGCGCTGCGAGTTGCCGGCGCGATCGCGCGCCGCTCGCCGCTGGGGTGGCGATAGTGGGAAGGTCGGCGGGGCCTGACGGCGGCGCCTTAATGCCGACGCTGTACCGGTGTTCGACCCCGACCAACTGGCTGTGTCCGTGCGGGCGGGTAGCCCGCGCGCTCGCGCACGAGGGGATCGAGTTCGAGCAGGTCGTGGTCCCGCAGCGGCGCTCACGCCGACCCGAGGTCGTGGCGCTCACCGGCCAGCGGCGGGTGCCGGTGCTGGTCATCGACGGCGAGGCGATCTGCGACTCGCGCCGGATCGTCGAGCACCTGGGATTCAGGAGTGGGATGGTCGGCGGCGCCTTTAGGCGCGCGGATCGACCACCCATTTCCTAGCCGGACCGTGGGCCGGCGTGCCGAGCGCCGCCGGAAGCTCCTCGAGCGGGATCGTCGGCCCGAGCAGCGTTCGCCACAGGGCATCGTCGGACGCGAGCACGTCGAGCGCCCGGTCGACGTCGTCGCGCGAGTGGTGAAAGGAGCCGCGGAGCTCGAGCTCCTCGTAGTGGAGCGGGCCGGTCGGCAGCGTGATCTCGGTTCCGCCCGGGCATCCGCCGACCAGCACTACGACGCCGCCCGGCTTGGCCGCGCCGGCGGCGGTGCGCCACGTCTCGGGGCGGCCGACCGCCTCGAACACGAGGTCGTGTCGGGCCAGACGCTCCGACGGGGTCGCGCCCAGCTGTTGCGCCTGGGTGCGGCGCTCCGGATGTGGATCGGCGACGGTCACCGTTCGCCCCTGCGCGAGCAGCAGCGAGGTCAGCATCAGCCCCATCGGGCCGCCGCCGAGCACGCCGGCGTCGGTGGCGTCGCTGCCGCGGTCGACCGCGTGGACGGCGGCGGCGAGCGGCTCGGCCATCGCGGCCGCGGGCGCCGGGAGCCCGTCGGGGATGCGGTGGAGCGCCGCTTCCGGGGCCCCGATCCGCTCTGCGAAGCCACCGAGCACCCAGGTGGGCGCGCGGCAGATTTGGGCGCGGCCCGCGCGGCACGGCTCGCAGGCTCCGCACGCCACCGAGTCCGATACGAGCACGCGCTCGCCGGTGTCGGTGCGCACTCCGGCGGTCTCGTGGCCGAACGGACACGGATACCGAGGCAGGATGCGGTGCCCGTGGCGCCACATCTTGACGTCGGTGCCGCAGGTCGTGGCCGCTTCGACGGCGACGATGACCTCGCCGTCGGGCTCGGGCACCCGTTCGATGCGGAGGTACTCGGTCCCGAACAGGAGCGCGGCCTTCACGGCTCGACCACCACCTTGCGACCGGCCGCGTGCCGCTGCAGGTCGAGCGCGCGCCCCGTGTCCTCCAGCGGCAACCGGTGCGAGACCAGGTTGCCGGGGTCGATCTGACCGCTTGCGATCAGCTCGAGCGCGGTCCGCATGTCGCCGGGGCCGGCCGAGTAGCTGGCGGTGACGGTGATCTCGCGCAGGTACAGCTCGGTGGCGTCGAGCCGGGGAGGTACGTCGGGCGCGGGCGGGGCGTACAAGCACAGCGTGCCGCCGGGCGCGACCGCCGCGGCCGCGGCCTCGATCCCCTCGGGCTTGGCCGTGCATGCGATCGCGACGTCGACGAGCTCGTTGCCGTGGTGCTCGGCGCCCCAGGCCTCGGCGAGCTCGAGGCGCTCCGGGCGCGGCTCGCGCACCCACACGGCCTCGACCCCGCGGGCGTGCGCGGCCGCGATCTGGAGCACGCCGTTGATGCCGGCGCCGACTACCAGCAGCGAGTCGCCGGCGCGGAGCCCGGCCCGGCCCTGCGCGCGGAGGACGCACGCGAGCGGCTCGATGAACGTGGCCGCCACCGGATCGAGGTCGGGCGGGAGTTCGAGCAGCTCGGGGATCAGCTCCTGGGTTACGCGCACGCGCTCGGCGAACCCCCCGGGGTCGAGCCGGGTCGCGCGAAACCGCTCGCACAGCGTCTCGTGCCCCCGCCGGCACCGCCGGCACTCGCCGCACGGAGCGTGATGATGGATCGCCACGCGGGCTCCGAGGCCCGGGGCCGCGGCGCCGTCGCCGACCGCGCGCACGCTCCCGACGACCTCGTGCCCGAGCACCGCGGGCAGGCGGGGCGCGATGTACCAGTCGGTCACGTCGGAGCCGCACACGCCGCAGGCGAGGACGTCGCACACCACCTCGCCCGGTCCGGGCTCGGGCTCGGGCGCCTCCTCGATCCGGACGTCGCCGGGGGCGAACGACCGCGCGACCCTCATTTGGGGATTGCGGCGAGGGCGTCGCTGCTCGGCGAGCGGACGATCCCCCGCTCGGTGACGAGCGCGGTGATCAAGGCCGCCGGCGTCACGTCGAACGCGGGGTTGCGGCAGCGCGTGTGCTCTTGGGTGATTCGTTGACCGGCGACCGATCCCACCTCCTCGGGGTCGCGCTCCTCGATCGCGATGTGGGCGCCGTCGGGCGTGTTCAGGTCGATTGTGGAGGTGGGGCCGGCGACGACGAACGGGATGCCGGCGGCGTGCGCGGCGAGCGCGAGCCCGTAGGTGCCGACCTTGTTGGCGACATCGCCGTTGGCGGCGACGCGGTCGCAGCCGACGATCACCGCGTCGACCGCGCCCGACGCGATCAGCCCGGCGGCGGCCGAGTCGACGATCAGCTCGTGGGGGATGTTCAGGTGGGAGAGCTCATACGCGGTGAGGCGCGCGCCCTGAAGGAGCGGCCGCGATTCGGTGGCGAGGACGTGCCTGAGCCGGCCGCGCTCGGCAAGCTCGGCGATCACCGCGAGGGCGGTGCCGCGGCCCGGCGCCGCGAGCGCGCCCGTGTTGCAATGGGTGAGGATCCGGGGCGCGTCGGCCAGCAGGTCGGCGCCGTGCGCCGCGATCGCGCCGCTGGCGGCTTCTTCTTCGGCCTCGATGCGGCGGGCCTCGTCGAGGGCGGCGTTCATCCGGTCTCCGCCGGGTTCGTTGCGGTTGCGAACCGCCTCGTGCATCCGATCCACCGCCCATGCCAGGTTGACCGCGGTCGGACGGGCGCCGCGGAGCACCGCGCAGGCGCGCTCGAGCGTCTCCAGTGATGGCTCGCGCGCGAGTTCGAGCACGATCCCGTAGGCGGCGGCGACGCCGATCAACGGCGCCCCGCGGATCGCCAGGCGGCGGATCGCGGCGGCCACGTCCTCGGCGGTCCGGAGCTCGAGCCGGCGCTCGTCCCACGGGAGCCCCGTCTGGTCGATCGCCGACAGCGTCGTGCCGTCGAATCGCAGCGCGACGACGCTCGCGGGCGTGGCCCGAGTCGTGGCCATCAGCCGATGCTATCCGCGTCCTCCGGGGTATGCTGTGCGGACTGCCCGGGGCCGCGGATGGGCCGGAAAGGGGCCGTGACATTGCGCCTGCGCCTGCTGATCTTCCTCATGCTCGGAGGGCTGTTCGTGCCCGCGAGCGCCGCGTGGGCTGCCGGCGGGCCGATCATGCCGCTGTCCCAGGTCCAGCCCGGGATGAACTGCACCGGCGAGACCGTGATCCAGGGGACGACGATCACATCGTTCAACGTCCAGGTGATCGGCGTCGTGCAGGCGCCGGGCGAGGGGCCGCGGATCCTCGTGCGGGTGTCGGGGCCGGCGGTCGACACCACCGGCGTCGCCGAGGGGTTCTCGGGCTCCCCGGTGTACTGCCCGGACGCGTTCGGGATGATGGAGAACGCGGGCGCGATCTCGGAGGGGATCGGGCAGTACGGAAACAACGTCGTGCTGGTGACGCCGATCGAGCAGATGCTCGGCGAGCCCGTCAAGCCGCCGCCGGACGCGCCGCGACTGGCGGCCAAGCCGACGCCGCTGCTCGCCCCGCTGACCGTCGGAGGCCTGTCGCCGGCGGTGTTCGGCCTGGTCCAGCGCGCCGGGGAGCGCGACGGCCGGCTCATCCTCGCCGCTCCCACCGGCGGCGGCCACGTCACGAACTTCCCCGTCCAGCCGCTCGTTCCCGGCGCGTCGGTGAGCGCGAGCTACTCGTCCGGGGACGTGCCGATGGGCGCGGTCGGCACCGTCACGTATGTCGACGGCCCCACCGTGTACGCGTTCGGGCACGAGCTCGACGGCGCCGGCCGGCGCGATCTGCTGCTCCAGGACGCCTACGTGTACTACGTGATCAACAACCCCGACCCGACCGAGCAGCCGAGCTACAAGCTGGCGTCGCCCGGCCACACCGAGGGGACGTTGTCGAGCGACACGCCGAATGCCGTGATCGGCGAGGTCGGGGCGCCGCCGCCGACCGTTCCCGTGCAGGTGACGGTCCACGACCGCGATACCCGCCAGTCGCTGTCACTCGATACCCGGGTCGCCGACGAGACCGACATCGGCCTTCCGCTCGGCAACTCGCTGGTCGACACGATCGCGCCGCTCGAGGTGGCGCAGGCGGCCACGCAGATCTACGACGGGCCGCCCGCCAGCGAGTCCGGCAGCATGTGCCTGCGGATCTACCTGCGCGAGTCGCGCCAGCCGCTCGGGTTCTGCAACCGGTACGTCGGCACCGGCACCGCCGGGGATGCGGGTTCGACGCCACCGGAGCTCGCGAACGCCGCCTCGACCGACGTGACGAGCGCGTTCGGTGAGCTCGAGCAGGTCGATTTCGCCGCGCTGCATGTGACTCGTGTCGTGGCCGATCTCCGCGCCTCGAGGGGCCTCGACATGGCGTCGATCCTCGCGGCACACGCTCCGTCCGAGGTCAAGGCGGGCCGCAAGGTCCGGATCAGGCTGCGGGTGCAGCTATATCGGGGGCCGCGCCGGACGGTTTCGTTCCCGCTGCTGATTCCGCGCGGCGCGAGCGGCCCGCTGGTCGTGACGATCCACGGGCCATCCGCGCCGACGCCGGCGACGCCCAACAGCCTGTCCTCGCAGCTCGTGATCTCGCTGTCGCCGAGCGGCGGTTCTTCGGGCAACGGCGGCGTCAGCGGTCCGATCTCCTCGCTCGACGACCTGCGTGCCGTGATCGCGGCCATCCCCACCTACGACGGGCTGTACGCGAACGTGCCCGGGCCCGGCAAGCGACGCGTGTTCCGCGACCCGTCGCTGCTGATCACGGGCCAGACGACGGTGTCGTTCGTGGTGGCGAAACCGTAGTTGCGCGATGTTTGCGCCGCATATCGACCGGCGCCGGACCCTCCCGAACCCCGAGTTTCGCGACACTCGGCGATGTCGTCGAGTGGCGACTAATTCGCCCTCCGGCCGCGCGTGATGCCCGACCGGCGACCGGTCGGTCGCGCGGCCGGCCCGGACTAGAGGCGGTTCTCGATCGTGAGCGGCGCCGGCTCTTGCGCGGCGGGCTCCGGCGCCGGCTGGTCCGCGCCACCGTCCTCGACCCCGAGCGCCCGCTGAAGCTCGCCGGACTCGTACATCTCGGTGACGATGTCGCATCCGCCGACGAACTCGCCGTCGATGAACAGCTGCGGGATCGTCGGCCAGTTCGACAGCGCCGAGAGCTCCTGGCGGATCCGCGGGTCGGGAAGGATGTTGACGGCCGCGAACGGCGTGCCGACGTGCTGGAGGATCGCCACCGTGCGAGCTGAGAATCCGCACATCGGCTGGTCGGGACTGCCCTTCATGAACAGGATCACGGGGTTCTCAGAGATCGCGCTCTGAATTGCCTCGCGGATCTGGGTGGTCTGATCGTCGCTCATGCGCTGTTCTCCCTTTCCGCAGCCTTTGCTTTCGTTTGGATTGACAGGGCGTGGATGCGGTCCCCGACCTCCGCGCCGAACACGTCGTAGACGAGCCGGTGCTGGGCGATCCGGGACAGGCCGTGGAACGCCGGCGCCGAGACGACCGCGTTGAAATGGTGGCCGTCTCCGGTGACGTCCGCGGTCGCGCCGGGGATGCCCGCCTCGATCCGCTGCTTCAGCTCCTCAGGCGTGGCCGGCGCGTCGGTGGCTGCCATGCTCCTTAGCGTAGCGAGATGCCATCGCTATACTGAATGAAGCAACCTGCCGATAGGGATTCGCATGATCACACTGACCGATAAGGGTGCCGAGAAGGTCCGGGAGTTCCTCGCTTCGCAGAGCGCCGTGGCCGAGACCGCAGGGCTTCGCGTCGGCGTCCGCGGTGGCGGCTGCTCAGGCTTTCAGTACGCGCTCGCGTTCGACGAGCAGCGCGCCGGCGACAGCGTGTTCGAGGACAAGGGCATCCGCCTCCTCGTCGACACGCCCAGCCTTCCGTACGTGAAGGGCTCGGTGATCGACTTCGTCGACGGCCTCCAGGGCGCGGGCTTCAAGGTCGACAACCCGAACGTG
>Ga0335078_10001608_pt1 | contig 34012 bp, 25 predicted proteins | sample Lox_Sample_32_FD_206711 | JGI IMG/M metagenome (GOLD analysis project Ga0335078, IMG submission 206711) | Soil microbial communities from Loxahatchee National Wildlife Refuge, Florida, United States - Lox_Sample_3.2 | ecosystem: Environmental > Terrestrial > Soil > Wetlands | place: USA...
ATCATGACCAAATCGATCCAACTCACAGTGCCCTCCCCGTCAGGACGCGGTGCGCTTCGCGATATTTTTCGGAGGTGCGCTCGATCACGTCAGGAGGCAATACGGGCGCGGGCGGCTGTTTGTTCCAGTGGATGGATTCGAGGTAATCGCGGACGTACTGCTTGTCGTAGGATGCTTGCGGGCCGCCGGGCCGGTAGGAGGCGCGCGGCCAGAAGCGCGATGAATCGGGTGTGAGGACTTCGTCGCCCAAAATGAGCTCATCGCCGATAAATCCGAATTCAAACTTCGTGTCGGCGATGATGATGCCGCGGGTTTCGGCGTAGGCGGCGGCGTGCGAGTAGAGTTTGAGCGTAAGATCGCGCAGACGTGAGGCCAGCGGTTCGCTGATTTTCCGGGTGACGGATTCGAAATCGACGTTCTCGTCGTGGCCGGATACCGCCTTCGTGGCGGGAGTGAAGATGGGCTGCGGGAGTCGATCGCTTTCGACCAGCCCTGCGGGCAGCGGGATCCCGCAGATTTTTCCGTCCCGTCGATAGTCCTTCCAGCCGGAGCCCGAAACGTAGCCCCTCGCGACGCATTCGAAGTCGATCATCTTGGCGCGGCGGACCAGCATGGAGCGGCCTTCCAGTTGATCGCGGAAGAGGTGGAACTGGGCGGGGTAATCGCTGACGTCGGCGGAAACGAAATGATTCGGGACCACGCTTTTCAGCAGGTCTAACCAGAAGATGGTGAGCGCAGTGAGGACGCGGCCTTTATCGGGGATGGGCGTGGGAAGGATGTAGTCGAATGCCGAGAGCCGGTCCGTGGCGACGATGACGAGAAACTCTCCGGCTGCGTACACATCGCGCACTTTGCCGCGCGCGTACCGTTCGATGCCCGGCAGGTTGGTTTCGAAGATGGGGACCAAGCTTTAGTGGTACCACGGCGGAGGCGTTGCGGGCAGCACTACCTGAGGAACGGACGACCGGAAACGGCGGGCCGCTGCACTGGCTGCTCCTATGCGTTACAATGAAATCTAACGGAAGTTGATCCGCAACCCCCTCTCCCTACATCGGTAGTCGGCTCGTCGATTCTCCTCCTCAAAAACATAAATGAAAAGTTTCACTGAATTCTCACTCTCTGCTGCACTGCAGAGTAATCTCGCCAAGCACGGTTTTGCCGAGCCCACACCGGTCCAGGCGCAGGCGATCGAGCCAGCGCTGGCAGGCCGCGATCTGATTGCCACCGCGCAAACCGGCACTGGCAAAACGCTCGCTTTTGTTCTGCCCATCATCCAACTGCTGGGAAAGCAACCGTCGCATCCCGGCGTACGCGCCCTCATCCTGACGCCCACGCGCGAGCTCGCCATACAAATCAGCCACACCTTCGCGCTCATGGCTGCCGGCACGGGCATCCGCGCCACGGTGGCCGTGGGAGGGCTTAACGAGCGAACGCAGTTGCAGTCCATTCGCAAGGGCGCGCAAGTGTTGATCGCGACTCCGGGCAGGCTACACGATTTCATCGGCCGTAAGCTGGTCAATCTCGCCCAGGTCCGCATGCTTGTATTGGACGAAGCCGACAGGATGCTGGACATGGGCTTCCTGCCAACCATCGAACGCATCATTGCGTCCATTCCCTCCGACCGGCAAACGCTGTTCTTCTCGGCGACCATGGAAAGTTCTGTCAAACACTTGGTCGAGTCGCATGTTCGCGATGCCGTGCGCGTGGCGGTGGGCTCCACTACCAAGCCGATCGAGCGGGTGGAACTGCACCTCTATGAGGTCGAGCAGGATCGAAAGGTGGGCCTGCTCTCAAGGATGCTGCGCGAGCAACCGGGGTCGTTCCTGGTATTCGCTCGCACCAGGCACGGCGCCGACAAACTGTCGAAGAAACTTGAGCGCGGCGGCGTAAAGGCCGCTACGATCCACGGCAACCGCAGCCAGAGCCAGCGCAATCACGCGCTGCGCGGATTTCAGGAGGGCCATTACCGGGTCCTGGTGGCTACCGACGTTGCGGCGCGCGGAATCCACGTGGAGGGGATCGCGCATGTGGTGAACTACGATCTTCCGCAGGTTCCCGAGGACTTCATTCATCGCGTTGGGCGCACCGGACGCGCGGGGGCACGTGGGACGGCATCCACGTTCGCCACGCCCGCCGAGCGTTCCGGCATTGCACGCATCGAGCGTACGATAGACGCCCGGCTGGTACGCCGCCCAGTGTCGTCGGATGTGCCCCGCGAGGAGAAGCACACGGCCGCCGTCGTCGTCCTACCGTCCGTTTCGCGCCCGCCGCAGCGCCATGCCAGGTCATTCGTGCCACGGGGCAAAGCTGGGAAACGTTTGACGCGGCGGGCTGTATAGAGAGTCTTCGTCGCTCCGTCCTGCAACAACTGACTCGTTAAGCTGGCTCGCGAAGCGTCAATCGCAACACCTGTCAATCGCAACGCCGGGTTGACGCCCGTTTGGGCGATAAAATAAATACGACCTGCTCAACACAAGAGAAGAATCGCGTCAGCGACCACATGGGCCGGCGTTGCCAGCCAACTTGTCGATTTCCAAAATCGTTCTGAGAGAGGATCAACTCACGCGATGAACAAGTGCGTGGTTACCGGAGGGGCCGGATTCATTGGGTCCTGCGTGGTGCGCGCGTTGCTCGCGCATGGTGTGCAGAGCGTGCGGGTGGTGGATAACTTGCTCACCGGCCACGAGAAAAACCTCACGGAAGTTCGGTCGCGAATCGAACTGGATCGCTCGGACATTCGCGATTTCGATGCGATGGCGGCGGCGGTTCGCGGCGCTGACGTGGTGTTTCACCTGGCTGCGATTCCATCGGTGCCTAGGTCGATCGATGAGCCGGTGCTTTCGCACCAGGTGAACATCGACGGGACCTTTAACGTCTTTCGTGCCTGCGCCGAGGCCAAAGTGCGGCGCGTTGTGTATGCGGCGTCTTCGTCGGCGTACGGCGACACGCCGACCCTTCCTAAAGTGGAGACCATGCTGCCTCGGCCGAAATCGCCGTACGCGGCGCAGAAGTTGATGGGCGAATATTACGCCAGCGTGTTTCATTCCTGCTTCGGGCTGGAAACCGTGGCGCTGCGATTCTTCAACGTCTATGGCGAGCGCCAGGATCCCTCCAGTCCGTACTCGGGAGTTATTTCCGTTTTCATGCGCGCATTGATCGAGCGGCGGCATCCGGTGATTTTTGGCGACGGGGAGCAGACGCGCGACTGGACCTACGTCCAAGATGTCGCGGCCTTATGCCTCAAGGCGGCCGAGGCGGCGGGTGTCGCAGGCAAAATGTACAACGCGGGAAACGGCGGGTGCGCGTCGTTGAATCTGGTATGGGAGATTTTGCAGAAGATCGAGGGTGTTTCGCTGCCGGCTGTGTATGACGCTCCGCGGGCCGGAGACGTGCGAGATTCCCAAGCCGACCCCACCGCGGCGGCGCGAGATCTGGGGCATGCGCCGCGCTTCACACTGGAAGAAGGTCTGGCGCGCACGCTCGCCTGGTACCAGCAGCAATGATGCTCGCCATCATTCGCGATACGATCCGGCTGATTCCCAAGGGCAAGGTGTCGAGTTACGGCGAGGTGGCACGCGCGGCAGGTTTTCCGGGCCGCGCTCGGCAGGTGGTGTGGGCGCTGCGCAATGCGCGGGGACTGCCCTGGCATCGCGTGCTGGGCGCGGGGGGGAAGATCATGCTGCCCGGCGAGAACGGACTCGAGCAGAGAATGCGATTGGAGACCGAAGGCATCACATTTCGTTCGGGACGCGTGTGGATGGAGAAGCATGAGTTTCAATTCGCGCCAGCGGCGAAGGCAACAAAGAAGCGGACTCTGAACGCTAAGCCCCAGCGGGCTGGGCGCCGGAAGCGAACAAAATCGGAGTGATACCGCGGGCGAATTCGGCCTCCGAAAAACGCGCCGCATAGGATTGGAGCGCGCGCGGATCGAGTTGCGGTTCCAAGGCATCCCACTGCTCGATGGCTTCCGCGAGGGCGGCGTCCGTCGCTGCGGCGTAGAGCAGACCGCCGAGCGGGTGCGAAGTTGGAACCGTCTCTAGCGCGCCTCCACGCCCGAGCGCGATCACCGGTTTTCCGCTCGCCAGCGCTTCCACCGGCGTGAGGCCGAAGTCTTCTTCTCCGGGCATGACGAAGGCGCGCGAGCGCGCGTAGAGCTCGCGTAATTCCGATTCATCAACCCGGCCGCAGAACTCGGTGTTCGAAACCGCGGCGCGCTTGAGCGATTTGTATTCCGGTCCGTCGCCCGCGATGCGCAGTTTCCGGCCATTCTTTGAGAACACGCGCACGGCGCTGTCCAGCCTTTTGTACGCCACCAGCTCGGAGACGATCAAATAGTAGTCTTCCGCGGGTTTCCAGTAGAAGGTCTCGACAGCGACCGGCGGATGGACCACGCTCGATTCGCGCCGGTACGTTTTCCAGATCCGACGCCGGACGTTTTCACCGTTGGCGACGAATTGATCCACGCGCGCAGCGGATGCGTAGTCCCACAAGCGAAGATAATTCGATAGTGGTGTCATGAGCGCCCGTTTCATGCGCGAGCGCGTCCACTCGTTGCGATAGGCCGGGTAAAGATCCCACAGATATCGCATGGGCGTGTGGCAGTAGCAGACGTGCCGCGCGCCGGATGGCGCGATTACGCCTTTCGCGGGACCGGATTCGCTAGAAACGATCAGATCGTAATCGCGCAAATCAAAGCTCTCGAGCGCCATCGGCATCAGGGGCAGCAGCGAACGGTAATGTTTTCGGAACGGCTGCAGAAACGAGCTCTGGACGCGGTGCGAGCGGATGGTTGCGGAAACGCGTTCGGGATCGTAGAACAGCGTGAACAGATCGGCGCCCGGAAGCAGACGGCAGAGTGCTTCCACGACACGCTCACCGCCGCGCATGTTCTGCAGCCAGTAATGTACGATCGCCGTGCGCATCTGGTAGGCAGTATGGCACGGACTCATCGGAGAACTGATAGCATACGCCTCATGAGAATTCGGCCGTTCCTCGCGGTTGCCGCCACGCTGGTCACACTCACTGCGCAGCCCGCCGATCCGTGGAAGAAGCTCGACTTCCTTCTCGGCGAGTGGATCGGTATCGCGGCTGAAAAAGATACGCAACTCGGAGCTGGACAGGGAGCGTTTTCATTTCAACCGGAACTGAATCGCAAGATCATCGTGCGCCGCAACAATGCCCGCTACAATTCCGGCGTCCAGCATGACGATCTAATGGTGATTTATCTCGACGCCCCGAACGATACGCCCCATGCCATTTACTTCGATACCGAGGGACATACGATTCGCTACGGCATAACTTTTCCATCGGCGAATCGCGTGGTGTTTGAATCCGAGGGATCGCTACCCGGCGCCCGGTATCGGTTGACGTACTGGATGGAGCGTGGCGAGTTGGACGGCCGTTTCGAAGTTGCGGCGCCGTCGAGCGAGTATAAGTCTTACCTCAGCTGGAAGGCCGCGCGGAAGTAACGCGAATGTACGCTTGAGCGCGTCTTGTTTCTGGTTTGTACCTTTCTTGTAAATTCTGGCTTGAGCGGCTCCTTCTCTCTTGGCAGCGGCGCCTGCTATGCCGTAACCTGACATCGAATGCGTGTCACTCCGCAGCAGCTCATCGCCGATCCGGTGCAGTCAGATACTTTTCTGGCCGGCTTCGATCTTGGTCTGTGTGAGACCTACTACCCCCTGGGCTTTCCTCTGCGGCTCGAGACAAATTCGCCGGAAGTGCTGGAGGCGGCCGAAGCAGGATGGCGCGAATTTACCCAGACTTTCGACGTGCCTGCGATGCGGCTTTGCCTGGGCGTCCTCGATACGGACGAGCCGGTGCTGACAATGAGGTCGGTGTTTTCCTCGCGCGAACATCTGGCCTCGCTTTTCGCGGACGCGGGGAATTTCATCGTGTGCGATTTCCGCGAGAACTTCACGTTCGGATGGGTGACGCGAGGACTCGCGAAGGATCACTCCCTGCTGCGATACCGGATACTGATTCCCGCGGCGCACATGATGGCCGAACAGTTGGCGCTCGCGCCATTACATGCCGCCCTGGTCGTCAAAGACGGCGCTGGCGTGATGTTGTGTGGCGATTCGATGGCGGGAAAAAGCACGTTGGCTTATGCGTGCGCTCGGGCAGGTTGGAGTTACGTCACCGATGACGGAACGTTCCTGGTCCGCGGCGAAATCGAACGCTACGCGATTGGCGATTTTACGAATCTGCGCCTGCGCGAAGATGCCGTCCAGCTTTTTCCCGAGCTCGGCAACCGGCTCGCCGTGGTGCGGCCGAACGGAAAAATCGCCCTTGAGATCCCCACGCGTGAGCTGCCCATTCGCACGCTCGCCGGTAGCTCGGTGGATCATGTCGTGTACCTCGATCGGGAGGATTGCAAGGGCGCCCTGTTGGAGCCCTATTCGCGCGAACGGGCAATCGAGGAGTGGAAAATCCACGTACCGTTCGGCACGAACGCCGTGCGCAGTGCGCAGATGCAATGTCATCGCCAGCTGTTGAGCGCGGGCATGTGGAACATGAAGTACTCGCGGCTGGAGGACGCCATCGCGAGGCTGGAGCGGCTGGTGTCCAAGGGTTGCTGAGGTAAAGATCTTCTTCCCCAGGGCGTATACGGTTACTGCGGAGCATTTGCCCCAAGCGGTCACCGTAGCGCCCGCATTTTTCGAGCGTGCACCGTGCCGAGCGTCGAAACCACTTCGGATCCGATTTGCCGTAAGATTCGAGTTCTGACTCTCGACCAGCTCAAAATCCCGGACTATGCGTGGGCTGTCCTCGCGGCACTGCGCCTTCGATCTCCTCGGCCGGAGACCCTCCGCAGGCTGGACGAGTCTTCGTGGCGCAAGGCTTTGGCGTTTTGCGATCGTACGCAGCTTACACTGCCGCTCGCACTCACGAATCGCGAAACCTTGCCCAATTGGGTTCGGTCGCGTGTCGAGAGCGATCTCGCAAAGAACGCCCAGCGCTGGGTTCGCATACAAGCGGCGTATCGCGAAGCGGCCGAAGCTTTTCAAGCGGCGGGAGTCGACTGCGTAGTGATGAAGGGATTCAGCCATTGCCCACGGTTCGCGGCGCATCCGAGCGAACGCTGGCAGGGCGATCTGGACCTGCTTTTCGGCCAAACGCAGATTCGCGAGGCGTACCAAATCGCGCGCGGCCTAGGGTACGAGCCGATCATCGCCGGCGATCCGCATCCTACCAATCATCTGCCGACGCTGATTCGCAGGACCGGCTGGACGTGGCGCGGAGATCATTTCGATCCGGAGATTCCCATTTCGTTGGAGCTTCACTTCAACGTGTGGGATCGCGAGACGGAGCGCTTCGGTCCCGAAGGCTTGGGCGAATTCTGGGGGCGCAGGCGCGCGCGGCGAATCGACGATCTCTGCTTCACGGGGTTCGCCCCGGCGGATGAAATCGCGGTGGCGTCGCTGCATCTGCTGTGTCACATGCTGCGCGGGAGCCTGCGTCCATCACACGTCTATGAGATCGCATGGATGCTGGATCGCAGCGTGGACGACGATGCGTTGTGGACTCCCTGGCGCGAGCTGCACGATCCTTCGTTGCGCCGTCTCGAAGCGATTTGTTTCGCACTCGCCCAGCGTTGGTTCGATTGCGAGATGTCCCAGACTGCGCGGGAAGAAGCGGAGCAACTGCCCGCGGATGTGGATCGGTGGCTCGAGATGTACTCAGGCGCGCCACTCGCTGGGCGATTCCATCCGAATAAAGATGAACTCTGGCTGCACTGGAGCTTGCTCGATTCCACGCGCGACCGTCTGGCGGTTCTGAGCCGCAGGCTGCTGCCGCAAAATCTGCCCGGCCCGGTGGATGCCGTCGCGATGCCGAAAAGCGAGCGCACATTCGCGATCCGTTGGCGTGCGCGCTGCCGCTATGTTTCCTATCTTGCGTCGCGCGCTGTGCATCATGCGCGCACGCTTCTGCCAACCGCGTGGAGCGCGATCCGATGGTTCAGCAGCGCAAGCGGGCTAAACGCGCAATACTGGCGACTGTTCTTGGCCGAAGGGTTTTTCGACTTCGGCATGTTCATTTTCGTTTTGTTGTACAACCTGTATCTGCTCCAGCTAGGCTTCCGGGAAGACTTCATCGGACGCGTATCGAGCATGATGACTGCCGGAAGCATAGCCGGCACTCTGGTTGCGGCCGTCGCGTTGCGGCGTTTCGGGTTGTCCACTACGATGAGGGCTGCCTTCGGACTTACGGCGCTGTTCTCGGCAGTGCGCGCCTTGTGGACGCCCACGTCCGCGTTGCTCGGCATGGCGACGCTCTCGGGCGTCTCGGCCGCGGCGTGGCCGGTGGCCTTTCCTCCGGCGGTCACGCAACTCACCACGGACAAAAATCGGGCCCGCGGCTTCAGTCTGATTTCGTCGGCGGGAATCGCTATCGGCATAATTGGCGCGCAGGCGGCGGGACGTTTGCCGGGTTGGCTTTCGCGTCTGCATCTCGCGTCTTCGGGTGTGCAGTCGTATCGCGAGGCGTTGTTGACAGGATGCGTTCTGGTCTTATTCGCGATGTTCGTCGTGGGACGCGCGAACCTTGGCGGAGCGAGCGATCTTCCGGCACGAGAACTCCGCCGGCCCAGCCCAAAGGTGCTCCGATTCCTGGCCGCGATGGTGGTTTGGAATTTCGGGACTGGCGCGTTCAATCCCTTTTTCAATGTTTTCCTTGCCCGTCGCATGGGATTGACCGTGGAACATATTGGATCGGTTGTGTCGGTGTCGCAAATCGCGCAGATCGTCGCGATTCTTGCCTCACCGTGGATCTTTCGTCGATTGGGCATGATCCGCGGCATCGCCGGGATGCAATTAGGAACCGCGCTCTCGCTCGCCGTACTGGCAGCGGTGACAGGGCCGGTCGCAGGTGCGGCGGGATACGTCGCCTACATGATGACGCAGTACATGAGCGAGCCCGGCATGTTCACTTTGCTCATGGAAGCCGCGCCGGCCGAGGAGCGCGGCAGCGCGTCGGCGCTGAACTTTCTGGTGATGTTTGGTTCGCAAGCAATCGCTGCTGCGCTGGCCGGCCAACTGCTGACGATGTTCGGATATCCGCCGGTCTTGATCGGCGCCGCTGCTATTTGTGCAGGGGCAGCTCTTCTGTTTCGTGTGCTGATTGACGACTCAGGCACGCCATCACCTGCGTGACGCGTTGCTGGTACAGAGTTAGGTTGTAGCTGCGCTCCCAGTCGCGGCGCGCGTTCGCGGCGAGTCGGCGGAGCGGGGCGGGATCGCTTCCGACGATCTGCGTGATTCTCTGCGCCATCGCGTCGGGCGAACGTTCGCGCATCAGGTAACCGTTCACGCCGTCTTCGATGATCTCCGGGATTCCTCCCACCGCGCTGGCCAGCACTGGAACGCCCGCCGAAAAAGCTTCGACGATGACGCGCCCCATTCCTTCCTGTTTTGACGGCACCACGAGTAAGTCAAGTTCGGAAAGCACAGCTCCGATGTCGTCGCGCCATCCCAGAAATTCGACGGGCAAGCCTTGCGCCAGTTCTTTTACCGAACGCAGGTAAGCGGAATCAGAGAACTGCGGCGCGCCGCAGATGATGAATTGCAGGCCTGGAAATTCGGAATGCAGAAGCGACGCTGCGCGAACGAACTCCAATTGGCCTTTGTCAGGATGGATCCGCCCAATTATTCCAATACGCGAGATCCCATGGCGTTCGCGGAATGGAATCTCAGCGATACCGTTGGGCATGACTGCCCCGGCTCGGCTGCCCTCGCGGAAGACATCCAGCACAGACTGGCTGCACGCGATCACCGTTGCGCGAGAGCGGCGGATACTTCCGCAAGCCATCCGGCGCGCCAGGCCATGCACGTGGCTGTGCGCGTGGAACAGGATTGGGATTCGCCCGCGAGAAACGAGCGCCGCAGCGGGAAGCAGACGTGGGCCGTTTACGTAGATCAAGTCCGTTTCGCTCGCGAGGGCGCCGATGACGCGCCTCTGCTGCCGGAGATCGGAACTGAAGCGCAGCAGATCACCGAGGCTTTTGCTGCCGGAGCGATAGGGTCCGCAGGCGATCGGCACGATTGGAAAACCAGACGAGCGAAGTTGATCTACCAACGGTCCGTTGCCGGGCAGCGCGACTCGAACACTCCAACCGCGCTCGCGCGCCGCACAGACGGTATCCAAGAGTACGCGCTGCGCGCCGCCGAGTTCGCTGAACTGATCGAGAAAAAGAACCCTCACGCCGCCAAAGCTAGCACAAAAAAGTACACCGGGAGGACGCGCCAGTAGGTGAGCAGGTCACCCGAAAACATTTGCACGGATTGCCCAGCCCAGAAACACAGCATCCAAGTGCCGCAGAACGAGCGCAGATCATCATCCGAGCGGGCCGCGCGATGGGATCGCACGAGGATCGCGACGTTCAGAGCCACCACTGCGCAGAGGCCCAGAATGCCGGTCTCGGCGAGCAGAGTAAGATAGGTGTTGTCGCCCACGGCAGTGGTTCCGATGAAATCGGAATAGGGCAACGTCTTATAGCCGACGCCGAGGAGCGCATGCCAGGGGTTCGACGCGAGAAACTGGAGCAGCGTCTCCCAGCTTTGCACTCGGCCGGACAGCACCGTGTTCGGCGATTCGGTCAGGAACTGCAACGAGGCCGAAACGCGCCCCCAATACGCCGCGCTGAATACCGGCGAGAAGACCGCGAGCAGGGCAATACAAGCGCCCGCCACGCTGGCTCCGATCGCGACCCGCCGCCAACGGATGCGATCGCGGTAGAACCAGAACAGGACCATGAGCGCGACCGCGAGATTGATGAGCGATCCGCGCGAATAGGAGAGGATCAACGCGCCTGCCAGCGCGACGCCTCCCGCGAGCAGCGCCATCAGCGGCGGCGATTGTCCCTTGCGTGGACGGAATAACGCCACTGCGATCATCTCGAGAAAAAAAGCGCAAAGGTTCCCCAGTGTGCTGGCCTCGTAGAAAATCCCCTGCGCGCGCCGGAACATGCCGGTGTCCACCCAGATGAACTGCTGCTCGTAGCCGGCGGGAGCGGGGAACTGGAAGTAAAAATCAACGCAGGCAAAGGCCGCAGTCAGGGCTGCTGCGTAGAACAGTAGCCTTGTGCAGCGAAAGCCCTGTTGGGTGCCCATTCTGCCGGGGCCGCTGCGAACGTAGAGGAACACGTAAACGGAAATCCCCAGCAAGACCACGCGCGCGAAACTGGCCGCGGCTATCAAAAGGCCGGAATACAACAGCGCCAGCGCCAGGCTGGACATCGCGACAGCAATCAGCGAGAGCGTAGAGACCAAGAGCGAGTCGATCTGGAAGCGCCATTCCGCGATCCGAAGGAGCCCGATGAACAGGCCCGCGAGCGCGAAGAGCAGCGCGATGTGCGGCCCTGAGTCGCCGAGATGGATCGGCAGAGGGGGCAGCAACAGTGCGCTGGCGAAGAATGCCGCGAGCCAAGCGCGTCGCGTTCGCAACAAATACCAAATCAGCGGGACGGCGATGAGGGGCGCACCGAGAATCGCTTTGGTCGAGATTCCTGGAGCGAGCGCAATCAGTGTTGCGTATCCACCGAGCGCCGCGCCAGTGAGCGCTTCACGGCGTCCGTGCGCACTGCCGAGCGCCGCAATCATGCACGCATCCCGCGCGACACAGCCGGTTCAAATCCAACCCTTCGCCGGCGATAGGCGAAGGAGATACTCACGTAGATGATGGAACAGATCAGCGCGAGCAGCAGCGCGGCTCCAGCATTCAGAGTCAAATTGGGCGCGCTAGGCCGCTGCGGCACGATACCAGGATCGATGACGCGCAGCTGCTCGGCGTGCGAACCCTGAGATGCGCGCAGATCCCGCAAACGGGCGGTATCGGCATCATACGAACTCTGCGCCACTTTGATCTCGGCTTGCAGCGCATCGCGCGCTGCCGAGCGGCGAGCGTCGCGCTTTTCTGTTCCACCTCGCGCTGCAAATCCTGAACGCGCTTGTCGAGCAGCGCGGCGCGCGCCTGCGAAGCCTGAAGTTGTTCGCGCGCGAACGCCCCGGTAGTCTGCTGGTACTCGGCGACATTGGCCTGTGCGTCCACCAGTTCCTGCCGCAATTTGCCTTCGAGCTCCACTGAGGCATCGATTTCGCCTTGCAGAGAACCCATCGGCTCCGAGGCCACCAAGGCGGCCCAGGCTGTGCGGTCTTTTTGCAGCCGCGCGTCCGCTTCGACGAGCTGCTTCTGTGCCAAATCCAGATACGTGTCGTCGGCTGCCAGGCTCTCGCCATGGCTGGTAGAAACGGTTTCGTTAGCAACAAACTCAGCCACATTCTGCGCCAGTTTCGGATCTGAAAGCGTCGCGCTAATCTCCAGAATTTTTGTGTCGCGCGGTTTGGTGACTTTCAAAACGCGCCGCTTCAGCGATTCGATCGCCTGCGGGTGCGCAGCGTCCTGGAGATGGAATCGGGCGGCGGCACGAGCGAAAAGGGTATCGCTCGAAGCGAAGCTTTCGTACGATTTCAGCGACTCGAGATACACTGCACTGACGGCCGTTCCGATGCGAGGGTCGTTGCTACCCGGAGGCTCGATCACTACGCTTGCGGTTGCGGTGTAGTGCTTCGGAAGAAGCAAGCTGATCGAGATAGAGAGCAGCAGGGCTGCCGAGCATGCCGCCGCGATCACGCGCCAACGCTTGCGCAGGTAATCGACGTACTCGAAAGCGTCAAAGGCATCGTACATACTGGTTCCGCTCGTGCGCTAGCCTGTTCGATATGCGTTTCCTCGTGCCGCTAGTGGCGGCGCTGGTCCCGCTGCTCATCACGCCCGGCTTGTTTTCTCATTTCGATGTTACGCCCAAAATCGCGGTTCTCCTACTGGGTACCGCGCTACTTCTGTCATATCGGGGCGTAAATGTACAAAATCTTTACAATTTGTTGCGACAGCCGGCCGGCCACTGGCTAGCGGCGATCCTGGGGGCTGTCTGGATCTCCGCGGCTCTGGCGACAGTGTTCTCTACGAATCCCCTGCTATCGCTGAACGGAAGTGGCTGGCGCCGTGCGGGGTTGATTCCGGAAACCGCGTTGATTCTGTTTGTGGTGATGGCCGCGGGGTGGTTGGCTGCCGAACCGGGCAACATCCGGCTGCTGCTGCGGGCGTGCGTTGCGAGCGGCGCTCTATCGGCGGCCTACGGAATCGCCCAGTATTTCGGACGCGATCCGCTCTTGCCAGTGAGCGCGTATCAAGTGGGCGAAGGCCGGTTCATGATCGTGCGCCCGCCAGGAACTTTGGGACATGCGGATTATTTCGCGGCGTGGCTGGTTACGATCGTGTTTCTCGCGCTGGCATTGGAGCGACTGGAGACGCAGCGCTGGCTGAAGGTATGGGCGGGCTCGGTATCGGCGCTAGCGGCGCTGGCGATCGTGTTGAGCGGAACGCGATCCGCGATGTTGGGCGTGGCGATCGGAGGAGTCGCGTTCATTGCGGTGAGCCGGCCGGCGATCAAGCGGACAGCCGTGCTCATGGCGGCGGGAGGGATTGCAGCGTTGGTGCTGCTGTTCTTCTCCCCAGCAGGACTGAAACTCAGGGCACGCGTGCATTGGTCGCTCGAAGACGCACGCGGCGGCGCGCGTTTGCTGCTGTGGCGTGACGCTGTGGCGATGGCGGTGCGACGTCCCATTGCCGGCTACGGGCTGGAAACGTTCTCCGCCGATTTCCCGCGCTTTCAATCGGCCGATCTTGCGCGTGCGTTCCCGGATTTTTATCACGAGTCGCCGCACAACATGTTCCTGGATGCGCTGGTCTCGCAGGGTCTGGCGGGATTCTTCATTCTGCTCTGGATATGCGGGTTTGGCATGTGGTGCGGGATCCGCGCAGCCAGAGAAGGCCGCCGGTTAGCCGGGGCGCTTACTGCCGCGCTGATTGCCACGGTGGTCACGCAGCAGTTCATCGTCTTCATCGTGCCGACTCTTTTGTTTTTCTATTTGATCCTGTCGATGCTCACGTCGGAAGATGCACCTGCCCTCGAGCCGGTTGCCCACACCGTGCGGCGTTCCGCGATTCTGTTTGTTGCGAGCGCAGCCGCGGTAATCGTCTTCGCCGGATACGGCTTCCGGCTGCTTGTGGCGGACCGGGCCTTGCAACTCGCTGAACGAGCAGCTGCTACAGGCGAAGTCCGCGCGGCTGCGCAGGCTTACCAAACTGTTCTTCAGTGGCAGCTCCCCGGCTCCAGCGACGACCTGGCGTACTCGCGTGCAATGCACGGGCTGGCCATCGGAACGCGCGATCTCGCCACCGCGATTCTCGCGCGGCACGAGGCGCTGGAAGCGGCCAACCACGCTGTCGCAACGGCCGAGGACCGACAAAACGCCTGGTACAACTTGGCAATGTTGAAGGCGGAGAACAGCGATGTTCCCGGAGTGGAGACTGCGCTTCGCAACTCGATTGCCTACGCTCCGAACTGGTTCAAGCCACATTGGACGCTCGCTCAGGTTCTCGCTATCACGAATCATCCTCACGAAGCGTTAACCCAGGCGGAGCTGGCGGTGCAACTGGATGGCAACCACGATGCGGAAGTGATCGGAACGTGGAAGATGTTGCAGAAAAAAGTCGATGAGTCGCGCTAGCTTTTCACAATAATTTTACCGGCCGAGTGTTGTATCGCGTGCGATCCAGCACTTATAGTAGGCGCAGAGGGATTCTTATGAAAACTCGCATTGCAGCCGTTCTGTTCGCCGTGGCCGGTTCGATCTGGGCGCAGACGCCTGCCTTCACCGGCAATGCGGTAGTGAACGCCGCCAGCGATACAACCCCTCTCGCGCCTGGCTCGCTCGCAACCATTTTCGGATCGAACCTCGCGAGCGGCCTGGCTTCCGCCGACACCATCCCGCTCTCGAACAGTTTAGGTGGCGTGACCGTTCAGTTCGTGCAGGGCAACAATACCTATCCCGCGCCCATGCTGTTTACGAGTACAGGGCAAGTCAACCTGCAGATACCATCGGAGCTGGTCCCTGGCGGTGCGCCCGTCATGGTAACGGTAACGTCGAACAACAACACATCGACCGCACAGCAAATCACTCTGGGACAACTCGGGCCTGGTGTCTTCGCTTCCAATGGACTTGCGGTGGCCGTCAACAACGCTGACGGATCGTTGGCGTGGGCCGTCGGAGCTGTGCCCGGCGCCACCTCGCATCCTGTCAAGGCAGGCGATGTGCTGATCATCTACGCTACCGGACTGGGCGCGCTCGACACGCCGATCGCCGACGGTCAGGCGCCGTTCTATTCCGACAACAAGCTACGGAACACCACTACGGTGCCGATGGTGATGGTGGGAGGAGTGCAGGCGCAAGTGATCTACTCCGTCTTGAGCCCGCAATTTGTGGGGGTCGATCAACTCGCGATCACGGTTCCGAGCGGCGTCACGCCAGGCAACAATGTTCCGCTCCAGATTGTGGAAGGCGGAAACACCAGCCCGAACACTACCGGCATCGCGGTCAGCCAATAGCGGCCCCGCGGCAATCGAAAGCAAATCGCGGCGATTCGTCCTACCGGATGGATCGCCGCTCGTGTTTTGCGCGAGGTGAAATCGGGACTGTTGAGGGGATCGATCTACCAGGCGCCGTTGCCGGCGACTATGGCGGGAATGGTGCGAAGCAGGATCTTCAGATAAAGGCGTGCATCGAGTGACCGGACCATCTCGAGATCCATGGCGCTTCGCTGCGGGAAACGAATGGCGCTGCGTCCGTAAACCTGCCATAGGCCGGTGATTCCGGGTTTGATCGATAGCAGCTCGGAAGCCCGTGCGCCGTAATAACGTGTTACTTCGCCTTGTGTCAGCGGACGCGGGCCCACCAGCGACATCTGACCGCTTGCGACGTGCCACAACTGCGGCAGCTCATCGATGGAATGCTTCCGGCAGAACGCCGCGAAGCGGCTGGAGACGCGAGGATCGGAGCGATCCTTGCCGTCCTCTTCTGGCTCCGCGACGATGCGCTCAACCCACCCGGGCGCGGGCGTCTCGTCCATCTGGTCCCACATCGTGCGCAGCTTCAGAGTCCAGAAGGGTTTGCCGTGTTGCCCTACGCGCAGATGCGCGATGAATGGAGATTGGCCCGAGAGCACCCGTACAGCGACTGCCGACAGTGCAATGGCGGGAGCGGCGAGTGTCAAGAAAACACAACCAGTCAAGCGCTCGGCTGCATCCGCGATTGAAAAGCGCGGCGCCGGCACCGCCGTTGCATCAGTGACGAATCGAGTCTGGATGGGTTCGAAATCGACGGGTGACACGCGGCTTGGTGCAATCCTCTATTGCGAGTATAGGTGCGGGATCGCGCTTTCCAAAGGGATCTACAATTTGTTTGCATTCTTTTTACAGGCTTATCTTTCAAGGCTTTCGAGCACCGAACGCGTAAGATAGTTAGTTACAGGATTCTCTTGACGGACTCCAGTGGAGTTGAGCAGCGCGAGCTCGCGTACTACGAAAATCTATATGCCGGTGACGGCGCGGCGCATTTCTCGAAACCGGCAGTGGTCGCTTTTCGCGAGTACCTGGTGGCTCGAATCGTCCGCGCCGCCGGTCTCACGGGATCGGCGCGTGTTCTCAGCATCGGCTGCGGCATAGGCGATACCGAGCTCTTGCTGGCCCGCAGCGTCGCGCATGTAACCGGTCTCGATCTATCGCCGGCCGCAGTTTGCCAAGCCTCTCGCGCCGCGCAAGTGAAGCGCATTGGAAATGTCCGCTTCATCGAAGGCAGCTGGCCGGCGATTGGCCTGGACGCCGAAGCCTTCGACGCCGTGATCGCAATTTTTTTCCTGCATCATCTTCCCGATGCCGAATTAGCCGCGTTTCCCCGCCAGGTATTTCCGCTATTGCGGCCCGGCGGCCGATTTTATGCGCTGGAGCCCAGCAGCCGCAGGCTGTCGGGGTTTCTCGGCAAATTGCTGGTCCCTGGGCTGATGAAGAAATACCAGACGGAAGACGAGCGCCAACTTCAGGCCGTACCCACGGCAGCGCTGTTTCGCCAGGCGGGCTACCTGACGTCTACTCGCTGGTTCGATTTTTGCTCCACGCCGCTCGCGGGATTGTTTCCATCGTGGCGCGCGGGCTATCGGGCCGCGCGGGTCTTGGATGGCGCGCTCACTGCCGTCCCCGGCCTGCGCGCGCTCAGCAGCAACTTCGAGTTGATTGGGCGTCGATCGGAAGCTTAGCGGCCCCGCATGGCCGCTCCGAGCTCTACGTGATTGTCCGCGAGAATGGTCGCAGTGGCGCGTTGGAGCGCCGCGCGCGCCTTCAGGTACGCGCTCTTGGCCACCACCACCGTCGACTGCGCCTGTCCGAGCAAGCTCTGGTACTGAATGATAAAGAACGCCGTGGACGCGCCCACTTCGAACTTGGCCTGCTCGGCTTCGAGCGATTCCTGCTGCAAGGCTTGCGTCTGCAGCGCGGCTTCGTAGGAGGAGCGCGCCCGCCGCATTGCGACTAGCGCATCTTCCACTTCAAGCTGCGCCTGCTTGCGGAACTGTTCGGTCCGGATTTGCGACTGTCGCAAGAGGATCTCATCGCGCGACACATCAGCTTGCGCCACGCGGTTGCGCAGCGGCAGCGTAATATTGACGCCGGCGCCGTAAGTCGGATAGCGGCGTGCCAGGATCTGTTCGAGAGCGCCGCCATAGCCGCCGGTCAAAGCCGGATCGGGGATCGGATTCAGGGGATTCTGCTGTCCGGCCAGACCGTTATTCTGCGCAATGCCCACCACGTCGATCTCGGGCAGCAGTTGATTTCGCGAGCCCTGCAAGGTGATCTGCGAGTTCTGCACTTGCAGACCCGCTTGCTGCAGATCCGGGCGGTTGGCGAAGGCCTGCGCCAGCAGCTCTTGAATCGGCGGGATCTGGTCCTGGGCCGGGACTTCGATAGTGCCGGTAGGAATAATGCGAGCGTTCAGAATTTCCGCATCGTCCGAAGTCCGGCGCGTGATCACGTTTTTCACGACCGCTTCCTGTTCTTCCAAGAGTCCGCGCGCAGTGATCAGGTCCTGGCGGACCGCGAAGACTTGCGCATTTGCACGCGTCAGTTCGATAGGAGCTTGCGTCCCCTCGTCCACTTGGGCTTTAGTGTCGGAGTACAGTTTCTCGGCCGACGCCAGCGTCTGTTCCTTCACTCTCACGTCTTCGTATAGCGCGACCAGATCGGTGTATAGCCGCTCGACGCCGTAGACGGTGGCAATCAACTGCTGCTGAAGAAGCAGCCCGGCGATCTTCCCCTCATTTTGAGCGATGCGAATAAAGCGGCGGTTCACCGCCAGGCCGAATCCGCGCAGTAAGGGCTGCGTAATTGTGAAGCCCAGGCTGGAGGCGGTGTATGGGCTGAAATTGCTCGCGAACGAGTTCAATGTTTCGCGCGTGTTGTTGAAGCTGACGCCAAGTTCGGTGCCGGGGCCAAAACCCTGCGAATAACTGGTGTTCACGTTCGTGGTGTTGGTGGCGAGAGCAGCTACCCCGTTGCTCGCGAGGATGGTTTCGGGCGTGGTCTGATGCGTCCAGTTGACCTGCCCACCGAGCAGTGGATCGAACTGCGGAATCGGGGAGCCGTTAGAGAAGGGAATCGTGCTCTCCACTGACAAGTTGTCCTGGGGACTGGTAAGCGCTCCCAGTTCAGACGGATTGGTGGGAATCGCGCCCACTGCGAATGTGGAAGAAGCCACGCTGGTCACCAGCGGACTCTCGGGTCCGCCGACACCGGTGGGCACTTCCGCAAGATTGTAGTTGAGGCCGCGCGGCAATCCTCCACCTTTGGTGCGCAGCACTTCGGCGTTCGCAGCCGGAAGCGCATAGCGCTCCAATTCGACATCCAGGTTGTTCTGAATGGCCAGCGAGATGGCGTCGGAAAGCGAGAGATAAATGTTGCCGCCGCGAAGCAGTTGATGCAGCAGAGGCGAGTTCCCCAAATCCGTGGGAGTGGAGGGCCGTTCGATATAGCGGTCTTTGAAACGCTGCCAGCTCAGGAATGAATCGGCGGCGTCGAGCGCGCCGGATTGCAACAGCAACGAACACACAAGCACAATACTGGTTTTTTTCATGGACACTCTCAAGAATTGGCGCGGGCCCTTCGTCGGCCGGCGGAATGGATTAGCAAAGCACGCTTCGGAAGAGAGCACGCGCGAGGGCGTGCGTGGCCTCACCGTTTGGAGGGGCGCTTGGAATTGCCCGCCTCGGGAACGGGATTGACCTTCACGCCCTCCTGCACCGAATCGTTCGGATTCACGATGGCGCGCTGCCCCTCGGTCATGCCGCTGAGCACCTCGATCCGGTCGCCCAAATCGCGGCCCACCGTCACACGCTGGAAATGAACTTTATTTTCTGGGTCGAGCATCGCGACTAAAGTTCCCTCCGGCCGAACCACCAAAGTGTCGGAGGGGATCATCAGCGGCGGGTCCTTGCGAGGAAGCTTCAGATCTACTTCAACGTACATGCCAGGCAGAAGTTTTGCGTCTTGATTGGGAACCTGGACTTCGACCAGCAAGGTTCTGGAGGAAGGATCAAGCGCGTTGGCGGTGCGCGTGACTACGCCTTGGAACTTGCGGTCTGGCAGTTCGGCGGTACTCAACTGCGCGGTCTGACCGACGCGCACGTCCGAAGCGCTCGACTGAGGCACGTTTAAATATGTGCGAAGCAAATTCGTCTGCGCAATCCGGAAGAGCAGAGTATTCCCGGTGTTGACCAGTGCGCCGGTGTCGACATTGCGCAATGTAATGACGCCGGCGAAAGGCGCTCGCACCTTCAGATAATTGTGCAGATCCGAGAGGCGCGCGACATTGGCTTGCTGGGCCGCGACGCTTCCTTCGGAGGCTGCGATGGCGCGTTCTAGCGCACGCACGTTGGCGGCTGACGCCAGGTACTGCGCCTGATACTGATCGTTGTCCTGCTTGGAAACCACGCCCTTCTTGACGAGGTTTTCCCAGCGCGAGGCGGTCAATTGAGCTATGGATTCATTGGCCTTGCCCTGTTCGAGAGCGGCTTTGGAGCGTTCCAGATCGGCCTGAGCTTGCTCCACGGCAGCCTCGGCCTGCCGCACCTGCTGATCCAGATCCGGCGCTTCGATTTCGGCCAGCAGTTGGCCCTCCGTCACCCGGTCGCCGATGTCCGCGTAGCGATGCAGGATGTAGCCTTCGGCACGCGCCAGGATGGGCGCTTCGGTGACGGCCTGAATATTGCCCGGTAGAATCAACGAACCATTCGCTGAACCGCGCTGCGCGACGGCGAAGCCCACGTCCGGCAAGCTTTCCTTTTGCGCGTCGGCTTCGGCCACTAACTGCAACTCGCGTTTCTGGTGCGGGAAATATCCCAGCACGAAAGCCCCGCCGAAGATTATCGCTGCCGCGAACAGCAAGCCAAAAAGCTTTTTCGCTGACGGACGCTTCGGATGCGTAAGCGGGGAGTGCGCGTCCTTGGCATGCTTCTGTTGATCTAGCTCGCGGCGCAGCCGCTCCACTTCGGCGCGCAGCTGCTCTTCCGTGTTCGGCATGGTCTCGACTGGAGGTTGTTGTTCGGTCACGCTAGTAAACCTGAATCTCGGATTCCATCCACTCCCGCTCTTCGTCTTCGATCTGGCGATCGTGATCCACCGGCGGCTTCTTGCGCAGGTACGAGTACACGATCGGCACGACGAACAACGTGGTCACCGTGGCCATCAGGAGTCCACCGATCACAGCGCGGCCGAGCGGCGCGTTCTGCTCACCGCCCTCGCCCAGGCCCAGCGACATGGGAAGCATGCCGAGGATCATCGCGAGCGCTGTCATCACCACGGGACGCAGGCGCGTGTAGCCCGCCGACAGAGCCGCCGCCCTCACGCCCTTACCGTCCATTCTCTCATCGTTGGCAAACACAACCATCAGAATGCTATTCGCGGTAGCCACCCCGATGCACATGATCGCGCCCATCAACGAGGGGACGCTGAAGGTAGTTTGCGTGGCGAACAGCATCCACAGAATGCCCGCCAGCGCGCCCGGTAGCGCCGTCAGAATAATGAACGGATCCACCCAGGACTGGAAATTTACCGCCATCAACAGGTATACCAAAACGATGGCCGCCAGCAGGCCCAGGCCCAGGCGCTGGAACGAGGTCTGCATGGTGGACGCTTGGCCGCGCAGCATCAGCGCGCTGGCTTTGGGAATTTTGGGTTCTTCTTGCGCCATGATCTTTTTCACGGCGGACGCAACGCTCCCCAGGTCCCGCCGGTCCACGTTGGCGTACACATCGAACACCGGCTGCACGTTCCAGTGATTCACGATCTCGTCGGTCTGGCGATGCTGCAAGGTCGCCAGGTTCGAAAGCAGCTGCGTACCGTAGGGCAAGGCTCCCGGGTTGCCGTACGCCATGGAGGTCTGGTTCGGGGCCGCGCTGGTGGATCCGTCATTGGTAGCGGACGAGCCCGCCATGGACCCAGCGGTGGTGGAAACCACTGACGTATTCAGCGGGGAAACCGGAGTTTGCATCAGCGAATCCACCGAATTCAGCTTGTACTGCGGAGTCTGGACCAGGATCTGATAGTTTACGCCGTTCTGCCAATTCAGCCACTGGTTCGGCGCCACTTGGCCGCTGCCGCTCAGCGAGATCAGCATGCTGTTCGCCACGTCGCGCTGCGTCAAACCGATCTGCCCGGCCTTGCTTCGGTCGACATTGACGCGCAATTCCGGCGCGTTCCTCACCTGATGGACATGCACGTCGGCGGCGCCCGGGATCTGAGCGATCTTCGCGGCGAGCCGCTTGGCGATTTCGTAATTTGGGCCGTAGTCGCGCCCGGTCACCTGGACGTCGATAGGTGCAGGCAAACCGAAATTCAGGATCTGGTTGGTGATGTTGGCCGCTTCGAAGTAGAAGTCCTCTTCGGGGAACTTCTGGTTCAGGTCCTTGCGCAGACGCTCCGTATAAATTTCCGTGGAAGTATGCTCGGGCGTCAGCGAGATCAGAACTTCGCCGTCGTTCGGACCGATGTTGGGATTGTCGCCGAACGCGAGATTGAATCCGCCCGGCGGCAGACCGATGTTGTCAAGAATGGTTTGAAGCTCGCCTTTGGGAATCACCTGGCGAATGGCGTTCTCCACGTCGGCAAAAATCATTTCGGTTTTTTCGATGCGCGTCCCGGCGGGCGCGCGCACGTGCAACCGGATCTGCCCGGAATCCACCGTTGGGAAGAAATCGCTGCCAATCAGAAACACCAGACCGAGCGAGCCGAGCGCGAAGGTCATGAAGCCGCACAGCACCATCGCGCGATGATCCAGCGCCCAATCCAGCAGGCCAGTGTAGGCGGCGCGCAGCTTTTCGAATTGCCGGTTGAACGCGAAATGCACGCGCCAGATGATGGAGTGGTGCTTCCCGCTGCTGCTCTCGCCATGTTCGCCGCTGCGATACATGTCCACTTCCACTTTCAGCAGATAGTGCACCATGGTGGGGATCAGCGTGCGCGATAGCATGTACGACGCGAGCATCGCGAACACCACGGCCATCGCTAGCGGAGTGAACAAATACTTGGCCGCGCCCGTGAGCAGCAGCACCGGAACGAACACGATACAGATGGCGAGCGTTGAGACGAAGGCCGGCACCGCGATCTGCTGCGCGCCATCCAGTACCGCGCGCACCAGCGGCTTTTTCATGGCGAGGTTACGGTGTGTATTCTCGATTTCCACCGTCGCATCGTCCACCAGGATTCCGACCGCGAGCGACAGACCGCCCAGCGTCATCACGTTGATGGTCTCCCCCATCAGGTTCATGATCACGATGGAGGTAAGGATCGACAAAGGAATCGACATGCACACAATCACCGTGCTGCGCCAGCTTCCCAGGAACAGCAGAATCATCAAACCGGTGAGAATGGCGGCGCTAATCGATTCCTTGAGCACGCCTTGGATGGCCGCCTCCACGAACAGGGATTGGTCGAAGAGCGGCCGCACATGCAGCTCGGACGGCATCGCGGCGAAAATCTTCGGCAGCGCGGCCTTCACTTGATTGACGATGTCGAGCGTCGAAGCCCGCCCATTGCGCAGGATGGTGAGGAGCGCGCCGCGCGTGCCATCCAGGCGCACGACGTTGGTTTGCACCGAAAATCCGTCGTGTACCGTGGCGACGTCCTTGAGATAAATCGTGGCGCCGTTCACCGTCTTCACCGGCAGATTGTTCATCTCCGCCAGGACTTCGGGGCTGCTGTTGAGCGAAACCTGATACTCGCGGTCTCCGATCTTCACGGTTCCGGCCGGCAGGATCAGGCTCTGCAGGTTCACCGCGTTTGAAACGTCCGTGGCCGAGACCTGCTTGGCGTACATCTGCTTTGGATCCAGATCCACCACGATCTGGCGCTGTTTGCCGCCATACGGCGATGGCACGGATGCGCCTTGCACCGTAGCTAGGGGCGTACGGATGAAGTTCTGGCCCAGATCCTGAATGGCCTGCTCGCTCAAAGTCTTGCTTTCGAGACCAAGCTGCAGAATCGGTACACTGGAGGCGTCGTACTTGATGATGGACGGCGGGAAAATCCCCGGCGGCATGCCGCGCGTGATGGATTGCGAGATGGATGTGATCTGCGCCATGGCCATCTCCGGCTTGGCGCCCTGGTGGAAGTAAACGCGAATCACCGAGACGCCCGTGTAGGATTGCGACTCGATGTGCTCAATGTCGTTCACCGTGGTGGTCATGCCGCGCTCGAAGATGGTGACCACGCGCTTTTCCATCTCGTCGGTGGAGATCCCGCCGTAGTTCCACACGATACTGATGACGGGGATGTCGATGTACGGAAAGATGTCGATCGCCATCGTCATGATGGCCGCCACGCCAAGCAAAAGGATGGCGAGCGACATCACGACAAACGTATAGGGGCGGCGGAGGGCGAGGCGGACTATCCACATACGGCGAGCCTAAGTTATAAGGATGACATCACTTGCAGGCAAAGTTAGTAGCTCTTTAGGGCTAACTTTGAAATGATCGTAAATAGTTGTGGCGATGGTGCTTAGCGGCTGGTTACCGGCGCCGGTACTTACAGATGAATAATGCCGCGCTGGATCGCTTCGGTCGCGGCCTGCGTGCGGTCATCGACGCCCAGTTTATCCAGGATGCTCTTGACGTGGTTTTTCACCGTGTGCTCGGCGATGCCCAGGTCGTAGCCGATCTGCTTGTTGCTTTTCCCCTTGACGATGAGCCCGAGCACTTCGGTCTCGCGCGCGCTCAGGCCGGCCGGCAGCGATCCAGAGGCTAGGATTGCCCGAACCTCCGCTGTGAGGTACGTTTCCCCCGCGTGTACGGCATGGATAGCGCGGATCAACTCGTCGTGCAGGACGTCCTTAGTGAGATAGGAGCGCATCCCGGCGTGGAGGGCGCGCCGGATATCCTCGTCGCCGCCATAGGTGCTGAGTCCGATGATGCGCGCGTTCGGGAACTCCGCTCGAATCGACAGAGCCGCGTCGACTCCGTTGAGCACCGGCATGCGCATATCCATCAGCAGCACGTCGGGTTGCAACTTACGATACAGCTCTAACGCCTGGGCGCCATTGGAAGCTTCCCCGACTACGCTCATGTCCGGCTGCATGCTTAGGATTGTTTTCACACCCATGCGCGCGATCAGGTGATCTTCGGCGATGAGTATGCGAACCGGAGCAGAGTCCGGCGCGGCTGGGCTCATGAAAGCGGCACCTTGACTTCCACTTTGGTCCCGTGGCCGGGCTGGCTTTCAAGATGCAGCTCTCCGCCCAATCTTTCCGCGCGCTCGCGCATGCCTAGCAATCCGAAATGCCCGCCGATTTCTGAGAAGGCCTCGGTTTGCTCGAACCCAGCGCCGTCGTCGGTGACCACCATGCTGAGCTCACGGGGTTCGACTGCGAGCCGGATGCGCACGCGATTGGCGTGGGCATGCTTCACCGTGTTGGTCACCGCTTCCTGAGCGATGCGGAGAAGGTTCTGCTCCATCTCTTCGGGGAGCTTGCGGCCGTCGCCCGAGACATCCACCTGGACGCGGACGGGCGAGCCGGCCGTCCACAGGCGCGCGGCTTCCGACAAGGCGGTGGTCAGTTCCTGGCCTTCCAGCGCGGAGTCGCGCAAATCCATCACCGCGCGGCGCGCCTCGGTCAAGCTGTGCCGGGCCATCTTGCGCGCCAGTTCCAGGTGCTTGGCAGCGAGGTCCGCATGATCCTTGAGCGTGAGCGCAACCGCATCGAGCTGGGAGGAAATCCCAACGAAACCTTGTGCGAGAGTGTCGTGGATCTCGCGGGCGAGGCGCGCGCGTTCTTCCAGCACCAGGGCGAAGCGTTCGCGAATCTGACGGACGCGCAGGCGGAAAAGTCCCCAGATCATCGCCGCCACGGCGACCACCAAGAGATAGCGGAACCAAGCTGTCTCGTAATAATGCGGCAGCAACTGAAAAGCGAAGGAAGCTTCGCTGGAGGGTCCGCCGGGAATCGCCGCGCGCACTACGAAGCGATAATGCCCGTGCGGAAGGCTGTTGTAGTTGGTTACGCGCCGCGACACACCGCTGGTCCAATCGCGATCCAGCCCCTCCAGGCGATAGGCATAGCGCACGCGATCCGGCGCGCTGAAGTGAATCCCGGTGTAGCGGAACTGCACGCGTCCGTTGCCGGGCGCGAGATTGGCCGGGCCATCGAGGGGAATCGGGCGGCCATCCACCTGCACGTCCAGGAAATTGATGAGCGGCGCTGCCACGCCGCGTCGCCGATCCGATGGATCCAGGACGGCCAGCCCTTGACCGGTCGGAAACCAAAGCCGGCCGTCGCTGCTGCGCACGCCTCCACGGCTACTCGGATATCCCGGAGCACATTGCGCGCTGCGCAACCCGTCGGAAACGCCGTAGTTCACCGGCGTGAGCGAATGGATCTTTCCGGCCATGAGCGCGGCCAGATCCGATTTCTTCACCCGTGAGATACCGCGCGTGGTGCTAAGCCAGAGCCAGTCGCCTGCACCGCTTTCGACGTTTGAGATGTTGTTGCTCAGCAGTCCTTCCTTAGTCGTGATGGAGTAAAATCGGCCACTGCGCAGCGCATCCAGCCCGCCGCCGAAGGTCCCGATCCATAAGGTTCCGTCCGAATCCTCGGCTAGTGAGCGGATCTGATCGCTCGCAAGTCCGTCGGCAGTGGTGAAGAGCCGCAGCTCCCCGTTTTGGAGACGCCACAAACCCTTGCCGTAGGTCGCCGCCCATAATGCACCGTCGCGGGTTCTGAGCGCGGTCACTGTGGAATCGTTGAGCTGCGGTCCGCCGGGAATCAGATTCTTCGGCGCGCGTCCCGGCTCGATTTGAATCAGTCCGTTCGGTGTCGCGGCGAGAAATCTGTCGTTGCCATCCTCGAGAAAGTCGAACACCAGGTGCCGGTTCAACGGATCGTTCAAAATCTGGTTGGTGAAGCGGCCGTCGTGCATGCGGGTCAGGCCCTCGCGCGTGGCGATGAGCAAGTCGCCCGAATGGTCCTCGCGGATGGAGAAAACCTCGTTGCTCGGAAGGCCGTCGCGCGTGGTAAAGACGCGCGGCCTTTCGCCGAATTCGAGCAATCCGCTATCGTGAAAGCCGACCCAGATTCTGCCGCGGTGGTCCTGGTAGACCGTGGTCGGCTCGTCGCTTGGCCAGCCCTCTGGTACGCCGTAGTTGGTGAAGATATCGTCGCGGAAGCGGTTGAGTCCGCTGTTCATGCCGACCCATAGATTGCCTTCCGTGTCCTCATAAATGGAACGGACCCAATCGCTGGCATGCAATTGCGCGCCGCTTGCAACGAACCGGTTGTTCTCTAAACGGGCCAGACCGCTGTTGGTTCCAGCCCAGATGTTGCCGTCGCGATCTTCCCACAGCGAGCGGACGAAAATATCGGGCAGTCCATCCTTGGTTGTGTACAGGTGCAGCTTACCTGCCGCACTCCGCATCAGCAGGCCGGAACTGCCCGCAACCCAGAGATTCTTCTGGCGGTCCTCGATCATGGTCATGACGATGTTGCCGCCAATCTCGGCGCTGGTAATGACGGGAACAAAGCGGTCCTGCTCGCGGCGCGCCACGCCGGAAAATCCCGCGATGTACAACACGCCGTCCGGGCCCGAGTAGGCGGTGCGCAGTGACTCGATGGGAAGTTTCTCGCGCTGGCTAAGATTTATGAGCTTGCCGTTTTGAAAGCGGATCAAGTTCACGCCGGCCACTAGCCACAGCGCCCCGTAGCGGTCTTCCGTGATGGAGCTGATGAAAGTGTCGGCCAGCCCGTCTTTCTTGGTGAAGGTGGTGAACTTGCGATCGCGGTACCGTGTCAGGCCGCCTGCGCTGCCGATCCACAGGCTCCCGTCGCTCGCCGACCACAGAGCATTGATGCTGTTGCTCGGCAGGGCTCCGCTTTCCTTGGTGAAAACCGTGAAATCGTAACCGTCGAATTGCGCCAGGCCCTCGTCGGTGCCGAGCCACAAGTAGCCGTCTCGCGTTTGTGTGATGGCGCGAATGGTGTCCTGCGGCAACCCGTGCTCTTCGGTCCAGATGGTATGGATGTATTGAGTGAGCTCGCGGTTCGGGTTCAGCGCGAGCAGAACGCCTGCGCTAAACGTGAGCAAGGCTGGCTTGGCAAGCCACTTCAGATACACTTCTGAGTTTACGGAATTCCGCTACTTCGCGCCGCCCGGAGGGTTCCCAGGATCACTAGCGGAAGGGTCGCTAGCAGCGCCAGCCACGCCGCTATCGCCCAGCAAGCCAGCGCGGGAAATCGGAAGCGGAGTTGGAAAGGAAAGTAATACAGCGTTCGCCATTCCAGAGGGACGCCGGTGAATCGAGCGGGATCCTCGCGATCGAGCGCGATCTGTTCCAGATTGATCGCCCGATTCACGACGACACCACGATCGAAACCAAGCTTCCGCTGTTCCACTTCGAGATTCGGTGCGATCATCGTGGAGGCAGCCTGAAGAACGAACGCGGCGGCAACCACCGAGCCCAAGACGTATCTCGCGCCCGCTGGGAGCGCCCTCGACTTGCTGAGCAGCAGCGGAACGGCGAAGAGGCAGAGTAGTTGAACCGGCAGCAAAACATACCGGTCGCCCCACGCGACATCGCCGCCGAACGCGACGTACTTCGCCGCTGACGCGATGTAGATGAGTGCCAGGGCCGCGAACAATGCCACGATGATTCGCAGCTCTCGGCTCAACTCGCGCCACTTCCAAATCGCGAGAACGATCAGCACGATAAGAAGCGGATCGAACAGCAGGATCGACTTGTCTTTCGAGAAGAGCGCTCCCAGGAAACCTTTCCAGAAAGGGTACGAAAAGTAGTAATTCTCCGGAGTCCCTTCAGGACGGAGCTGGCTCTGCGTCACTCCGATGTAAGTGGTGAAGAAACTGCCGAACCGGTAGAACTGATACCAGCGGTCGAAACCCATTGCGACGCCGATCGGCGGAAGAAATCCAGCGGCGAAACGCTTGCGGTCGGACGTGCTGGCGAATCCATAGACGCCCAGAGCCGCTGTTTCAAAAAATGAGGTCATGCGGGTAAGCAGCGCGAACCCGGATGCCACTCCTGCCAGTAGAGCCCAGCGAGTGCCGGGCTCGACAAGAAATCGCCGGATGGCAAAGAGCATGAGGAGCGCTAGCGTCAGCAGCAGGAGAAGCTCCTGGGCTGCCTGCACGTACGCAAGAACGGTTGTCCCGAACAGCAGCGCGGCCGCGCCCGTCGCACTCACCGGCGCGGAAAACGCGAACGACCGCAGTATCTCGCACGCGAGAATGAGCAAGCAGGCGGTAAGAAACGACTGCATTAGAAACGCTACCGCCAGTTCGATCACCTGCGCCCGCCGCGCGGCATCCAGACCGAAGCGTCCCACCGTCCGGCCGATCGTGCCGCTCGCGAACGCATCGAAGGGAACCAGCACCAGACTCTGCCCGATGCCCGTGGGTAAGTAACGGACTCCGTTCCGGCCCACCGGACCGGCCGCCGGATCGTCGGCGCGCACTGGAGGCTCTCCCAACCAGATCCAACGCGCGACTTGCAGCCGCCGTGCGGCGTCAACCGTGCCCAGGTTTCCGGGATTAACAAGCGCGCAGGTCCACAGCGCGAGCAAGATAAAGAAAAAGCTGAGGCGCATCGGCGGGCAACGAACTATGGTACATCGCCGCTGAATCGCGCGCCGCGCTGGCCTAGTTCGATCCGGTGATTCCCGCGCTAGTGAGGGTGTTGTCGATAATCGACAGCGGATCGAGCGCACCGCTCGCATTGCTTTGAGCGGCGTTGGACTGGAACAACGACAGAAGTTGACTTAAAGTACTGTTGCTCGTACTCGTGCTCGTGTTTGTAGAGTCGCTGTTGTTGTCATTGTTGTTCGAGCTGCCGGACGACCCATGGAAGTGATGATGGCCGTGATGATGCTGCCCTTGAATGGCCTGCGCCAGGTCCTGCACGTTAGGGAGTTGATCGGTTTGAGAGGCCTCGGAGAAATCTTTCGAAAGTTGCGTTAACGTGTTCGCCGCGCCGGTGTTGCCTTGGCTGGTTGCGGTTTGAGCTGCAGTTTGAAGGTTCGTGGCGATCTGCGCCGTCACTTGTTGATACTCGCTCGGATTCGATTCTTGCAGTTGCTGTAAAGTGCTTAACAACTGGCTGAATGGTGAAAGTTGGCTCCCGTCGGACTGTTGCGCAGATGACGAAGCGCTGCTCGATTGGCTGCGCGAAAGGCCGGCGGCGTTAAGCGCCGTACCGACAATAGATTGTAAAAAGCTGCTCGATAGAGGATTCATAGGACTGATACTCATGCCAACGTCAACGCAGTCCGATCGCCACGCCGAATTCCGCACAACGTCAAGAAAAAGCCCCCTGCCGATGCGGTAGCAGTGGACAAATTCCTGTCAGAGACTAATATTTGCCAAATCTTGGATTGTTCTTTGATATCCTCCATTCATTTTCTGTAAAAATCTGGTTAAAAGGCCGCCTAAGGCATCCGCCGTATATCGTTTCGTCTATCGGCTTGGGAGTATTCCTCCGATCTAAGACTTACGAGGTTAAACCCATGGTATCCTCGCGGAGCTTCATCGCTTTCGTTCTACTGGGTATTCGGCTTTGGGCCGGGAGTGTCTCCGGCCACGCGATCGTCACCAGACGCCTTACGAAGAAGACCGCCTCTCCGATCGTTTACAACCTTCGTGGTGCCGCCCCAGCAATCGCGTCCCACGACCTCGAACCGGTGAACGAATTCGACCGCATGGCTGTGATTCTGGAAGGAGGCTCGCGACCCTCGAAGCCGCCGATTACGGCCGTTCTGGATCAACAGGGCGTTCGCTTCGATAGCGATCTGTTAGTAGTCCCGGTTGGCTCTACCGTCGAGTTTCTCAACTCCGACCCCATCTTTCATAATGTCTTCTCACTCTCGAAAGCGCAGCCGTTCGATCTTGGCTTCTACCCGCGTGGGCAGAAGCGCTCGGTAAAATTCAGCCGCCCCGGCATTATCCAGGTGTATTGCCACATACACGCCAACATGTACTCCGCGATTGTCATCACCGCGAGCCCGTGGTTCGCAAAACCCGCGTCCGACGGCAGCTTTTCCTGGGACAATGTGCCTCCCGGCCATTATCGGCTGACCGCGTGGCACAAAATCGCCGGAGCCTACACCACCGAAGTAACGGTGCCGGACATCGGGAACGTGGAGGTGAATATTCGCGTGCCGATTGATGTGGAGCATCCTTGAATCGCACCATGTCTTTGACGGCGCGAGCGTTCCTGTTCGCGTTCATCCCGCTATGCGTCGTACTGGCGGGAAGCTTCTTTGCGCTAAATGCTCTAGTGGAGCGGCGGGTAAAGCAGAGTTTGCGCGACTCGATCGAGAAATCGGCGCAACTGCTGGCGCAAACCAACGAGGAGCACTCGCGCCGCGTCGCTCAATTCACCGCCGTGCTGGCGAACGATCCCGGCTTGAAAGCCGCGATCGGGCTGCTGCGCGAACCGGGATCGAGCGCCGACGCACAGGCTCAAGTGCGCCAAACGATCCAAGCCCAGTTGCGCGATCTCCACAATCTGGTCGGGTTCGACCTGATGGCGGTTACGGACTGGAAAGGGCAAACCGCGGCTGCAGTCGCATTTGGCGGTACAACCGGCGCTTCCGACATTACCGCGCTGTTGCCGGCCGAAGCTTCGCTCATCGAAACTGGTGACGCGATCTATGAGCTCAGCTCGACGCCCATTTCCATCGACGGCGAGCAGATCGGCGACCTGAAACTGGGAAACCGCTTCGACTTGGGCCATTACCATTTCGACGGCGAGACGGTACTGTTGCGTGACGGCAAGATCATTCGCGCCACGGCCCGAGCTTCGTCCTGGCCGACGTGGGAGCGCGAACTGAGCGATCAATGTGGGAAGCGCGAGGCTGATTGCGAGATCCGCCACAACGGCGAAACCTGGCTGGTGTCAGGAATCCGCGAAGAGTCGCTCGGCTCCGGCTACCGCCTGGTGACTTTGCGGTCTCTCGACCAAGCAGTGCGGGAATTTACCGCCGGCTGGGTGCCAGCACTGATCCGGCTGGGTATCGCCGGTGTGTTGCTTGCGCTGCTTTGCACCATTGCCACGTCGCGTTCCGTTTCCCGGCCGCTGCGCGATCTCGTCAGCCAGCTGCAACACGCAGAAAGAGCCAGCCTGTTTCCCGAGCGCATCACCGTACGGCCCGCTGTCGGGGAAGTTCGGTTGTTGGCCGAGACCTTCAATCGCGCCGCTGCCGCCGAACGCCGCACGCGCGAGGAACTTGAAAGCGCCAAGGTCCAAGCCGAATCCGCCAATCGCGCCAAGGGTGAGTTCCTGGCCAACATGAGCCACGAACTACGTACACCGATGAACGGCATCATGGGGCTGACGGAGCTGTTACTCGAAACCGCGCTCGATCCCGAGCAGAAGGAATACGCTTCCACCGTTCAGTCTTCAGCCCATTCGCTGCTTGCGATCATCAACGACATTCTGGACTTCTCGCGGCTCGAGGCGGGCAAGATGACCATTGATTCTGAGCCGTTCGATCTGCGCGAGACGATCCAGGAAGCGCTCGTGTTGCTGAGCCCGCAAGCGGAGCGTAAAGGTCTGCGTCTCGAAGCAGGATATCCAACCGATCTTCCCAGGCGACTTATCGGCGATGCGATGCGCATCCGCCAGATTGTTATTAATCTCGTCGGCAATGCGATCAAATTTACGGACCATGGCAGCGTCAGTGTGCGCATCGAGTGCCCCAAGCCCGGTGAATCCGCGACCATCGTCATCTCGGTGGAAGATACCGGCATCGGAATCCCGGGCGACAAGCTCAGTTTGATTTTTGAGAAATTCACGCAAGCCGACGGATCGATGACCAGACGTTTCGGTGGAACTGGTCTTGGGCTGGCGATCGTGAAGGAACTGGTGGAGGCCATGGGTGGCTTCATCGCTGTGGAAAGCCGGCCGGGCGAGGGCTCGAAGTTCATCGTGACATTGAACCTGCCCCTGGATCGAAATCAGGACCAGAGCGAAGCGATTGCCGAGGCGCCGCGTTACGAAGAGGCCGCGCCGTGTTGAGAACCGCGGTTTCCATCGCTCTCGTCGCCGCGCTCGCGCCGCTGGCCGCCGCTCAGGATTCCGGCAGCGGTATCAGCGTTCCAGTGACGCTCAGTGGCGGAGCGATGTACACGCAGCGTCTGGAACTTACAGGAGCGGTCCAATCGCCGTATACCGCCGGAGCTCAACTGATGTTGTACCCGACGGTGCAATTTGATTTACACTGGTTCGCCTACGCCGCCGTCGATTTTCGATTGGCTCCCTACCTTTATTACGACGCCTACAACCCCCAGCACGAGGTCCTCGGGAACGTGATTCAGGCGTATGCGGGTTACTCCATTCGGACGGCGAACACTTCGCTCGTAATCAAGGCCGGCCAGCTTGCCTCCGCATTCGGTTCGTTTCCCTTGCGGTACGACGATGCGCAGAATCCGCTACTGGACCAACCGCTCAGCTATATCCAAACTCTGACGCTGGGCGCGGGAGAGATTCCATGCGGAGTGAAAGACCTCGCCGCTCAGCATTACGGATTTGTGGCCGATTCCTGCGGCGGGGCCATTGGCGCGCGCGGGCTCACCCCGGTCACGCTCTACGGATTGCGCGGCGCCGAACTTGATTTTTCCGGCTATCGCGTGGACGCGCGTTTGCAAGTCACCAACAGCTCACCGGCCGATCCGTTGCCGCTGAACCGGGCCGGACAATACACGCAGTGGACGGCCGGAGCAGGGTACAACGTTGTGCCAGGGTTCCGCATAGGATTCTCGGCATTCCGCGGACCGTACCTCGAAGCGTCGCTTGCGCCGCTACTGCCATCCGGCTCAACGCTGCGCAGCTTTCCCGCCAGCGCCATCGGCTTCGACGCACAATGGGCTCACGGACGTTGGAGCGCTTCGGGAGAATGGCAGCGCTTCCAATATAATTTGCCGAATTTCACTAGCGCGCCTTCGATTGTTTCGACCTACGGTGAGCTCAAGGCGGTGCTTTCGCCAAGGCTATTCGTCGCAGCTCGCGCTGGATGGATGCTGCCCGGCGGCGCCACCGACAGAACTGGCGCGTCGGCGTCGCAGTTCGCCCCCTACGTGGCATCGTACGAGCTCGGCGCCGGATCGTGGATCAATCGCCATCAACTCCTGAAGGCTAGTTACGAATGGCTCACGATCCAGAACTTTCCGGGCCGCCAGTTGGATGTGCTGGGTGTGCAGTTCGTGACCACGTTCCACGCTTACGACCGTGCGTTTCACCAGTGACGGTTATCGTCGTCCCGGCTGTGCGGCCGTGTCGACCCCGGCGGACTTCAAAGCTTGTTGCGCGCTCACGTAACTTAGGCCCGGCGCGAGTTTTTTCACGCCGTCATAGACGAAGAAACGCACCGAGGGATCCATCCCCACGCGGCCGGCGTTCACGCCCCGATCCTTCAGGATTTTCGCAATGAGCTGATACGGGCTTTCGTCCTCCTGCCAGACACGGATGTCCGACCCGGGCTGGATCAGCTCCTTCGCGCGCATCTCCTCGAAACCGGGCAGCACGAATCCCAAGTCGCCTTTCAACGGAACCACCAGGGCGAACGTCCGCTCG
>Ga0335078_10001609_pt1 | contig 33999 bp, 23 predicted proteins | sample Lox_Sample_32_FD_206711 | JGI IMG/M metagenome (GOLD analysis project Ga0335078, IMG submission 206711) | Soil microbial communities from Loxahatchee National Wildlife Refuge, Florida, United States - Lox_Sample_3.2 | ecosystem: Environmental > Terrestrial > Soil > Wetlands | place: USA...
CCACGACCTGGGCGCCCGTGGCGGTCTCCGTCTTGAGAAGCTCCGCCGGGAACACCGCATGCGCCCGAGCGAGGCGATGGACCGCCAGGTTCGAGATGATCCGGAGCACGACCCGGCCACCGGCGAGCTTCGCGAACTCCGGGCCGAGCGCCTCGCACATCGTATTGACAGCGTTCATCCCGCCCGCGTCGCGGGCGTCGACCAGGAGGTGGACGACCAGCATCGTCCCCCGCTCGGAGTCGACGATCCGGACCTCGAGGTCCTTCGCGCCGCCTCCGAACTTCACGAGGACCGGGTCCTTCGCGTTCGCGGCCGCGAGGAGCGCCTCCTTCTGGTGCAGAATGCGCAGCCGCGCGGCGGTCGGGTCGGGCACGTCCAGGATCTGCACCTGGCCGATCATCACCGGCGCGGTCGTCTGAGCGGTGAAGCCCCCCGCGGCCCGGGCGACCTTCGCGGAGTTCGAGGCCGCAGCGACCACGCTCGGCTCCTCGATCGCCATCGGGACGAGGTACTCCTTGCCGTTCACGCGGAAGTTCGTCGCGACGCCGAGCGGGAGCGGCATGACGCCGATCACGTTCTCGATCATCCGGTCGAGGATCGCCGGGTCCACCCCGGGCGGGAACTCGTACGCCTTCGCCTCCTCCTCCGTGAGACCGGCCCACTCGCGGACGAAAGCCCGTCGCTCCGCGATCGTTCGGCGGTAGAACCCGGGCACCTCAGAGGAGTGCGTCATGGAGAACCTTCCTTCGTCGCCGTCGCCTCGGCCGCCGACTCGGTCGGTGGGGCCGGCGCACGAGCGACGATCACCTTCGCCGGGCGCAGCAGGCCTCCGAAGTAGCGGTACCCCTGCTGCACGACCTCGGTCACGGAGCCGGCGGGCGTCCCCTCGGTCGGGACGGCCTCCCCGACCGCCTCCGCCTCCTCGGCCCGGAACGGCTGCCCGACGAGGACGACCGGCTCGACCCCCTCGTGCTTCAGGAACTTGGACCACTCGCGGTCGAGGAGGTCGAACCCCTGGCGGACTGGATGCCCCGCCGGCAGGTGGGAGATGGCGAGGGAGGCCGAGCGGAACCCCTCGAGGATCGGCAGGAGCTCCCGGAGCATTGCGCCCCGCGCCTGGCGAGAGACTGACTCCCGTTCCCGGTCGGTCCGTCGGCGGAAGTTCTCGAAGTCGGCGAGGAGGTACTTGAATCGGCTCTCCCAATCCTCCGGAGGCGGGGCGGGAGCGGCTTGGGAACTGCTCGGAGGGGGCTCGGCGCCCGGTACGGTCGGCTCCGGCTCGGAATCCGGGATCGGCTCGTCGGGCATCGGTACCCTCGGACCGCGGAGGGGAGCGGGGAGTATTAGGGGTTGACGCGGGCGCCGGATCTGGCGTCGAAATCGGGCGCCGGGGCCGACGAAAACCGAGAACTCCGGACGGCCCCGGCGCGGGAGCGATTTCCGAGGAGACCCAAGCGTTATAATGCGTGCCCCGCTCGGTAATTATCGCCGGGAAAACCGGCGCTTTCCGATGGCTCAGCAGACCGTGGACGCCCCCGCATACGACGCCAGTTCCATCCAGGTACTCGAGGGGCTCTCCGCGGTCCGGAAGCGGCCCGGGATGTACATCGGTTCGACCGACGTACGCGGGCTGCACCAGCTCGCCTCCGAGGTGATCGACAACTCGATCGATGAGGTGCTCGCGGGGGCCTGCACCCGGATCGAGGTGACGCTCTACGCCGATGGGTCGTGCGGAGTTCGGGACGACGGGCGCGGCATCCCGGTCGAGGTCCACCCGAAGTACAACCGACCGACCCTTGAGATCGTCATGACGGTGCTGCACGCCGGGTCCAAGTTCGACCGGAGCACCTACAAGGTGTCGGGCGGGCTCCACGGAGTCGGCGTTCACGTCGTGAATGCGCTCTCCGAATGGCTCGAGGTGCGCGTGCGACGCAACGGCCACGAGTACTTCCAGCGGTACGAGCGAGGGTCGCCGGTCGACCCGGTGAAGGAGGTCGGCCCGGCCGACTCCACGGGGACGGAGACCCGGTTCAAGCCGGACGCCACCATCATGGAGACGGTGACGTTCGACAAGGAGACGATCGCTCGGCGTCTTAAGGAGCTGTCGTTCCTGAACGCGGGGGTCACGATCGAGTTCAAGGACGAGCGGGACGGCTCGGGCCAGTCGTTCCACCACGCCGGCGGCATCACGGAGTTCGTCGAGGACCTGAACGCGGCGACGAACGTCCTGTTCCGGCCACCGATCTACCTGCACGCGAAGCGGGAGTCGACCGACATCGAGCTCGCTCTCCAGTACAACGACGGCTACAACGACACGACGCTCGCGTTCGTGAACAACATCAACACGGTCGACGGTGGCACGCACGTGATCGGCCTGAGGGCCGCGCTCACGCGCACGCTGAACGACTACGCCCGCGAGCGAGGGTTTCTCAAAGGCGACAAGGAGGCCCTGACCGGCGAAGACGTTCGGGAAGGGCTCGCGGCGGTCCTCTCCGTGAAGGTCCTCGAGCCCCAGTTCGAGGGCCAGACGAAGGCGAAGCTCGGCAACTCCGAGGTGAAGGGCCAGGTCGAGAGCGCGGTGAACGAGAAGCTCGCGGAGTATCTCGAGGAGCACCCGGGCGTCGGGCAGGGGCTCATCTCGAAGGCCGTCCAGGCGTCCCAGGCCCGCGAAGCCGCGCGGAAGGCGCGGGAGCTGACGCGACGGAAGGGGCTGCTGGAGGGCGGAGGTCTTCCCGGCAAGCTCGCCGACTGCCACTCCCGGGACCCGGCCGAGTGCGAGCTGTTCCTGGTCGAGGGGGACAGTGCGGGCGGCACCGCGAAGCAGGGCCGGGACCGCGAGTTCCAGGCGATCCTTCCGCTGCGCGGGAAGATCCTGAACGTCGAGAAGGCTCGGCTCGACAAGATGCTTCAGAACGACGCGATCCGCGCGCTGATCACGGCGATCGGAATCGGGATCGGCGACGAGCAGGACATGTCGCGCCTGCGCTACCACAAGATCATCCTGATGACGGATGCCGACGTCGACGGCTCGCACATCCGGACCCTGCTGCTCACGTTGTTCTACCGGAAGATGCCGGCCCTGATCACCGAGGGCCGCGTCTACATCGCCCAGGCGCCGCTCTATCGGATACAGAAGGGGGCCCGCGTGACTCACGCCTACTCGGACGACGAGCGCGACCGCGTGCTCGGGGAGTGGGGCGGCATGAAGGGCGTGACGATCCAGCGGTACAAGGGACTCGGCGAGATGAACGCGGAGCAGCTGGCGGAGACGACCATGCGCCCCGGCGCCCGCACGCTGCTCCGGGTGACGATCGACGACGCGAGCCGCGCGAACGAGCTCTGCAAGATCCTGATGGGCGAAGAGGTCGAGCCCCGTCGCCAGTACATCCAGGAGCACGCGGTCGAGGTCACGAACCTCGACATCTAGGTCGGCCCGTGCGCGCGCCCGAACGCCTTATCCTCCGAGGGCGGTAGTCGCGCCGTGCCCGGCCCCACCGCCGCGCCGCTCGTGGTCACGGACGCCCTCTTGGTCACGCAGGACCCCCATCGACGGGTGATGCGGGGCGACCTTCGGGTCGAGGGCGGTCAGTTCACCCACGTCGGGGGGTCCGCGCCCCGAGCCGGGGCGGAGGTGATCGATGGGCACCGGTTCGCCGCGGTGCCCGGCTTCATCAACACGCACGCGCACGTCGCGATGCACCTTCTGCGGGGGATCGCCGACGACCGCGACCTGGCCGGGTTCCTCGAGGTCCTGTTCCGGGTCGACGCCGACCGCTCGGAGGCCGACGTCTATGCGGGTGCCCGAGCGGGGATCGCCGAGATGCTGCTCGGAGGAACCACCTCGTTCTTGGACCTCTACTACTACGAGGACGCGATCGCCCGCGCGGTCGAGTCGCTCGGGATCCGCGGGTTCCTTGGGTGGGCCGTTCTGGATGCCGACAAGACGACCCAGAAAGGGGTGCCGGTCGAGAACGCCCGGGCGTTCATCCGGCGCTGGAAGGGCCACGCGCGGGTGACGCCCCTCATCGCACCGCAGGGGGTCTACGTGTGCGACCGAACCACGTGGAGCGCGGCGAAGGCGGTCGCCGAGGAGGAGGGGACGCTCTGCCACTTCCACCTCGCCGAGACCCGACGCGAGGTCCACGAGCACCAGGCCGCGACGGGCCGTCGTCCGGCGGAGTGGCTCGAGGAGATCGGGTTCTTCGGCCCCCGGATGGTCGCCGCGCATGCCGTCTGGTTGACCGGCCACGAGATCGAGATCCTCGGCCGCCGGGGGGTCGGGATCGCCCACTGCGCGAGCTCGAACCTGAAGCTCGCTTCGGGCGGCACCGCTCCGGTCGTCGAGCTGCGGGCCGCCGGCGCGCCGGTCGGGCTCGGCACCGACTCCGTCGCCAGCAACAATTCGCTCTCGATGCTGCGCGAGATGCACCTCGCGGGGCTCGCCCAGAAGAACCAGCGCTGGGACGCCACCGTGCTCCCCGCGCAGGAGCTCCTCGACCTGGCCACGCTCGAGGGCGCCCGGATGCTGGGCCGGGGGGATGACCTGGGCGCGCTCGAGGTCGGACGACAGGCGGACTTTTCGCTGGTACGGCTCGACCACCCGACGATGGTCCCCGCCCGACCGGAGGCGGTCGTCTCGCACCTGGCCTACTCGGCCAGTGACGAGGCGATCGACTCCGTGTTCGTCGCCGGCCAACCGGTCGTCCGCGGTCGACGCCTCGTCTCCGTGGAGTGGGAAACGATCCGGGCCGACGCGGAGTCTGCGGCCGAGGGCCTCTGGGCGAAGCGGGCGCCCTAGCGCGTCCGCGGCGGGGTCGAGATCGTCCGGGAGATCGCCGTCGCGAGCTCGGTCGCAAGCCGGGCGGGCGCGGTACGGACCCCCAGAGCATCCAGGGACGTCAGAGTCCCAGAGGTCCGGGCCGGGTCCAGGTCGAACCAGCGGGCGATCTTCGAGCCGTCGACGACGAGCGGGAGGATGCCATGGTGGAGGACCGCGGAGGCGGTCGCGTGCTGGGCGGCGCCTCCGAGAACACGGCCATCCACCGTCAGCACCTGCCCACGTCCGCTGAGGAGGCAGTACTGTTCGGTCAGACCGGGCGGTTCGGCCCAGCGGCCCTCGATCCCGAGGGCGGAGAGAAATTCGACCGGCCCCTCGCCCCACCGGTCGTACGCGCGGACGAAGTCGGTCCCGACGCGCGGGTGGGACCGGGGGAGGACCACCGACCAGGCGAGGTCGCCCGGCGCGTGGGCGACCGCGGTACCGCCGCTCGAGCGGCGGAGGACCGGCACCCCGTCTGCCCGGATCCGGTCGAGCGCCTCCGATCCGAGCGGCACTCCCACGCCGACCGAGACGGCCCGGTCCGCGAGAACGGCGACCCGGATCCCCGGACCGCCGGCCGCCAGCCATCGGTCATCCGCGAGGATGTTCTGCGCGCATCCAATCTCCTCGACGACCTCGACGACGATCGGAACGGGTCGCGAGGGAGCCGGCGCGGACACCGTGGACCTCACGGGCGTCGTGCTCTAAACGCTAAGAGGACGACCCTGCTCCGCGCCGCATGGCGGAACTGAGCGAATACCGACTGCACCCCGGCGATCCCGTGCCGGAGTTCGCCCTTCCCGGGGTCGACGGCAAGACCGTCCGGACCTCGGACTTCGCGGACCGCCGCCTCCTCCTGGTGGTGTTCTGGTGCAATCACTGCCCGTACGTCCGCGCGTGGGAGGGCCGCATGGTCGACCTGGGCCGGAAGTACGGGAGCCGCGGGGTCGGGATCGTCCTGATCAATTCGAACGACGCCCGGGCGTACCCGGACGACCGGCTGGAGATGATGGTCGCCCGAGCCCGCGAGCAGGGGTATCCGTTCCCGTATCTCCAGGACGAGACTCAGGAGGTCGCCCGGGCGTTCGGGGCGCTCGTCACCCCCCACGCCTTCCTGTTCGGACCGGACCGTCGGCTGGTCTTCCAGGGGAAGATCGACGACAACCACCAGCGCCCGGACAAGGTGACCCGTCGATACCTTGAGGAGGCGATCGACCACGCGCTCGAGGGCCGGCCCGTGGAGCCCGCCGAACTACCGGTGCTCGGATGCACCGTGAAGTGGCGGAGCTGAGCCCGCCCGCCCCTTCGCGCGCTTCGGCGCCCCGCGGCGCGCCTTGAGCTCCGCCCGCCGTCGTTCGAACGATTGCGCGAGCTCGGCCCGCACGGGGGTCTCGTTCTGGTCGAGTCGCGCGGCGATCGACACCTTGCCCGCCAGAGCCCGGGCGAGCTTCCCCCGTTCCCCCCTGGGCGCGGACTGGATCGCCGGATGGAGAAAGAGGAGCCCGTGCCGAGGGGGCGGCGCGCGACCGCGAAGGTGCTCGAAGAACGCCCGTTCGGCCCCCAGGACCTGGACGGTGCTGGCGGGCAGCCGCGCGAGCCGGTCCAACCCGCCCGCCTGGGCGAGGAGGCGTGCGGTCTGGGCCGGTCCCAGGAGTGCGACCAGGTTCGGGGTTCGTTCGGGGGTGGCGCTCTCCACGGCGGCCGCGAGCGCCGCCTGCGCCGTCTCGACCGCGCGGTACAGCTCCGCGAGTCGACGGCGCGCCGAGCGGAGAGCCTCATCCCCCGGGCCGAGTGACGACTCGAGCGGCTCCTCGTCCAGGACCCGGGCTGCCGCGCGCGCGTGGTCCTCCACGTCGAGCCCGGGAGCGTCGCGGCCAGCCCAACTCCCCAGCCGCTCGCCGATCAGATTCTTGACGCGGTCGAGGTCCGAGGCCGCGCGGACGGCCTCTTCCACATGGATCGATGGGTCCCACGACTCTTCGAGTGCCTGCTCCGCGTCGCGTAGCAAGAGGTCACGGAGCCGGCTCGTGTCCCGGTCCGATCTCGAGAGGATTCTGGGGGACCGGGCGTCGAGGCGCGGGCCGTGCTCGGCGAGACGCCGGTCCCCCGTCACCCACGATCGTGACTCGGGTGAGGCGAGCATTCGAGCCTCCTCCGGGGTCAGGTCGCCCCGCCGGCGTGCACGGACGCGTTCGAGCAGGGCGGGATCGTCGTCCGGCGCAAGTTCGCTGTGGACGACCCGGTCCCCGTCGAGCAGGAACGTCCCTCTCCATGTGGTAACGACAACCTGCGACATGGTCCCTCACCCTCCCCGAGCGCCGCCGACCGTGCGAAGGATGGGTCGGTCCCAGGTGGGAAGGTCGAACGCGCCGCGTGCAGCGATCCCTCCGGCTCCGCCCGTCGCCGTTGGAGACGCCGCCTCCGCCGAGATTCCGCCCCGGGGCCTTGACGCCTTCTCGCGCACGGTCGCGGGAGAGCGCGCGAGATAAATAGCGCGGCCCGGGTCTGCGGCACATGTCCGACGGGACCGTGGCGGACCTGGTGCGCTCGGAGCTCAACGGAGCCGTCCGAGTTCTCACGATCGATCATCCTCCGGTGAACGTGCTCTCGAGACCGGTGCTCGACGCCCTGGTCCAGCGCCTCGACGAGGCCGAGGCCGATCCCGCCACCCGCGTGGTCGTCCTCGCGAGCGCCGCGCCGAAGGCGTTCGCGGCCGGCGCGGACATCAAGGAGATGACGCCGATGGGACCCGCGGAAGCGCAGCTCCACGGTCACCGCGGACAGTCCACGACCCGTCGACTCGAGAGGCTTCCGTTGCCGGTGATCGCGGCGGTGCACGGGGTCTGCTTGGGCGGGGGGTGCGAGATCGCCCTCGCGTGCGACCTGATCGTCGCGAGCGAGGACGCGCAGTTCGGTCAACCCGAGATCAACCTCGGGGTGATGCCGGGGTGGGGCGGCACGCGGCGGCTGCCCCGACGTATCGGGGCCGCCGGAGCCCGCCGCTGGATCCTCACGGGCCGACCGGTACCGGCGGCGCAGGCGCACGCCGAGGGGCTGGTCGACCGCGTGGTGCCCCGGGCGGAGCTCCTGGGCACCGCGATGGCGATCGCCGAGGAGCTGGCAACGAAACCGCCCCTCGCTTTGGCCGCCGCGAAGTACGCCCTGCTCCACGCGATGGACCCCGGGATCGACGAGGGGCTCGCCTACGAACTCGAGCTCTGGGCGCATCTCTTCGGGACGAGGGGACAGCGGGAGGGGATGGCGGCCTTCCAGGAGAAGCGCCCCCCTCCGCCCGTCTCGCGCGACGGGTGGGCGGACGATTCGAAACCGTTTCCGTGGTCCCGCGCGACGGGCGCCACGGAGCCAAAGCGAAATAAGGACGAACGGCCGGGGGGCGGCTGAGCGCCGCGGTGGCTCAGCTGGCAGAGCGGCTCCTTGGTAAGGAGCAGGCCGAGGGTTCAAATCCCTCCCGCGGCTTTGAACAAAACGACTAAGCCCTCCCGCGGCACTCCCCACCTCTCTAAAGCCCGCAGCGCCGTACGTCCAACGACGTAGCGCCGATCTCCTACCCTTCTCGGGAGAAGCCGGCTCTCCATCGCTCGGGCCACGAGAGATATCCATTTGCCCCGGTGGCGAGGCCTACCCCGGCACTATGCAGCGGCTTGACGATCGTCATGGGCTGCACTCACGCGATGAATCAACGGAGTCGTCTCGGTGGGATATCGCCATGAGCTACCTCTTACCACCAGCTCCACGAGCCGGTGGGCCCGAACCTGTGCTGAAATCGCCTCGAACGCTGGGCGCGTTAGCAAAGACTCTGACCCACGAACTCGAATCGAGTACGGGAATTCGGGGATGGACAAGGCCGAAGGATTGACATCGCTGAAATCAATTAGCTCGAATTCCAGCTTCGGATCCGACCACAACTTGGAAACGTGTCTTGTTCGGTAATGAATGAGCTCAAATCCGGTTTCATCGACCAGGATGGCGGTCGCCGAGGGAGTTCGGTAGACAACCAACCAATAAGACCCCAGCAAACCCCCAATCACGATACCCAACAGAACCAACGTATCGAATGTTTGGTAGACCGAAAGTGTGCCGTCGAGCAAGGCTCTCCATGATGTTGTGAAGACAACTATCACTCCCAAAAGAGCGAGGAAGCAAGCAACACCGAGCGCAGTTCGGCGTAAACCCCGCGTCGCCATCCGAGACCTTGCGCTTGCTTGGGACAAATCGAAGACTGGAGAATGTCCTCCAACTTGCGAGCGGGATGTCTGTTCCATGAACTCTCAACCATTATGCAGATAATAATCGGCCGCGGCGGCGCCCACGCCAATCCCGGCAAGAATCAGCGCGACCTCTGCGTACGCAGCACCAAGCTGCTTGGAAATGAAGCCACCGAGCAACAATGCCGATGCGAGACCGATCCCTGCGAAGACGAGAGCCGTTGCCTCCAATATCGGAAGACTGGGGGCCCAATCAATGATTGTGATTGCGAGGACAATTATGTCGACTATCGTTGAGATTAGCACAGCCAGTGCGGCGAAACCACTCGCCGCCCCCTTGGCCTTCAAAACTAGCGCGATGTTCGAAAGCACGAGGTCCGAACCTGCGGCTCCGATGGCGACTGAGCCAGCGACAGCTTCCCAAGTCGTGGTCGGAATCGATGAGAAGTGGCTGCCGAAACTGAGCACGGCTTGCGACGTCAGAACTGTAATGTCGCCGGCGCCGCTCGGAAAAGCGTTCTGGGCAAACGCCGGAAGCAACCCAAGGAAGATGCCGATCAGGAAGCTGGCTTCCAGCCCGATTGGGAGGAGCAATGTAAGTGCGACAACAAGAGCCGTACCTAGGCCATCTCCCAGTAGTCCCGCCGTATCCATGCTGTGGGCCCAGGCAAGGCCATCCTTCGGTGAGACGGACCCGTTGGTCTGAATGTCTAGTATTGTTCGATTCCCTGCGGCGGCGTTCGAGCTATCGAATCCTGCAGCCGCGCTGAGAATGGGCCCGACTACCGAGTTGAGAGGAGGGTCGATGACGTGATGGATGAGCCACTGAACGAACTGGTTCCACGCCCACTCCATCGCGCTCGCTAGGACCTTGAGCCCTGCCGCCAGTTGGCTCGCGAGTCTGGTCAGGCCAACTTCGTTGGACAATGTCGTCAGAGCGTTCCCTATGTAGGCGCCGGAAGCCTGCAAGTTGTTCCAAACCACGGAGAGGACCTTGGTGAGGCCCGTGACCTCTGCGACGCCGCTCAGTGTGTTCCAGATGTCGCTGCCGAAGTTCCCGAGCGCCTGCCAGAACGACTTGTGGTTGTGTTGGCCGGGCGGCTGCTGCCAGACCGGCGGGGCGTACGATCCGTCGTTCCGCAGCGTCTTGTTGGCGAGCGCCGAAAGGACATTACTGGGGAGACCGAGCGTTCCGAGCTCCGGCGCCACGCTCTCCAGATTTCCTGTCATGTTCCCGGTCGAGTTGAGGACAAGGCCACCGAACAGGTCCTCAATCTCCGACGCGTTTGACGAGAAGTTCCCGTTGGTGGTGACGTTGACCCAGAAAACGGCCTGCACCTGCCGCGACTCGTAGCCGGATTCGACCACTCCGTTCTGGGGAAGACCCCCGAACGCCCCCGAGCCCGACCCGTTCTGACTCTGGCTCGTGTTCGAAAACACCCAGATGAAGTCGGGATTCCCGGGGGAGTTGCTCCCGCTCGACTCGGTACGGTCCGACCAGGCCCAAGGGGTGAAGGTGACTCCCGACCCCATCGGTCCCTGAACCGACTCGTTCGTATTGTTCACAAGTGCCTGGCCGAGCGGGGAGTTGAGGAACGCGCCCCGGGGGACGAGGAGATTGTCCAGCCCCGCGCTCAGGGTGACGGAGTACGAGTATCCTCCCTCGGCGCCGGTGATGCCGCTGATGGTGGTCTGCGCCGAGAGATTGAGCACAATCAGGTCGAAGTCCGGCTCGGCGGTGTATCGGTCGAGTCCCCAAGGAAGGTTCGAGAGGGTGGTGTTGTTCGCCGGGACCCAGAGGAGGGTCGTGGACTCTTCGGCGACTCGAAGCACCTGGTAGGTTCCCGTCAACGAGGCGTTCCTCTGGCTGACGTTCAGCGAGCCGGTCAGCGCGCCGACGAGGTCGATCGAACCGGACCCGTTCAGGGGGTGGAGGAGGGTGTGGCGCCCGCTGCTCTGGTTGTCGTTGATCGAGAGGTTGTAGTAGACCCGCTGGTTCGAGGTCGTTACAGGAACGGTGATGACGTACGGACCCGTGTAGGAAACGTTTGAGTTCCCGTTATCCCCTTCCGCGGGGCCGTAGCCGTCGTAGTAGGGCGTGCTCGTCCCATTCACTCCACCGGAGACCGTCAGGAACGGAGCTCCCTCGTCGGACGCTCCGTTGAGATTCGCCCACCAGGAACTGAGGCTGAATTGGACCGCCTCGCGCGCGAGCGGGTCAGGTTGATCGCCATCGAAGAGGCCGTCGCCTCGAGTGCTCTGGACAAGAGGATTCGCTCCCCATGAGAGCTTGCCCCAGACTGTGATGGTTCGGTCGTTCCCCCAGGTCCCAGTTGTCGCGCGCAACCAGCTTACGCCGTCGTTCGTCATCAAGGACTCGAGCGTCGTCAGGGCACTGGCGACACCGGTTCCCGACCATCTCACGCTCGCCGCCCACGGATTTGAGTCGCCTGTTTGGGAGGGACTTACGGCCGACAGGTTTGAGTATAGGCTGCCTCCCCGATCGGAGAGCGAACATCCGCTCCCGGGGGCGGCATACTCCTGGCATGCCTTCGAGAAGTTGTAGCTAGAGTTCTCGTAGTAGTACTGGAAAAACGAACCGCTCGGAAGGGCCGGCGTCCCCGGGCCCAGGTCGAAAGTGAGGTTCCAGGTGTCGAGCATATGGCTGCCCGCCGAGTCGAGCGTGTCCGGGTTGAGCCCGAACTCCTTCTCGAGGTAATCGTTCACCAGGCCGTTCGTCGCGTAGCGCGCTGGGTCGGCGGTGACACTTCGATTCTGCCACGCCCCTCCGATCGGCCGGGTGACGACCTGCCAGCCCTGGACCTTTTCGGCGTCCGTCAGGCCGTCTCCCGAGGTGTCCTTGAGATAGTGGAACGAGAACGACGTGTTCTGAGCGGTCAACCCGACACCCCCGTAGGTATAGTTGAACTCGAGTTGAAGGTCGTAGAGGGTGTTGGGCTGGAGGGCAGAGAGGTTGAACGAGACGGCCGGCCCTGTGACGGAGAACTCGCCGGCCGATAGCGACAGGGCGGTCACGTTGGCGGGTAGGCTCGCATTATAGTAGGTCACGAACAACGAGAACGCCGAACCGTGCTGAACGACGTTCGAGGGAAGGTCGAACGACACGACTGCGCCCCCGCCCTCCTTCGTGACCGAGTCGTAGGACCGGTCGTACTCGGCAAGCTGCGGCACGTTGGTCGTCTGGAAGGTCGTCGAGGCCGTTCCATCGTAGATTAGGCAGGTCGACCCGGTCGGCTCGACCGACACGCCGACCTGCGCATAGTAGTAGCCCCAGGGGGTCAATCCATGGAGATGGACCTGATACTGCCAAGTCTGCGAAGTCAGCTTCGTCGCCTGCGCCGTCTCCTCGTAGATGGGGCCGAACGCTTCCCGGTACTTGATCCACCCCGTCCCGGACCAACCACTCGTGCCGCTCGTGGCAGTCCACGTGAGCGTGGAGTCCGTCCCGGTGACGTTCGTCTGGTAGTTCGCGGGCAGAGAGACCGTTACGGGCGCCGTCGAGCTTATGGTGAACGAACACGAGGAGTAGACTGTCCAAGGCGGCGTATTGCTGTTCGAGCCAGCGTTCAAGACGGGCGTCCAGCTCGAGTTCCGGCCCCCCTTCTCGTTCGTGAGATTCGCATAGACGACATAGCTTCCCGCTGTGGCTGACGTCGTAAAGTTCGTACTTTCCGAGAGTGCCGGGACGCCCAATGCAACGCGTTGCACGCGGCTTGGCGCGGTCAGCGCGGCCGTCCCGTTAGCGTACATCGAGTTGTTCCAGGCCGCCGTGATGACGTAGTTCGACCCGCTCTTCGTGTAGTGGACGATCGGCGAAGCCGGAATCGATCCGAAATAGGTGGAGTAGGTCCCGTTGGCCCAGACGCTCACGTTGGAGGGACCGACATTCACAGGGCTGACCGATTGGGTGCGCGTCACCACGCTGTTGGCGTAGAACGTCTCGGTCTCCTCAAAGGTCGCGGTCAGCTTGTAGGACCAGGAGCCTGTCGAGTTGCTGGTGAGGTTCGTGAGGTAAAACGGCGCCCACGGGCTGCCGGAGGAGTAGAGCTGTGTATGCCCATTGAAGGTCAGGGAGGCGACCCATCCGGAGATCCAGGTCCCATTGAAATCCCCGGTCAGCGACTTGCAGCCGTAGCCCGACCCGTATGCGGTACAGTTGCTGCTCGGAGAGAAGTAGAGCTTCCCGTACGCGTAGGATGAGAAGCCAAGCAAAGGCACCAGCTCGACCGCCGTCGGGTTGATCGTCTCGGGGTACACCCAGAGCCAGTCCGACCACTTCGTGTTGACGCCGACGCCTCGGGTGCCAAGAGGGATGTTCGCCTGACCCCCCAGTGGATTCACGGCGAAGGCTCCGGTCATCGGAGTGCCCGGCCAAGCGGGCGCCGGAAACGTCCCGTAACCGAAGGACTCGAGGACACCCTCTCCCAGCACGCTTAACGTCGTGTTGGCGCTCAGTGCGCCGACCAGAGGGGACAGGTAGGATGTGCCCGACCCGACAGACGCCGAACAGCCGTTCGAGTAGGTTGAAGCCGGCGGCACCGGTAGCGTCGTCAGTCGGGGATAGACTCCCTGGGTGATGTTCCGCTCCGCGAGGCACTCCTCACCGCCCCGAGCGAGGTCGTTCATGGCTGAACTGAGATTGGCATCGACCTGACCCCGAAACGCAGTGATTTTTGTCTGCGAAACCTGCTGGAGGTCATCGGCAGGAATCGAGTCGAACGTGGTCTTGAGATACAGGGTGGCATCGTATGGCGTGGGGAAGTCACCGGTGAGATACAGATTCGGCCGCTCCGTCGTTGAATTCCAGGCGCCCCAGACGTACACAGGTCGCTGCAGCGGGTCTACCGCGACCGTTGCCGACGTAAGGGCGGAGACTCCTCCGCCGGTGGTCTGGGGGACGAGCACCGGCGATTGAAGCGGTCGTCCGCTCGCCGAGAAGATTGCTTGCTCGAGCTCGTTTCCACCGGCCCCCGTGTCGAGCGCCGCGACGTAGATGTATCCCGCAGGGCTCACCGAATCCTGGATGGAGACGTACGAGCCGAGAGGGGCCTCCGACTCGTAGGCGGCGCCCCAGCTGGCGCCTCCATTCGAGGATCCGATTGAACGGAGCACGCTCCGATTCTGTTCCTGATCCGTTACGAATCCGGTCAGGTACGCGCTCTGCGCGGCGGCCGCGGTGAGGCCAGTGAGCCCACCCGGTGTCTCCAGGTTGGTGTCCCCGACTGCTTGGAAATAAGGAGAACCCGATGTGAAGTTGAGGGGAAAGAGGGAGGTTCCGTTGTAGGAAGCGAACTCGTTCTGCGACACATAAACCGTGAACTCCTTCGTGTTCACAAGCGAGGCGAAGATGGCCAGGGTCCCGTTCTGCCCACCGACGGAGGTCGACCAGACGGGAGATGCCGACTTCGCTGCCGGGAGTGACGCGGTGATGCGGGCGAAGTTGCCCGGGAGCGGCGCCGGATAGGAGAACAGGTCGCCTCTATTGGCCGAGCTCGTCAGCCCGGTCGAGTTGACCAGAACGTCCACTGAACCAAAACCGGTCGGAGCGACGGCAGTAAGTTGGCTTGTAGATGTGAAGGTGACCTGGGTGGACGTGTTCCTCCCGAACCTCACCGAGGCCGTCGAGGTGAATCCGGTTCCGTTGATCTGGACGCGGGTTCCAACCGGCCCCCAAGTGGGCCAGATTGATGTGACCGTCGGTCTCGTGCCCGGAGTGTACCGGTAGTGGTCGGCGGAGCTGGTAGCACTGGTGCCCCCGATTGTCGCGACACGAACGTCCACCGTGGGGGTGCCGAGGGCCCAAGGAACCAGCGCCTCCAAGTGGGTGGCATTGAGATAGATGACATCGGACGAGCTGTTCGCCCCGAAATTCACCGACTCCTGTGGAGCCCCATTCCACAAGAATCCCGACCCGGTGATGTTGACGAAGGTTCCGACCGGCCCCGAGGAGGGACTCACGCCGGTGACGGTCGGCACCGGACAGGGCGAGTAGAAGAACTCATCCGGTGGCCCCTTCGAGCTTGTCCCGCCGGAATCGCTGACCACGATGTCGAGAGGAACACGTCCGGGAGGGCCACTCGGAGCGGTCGCCACGATGAGGTCGGGGCTCTGCCACTGCACCTGAGTCGCTGCCCATTTGCTGGCCCCGTTCTCGAAGTAGACAACGAGCTGGCTCGCTTCGAAGTTCGAGCCCTGGATCTGGACCGAGGTTCCCGAGTTTCCAAAGTTGGGGGTCACCAGGGTGACTGTCGGAGTGGAGGTCAAAGGTTGGACCATTCCCTCGTATCCGGACGGAGGATTGGCCGACGGATAAGCGTGGCAATTGAACGGGAACGTCGTGGCGTAAGTGGTCGATGAGGTGATGGTCGTGACGAGTACCCCGCAAGGGGTGATGGTAACCTGGGCAGCGGAGCCGGAAATGGGTGTCGAGCCGGTCAGACTCACCCAGGTGTTATTGACACCAAGGGAGAACGAGCCGAAAACCGAGGTTGAACCGGCGGAAGCAGCGGCGACAACGACCGCCTCGCCACTGGCGGCTGCCGCATCGGAGGAAACGCCAGCGGTCCCGAAGCTGTGAAGCATGATCGGGGCGCTCCACTGGATAGGCGCTCCTCCGCCACAGTCGTTCGGACAACCGGCGGCACTTGCGTTGGCGAACGCCGGGGAGTAACTCCCGGTCTCGAACTCGAGGTACGCATTGTTGTTTGAGTCAGTGGAAACGAACGCAAGCCCAATCTCGGAAGTATTGGCTCCGACCAGGATCACCTCACGGGGCAGGGAGGTCGCCTGGAAAGAGAACCCAATCGGGGTCGCCGCGGGATAAAGACCAGGGCTGACAAGATACGGGTAGCTGACCGAGGCGTTACCGCCGTCGGACCCCGAACCGGCGCCGGCCAAACTCGGCGGCCCCGGACTCCCTCCAATTGAGAGGTTCAGTCCAGTCGGCACCACCATCAGCAAGACCGAGAAGACCGCGGTCGATACCAACCACCAAGCACCCCGTCGACGACCCCAGCGAACGCGAGGACGCGAGGCGGGCACCGGCCCGTGAACAATCGGGCCGTAGTTGCTCTCGGTTCCTACTGGCTGCGCTCCGGGATCCATGGCCGTGTTCGGCACTTATCCTCCGCAGGGTCGACACGCGCCCTCCCGGTGGACGCCCGAGACCCACAGATGCCCCGGGAACCCTTCGCCGAAGAATCAACCGGATTCCTTCGGGACATCGCGACGTCGGAAGCAACCCCCCTACAATAATGTCGTGGCTCAAGGCCCCATCCGACACGGTCAGTTTCCAACCTGCTGGAGGGTCTACTATGGATTCGGAGAGATACCGCTCGATTACGCGGTAGACTACCCACGTACCCTCGAAACTCTCCGGGTGTGGTGATTCCGCATGCTGGTACCCCCCACCAAGAACCGCACGGGATTCTACTTGAAGCGCGCGTTCAGAAGTGGTGGGTCGCTTCAGTCCCTCCCGCGCAAGAAGGGTCAATCAATGCAAGGGTCGACCCTAAGAGAGGAGAGATTCGTTTCCGATGAATCAGCCACCATGCCTGGCAGAATCCAGCCGGCACCTAGCCAACCGACTGATCTCGTATCATGCGGGTTCCGTCCACCGGGAGGGGCCCCGGATCCCGCGGCTTTGAACAAAACGACTAAGCCCTCCCGCGGCTTTCCCAGGTCGTGTAAAGCCCGGGGGCGGCCATCAATCCAACGCCGGTCCCCCGCAGGCGGAGAGTCCGGCCCGGGGGTTCTCCGATACGATTCTGCGTGGTCAGGGTGGAAAAGTCGAGTCAAGGGGCGGGGACATCCTCCTTCGTCGAAGAGTCACGACTGTCGCAACCACTGCTATCGCCGCAATGAGGATTCCGATGAGGCCCCATTCAGAGGTCGTCAACCCAAGGACGGTCGCCGGCCCGGACCCGGTCGCAGGAGGCGGCTGTGTTTGTGCGGGGGTGAACGACGCATTGAGAGTTCCATTCGACTCGACTGTAGCAGTACTGCCGTTCACCACCACCCCGCCCGTGACTATCCAGTGGGCGAACGTCCATCCCTGCGCGGTCGTCGCCCGAACCGAGTAGTTGCCGAGAGGCACCTCCTGGTTCGCGCCGCTTGGTTCAGTCTGGCCGTTCCAGATGATGGTCCCCGAGGCCGATGTTGGGCTGACCGCAAAGGACACCCAGGCGGCAGACTCGTAGATGGCGTCGAGTGACCCGTTTCCAGTCACCGTCACGGTCGAGCTGACCGCGTACGGATCGGCTACTATGGCATCCGCCGACCCATTCCAACGATCGAACAAGGCGTCAGAGCAGACTGGGGCACTGATGTTGTAGGTGCCCAGGAGGAAGGCGGTCGATTGTCCCCTGCTCACAAGTGTTCCGTTCAACTCGAACCCTTCGCAGCGACTGAGGCTCGTGTTCGAGGCGATCGAGGGATAGGCCGTGAAGTTTACGAGCAGCCAACCTGGGGCTGAGACTTCGACCTCGTCCGGCAGGACGACAACTCCCCCCTCGGTCGTGTACGAGCCGAACCTCCAGCCCGGGGAAGCTTGTACGGACAGGGTGTAGTTTCCAGCGATCCACTCGAGGGCCTGACTCACGTTCACGATGGAGCCGTTTACCTCGACGGACCCCGCGCCCGAGGGATTGACGTACACCACGATCGACGCCAGCCAATTCGCTTCGATCGTGGCGGAACCCCGCAGCGCGAGGGTGGTCACGTTGTCGGATCGAACGGCGACCGACCCGTTGCCGACCACACTCCACCAGCCGAACGTGAGGTCGCCACACGCGGGCGCGGTCAGCGAGAAGGTGCCGGGAAGAAAGAAGACGGAGGAATTGTTCTCGTAGGTTGTGCCGTTAAAACTCACCGGACATCCCGCCGGCCGGGATTCGATGTTCAGGCGGGGGTAGGGAGCGAACGACGCGTCAACGGTTGCGTTCCCGGTCAAATCGTAGACTCCACTCGAGAGAGTCAGATTTCCGCTGATGTTCAACCCGGTCAACCGATAGCCGGTGGCGGCTTCGGCCCTGATGGTATAGATCCCGAAGGGCTCCCAAGCCGATCCAGAGCTCGCTTGGAGGGTACCACCAAAGTCGATGGAGCCCCCTCCCATCGGAGTGGGCTCGAAGCTCACATTCCCTGCGCCCCAGATCCATGTCTCGTTATCGACCGTGCCCCCGGTCGCGATCAGCCACCCCAAGCTCGAGTCATAGGTGAACTCGGAGAAGGCAGTCGCGGGCGGTCTCGCGGCCTCCGCGACGTCGACCCAGGATGTTCCGTTGAAGGCCCAGAGTTCGTTGTGGTATACGGTGGTGTAGGTTGAGTTGTTTTCCGTGTAGCCACCAAAGTACAACACTCGGCCGCTGAGGGGGTCGTACGAGAGGGATCCCCAGTCGATGCCCCCGGGAACAGGAGGAGGAGCATAGACGGCCGTCCAAACTCCGGCTTGGTAGAGGTAGGTGTAGTTCGACCCTCCATCGAAGAACACCAGGGATTGGAGCTGGGGATCGTAAACAATGGATTGCGGGAACACGCTTCCGATGCCCGGGCCGTCGCCGGAGATGTTGATCATCGACCACGAGCCGGCTTTGAAGATCCAACTGGAGTTTGGCATCTCGGCTCCGTCCGCACCTCCGTAGAGAAGGCAGTACCCGTCATGCGGATCGTACGAGATTGCGGCCCCTTCGTACAGAAATGGGCCCGTAGGGCCGGTGATGTTCGTCCATTGACCCCCCGAGAACTCCCATGTGTAACCTCCCTTTCCACCGTACAGCAGGACATATCCATCCCCGGCGTCATACGTCATCGACCAGACGCCCGGGCCCGGAGAGGTTGTCGTGTTCACAGGGGTCCATCCGCTCGCATTGAACGACCAAGTCTCCGGGGAACAGGAGACCAGCGTGCAGTCGTAAAGCACAGAGAACCCCATGCTCGGGTCGTAGGCGAAGGGCAAGTTTACATTCACCGAGATTGTATTGGGAGAAACCGTCTCAGCCGGCTGAAACCAGCCCTCTGAGGAGGGGTCGATTTGCCCGCTCGCGGAGCCAGAGTTGACTGCGCAACCACTGTCCGCTCTGGTTGATGAGAAACAAGTCGGAACAACATCCCGTCCGTTCGAAGTGGGCGAAGACACGTAAGCGGAAGCGGGGTCGGCTCCCGTTATCCCGACTCCATCACCCGCCATCCCTTCTTGAGATGATATGCGGTTGTTTGCCGGGTGGCCCGCGGCGAGGGAGCTTCCGGGCGAGACTGTTAGGATAAGGTTGAGCAGGAACAGCGCGACCACGGAGACGACGAGTGGAAGGACGCGCGCGTGCACGAGCCTTCGCATGCTTCGCCTCACGCGTCTCGAGGCGAGCCCACTTGAAAAACGTTCATCGTCACTCCGCGCGGAATCAGTCCCCAATCGAACTGCTCCTGACAGATTTTCGATGACATGGGGCCGACCCCCGCCGACTCGAATCTAGCTCCAGAGCGAGATATCGACCCACCCTGAAGAGTTCGTGTAGTACGAAGTGCTGCCGAAGGCAGTTCCCTCAGACGCGTTCGTACCCCCGTACTCGAGGGTCCAACCATTCCCCCCAGCATCAAAGTCGAACGAAGTCGATCCGTACCCTCTCCATGGGGTAAGCAATCCGGATGACCCTGCTGTCCGCCAGATCCCCGGAGTGAGCTGGGCCCAAGTGTCGTCCAAAACGAGCGTAGACCCACCTAGAGTGCCGAACCCCCCATGAATAGTGTAGAGCCCCGAAAGGTAATCGAACGTCATGCTCGCCCCCGGAACGTACGGGATGATTGGACGAGCTCGCCGAGCTCGTGAGCCGCGGAGCCGGCAGGGCTGAGGGGTCCGGGCGGGGTGGCCGTCGGATCACTCGGCACGTCCCGCGCGTCGATCGTGGTCCCGACAGTGGCTGCTCGTGCCGTTCATCGAGCCCCGGGGTTTCCGCCTGCGGAAGCGATGAGTTCCGACCGGCCCGTCCCCACTCGGTCGTGGAGGGGGCCTCGAACTTTCGCCAAACTCCCCCTCATGGCTGATCTTTCTCCCACCGATACCGCAATGACCGGGACCGCAGAGAGCGGTGACGGCGGGTGAGAACCCTCGCGAGAACGCGTGGGCGCGCACGAAGGGTACGGAGCGCTCGGACCGAACTCTGGCGAGTCGCGGCCGGGGGTCTAGCCCGACTGCGAATCACCGGGGTGGTTTCGGCGGGCCTCGATCCACTTGACCCCGAAATCCACGAGAGTTTTCTGGCGCATCAGCCGGGAGGTCGACAGGCCCACCGCACCGACGGCAACACTTCCCGCCTGAGCCTCGAAGTCGCGGCCGAGCTCCAGGAACTGCTCCTCATGCCACACAAAGTCGCTCAGCGTGACCTCCTCGACCCGACCGTCGCGAACCCACCGTGCTCGGCGCGATGCCATCTTCTCCCGGCCCGGCCAACGGGCGCGCGTCTCCGCCAGGTGAAGGGACGTGTTCGAGTCGTGACCCACCCCGAGCAGGAGCACCCAGCCGTCGAGCTCGTACAGGCGCGCCAGCGGCGAGCTTTCCCCCGCCGCATTCTCGAGGCCATGGCTCCCCACCAGTCGCTGGGCGTGGGGTCCGCGGGCGGTGAAGGAGAGAGCGGGATGCGGACTCCGCCGGGTTCCGGGTTGGGTGCGAAACGTCTCCGCAATCACCCCCACGTGCTGGGTTCGCGCCCAGCTGGGGTCGAAGGGGGGCCACTCCCGGCGGATCGTTTCCCACCAGCCTTCCGGGACGGGCGGATTCGTCCATTCGGCCGGCTCGGGCGCGTCGTACGAGAACCCGGGCATCATCAGCGTCCCCGCGGGGCCGACCGCGTCTTCCAGCGCCAGGACCACGGTCTCGGAATCGCCGACGACCCAGCCGAGGGAGCTCAACGAGGAGTGAACCAGCAGGATCATCCCGTCGCGGACGCCCAAGGCGCGAAGGTCCTCGACCAGTCGTGATCGCGTGACGGGCCCACGGCCCGTCCGAGCGATGACGCGCGAGACCCGGTCCACGTACGACTCCCCCGGCATCGCGACGCGAACCCGCGGGGAGGTAATCAAGGATCACGCCGCGGGCCACTCCGATCGCCCGGATCCTCAGCCCCTTCTCGCCTCTCGTCAAGGGACCCGGCTCCGTGGGATGGAGCTCCGTCGGCGCCGCCGGCAAAGCGGGCGATCGCCGGGGCCTGCCCCGTCCACCGGATCACAAGGTTGCGGGGATCGCGCGCGCTCAAAGCCCTCAACCCGGATGCACACGCCCGGTCTCGGCGTTAGTCAATCGGCCCTAACGCAACGTCTATGAACGACAATTCGGTCCCCGTCACAATTCCCAGAGGTTTCGGAGAGGAGAAAAATGGGGTTCATAGACGACCTGAGCGTGATTGTCGACCTGCTGGTGCTGGTGGCCGTGGTGGTGTTCTACACCGGATTCCTCGTGTGGTTCCACACGTTGTACCGCAAGGAGCCCGGCCGTGCCTACACCCACCTCCGAGAGGGAGGGTTCGTCCTCGCCTTCTTGGGAGCGATCCTGGGACTGTTCGCTCTATGGGGTGAGTTCGTCTGGCCGCTGACGATCCAGACGCCGGGCGGCGCGCTGACCGTCTACAATGTCTTCTTCTTCGACCCCCTGATCCTGCTCTCCATCCTCCTCGTGGGATTCGGGGCCGCGGTCTGGTACAAGCTCCCGACGCACTTCATCGGCCTGATGGCGGTGGTCAGCGGCGGCGGCGTGATCTACTACGGCTACCAGGGGTACAACAACGGCCTCACGCTCGACCACCTCGAGACGTTCCTGCTGTTCCTGGTCTGGGGCGTCATGGCGATCGGGTCGTACGGCGCCACCCTGTTCGTGGACTGGTTCGTGATCGGGACCCAGAACCCCGACGCGGGGCCGCTCGCCTCCTCGCCGACCCCCGCGTACCCCCGGATGTGGACCGTGTTGATCTTCCTGTTCCTCGCGGTCGTGGTGCTCGCGGGGATCGCGGCGATCTGGTACGGCCAGAACATCACCTGGGGCCACCTCGGTGGGCTCGGACCGTAGGCCGTAGGTCAACCCTTTCCGCCCGGGTCCGTCGCCTCGATGCGACGGACCCGGAGCACGACGAATCGGCGGATGGTGTCGGTGGGCAAGGGGCTCCCGAGGGGGAACTGGACCGTGCCGCTCCGAGTTTTGAAGGGCGAGAACTCCCGCTCGAACCCCGCGAGACTGCCGAACAGTGAGACGTGCTTCGAGAACGCCGCGAACCCGACGACCGCCCGGCCCCGATACCGATAGTACGGCATTCCGTACCGGATTTCCTCGACGGCCGAGGGGGCGGCGGAGCGGACCAGTCGGCGCAGTTCGACCAGCATCGGTCGCGCCTCGGGGGACGCCTTCGCGAGGTAGGAGGCGACCCCGTTGCCGGGGGCCCGACCCACGGCCCGGCGGTTGATCGAACGTCCGGACCGTCTTCGAGCGCCGGTCATCGACCCCGTCTCCGTTCTCCCCACGATCGAGTTCGAATGAGGTTTCGAGGTCCTGCCCGGGCCCGCCTCACCCGGTAACGATCGCGGGGAGGAGGTGGTCGGTCAGCATTCGGTCGGTCGACTCGTGCATCTTCGGCGAGTTATAGTTGACCGTGGTGATGGCGACCACCGATTGGAGCTCGGGGAACACGGCGACCTTGTTCCCTCCGTTCCCCTGCATCAGGACCGCCGGATACGACCTGGACCCGACCTCGAATCGACGGAGCCACCAGAGGTAGCCGTATTCGGTTCGCTCATCGATCCGGGCGTGGGCGCGCGTCGACTCGCGGACCCAATCCTCGGAGAGGATGCGCCGGCCGCCCCAGGTGCCCCCCGAGAGCACAAGCTGACCGAGCTTCAGAAGGTCCGGGGTCGAGAGTCCGAGTCCGCCCCCCGTGAACGCGACCCCGAGCGGGTTGGTGGGCCAGGTGGCGTTCCGAATCCCCAGCGGCTCGAACAGCTCGTGCGCGGCAAACTCCTGGACGCTTCGTCCGGTCGCCCGGGTCAGGATGCCCGCGAGCAGCCCGACCCCGGCCGTGCAGTAGCTGAAGCTCCGGCCATACGGGCTCTGTGCGGGCGGAGTCGACCAGGACGGAAACCCCCGGACGGGGAGGTCCAGGGCGAACCGCATCCAGTCCTCGACCGGGTACATCCGCTCCTCGTTCCCCCGGGAGAACGGGTTCGAGTCGTCGCACTCGAGCACTGAGCTCATGGTGAGAAGGTCCTCGACGGTCATCGCCTCCTTGCGCGGATCCGGATGGGCCGGCGGAAGCAGCTCCGGGAAGAACGGCAGCACCTTGGCGTCGACGCCGGAGAGCAACCCCCGGTCGATCGCCCGCCCGATCAGCAGGCCGGCCACCGTCTTGGTGGTCGAGCGCGTGTTGCGGAGCCCGGTCGGCCCGAGCTCGTCGAAGTATCGTTCGTAGACGAGACGGTCGTTCTGGGCGACGAGCACGCTCGTGACCTTCGGAAAAGAACCGTCCCGGATCGCCGTCTCGAGGGGGCCGAGAGAGTCGGCGCCGGGCCAATTCGTTTCGCCCCGAGTCCAACCGTCCCCCGGGACGTCGGTATCCACCGTCACTTCTGCCCGGGAGGAAATCCGCGGCATGACCGTTGCGGACCTTCGGACGGCGCGGTCCCCGATTGAAGGGCGTCCGCTGGCACCGGGCGTCAGAGCGACGGGAAAACGGAGGTCCGGTCCGCCCTCGACTAGGGGGTCGGTTACCGCGGCGCCCCGGCGGTCGCTTCCGTGACCTCTCGGATCGCGGAGTCGAAGGCATCCGGCCGCGAGAGATTCAACAGGTGGTCCGCGCCCGGAACCAGCTGGAATCGGGCACCTGCGATGCCGCGCACCAGGAACTGGCCGAGAAGCGGCATGGCCGGGTTGTCCTGATCCCCGACCAGGATCCGGGTCGGGAGATGGATCTCCTTCAACCGACCCGCCGCGGGTTCTCCCTCGCGGGTGGCGAGTCGGCCGGAACGATCACCGAAGACCTCCTCCGGATTCTCGCGCGCCATGGTCCGGAACAGGTCGAGCGAGGGACCCGTCAGCGCCGAGGCCCAGAGCTGACGCAAGTGCTCGATGGCGGCATCGAGGTTCCCGGCGGACCAGGCGTCGGTCGCGGCCTTGGAGAGCGCCTCGTCGCGCTCGAACGCGGCCTTCCCGCCCGGAACATGGTCGTAATCCATCCCCGAGTACCCGGGCGCGATGAGCAGGAGCGCCCCCACCTTCTCCGGGTGGGCCAGCGCGAGGTCGAGGGCGATACCGCCCCCCATGCTCGGTCCGACGATCACGGGAGCCGTCATTCCGACGTGGTCGAGCAGCGTCGCGAGGTCGCGAACCGGCGAGAACGGAGCGGTGGCGGGCGTCGAGCCCCCGTATCCTCGAAAATCGTACCGGACCACGTGATGGTGACGCGCGAGGAGCGGGAATTCGCGATCCCACATCCGACGGTCAGCGATCCCCTCGTGGAGCAGGACGACCGGCCGACCTCGCCCCGCCTCTTCGTACGAGATCGTGCCGCCTGATACTTCGAGACTCTTGGGGACGGTCGGGTCGCTCATTGAGCCCGCACCGGCTCCGGATTTCTTAACCTGGCACGGGGGGTAGCGGAACGGTCCGAGAACTCTAGAGCGACGACGCGTCGAGACCCTCAAGAGGCGGAGGTCGCCGGCGAGCCCGAGTCGTCGGCGGCGATTCGCGGATGTCGCAGGAGCGCGAGGCCGACGACGAACGCCCACCCGAGCGTCGGTACGACGATCAACCGCTCCATTCCCCCCACGCCGAGGGGGCCGTAGCTCTGGTCGAGGAACAACAGGAGGGCGACCGTCCCCACGGCCCCGGCGAGGAGGCTGAACACCGACCAGCCGGGACCCCAGTGCCGGCTTCGCCAGAACAGGGCAGCGAAGACGAACAGGGCGATGTTGACCCCGGCGAACGCGGTGGTCGCGACCGCGATGTGGACGGGGAGGTTGACGTCCTCCGGAAAGACGCCGACGAGCGAGGTTCCCGCCCCGGAAATGATGAAGATCCCGAGCGCGACCCATCGGCCGCGCGGGCGCGGGAAGGCCCGATAGATCAGGAAGATGCCGAGGATCAGTAGGACCCCGAGGAGGATGATCGAGGCGTTGAACACGTCGTGGGCGGGCGAGCAGACGTAGTCCCCGGCAAACGCACCCCCGCCGGACCAGGATTTGCAGTGGACGGCGCCAAGGTCGCTGATGTAGTTGCCCGTGACGCTGTAGGACGGCGGCCCGTAGAGCTCCTGGGTCACGATCATCCCGAGGACGAACTGGAGGACCCCCACCATCCAGAGGAGGGCGCCCCAACGTTGGCGGCGCGCTTCTCCGTCCGACAACGACTCGGGCAAACGATCCCTCCGCTCCCTCGGCACGGGGAGGCCCGCACCGTCAAGGAGACGTGGGCGAGGACTCGCTACTTAACTCTGGGGTCGCAGTGCGCGGCGGACCGGCCGCACGGCCTCGGCGCGCTCGGGCTGGGCGGCCCGGAATCCATACAGGCCGAGCCCCGACCGCCCGACCGCGACGGTCCCCCGGCGCCGCGCCCATCGTTGAAGAGAAGGGCACCGTCCCCCGCCCGGACCATGGTCGGCGATCGCGACCGACCCGGGCGTGAACCTTCGGTCGAGCTCTCCGAATTCGCGAAAGGCGTCCCGGTCATCGTGCGGGACATCGTAGACGAACAGGTCGATCCCCGCGAGCTCCTCGACCAGCTCGGGGATCCGGACCGCCTTGTCCCCCAGCCGGAGGTCCCACCGGTCCTTGAGCGCCGGCGGGATCGCCCACCCCGAGTCGAGTCCCGGGGGAAGGGACCATGAGGCCTGGTTCGTTTGCTTCGCGCCGGGACGCGGGTGGGACGGGCGGTCGACCGAGTACAGCATGCCTCGTCGATTGTCATGCAGCCCCTGCAGGAGATACGCGGACGAGACCCCGGAGGAGACCCCGACCTCGACGACCCGCGACGGGCGGATCAGTCGGGTGATCGCGTACAGCTCGAAGGGGGCGTCGATCTCCACGTACCCGGGACGACCCGCCCGGCGGTGGGCCCGATCGATGGAGGCGTACAGCTCCCTGCGGCCGGCGGCCGCCCGGAGGGCCCGGTCGACTTCCGACCGGGGTGCGCCGGCCAGCTCCGCCACCCAGCCGGCGTCAGGATCGGACTCGAACTCCATCCGTCCGCTCCTCGTCGCTAGGCCCGGTCCAGCGCGTCCGGATGGGGGATCCACTCCTTGGCGTGCTCCACCTTCGGTCGGACCGCCCGAATCCGGTCGTACGCCGCGTCCAGGTCGATCCCCTCGGACCGGTGGAGGTACCAGGCCCCTGCGAGCGGGCTCCGGCGGACCCCGTGGCCGCAGAAGATGAGGACGGGGGAGCCCCCCGCCCGGGCCTGACGGACCGCCTCAGCGAGGCGGTTCAGGTTGGCGACGTTCGGCGCCTCGGTGGCTTCGTCGTAGATCGTGTAGCCACCGTCGGCGGGTGCGTCCGATGGCAGCTCGTCCAGCACGCAGTAGCGCTTGCCCTCGAACTCGAGGGCGTCGTTCCAGCCTCCGACGAACACTCCGGGGGCGATCTCGCTCGGGTGACGCTTCGTGCGGGTCTTCGTGGTCCGGCTCTTGCGCGGGGTCGCGGTCATCGAACTTCGGACCGCGCCGGGGGATAAACTCGCGGTGGGCTATGGAACGTACAACCCATATCTTATGGTGGACCGAGGGCGGCGATGGTCGTAAGACCTCGCCCGGTGTCCGGCGCGTGTGCGGGTCGCCCGAGCCGTCCATCTGAGTCCGGAGGAGCGGGCGGTCCTCGAGCGGTGGGCCCGTCTCCGAGGCAGCGATTCCCGCCTCGCCCTCCGGTCTCGGATCGTCCTCTCGGCGGCGGCCGGCGAAAGCCACCTCGAGGTCGCCGCGCGCCTCCGGGTGAGCCGGATCATGGCGGCGCGGTGGCGGGATCGGTTCCTGGCCGGTCGTTTGCGTGGCCTTACCGATTCGCCGAACCGTCTCACCCGTCATCCCCGCCTTCGCGACGCCCAGGTCCGCGGGATCCTCCGAGCCGCGAGCCAAGCCACGAGCTCGGGTCGGATCCCTTCCGCCCGGAGCGTGGGTCGTCGGTTCGACACGAGCCATGCAACCGTGCACCGACTGTGGTCGGAGTACGGCCTCCGTCCCCTCGGGGTCGAGGTCCGCCCCCTACGGCCCGACCCGATGGCCTCGACTGAGTCGGCGGATATCCTCGGGCTGTTCCTCCGGTCGAGCGGTTACGTTCTTGTGGTCACGACCGTGCCCACCCCGGGGCGTTCCGTCCCGGCCGATCGGCGGGAGTCGACCCTCGACTCGCCTCCTCGGCCGAGGACACTCGAGCCGTCCCAGGCGCTGCCCGCGTGGGCGGGAGTTCTCCAGCGCCTCGACCTGAAGGTCCCCGTTCCGACGAACCGAGCGGACGGGGTGGATGCCCTTCGATTCCTGGACGGGGTTCGGCGGGTGGCCCCGGTCGGAAGCGAAGTCGCCGCTCTGGTCCTTCGGGCGCCGGGACCCGCGACCGCCCTCTGGGAGCCGTGGCTCCTCCGTCACCCCCGGGTCCACGTAGAGTTCGCGGGCGACCGCCAGCGATGGATGGACCGTGCGACGGCCCGGCTCCGGGAGGTCGGGCGGAACACTCCGACCTCCAAACGGTCCGGAGCGAGCGGGGAGATGGTCCGGGCAATCGAGCGGTTCCTCGCCGGATTTCCCGCGGATGCCTCCCCGTTCGTCTGGGCGGCCACCCCCACGGAGGCCCGAGCAGGTCGGGCCGCGCGTGGATTACGATACGATCTCTCCGTGACGGCCCACCCCGGGTTCAAGAGCCGTGGCCACGTCGCCGAGACGATGACGACTGTTCCCCCGCCCGACCCGCGAGCTCGCGCGATGGCGCGGGTCATCATCCGCAAGTGCCTCGGGGTCCGTCCGCGAGAACGGGTTACGATCGAGACGTGGACCTCCACGCTCGACTTCGCGAACGCGCTCGTCCTCGAGACCCTCCGCGCCGACGCGCAACCGCTGCTCCTCTACCAGGACGAACCGACCTACTGGGCCGCGACGACCGAGATCCCGGCCGCGACGCTCGCTCGACTCGGGGAACATCACCGGGCGGCCGCCGAGCGGACGGACGCCCTCGTCAGCTTCTTCGGCCCGAGCGACCGCGAACGGTACCACGCTCTCCCCCGGCGGACGATGTTCAAGCTCGGCGAGAACTCGGACGCCCTCTACCGGGCCATCGAGAAGGCCGGCGCCCGTGCTGTCCAACTGGCGATCGGGCGCGTCTCACCCGAGTCGGCCCGGATGTACGGGGTGGACGAGACGACCTGGCGGAACGAGCTCATCGAGGGAACTCTCGTCGACCCTGAGTCGATGTCGCGGGCCGGGCGGGGCATCGCCCGAACGCTCGAACGCGGACGAGAGCTCACGGTGACCCACCCGAACGGCACCCGCCTCTCGCTCCGGCTGTGCCACCGCCCGGCCGAAGTGATGGACGGGGTGAATCGTCCTGGGCGCAAGCTCGAGGAGTGGAGTCTGTTCACGGTGCCAGCGGGGGTCGTCACGGTGGCGTTGGACGAGGGGTTCGCGGAAGGAGTATTCCGTTCGAACGTCCCGAACTCCGTGGGCGTCTCGGACTCGGTGGGAGGGGTCGCGGACGGTCGCTGGACGTTTCGCAACGGACGTCTCAACGGCCATTCGTACGCCGAAGGGGGCGACCTCTTCGCCCAGAGCCTCGGCCGCGCGGGCCGGGGCCGCGACCAGGTGGGCACGCTCTCCATCGGCCTCAACCCAAAGATCGAGACCGCGCCGCTGCTGCAGGACCAGGGTCGGGGCGTGGTCACTCTTCAGATCGGTCGGAACTCGCACGTCGGCGGGTCGAACCGGGCGCCGTGGTGGGCCTGGCTGATCTTGCGCGGCGCCGACTTGGCGGTGGACGGCGCTCCCATCCTCCAGAAGGGACGGATCGTCGCCTGAGAGGCATTCCAGCCTTCGGCCGTTTCATCACCCCTTCCGCCGGGTTTAATTCGTGGGGTCGCCCTCGGACCGTCTCGATGAGCGGCGAAGTCGGACACTTCGAGATACCGGCGGACAACACCGAGCGCGCGCGGAAGTTCTATTCGGGCACGTTCGGCTGGAAGGCGACCCCCGTTCCGGGGATGGACTACACGATGGTGAGCACGAGCGCGGTCGATGCCAAGGGGATCCCCAAGGAACCCGGGTCGATCGGCGGAGGGATCGGGAAGCGGGGCGAGATCCTCGAACACCCCGTCGTCACGATCATCGTCGACGACATCACGGCCACCGAGAAGGTCATCGAGAAGAACGGTGGGAAGATCCTCCGGAAGAAGCAGCCGATCGGCGACGGCAGCATGGGCTCGACGGGCTACTTCAAGGACACCGAGGGGAACACGGTCGGGCTCTACCAGGCGCCCCAGCAGTAGGTCCCTCGGCGCGAACCGTTTCCCCGGGGTCCGAGACCGGATCCTCCCGGCCGGACCCGACCTCGGCCGACGACTCGAAGATTCGTCGGCGGGCCGGCCGTCACCTCCGCCGTTTCCGGACTACATATACCGGCCGGCGGGTGGGACCGGTAGGGACTTAAGGGCGGGCCGGAACGGCCCCCGACCACCGTGCAGCTGTATCTGTACATCCTGCGACGGGTGATCATCGCCATTCCCGTGGTCATTTGCGTCATGACCATCACGTTCCTCCTGGTCAGCGCGATCCCGGTCCAGCAGCGACTGATCTCGACCTACGGCCCGCCCCCCCGGAACGTTCCGGGAGGGTACAACCCCACGGTCCAGTGCCGGTTGATCGGGATCCCCCAGAACGGTTCGTGTCCCAATCCGGTCTACGTACGGGCCGCCCACCGACTGGGTCTCGACCAGCCGGTGGTGGTCCAATGGGGGGTGTACATGTGGAACACGCTCACCTTGCAGTGGGGGTGGGTCAACAACAACAGCAACGCCGCCACGACGGAACCGATCATCGAGGGCCATCACGTGGCGACGGTCCTCGGATGGTTCCTGCCGTACACCATCGAGCTCGCGTTCATCTCCCTGTTCCTGATCCTCGTCATTACGTTCCCGCTCGGACGTCTCTCGGCGATCCAGCGCAACCGTCCGACCGACCACGCGATCCGGGCGTTCTCGTTCAGCGGCTTCGCGATCCCCACCTATCTGATCGGCGCCGGGCTGCTCATCATCATCATTCTCGCGATCGCGCCCGGGGTGGGAGGACGGGACCCGTTCTGCAGCGGTGAAGGGTCGTACTTCCTGTTCTACGGGTCGTGGCCCCTGCCCGAATGCTTCCCCGGGGGGAACTACCCGGCGTGGCTCGCGAACGGCGTGACGAGCAGTCCGACCGGGTTCCCCACCGTGGACGCGATGATCCATCACCAGTGGGGGCTCGCCGCCGACTCCCTGTTCCGGATGCTGCTGCCGGCGATCGTCATCACGATCGGCTCGGTCGCGGGCCTGCTCCGATTCGTCCGGAACAGCATGCTCGAGGTGCTGAACCAGGACTACGTCCGGACCGCGCGGTCGAGCGGCATCTCGGAAGGGGTCGTCGTGAAGAAGCACGCCGGCCGGAACTCGATGAACGTGGTCGTCACGGTCCTGGGCCTGACCTTCGCCGGGTTCCTCGGCGGGTTCCCGATCGTGGAGTCGGTGTTCGGCGTCAAGGGGGTCGGCCTGATGCTGGCCGAGTCGGTGGTCGCTCCGATCGACTTCGGCATCCTGTTCGGCACGACCCTTCTGTTCACGTTCATCGTCATCATCGCGAACCTGACGGTCGACATCATCTACGCGTGGCTCGACCCGCGGGTCCGGCTGGGGTGACGCGCCGCGGCGGGCGTCCGCTCGCCGTCGCCGCCGCCGGTCCTACTTCACGTAAGTGAGCCAGCCATCGTACGCCGGATTCCGGCCGTGGATCGCGTCCTCGTACCGCGCCTGGAGGCGGCGGACGATCGGGTAGTCGCCGGTGCCGATCGGACGGCCGTCGACCTCGCGGATCGGGGTGATCCCGGCCGCGGTGCCGGTGTAGAACAGCTCGTCCGCAGTGAACAGCTCCTCCCGGGTGAAGTCGTTCCGCCGGAACTCGAGCCCTTCGTCGGCGGTGAACCGGATCACCGTGTCGCGGGTGATCCCGCGCAGGATCCCCGAGCTCGCGGGGGGCGTGGAGACGATCCCGGCCTTCACCCGGAAGATGTTCTCGCCGGGCCCCTCGGCCACCATCCCCGCGGAGTTGAGCAGGATCGCCTCGTCGTACCCGGCGACCACCGCCTCCATCTTCGCGAGCGCGCTGTTCGCGTAGTTCGACGCGCACTTCGCCTGGGGCGGCAGGCTGCGCGAGTCCATCCGCACCCAGCTCGAGACCGTGGCGCGAACCCCGTGGGCGACGCCCGCGGCGCCGAGATAGGCGCCCCAGACCCACTCCGCGACGGCGACCTGGACCGGGCTCTTCGTCGGGTCGAGGCCCATCTCGCCGTATCCCGAGAACGCGATCGGGCGCAGGTAGACCTGCGGCACTCCGTTCGCCCGCACGAGGTCGACGCACGCCTCCCGGAGCTCCGCTTCCGTGTACGGGAGCTTCATCCGGTACGTCTTCGCGCTGTTCGAGAACCGCTCGATGTGCTCCGCGAGGCGGAAGATCGCGGGCCCGCGGGCCGTGTCGTGCGCGCGGATCCCCTCGAAGACCGCATAGCCGTAGTGGAGCGCATGGGTCAGGACGTGCACCCGCGCCGACTCCCAGTCGACCAGCCGGCCGTCCATCCAGATCTTCTTCAGCGCGGCGATCCCGACCATGGGGACTCGATACACGGCGAGGCGATTAAGCGGCTCGTCAACTCCGTCGCACCTTCGGTTCAAGAACCCCGGTCGGGGTCGTCCCCATGGGAGCACACCCGATGATCGAGATCCGATTCCACGGCCGCGGCGGGCAGGGGGCGGTGGTCGCCGCCGAGCTGCTCGCGCAGGCGGCCTTCCTCGACGGAAAAAGCCCGCAGAGCTTTCCCTTCTTTGGCGTCGAGCGCCGGGGCGCGCCGGTCACCTCCTTCGTCCGGATCGACGATACCCCGGTCGGCGTCCGCACGTCGATCACCCACCCCGACATCGTCGTCGTGCTGGACCCCGGGCTCGTCCGCTCGACCCCCGTCGCGGACGGCCTGAAGCCCGGCGGGCTCCTCCTCGTCAACTCCCGTCACCCGCCCGAGGAGATCCCCGCGCCGAGCGGGGCCCGTCGCGCCGCGGTGGATGCCGGCCGCATCGCGGTCGCTCACGGTTTGGGCTCCGTCTCGCTCCCGATCGTGAACACGACGGTGCTGGGCGCCCTCGTCGGGGCGACGCACGTCGTCTCCCTGGAGGCGCTCGACCGAGCGATCGACCAGTTCGTTCCGGCCCGTCCCGAGCAGAACCAGGCCGCGGCCCACGAAGGCTACGCCTCGGTGCACGCCGTGGACGGGATGGCGACCGGGTTCGCCGCCCGCCCGGTCGTGCACGTGCCGCTCCCGCCGCTCCCCGAGGGCCCCTATGCGGACGTGCCGAGCCGGGTCAATCACACCGCGGCGTGGCGGACCCTCACGCCGACGATCCACCTCGAGAAGTGCACGAAGTGCAACTTCTGCTGGAAGTTCTGCCCGGACGACGCGATCTCGTTCGACGAGCATGGCTACCCCGTGATCCTCCTCGACTACTGCAAGGGGTGCGGCATCTGCGCCTCCGAGTGCCCGCCGAAGACGATCGAAATGGTCCCGGTGGAGGAGTAGGAGGCCGACGATGCCGAAGATGGTCCTCTCGGGCAACTCCGCCCAGTCGCACGCGGCGCGCCTCGCGCGGGTCCAGGTGGTCTCGGCGTATCCGATCACCCCGCAGACGACGATCGTGGAGAAGCTCGCCGAGTTCGTCGGCAAGGGCGAGCTCCCGGCCGAGTTCATCAAGGTCGAGTCCGAGCACAGCGCGCTCCAGGTGGTCGTGAGCGCGTCCGGGATGGGCGCGCGCACCTACACCGCGACATCGAGCCAGGGGCTGCTGTTGATGCACGAGCTCCTCCACTGGGCCTCCGGTCTCCGCGCCCCAATCGTGATGGGGGTCGTGAACCGGGCGGTCGCGCCTCCGTGGAACATCGGGGCCGACCACACCGACACGATGTCCCAGCGGGACACGGGCTGGATCCAATTCTACGCCGAGAGCAACCAGGAGGTGCTCGACACCGTGCTGCTCGCGTTCCGGCTCGCCGAACACCCGCAGGTGCGCCTGCCGGTGATGGTCACCGAGGACGCGTTCTATCTCTCGCACACCCTCGAGCCGGTCGACGTGCCGGAGCCGGCCGAGGTCGACCGGTTCCTCCCGCCGCGCGATCCGCACGCGACCCTCGTCCCGGGAATCCCCGGCCGGCTCGGGTCGTTCACCGGCCCGGACCGGTACGTCGACTTCCGCTACGAACTGGCCCACGCGATGGACCGGGTCATCCCCGTCTTCACCGAGATCGAGGAGGAGTACCGACGCATCACCGGCCGCTGGCACGGCGGCCCCGTCGCGACCTACCGGACCGAAGATGCGGATGCGATCCTGGTCACGATGGGCACGATGACGACCACGGCTCGCTCGGTCGTGGACGAGCTCCGCGTCGCGGGCCGGAAGGTCGGGCTCGCGAAGCTCCGGATGTTCCGTCCGTTCCCCGAGGAGGCGATCCGCCGCCTTGGCCGGACCGCCGACCGGATCGGCGTGGTCGACCGCTCCTACACGTTCGGGCCGCGCGGCGCGGCGGCAACCGAGGTCTGCGGCTCGCTCTACGGGAGCCCGAACCACCCCGCCGTCACGAGCTTCCTGGCGGGCGTCGGGGGCCGGGACGTCACCCCCGGCGAAGTGCGCCGGATGTACGAGACGCTGCT